>Ga0326597_10013998_pt1 | contig 10520 bp, 7 predicted proteins | sample RVTome_12_FD_203789 | JGI IMG/M metagenome (GOLD analysis project Ga0326597, IMG submission 203789) | Soil microbial communities from uranium-contaminated site in the Upper Colorado River Basin, Wyoming, United States - RVT100D185 | ecosystem: Environmental > Terrestrial > Soil > Contaminated >... | reverse complement strand
TTCACAAGCACGAATATAGGCCAGGATTCCGACGTCACCGTGGCGCCTCTGCCGTCCGAGATCGTCACGATCGCGATATATTGTCCAGGGTAGAGGAACTGGTGTGTGGCGGTCGCGCCGAAGGCCGTCATGTTGTCGCCAAAGCCCCATTCATAGGTCAGCGTGTCTCCATCCGGATCCATCGCACTCGCCGTGAAGCTCACTTGCTGATAGATGTCGACGGCCCCCTTGTCCGCTGAGACGGTCTGAATCGTCGGCGGGCGATTCACAGGGGAGCGGGTCGAGGCCTGGAATGCGAGATACACCGCGATCCCGCCCACGACGATCGCCGAGACAACGATCAGCGCGGCAACTTTGCGCCACGGCATCTTGGTGGGCTCCATCGATGGCGGAGCTTCTCGCTTAGAACTCGTTCGTTCCGTTCCCATCCTCCCCCATGAGTATGAGTCGGCCCGCGACGAAAAGGTCTTCGCATTAAAGCCCTTTTGGTACGTGACGCGAACGTCTCCAGACAGCATTTTCTAGGACAAGGCCGCAACAGCAGCCTTCCGCACTGCGTCCACACGCTCCGACGGACACGCCACCATAACGACCCAGTCAACGACTTGACGTGTCTGGAGAGCCCGACCAAGCGGGCTCACTCTGGAAAAGGGAAGGACCTCCCCTTCGTCGAGGATCGGGACCTCCGTCTTCGCGATCCGGGGCTCGCTCACGAGGAGCTCCGGGAGCGGCACATCGATGATCACCTGTCCGGGTTCGAGTCCCGCTCGGCGGGCGATGCGGTCCTCCGCGCGTTGACGCTCCGCGGGATCCCGGAACGCGCCCATGATCTCCCGCCCCTCGTCCGTCAGCTCGTCTCGGCCGTACGAGAGGGCGCGTTTGTACAGCTTTCGATACTTGAGGCGACCCGCGATCTCCCGCTGGAACGGCCCTTGCTTGACGAGCCACGCGAAGAGCTCGTGGTCGACCATGCGCTGGATGTCCGCGATCGGGGCCTCGGAGCGCTCGACCGCGCGGGCGATCATCTGCTCGGCGATCCGGACCGTCTTGTGGAAGTATACGGAGGAATACATGAGCGCCCGGGCCACGAGCATGCCCTCGAGGGCCGGGAGGCCCTTGCGGTCCAGGGCGAGTTCCCCACGGTGCAGGGTCAACGTCTGCATGAGGCGCGCGAAGTCAATCATCCCGTGGGCCGCGCCCGTGTAGTGGGCGTCGCGCATCAGGTAGTCGATCTGGTCCGCATCCATCGGGCTGTGGATCACCTGCGCAAGGTACCGCTTCGGGTCCTTGTCCCGACCCGGGACGAGGAACGCGGCGCCGCGGTCCGACGGCCCGCGGATCAGGGCGGCGACCTCCCGTGGATCGATTCCATGCGACTCGAGCACCTGCGGGATCCGGGGCACGTCGCGGAACGCCGTCCGGTCCTCCGGTGAGACATTGTCGTCCTCGCCCGTCAGGATGCGTTGTGTGATGTGCATGTGGTCCACGTCGAGCTCTCGGCTCAGGACATGCTCGAGGGTGTGGGAGAAGGGCCCGTGCCCGACATCGTGAAGCTGGCCCGCCGCCTGGACGAGCTTCCGTTCGTCTTCGGGTAGGCCGAGGGACCTCGCAATCTCGCCGGCCACATGGCCGACGCCGAGGCAATGCTCCAGGCGGGAGTGGTTCGCGCCCGGAAAGACGAGATACGTCAGGCCGAGCTGTCGGATCGAATTGAGGCGCTGTAGCTCGAGCGTCTCGAGGAGGTCCCGGGTGAGCGGCTCCAGGCGGATCGTCCCGTGAACCGTGTCCGTAATGACTTTCGGAGCCGCCATCTGCGCGAGCAACGGGACCCCGTCCATAAATACGTTGGTCGAGACCGTATCATGCAGGTTGCGTTGATCGCCCGCGTGAGAAGATTCAATACCCATGGCCCGGATGGCTCGCGTGCGCCGGGGTGACAGAGCGGCTAATGTGACCGACTGCAGATCGGTTTCCTGGGGGTTCGACTCCCTCCCCCGGCACTCGGGCGGTCCCCGAGAGCCCCGACTTCGGCCCTCATGCACGACCCTCGGGGACCTCGGCTTCCCCCTCTCCCTCCGTCGATGCCGGGGGATTCGAGCCGGGCGAATCTCCGCGCGCTGGTGTTAGCCTCGAGAGGATATGGAACATCCATCGCGCCGCGTCAGACTCCCGCCGCCAGAGGGCGACATAGCCTGCGAAGCCCGCAGCGATGACGACGATGCCAAGGAGGAAGAGGGCAACGATCTGGAGCGAACCCAGGGGAGCCCCGAGCCGCGCGAACTCCGCAACGCCGAACACGAGGAGTAGGATGAGCCCGAGGCCATACCAGTACCGAGCGTAATCCTGAAGGAGCCACGTCTTCCACGGGGGCGTCCCTTCATTCGTAAAGGTAGCACGCGACCGCATGCCCGGGCTTCACCTCCTTGAGTTCCGGTTCCCTTGTTTCGCGGAAGGAGATCACGAACTCGTCGCCCTGCTGGGACGTCTCTTCGATAGCCTGGTAGATCGGCGTGCCCACGGCGCGTCCCTCCGCCAGGAACGCATCCAGAGCGGCCCGGGACCGTTCCGGGTCCGGGCCGATCCGGATCCGAAGGGTGCGCCCGTCGGCCTGCATCTCCGCGACCGCCCCGGAGAGGGGGGAATCCGGGGAGGCCTCGTGGATCGCATCCTCGAGGACCTTCTGAAGATCCCGCCCCTCCCAGCCACAATGGGGCATCGCGACGGGGCATCGGGGGTGGAACCGGCAGCCGAAGGGCGGGCTCACCGGACTCGGCACTTCGCCCTTCATGAGCGCGAGTTCGCGTCTCCGCTCGGGGTCGGGGACCGGGATCGTCTCAAGGAGCCCCCGCGTGTAGGGGTGGAGGGGGTCGTCGAACAGCTCTCCCTTCCCGGCGACCTCGATGAACTTCCCGAGATACATAACCGCTATGCGGTTCGCCATGTACCGGACGACCGCGAGGTTGTGGGAAATGAATAGATACGTGAGCCGGTACTCGCGCTGAAGGTCCTTGAGGAGGTTCAGGATTTGGGCCTGAACCGACACGTCGAGAGAAGAGGTGGGCTCGTCGAGGACGAGGAATGCGGGGCGGAGGCTCAGGGCCCGGGTGATCGCGATCCGCTGTTTCTGCCCACCGCTGAACTCGTGAGGATATCGGAACAAGTGCTCCGGGTTGAGGCCCACGCGGTCGAGCAGCTCGATGACTCGGGCCTCGAGCTGGGCCCCCTTGAAGGGCACGGCCTCCGTGGTCGCCCCGCAGCGCGGACAAGCAATCCCGGGCCGCTCCAGGTGGATGGGCACGACCGAGCCACACTTCGTGCACCGAAGGCCCGTCAAGCCGTGGATCCGCATGGGTTCCGCAACGATCGCCTTCACAAGCTGGCGGGGATCCAAAGAGGAGGTGGGATCCTGGAAGATGATCTGGATGGAACGGCGGAGCCGTCGGAGCTTCCTCCGCGGGATTTTCGAGAGGTTAACGGGGGCCGACGGGGTTCCGTCCGCCGGTGGGGCGAACCAAATCGAGCCGCCGGTCGATTTCACGAGCTGAAGGAGGGCCCGGCCTACGGTCGTCTTCCCACATCCGCTCTCCCCGACGATGCCGAGCGTCTCGCCCGGACGGATCGTAAAGGAGACGCCATCCACCGCATGGACCCAAGCGATGGGGCGTTTCAGGATGCCCCCGAGGATCGGGAAGTGGACCTTGAGGTCCTCCACCCGGAACATGGGCTCCTCCCCCATCATCGCGCGACAACCTCCACTCGGGGCTGTCGATCCTCGTCCGTCCACAGGGGGGCGTTTTGATCGTACATGTGGCAGGCCACGAGGTGCCCATTTCCGACGTCGAACAGGAGGGGTTTCTCCGACGCGCAGACCTCTGCCTTCGCGAACTTGCATCGGGGGTGAAACCGACAGCCGCCGGGCGGGTTGACCAAGTTCGGCACGTTTCCCGGGATCTCCGAGAGACGTACGAGGTCCTGATGGGGCCGGGGGATCGCCCCGATGAGCCCCCGGGTGTACGGATGGAGTGGCCGTTTGAAAATCTCCCGAACGGGTGCGGTCTCCGCGATCGTGCCCGCGTACATCACGGCCACACGGTCGGCGATCTGTGCGATCACGGCCAGGTCGTGGGTGATGAAGATTATCGCCGCGCCGAGTTCCGCCTTCAGGTCCTGCATGAGCCGGAGGATTTGGGACTGGATCGTCACGTCGAGGGCCGTCGTCGGTTCGTCGGCCACGAGGACTTTCGGATTTCCCGCAAGGGCAATCGCGATTACCACCCGCTGGGTCATGCCTCCGCTCAGTTCATGCGGATAGGCCTTGAGGACCTCTTCGGGCGCGGGGATCCGTACCTTCCGGAGCGCCTCGAGAGAGCGCTGCTCCATTTCTTTCTCAATCCACCGGTGATAACGCCGGACGACCGGGACTTTCCGAAGGAATTGGAGGAGGCGGGATTCTGTCTTGTTAAGCATCCAGCGGTACAGCGTCAGGTAGAGGCGCAACGAAACAATCCGCACAGCCCCCGTCGCGGCCCCTCGTGCGCGTTCGATCTCCTTCTCGAGGCGCGCGATCGTGGCCCGACAGAGGGCCTCGCGCTGGTGGTAGTAGAAACTCTCCCCGACTTGTTCGCCGATCTTCAGGACTGGGTTGAGCGCGCTCATGGCCTCCTGGAAAATCATCGACATGGCGCTACCGCGTACCTCCCTGAGCTCGCGTGGCGACAACGCCAAGAGATCGACGTGACGCTTGCCCGTCGCATCGCAGGCATAGCACTTCCCGACCCCTGCGCATCTCGCACAACTTTTCCCGTCCCGGAATCGACCGTGGCCACGGCACGCGGAGCACGTGCCTCGGCCGTTGCAGGCTTCGCACGTGTCGAGTTTTCCGGACCCGCCGCACGTCCCACATCCCTTCCCTCGGCAATGGGGACAGGGCACGGGCCAATGGAGGAGAGCCCGTCCGGACTCGATCCGGCCGGGAGGGATTGGGATCAGTTTGACGAGGCTGTTCACCGTCACGGACTTGCCGCACCCCGTTTCCCCAACGAGGCCCAGGGTCTCGTGTGGCGCGACGTCCAAGCTCACCCCATCGAGGGCCTTGACAACGCCGTCGTAGGTGTAGAAGTTGACTTTCAATCCCGAGACACGGAGGACCGGATCGGCCATGTCACCGCCGGACCTTTGGGTCCAAGATGTCGCGGAACGCGTCCCCGAGCAGATTCCACCCCAGTACGAAAAGGAAGATGAACAGACCCGGGTAGACGTATGTGTACCAATACGCGAGGGAATCGCCACCGACCTGCCCCACGATGTAGTTTCGGGTCAGGTTGACGAGCCCGCCCCAGTCTGCGTAGTTCGGAGCTACCCCGAGGCCGAGGAAGCTCAGGGCGGCGATCACGAGGACGACTGCCCCGATGTCCATCGAGGAGAGGATGATAATCGGGTATATCACGTTCGGCAAGATGTGTCGGCCCATGATTCGGAAGTCGCTCGCCCCAATGGCCCGCGCCGCCTCAACGTATCCTTGCTCCCGCGCCGCCAATACGTCCCCACGGACGAGTCGCACATAGCTGGGCCACCAAACCGCCGCGACGGCGATCATGAGGTTCTGTAGGCTCGCTCCAAAGGCCGCGACGAACGCTATCGCGAGGATGAGTGCGGGGAAGGCGAGCATGATGTCCACGATGCGCATGATTACCTCGTCGAGGAAGCCACCGCGAAAGCCTGCGAGGAGTCCGAGGGCGATCCCGATCAGGAGAGCGCTTCCGACCACCACAATCCCTACCCGGAATGCGTTTCGCGTGCCCCAGATGATGCCGTAATAGATGTCCAGGCGCGCCGGCTCCCCGGGGGTGGTCCCGAAGGGGTGTTCGGGACTGGGGGGCAGAGGGTCCCTTTGGTAGCCGTAACCTGGAATGATGTAGGGGTCATTTGGATCGCAGACAATCCCCACATCAGGCCCACACACGGCCGGCAGGGGCGCAAGCACGGGGGCCGCAATCGCAATTCCGATGAACATCAGAATGATCGCCAGGCCGACGACCGACAACGGGTTTTGCTTCATCCGGTTCAGGGCAAACCGAGCCTCTCGAATTCGAGGCCGCATCGACCGGCGGAAGTTGAGCCAATATGATGTCGCGCCCACGGGCTCACCCCAATCGGATGCGCGGGTCGATGTACGCGTAGAGGACATCCACCACGAGGTTCGTGATGACCAGTAGGAACGCGTTCACGAGGGTGAAGCCGAGAGTGGCGGCGATATCGAGGTTGAGCGCTGCAACGGCGGCGTAGTCGCCGATTCCTGGTCGGGCGAAGACGGTCTCCGTGATGACGACCCCGTTCAAGAGTCCCGCCACGACGAAGCCCGAAACGGTGGCCACCGGGATCAAGGCATTCCGCCTCGCGTGGCGCCGGACGACGACCCGCTCGGGCACACCCTTCGCACGCGCGAACTTCACGTAATCGCGGCCCAGCGCCTCGATCATCGACGACCGCATGATCCTGGTGATAATCGCCCAGCTGACGAAAGAGAGAGTGAACACGGGCAGTACCAAGTGTTCCAGCGCGTCCCACGTGACGAAGAGGTCCCCGTTCAGGATCCCGTCAATGGTGTACAAGCCCGTGTACCGCGTGAACGCCGAGCTCCTTGTGTACTCCCCGACCTCAATGCTGACGGTGCCGGGGCCTAGGATGCCCAGCCCGCCATAGAAGAAGGTCAATAGGAGCAGCCCCAGCCAGAAGGTCGGCAGGGACCAACCCGAGATTGCGAGGACGCGGGTGGCATGATCTGGGAGCCGGTCTTTCCTCCGGGCCGCGACGGTGCCTTGCCAGATGCCCCCAAGGACGATGACGATGCTTGAATAAACCGCGAGCTCGATCGTGGTCGGCGCGCGGCTAATCAAAGCCGCCGCGATAGAATGCTCAAACCGGTCCACCCCCAGATTGCCGGAGAGGATGCCCGACATCCAAGTCTGGTACTGCACCCACGGGGGGTCGTTCAGATGGTATTTCTCAATCGTCCTCTCGATGTTCTCGGGTCGGAGGTCCTGAGGATTCTGCACAAAAGCGGCGGCCCGCTGGAGGGGCGAAAGGAGCTGGAGCACCCCGAAGATGAGCAGGGTCACTCCGAGGATGACGGGCACGAGGAGCAGAATCCGTCGGATGACGTAGACGTGAAGGTTCACGGCTCCTCCGCCCGCCCTGTTCTAAAGCCGCGCTTCGTCTTATTAACCCTTCGAAAGGGGGGCGGCCTGACGGGTAGAGAAATGAAAAGAGAAAGAGGGGCGAGGAATCCTCGCCCATGCTTCCGTCAGCCCTTCGTGTACGCGAAGTAGTACGTGCTCTCGCCCAGAATCTCGTTGTGGTACCAACCCTGGATCCAGCTCCGGTAGACCTCGAAGGTTTGGGCCTGGTACAGGAAGACCCCGGGCACGTCGTAGTACGCGGCCGCCTGGAGCTGCCGATAGATGTTCTCGCGGACCGCGGGATCCGTTTCCACGGCGCCCTGATCGATGAGCGCGTGCACGGAGGCGTTATTGTAGCCGAGATAGGACGCGTAGGCCCCCGCCCGGCCGTCCATGAACGGCTGGACGAAGTTGTGGGCATCCGGATAGTCGGCCCCCCACCCGACTGTACCCACCGTCCACTTGTACGTGAAGAGGTCGGGGAGATAGACCGCCCCAAAGGACACCCCAAGGGTGGACGTGTGGTAATTCGTGTCCATGAAGTTCACGCAGTCGCTCATCATCTGGGCCGCCGTCTGCCGAATCGTGTTCCCCGTGTTGTACAGGAACTGGAAAGTGAACCCGGTCGTCGGCAGCTGGCCGCCCCAGGCCAACGCGAACTCTTGGGCCGCCTTCGTCGTGTCACGGGTGTACACAGGGCTCGTCGGCTGAAAGCCCTGCAGACCTTCGGGGATCGGTCCGCGGGCCTGCTGGGCGTTGCCCCGCAGCGTCTGGGTAATCAGGGTGTTATAGTCCATGCAGTACGCCAAGCCGCGACGCACGTTGATGTCGGAGAAGAAGTTCATCGGGATGCCATCCTCTCCCAGGACGCCGTTGGCCTTCAGGACCCCTCCATACGGACTCGACGGATCGATCGCCTGATTGATCCCGGAGAAGACCATCGACAGCGTCGGAATGCCCTCGACGATGTTCACGAGGCCCTGTTGCTGCAACGGAACGACCTGGGGCTTGTAGTCGACCAAGATCGTCCCGAAGTCCGCATCCCCGTTCTGCAGCATCAGGAGGCGGGTGCCGACCTCGACGACCTGCTTGATGATGACCGTCCCCACGGCGTTCGGGTTTGCCGCCCGGTTCCAGTAGTTCGCGTACTTCTTGAGGACGACCTGGACGCCGAGCTCCCAGGAATCGAGCACGTACGGCCCGGTTCCGATCGCCCAGTCGTTCATGCCTCGGGATAGGACGTCGTTGTAGGTCGTCAGGGTCGCCTGATCGTACATCTGGGGCCAACCGCCGTCGGCGATCGTCGTCTCCTCGTCGATTATGTGCGATCCCCACGTCGACACGAGGGTCAGGAAGGGCGGGAAGCGGAAGGACAGGTTGAAGACGACGTCATTGCCTTCGACCCGCACGAAATCCTGTACTCGTTGGCGATGGGCAGCATTCGTCACATTAAACTGTCCAACTCCCGAGCCAATCGCGACCTCCATGAGGAGAATCATTGGGCCGCCCGTGAAGTCAGAGATGATGTGTCGCTCGATGCTATATTCCACGTCCGACGCTGTGAATGCGGCGCCGTTGTGGAACGTCACACCTTGGCGGATGTGGAAGCGATACTCGCGGCCATCCGCCGAGATTGTACCGTCCGCGAGGGACGGCACGTTCGTCGCCAGAACGGGCTTGAATGCCGTTAGGCTATCTCGGTCGTAGAAGATTAGCTTCTCGAGGACTTGGTCGAGGACCTCCCCGCTCGCAGAGTCGTAGGCCCGCGCGGGGTCCAGATTAGACGCGTCGCCGAAGGTCGCCCGGACAATCGTGTTCGTGTTTTTCACGTCCGAGAATGGGATCGCAGGCGGCAGCACGTGAATCGTCCGGTACACGGAAGTCTTGACCAGGTTGTACCCGGTGATGACGAGGCGAGTGCCGTACGTGCCCGCGGTGGCAAATGTGTGGGTCGCGTTCGCGGTCGCCGCTGACGTCCCGTCCCCAAAGCCATACTCGAAGGTCATCGCCGTGGAGTTCTTCGGTAGCTGCGTGCACTCCGCACACACTTGCACGATGGCCGGAGGTGAGCCGAACCAGCGCCAGATCCAAGACAACGACCCATCGAAGGAAACGGCCGAGCCCGGCCGAATCACGTCGTTATCGACATTAAGAATCACCGCGGGCGCGCTCGAGTTGGATGGCGCCACGGTCGGGTGGAGCACGCGGACCCGGATCAGGTTCTCGTCGTTCGAGTCGGCGTTCCCTAAGGCATCCGAGACTCGGACCGTGACAATGTACGCCCCGGGGAAGCCGTAGATCTTCCGGGTTTGCGCACCCGTTCCGTAGGTCCCGTCGCCGAAGTTCCATGTCCACGTGGTCACGCCCACATTGTCCGTGGATGTGCTCCCGTCGAAGGTCAGCTCCTCGCCCACGTCGACCGTGTCCCCACTCGCCGTGGCTACGGCGGTTGGCGGCAAGGTATCGGTCGATTCACACGCGTTCGTCTGGCTGTTGAATTGATAGCCGATAGGGCAATCCACCGTGAGAGGAGTCGGCGCCGGCCGGGTCGCAGCGAGGTACACGGCGACCCCGCTTGCTACGACCAGCAAGGCGACGAGGACCACGGCAATCTTCTTCCACGGTCCGGCCACCATCGGCGCTGCCGACGGTGCCATCTCCTCCCTAGACGGCTCCATTGGTTCCATAGTCTCCTCCTCCAGCCCGCGAAAACCCGCGAGCCATCCAGTGCGGACATCGAAACGAAATGACCGGTTATATAACTATCGCCAGTACTGCCGAATACTTCGAAATACGTTCCAACAGGCGTCCATTCCACTCGGAAGGAATCGGCGCGATGCACAGGCCTTCGAGCCGCGGGAGGACGGCTAACTCAGGCGGCTTGACCTCAGGGCACCGCTCGGGTTCGGAGGCTTGTACACCGGAAGTGCTACCGGCGAGGATCCAACTGCTCAAGAGCCCTGACGCACGTTCTTATAATCACAGGACCTTCGGAACGAAGGGACGGCGCGGCGTGCGGTATTTCGAGAGCATTCTCGATACGATCGGAAACACGCCCCTCGTGAAACTCCCGAAAATCATGGCCGGTGTCCCAGGCCTCGTCCTCGCGAAGCTCGAGACCTTCAACCCCGGCGGCAGCGTGAAGGACCGGATCGGGCAGAAGATGATCGAGGAGGCGGAGCGCAAGGGCCTCCTGAAGCCCGGCGGGACGATTATCGAGCCCACGAGCGGGAACACGGGCCTCGGCCTCGCGATGATCGCCGCAATCAAGGGCTACCGGGCGGTCTTCACGATGCCGGACAAGATGAGCCGGGAGAAGATCGATCTCCTGAAGGCCCTCGG
>Ga0326597_10013997_pt1 | contig 10522 bp, 10 predicted proteins | sample RVTome_12_FD_203789 | JGI IMG/M metagenome (GOLD analysis project Ga0326597, IMG submission 203789) | Soil microbial communities from uranium-contaminated site in the Upper Colorado River Basin, Wyoming, United States - RVT100D185 | ecosystem: Environmental > Terrestrial > Soil > Contaminated >... | reverse complement strand
CTGCCCGTCCGCGGCGCGGAAGAGGTACTTGACGAACGGGTCCACCTCGCTGCGCCGCCGGTCGAGCACGGAGAGCCGCGTGAGGTGGCCGCGGGAGACCAGGGCGGCGCGGGCGCGCTTGGACAGGCCGCGCACGTCGTCGAGGTCGTCGCGGTCCTCGGCCAGCAGCCGGTTCAGGACCCGGCGCGCCACCTCCTCGGGCAGGTCGGCGTCCCGGGCGAGCGCCGCGAGCGAAGCGGGCGTCTGGCCGCGCAAGTGGGGCCGCGTCATCGGAGTATGCTAGCAGCACCTCGTCCCGGGGAGCGATCATGCTGCTGGCCCTGTCCGCCGCCGCGCTTGCCGCCTCGCTCGTCACGCCTCGAGAGCAGGACCTGCCCGAGTTCCGCGCCGACGTCCGGGTGATTCGGCTCGACGTGTCGGTCGTGGATGGGTCCGGCCGGCCCATCTCCGGCCTCTCGCCCGAACACTTCACCGTGCTCGAGGACGGCCGGCCCGTGGAGATCACCTACTTCGAGGCGGTGGACGCGCACGGCGGCCTGGTCACGGCCGCCGAGTCCGCCGTGTCCGTGGCCCCGCCGCCGCGCCGCGTCCTGCTCCTGGTGGACACGGCGCGCATGACGATGAGTCAGCTCATCCGCGCCCGGCAGTCCACCGCGCGTTACCTCCACGACGGCGCCGGTGAGGGCGACTGGGTGCGCCTGGTGAACCTGTCGACCGGTTCGGCCTGGGACGGCCGGATCCCCCAGGATCGCCAGCGCCTCGAAGCGGCGGCCCTGGCCCTGGAGCGGCGCGGCTCGTTCCGGGCCGACCTCGGCGGCAACGAGGAAGTCGGCTGGCTCGACCGGCCGATCCAGGACCGCGTGGAGATCGACGCGGGCCCGGCCAGCGCCTCCGAGGGCCAGACCTCCGGGCAGTTCCTCTCCGCCTTCGCCCAGAGCGCGGGGCTGCTCGGCGTGCTCGAGTCCGTGCTCGTGCAGCTCGCCGGTGTCGAGGGACGCAAGGCGCTGGTGCTGATCTCGCCGGGGTTCCCGCAGCTCTTCGGCCTCGACCAGCACCTCCAGCGCGTGGCGACGCTCGCGCGCCAGGCGGCCACGGCCGTGTACTACGTGGATTCGATGGGCCTCGACGGCCTCGTGCCCGAGCCCGGCCGCGCGCTCGCGCCCGCGTTCGAAGGCGCCTGGCGCCGGTCGGGCGGAGCGCAGGACCTGGCCGAGGCCACCGGCGGCTTCACGTTCCGTTTCTACAACTCGCTCGCGCCCGCGCTCGAGCGCGTCTCCGCGGAGATGCAGACCTACTACGTCGTCGGGTACGTGCCCAGGCGTCCGGAGGACGGCCGGTTCCGCTCGGTCAAGGTGAAGGTGGGCGTGCGCGGCGCTTCGGCGCGTACGAAGAAGGGCTACCTGGCCGGGGTGCGGCCGCGGCGCTGAAGGCTCCGGCCGTGCTCTTCGGAGCCGTGGCCGCGATCGGCATCGCCGCCGGGGCCGAGGTGCGCCCCCGCGCGCGTGACCTCGGGCTGGCCCCCGGAGTCTTTCCGCCCGGCCCGCTCGACGCGATCACGGACGTGCTTGGGGTCGCCGTGGGACAGGTCACGCTGGTCGAAGGCGAGCGCGTGCGCACGGGGGTCACCGCCGTGGTGCCGCACGCGGGCAACGTCTTCCAGGAGAAAGTGGCCGGCGCGGTGTTCGTGGGAAACGCGTTCGGCAAACTGGCGGGCTCCACCCAGGTGGACGAGCTGGGCACGATCGAGACGCCGATCGTCCTCACGAGCACGCTCAGCGTCGGCACGGCCGTCGAGGCCGTGGTCGAGGACACGCTGGCACGGCCAGGCAACGAGGAGGTCCGATCCGTCAACGCGGTCGTGGGCGAGACCAACGACGGCGGCCTGAACGACATCCGCGGCCGGCACGTACGGCGCGAGCACGTCCTGGCCGCGATCCGCGGGGCAAGGACGGGGCCTGTCGAAGAGGGCTCGGTCGGAGCGGGGACCGGCACGCGCGCGTTCGGCTGGAAGGGCGGGATCGGCACCGCCTCGCGCCTTGTGCCTGGCGGGTACGCGCTGGGCGTGCTGGTGCAGTCGAACTTCGGCGGCGTGCTCACGATCGATGGCGCCCCGGTCGGGCGCGAGCTGGGCCGCTACGCGTTCGCGGACGCGCCGGCGGCCGGCTCCTGCATGATCGTCGTGGCCACGGACGCGCCGATCGACGCGCGCGACCTGCGCCGCCTGGCGGCGCGCGCGGTCTTCGGGCTGGCCCGGACGGGCTCGTCGTACGACCACGGCAGCGGAGACTACGCCATCGCGTTCTCGACCTCGCCGGAGGTGCGCGTGCGCCACGGCGACACGGCGGCGCGCCCGCGGGCGATCCTGCCCTCCGCGGCCGTCTCGCCGCTGTTCCAGGCCGCCCTCGAAGCGACGGAGGAGGCGGTCTACAACTCGCTGCTCCGCGCCACGACCATCACGGGCAACGGCGAAACGGCCGAAGCGATTCCCCTCGACCGCGTGCGCGAGATCCTGCGGAAGTACGGCCGGCTCCGCTGACCATTCCGAGGGCGACACCCGCTTCACGCCGCGATCAGAACGTCAGGACCTGGCGCTTCCCGTCCGTCTCGATCTCGACTTCTGCGGCGCCGATGCGCACCACGGTGCCGCTGCCGATGCGGTCGCCGACGCGGACCATCTGCCCGCTCACGACCGCCACGGGCGCGCCGTCGCGCTCGCTGATGGCCTGGAGTTGGAGGGCCTCCACGGCCGCCGCCGGCGCGGCGGTCGGCTGGACCAGGGGCCGTGGGGGCGTCCCACGTACGGGCCGCCAGACGATCAGCGGCTGCCGAGCGGGAGGTGTCGCCGACTCAGGGCGGGGCGCCGACGACAGTGTGGTCGGCGGCTCCGCAGCCCGCGGCGCGGCGGCCACCATCGTGGTCGGCGGGGGAGCCGCCGGCCGGTCTCCGGATCGGCCGGGCCACAGCAGCAATGCGGCGACGGCACCGCCGGCCAGCGCCGCGGCCGCCAGCCACGGGGCCCGGCGGGTCCAGGCACGTTCGCCGGCGGGGGACGGCTGCGCCAGCACGAGGAATCCGCGCTCGTGCGTTTGCCGGTCGCGTTCGAGCTTCTTCAGCGCTTCGAGGATGAGGCTCACGAGGTCGCGCCCCGGGCTTCCCGCAGGCGGGGACGGTCGTAGCGGCCCAGGCTGTAGAGCGTCATGATCGTGCGCGGCCCGATGACGCCGTCCGCGGCCAGCTCCGCGTCGCGCTGGAAGCGGGACACCGCCTCCGCGAGGTCCACGTCGAGGCCGCGGTACCCGAGGCGGGCGAGGCTCTCCCGCGCCCAGGCGAGGCGCGCCGGGTCGCCACCCTGCGCGAGTGCGTCGAAGTCCCGCCAGAGGAAGAGCGCCTGACGCGTCCAGAGCCGGTCCAGCTCGCGCAACGGGACGCGCAGCGGCGCGCCGGAGCCCGTGGACACCAGCGCCTCGTCTCCCTCGATCCGCACCAGCGCCAGGTAGCAGGTGTCGCGGCGCGCGGGATGGAACATCTCCAGCACCACCGGCATGTCCAGCCGCCGCACCTGGTCGAGGTGCGTGCGCAGCGGCGTGCGCTCGAGCGCGGCTCCGCCCCACAACGCTTGCACCTCGCCCAGGGCGCCGCGCAACGAGCGGTCGCGGTCCAGCGAGAGCACGACGGGCTCCAGGGCGTGCCCGATGTCCGGGGTGGCGGCCGGGGCGGGGACGGCGCTGACCGGTATGGTGGCCGCGGGCGCCGGCGAGGCCGAACCGCCGCGCAGGGCGAAGGGCGTCGCCAGGCCCAGCGCGGCGAGACCGGCGACCATGGCCAGCAGGGCGGGCCGCAGCCGTAGCCTTCGGGGCGGACCCGCCACCTCCGCGGCCGCGCGCCGCACCATGGGACCGTCGATCGTGCGGGTGGCCGCCACGTAGCCCGCGAGCAGCGCGCGGTCGCAGATCAGGTTCACGAGCCGCGGCACTCCACCCGAGAGCTCGTGCACACCTGCCAGCGCATCCGCGGTGAACGCGACCTTGCCGTCCCCGCCGGCGACCGAGAGCCGGTGGCGGACGTAGTCCTCCGTCTCCTGCCGGCTCAGCGGCGCGAGGTGGTACCGCGCGGTGACGCGCTGCGCGAGCTGGCGCAGCTCGCGGCGGGAGAGCATCTCCTGCAGCTCCGACTGGCCCACCAGCACGATCTGGATCAGCTTCTCGGTGTCGGTCTCCAGGTTCGAGATGAGGCGCACCTGCTCCAGCACCTCGGGCGAGAGGTCCTGCGCCTCGTCGATGAGGAGCACCACCTGGCGCCCGTCCGCGCGCGCCCGCAGCAAGAACCGGTGCAGCGCGTCCACGTGGTCCTTCAGGGACAGGCCCTCGACGGGGACGTGCAGGTCCTCGAGGATCGAGCGCAGCAGCTCGGCCGCCGTGAGCGCGGGGTACAGCACCAGCGCGGTGGCGGTGTTCGAGTCGAGCCTCGACAGGAAGTAGCGGGTCAGCATCGTCTTGCCCGTGCCGACCTCGCCGGTGATGAGGACGAACCCGCCGCGCTCCCGCCGCGCGTACTCGAGGTGGGCCACGGCCTCGGTGTGGCGGACGGACGGGTAGAGGTATTTGGGATCGGGGGTCAAGCTGAAGGGCTTCTCGGAGAAGCCGTAATGGGCCTCGTACACCGCTCAGGCACCTCGGACGGCGAAGGTTCGGAGTGTACCACCGTGGGCTATGCTTCGCCCGATGGAGGTACGGGTCCCCGTCGGCGACTTCTCGGTGACCGCATCCCTCCACGGGGAGGGGCCGACGGCCGTCGTCCTCGGCCCCGGCGCGGGCGGCAACCGCCGCACGCCCCTGCTGGTGAACCTGGCGGAGACGGTGGCGGCTTCCGGCCGGCGTGCCGTCCTCTACAACTTCCGTTACACGGAGCAGCGCCGCCGCATTCCGGATCCGCCGGACGTCCTCGAGCGGACCGCACAGGCCGTCGGCGAGTTCGTCCGGGAGACCCTGGGCGCGCGGCGCGTGATCCTCGGCGGCAAGTCCATGGGTGGGCGCATCGCCTCGCAGGCCGTGGCCAGGGGCGCGCCCGCCGACGGGCTGGTCTTCCTCGGGTATCCGTTGCACCCGCCCGGGAAGACCCAGCAGCTCCGGGACAAGCACTTCGCGGCCGTCCAGGTGCCGATGCTGTTCGTGCAGGGCACGCGCGACGCGTTCGCCCGCTGGGACCTCCTCGAGGCGCTCCTGGCCTCGCTGGGGAGCCGCGCGCGGCTCTTCCGCGTCGACGGAGGGGACCACTCGTTCGTGGTGCCCCGGCAGTCCGGGCGGGCGCGTGGAGAGGTGGAGGCGGACATCGCCCGCGCGGTGCTGGGCTGGCTGGCCGGCCAGGGGCTCTGAGGCCGGGGGCGCGCGGCGCGCGTGCTAGAATGCCCGAGTCTCGCGCCGAGGAGACCCGATGGCCGGCACCTGGTGGCCCGCGCGCGAGCGGGCGAGCTGATCGCGCACGTCACAGAAGACGAGCCCTAGGGCCGCAAGGAGGAGCGCCGTGGCTCCTGCTCTACCCAGCCTTCCCGACGATGCTCGCCTGGTGGAGTTGCGCGTCGAGCACATGTGCTTCCGTTCGCGCCGGCGCTTGGCGCCGGGTACCATGCTCGACTTCGCGCTGGTGATGGAAGGCCGGCCCTGGGCCGTGCGGGCGCCGGTGGTCGATTGCCTGGTGCGGAAGGAACGCGGGGAGTCCTTCTACGAGATGCGCGTGTCGCTCGAGGAGCTGCCGCAGGCGGACCGGCACTTGATCACGTTGTTCATCGAGAAGGGCCGCGGCGCGCCGAAGCTGGCTCCGGTCTCGCGCTAGCGTGCCGGGCGACCTGCGCGGCGCCGTCGTGGCCATCACCGGCGCCTCGGCCGGGATCGGGCGCGAAACCGCCCTGGCCTTCGCCCGGGAAGGCGCGCGCGTGGCGATCTGCGCGCGCCGCGCGGACCGCCTGCGAGAGCTGGCCGCGCAGATCGCCGCCGCTGGCTCGGACGCGCTCGTGCAGGAGGTGGACGTGGCCGACGAGGCGCAGGTCGGCGCCTTCGTGCAGGCGATCGTGGCCCGCTTCGGGCGGCTCGACGTGCTCGTCAACAACGCCGGCTATGGCGTGCGCGGGCGCGTCGAGGAGACGCCGGCGGAAGACTACCGGCGGCTCATGGAAGTGAACTATCTCGGCACGGTGTACGGCTGCCGCGCGGCGGTCCCCCTCATGCGGGCGCAGGGCAGCGGCGTGATCGTCAACGTCTCCTCGATCGTGGGCCACCGCTCCTTGCCGGGCGGCGCCGCGTACGCCGCCACCAAGGCCGCGCAGATCAGCCTCACCGAGTCGTTGCGCGTGGAGCTGGCCGGCTCGGGGGTCCAGGCCTGCACCGTGCACCCGATCGGCACGGCTACGGAGTTCGCGGAGGTGGCGGCCCGCGCCTCGCCTGGCCGGAAGGGTGGCGCGCTCGGCCCGCAGCAGAAAGCCGAGGCGGTGGCGCGCGCGATCGTGCGTTGCGCGCGGCGGCCGCGGCCGGAGGTGTACCCCTACGCGCTCTCTCGCCCGCTCGTCTGGCTCAACGCCCTGCTCCCCGGGCTGGTGGACCGGCTGGCCGCGCGCGGCGCGCGCCGGGCCGGGCGCCTGTGAGCGAGCTGCGCCGGCTCACGCGCACGTACGTGCAGCACCTGGCGGCGCCGGTGGAGCAGGTGATGCCGCTCCTCACCGCCGCGCGCGAGGGCGAATGGGCGGCGATGTTCCAGCCGCGGATCCTGCATCCTGGCGCGATCCCCGGCGGCCTGCACGGCCTGTTCGTCACGGGAGAGGGGCCCGAGGAGACGCTCTGGACGATGACGGCGTACGACACCGTGCTCGGGCAGGTGGCGTACTTCAGGACCGTCCCGGGAACGATCGCCGTGCACATCGACATCCGGCTCGAGCGGCTCGAGCCCGCGGCCTGCCGCGCGGCCGTCACGTACACGTACGCGGCGCTCAGTCCCGCGGGCAACCCGCGCGTGGAGGCGATGACCGGGGAGCGCTACCGCGAGCAGATGGTCGAGTGGGAGCGCGCGCTGAACCACTACCTGCGGACCGGGCAACGGCTGGGGAACTACTAGGCCGAGGTCGGGCGGCGACAGTGCGTGGCCGCCAGGCCACGCCGGCCGCGGTCCGGCATCGTCCGCGACGGCGCCCTGCTCGTGCTGGCCGCCGCCGCCGCGGGAGCGGTGGCAACCGCATGGGCGCCGACCCCGAGCTTCACGATGCTCCGGCTGTGGTGCCAGGGGCTGTTCGGCGAGGGTGTCGCGCTGGGCGGCTGGCTGGCCATCTGCCAAGTCCGTCGACGCCGTCTCGGCCGGGCCGCCCTCCCGGCGTTGGCCGCGCTCGCGCTGATGGGCGTGTACTGGGAGGCCTATCACCGCGAGCCGTGGCAACTGCGGGTCAGACGCCACGAGTTACGGATCGCAGCGGGGACCGGTGGCGCACGGCGACTGCGCATCCTCCACTTGACCGACATCCAGGCCGCGACGATCGGGGAACACGAAGCGCGCGCCCTGCGCGCCGGGCTGCTCGAGCGGCCGGGCCTGATCGTCTTTACGGGTGACTACATCCACGAGCGAGTGGGTGCGCACACAGGAGGGCGATTTGCCGCGGACCTCAACGCCGATCTCGCACACCCTCGGCTGAAGGCAACGCGTGAGGATCTCGTGGAGGCGCTGGCCGGCCGACTGACACTTCAGCAAACGACGTTCTTCAGGATCCGCGCCCGCTGTGGGGACACGAAGGCAATCGCCGCGGTTGGCTGCCTCGATCCTGACCGCCGTCTACTACATGCGGCTACGCCGTCCAGATCTCTGAGACTGTGGCTTGAGTTTCGTTCCAGCTCGATCCCTACCGGGCGCGCGGCGTCGCGGGCGGGGCGTACAGGTAATCGGCCGTCAGGTGCAGCAGGGCTCGCAGGCCGGTGGCGAGTGCTTGTTCGTCCACGTAGAAGCGTGGCGAGTGGTTCGTCTCCACGCGGGCCAGCCGGTCCTTCGGCGTGACGCCCAGGAAGAAGAAGAGGCCGGGCACCTGCCGATGGAAGTAGCTGACGTCCTCGGCGCCGGTCACCTTGCGCAGCTCGGCCGTACGGCCCGGGGCCACGCGCTCGAGCGTCGGCCGCATGCGCGCCGTCAGCTCGGGTGAGTTGGCCGTGACCGGGTAGCCCTTCTCGATCGTGACCACCGCCCGCGCGCCCGCCGCGGCGGCGACGTTCTCGGCGATCAGCCGCACCTGGCCGTGGATCTCCTCGCGCATGGTCTCGTCGAAGGTGCGGATCGTGCCCACCAGGCGCGCCCGGTCGGGGATGATGTTGGAGCGGATGCCGGCCTCGACCTGGCCGACGGTGACCACCGCCGGCTCCTTCACCAGCTCCACGCGACGGCTCACGATCGTCTGCAGCGCGTTCACGATCTGTGCGGCGGCCACGATGGGGTCGACGCCGTTCCAGGGCGTGGACCCGTGCGTTTGCCGTCCCTCCACCACGACCTCGAAGCGGTCCGCCGCGGCCATGAAGGGCCCCGAGCGCCAGCCGAGGGTCCCGGATTCGATGAGCGCCCAGGAGTGCAGGCCGAAGACCGCGTCCACGTGCGGGTTTTCCAGCACCCCTTCCTGAACCATCTTCTCGGCGCCCGCCGGCTGCTCGGCGGCCACCGCCCCTTCTTCCGCGGGCTGGAAGATCAGCTTGACGGTGCCGGGGAGCTGCGCGCGCATGTCCGTCAGCACGCGGGCAGCGGCGAGCAGGATGGCCATGTGGGTGTCGTGGCCGCAGGCATGCATGACGGGCACGGTGCGTCCCTCGAACTCACCCGTGGCCTTGCTCGCGAACGGGACGTCCACCTCTTCCTTGACGGGCAGGCCGTCCATGTCGGCGCGGAGCGCCACCACCGGCCCGGGCCGGCCGCCCTTGATCAGGGCCACCACACCCGTCCGCGCCACGCCCGTCGTGGGCTCCAGGCCGAAGGCGCGGAGCTTGTCCGCGATGAACCGCGCGGTCTCGACCTCGCGGTTCGACAGCTCCGGGTGAGCGTGCAGGTGCCGCCGCCAGGCCAGGAGGTCGGCCTCGACGGCCGCGGCGCGGCGGTCGATCTCCGCGGCGAGGGGCGACGCCCCCGGCGCCGCGGACAGGGCGGCGGGCGTCGAGAACACGGCCAGGACGATCGCGGCCAGGACGATCACAGGTGGCAGTCGCATCAGCCGTTCGCCTCCATTCGCAGCTGCAGGGATTCCCACTCGCCCATCAGGGTGGCGACGTCGTCGAGCAGGCGCTGGCGGTCCGCGACGGCCTGGTCGGCCGTGCTCCGGTCGTCATAGAACCCCGGCGTGGCCATCAGGTGCTCGACGTCCTTGACCGCCTGCTCCTTGCTCGAGATCAGCTGCTCCAGCTCCGCGGCGCGGGCCTTCAGTCTCTTCGCTTCGCGCTCGCGCGCCTGACGGTCGGGACCAGGGCCGGACGGGCGCAGGCGCGGAGCGAGCGGATCGTACTTCGGTGCGTTCGGCGTCGCGGGGTTGGCGGCGGGGTTGCCGTTGCCGGAGGCCCGGGCGGGGACGGCCGCCTTCAGGGGTGCGAGCGCCTTCGGCGCTTCCCTTCCGTTGGCCGCGGTGCCGACGGCCTGTGGGCGCAGGTGCGGCAAGCGATGGCCCGTCCGCGGCGGCTGCGCCGGCACCAGCCCCGCTTCGCGCTGCTTCTTCCAGTCCAGGAAGTCCTCGTACCCACCGGGGTAGAGCAGCGCCTCGCCGCCGCCGACGTCGATCACCTTGCCGGCCAGCTTGTCCACGAAGTAGCGGTCGTGCGACACGAAGATCAAGGTACCGCCGTAGTCCCACAGCGCGTCGAGCAGTACTTCCTTGGAGTCGAGGTCGAGGTGGTTCGTGGGCTCGTCGAGGAGCAGCACGTTGCTCGGCGTGAGCAGCATCCTGGCCAGGGCCAGCCGGTTGCGCTCGCCCCCGGAGAGGACGCCCACGCGCTTGTAGACGTCGTCGCCGGAGAACAGGAACCCGCCCAGGATGTGCCGGATCATGGGGACCATCGTGGTGGGGCTGGTGGAGGTCATCTCCTCGTAGACGGTGCGCGTCTGGTTGAGCACCGCGGCCTGGTCCTGGGCGAAGTAGTCGATCATCACCTGGTGGCCGGCGAGCCGGACGCCGTCGTCGGGCCGGTCCACGGCCGCCAGCAAGCGCATCAGCGTCGACTTGCCCGCGCCGTTGGGACCGACGAGCGCGATGCGGTCCCCGCGCTCCACGGTCACGTCGACGCGCTCGAGGACGACGTGCTCGCCGTAGGCCTTCTTGACGCCCTTCAGCTCCAGCACGACGCGGCCGGGCTTGGGCGCGTCGGGGAACTTGAAGCGGATCTTCTTCCTCTCGGGCGGGATCTCGATGCGCTCGACCTTGTCGAGCATCTTGATTCGGCTCTGCACCTGGCGCGCCTTGGTGGCCTGGTAGCGGAACTTGTTGATGAAGGCGGTGGTCTTCTCGATCTCCTCGCTCTGCCGGCGGTGC
>Ga0326597_10013996_pt1 | contig 10522 bp, 8 predicted proteins | sample RVTome_12_FD_203789 | JGI IMG/M metagenome (GOLD analysis project Ga0326597, IMG submission 203789) | Soil microbial communities from uranium-contaminated site in the Upper Colorado River Basin, Wyoming, United States - RVT100D185 | ecosystem: Environmental > Terrestrial > Soil > Contaminated >... | reverse complement strand
GAACTGCACCCCAAAGAGCGGTCGATCGACATGCTCGATGGCGGAAACCGGTGAGTTCACGCTGGAGGCCACCACACGATAGCCGTCCGGTGCGGCATCGACGTGGTCACCATGGCTCATCCACACGGGTGTCTCCTCGCCCTCCTCGAACGCCTCGAAGAGCCTGCCTCCCGCTACCCGCAGCATCGCCCGCCCGTACTCGCGCCGGTCCGCGGGCACCACGGTCCCGCCCCCGAGCTGGACCAGCAACTGCATGCCATAGCAGAGTCCGAGGATCGGCACGCCCAACTCGAGGAGGTCGGGCGATGCAGTGGGGACGTTCGCGTCGTACACCGAGGCCGGGCCTCCGGAGAGAATGATCCCCGATGGACCCCATGCCCGGATCCACTCCACGTCACGTGAAGGGGGATGAATCTCACAGTAAACATGCGCCTCACGAACTCGGCGGGCGATGAGCTGCGTGAATTGCGAACCGAAATCGATGATGAGAATACGAGACTCGGGGAGTGTCGTCATGACGACCGCCTCCCCGTGATCAATAGGCCTTGGCCCACACGGCCTCCCTCATGGAGGGTTGCTCACACCAGATACAACGTTCGGGGGGCTCCGGGGATTGAAAATCGGCGTCCGGCAGCAACCGAATGGTGGCCTTGGTCTGCTCCTTGATCTCGGTTTCACATGTGTTGCTACCGCACCAGCCACCGAACACAAAGCCCCCAGGTCCGGCCATGGCGTCCACCAGGTCCTGTTTGGTACCGCCCCGTAGAGTCGCAGCCTCACGCCGTGCGAGGGCAGCCTCGAAGAGTTCACGCTGCATGGTTTCGAGTTCGGTCAGCAGTCTTTCCACGAGTCCTTCCATGGGGAGCGACTCCTTCCCGCCCGTCCGTTTGGCGCACATCACCGTCCCACCCGCGAGATCCCGTGGACCAAGCTCGAGCCGGAGCGGGACACCACGTGCTTCCCACTCGTAATACTTGGCACCGGGCTTCATCCCCTCGCGGAGATCGACTTGGGTCCGAATCCCTGCCCCACGGAGTGTGGCCTGCAACGCGAGCACAGCCTCGGACACCTTGGCCTGTTCCTCATCCGATCGGTAGATCGGAACGATGACTACCTGCCATTGCGCCAGACGGGGCGGACAGACCAGACCCCGGTCGTCACCATGGGTCATGATGAGACCCCCGATGAGACGGGTGGACACCCCCCATGACGTACTCCACACATGGTCGAGGTCCCCATCGGCGGTCTGGTAGGTCACATCGAATGCCTTTGCGAAGTTCTGGCCCAGGTTGTGACTAGTTCCGGCCTGCAGCGCCTTGTTGTCCTGCATCAGGGCCTCGAGGGCATAGGTATGGATCGCACCGGCGAACCGCTCGCTATCCGACTTGCGACCGGTCAGTACCGGCATGGCGATCCAGTCTTCCATGAACGACCGGTAGATTCCGAGAATCAGGAGGGCTTCCTGTTCGGCTTCTTCCACCGTGGCGTGCGCGGTGTGACCCTCCTGCCAGAGGAATTCCGTGGTCCGTAGAAACAGCCGGGTCCGCAACTCCCACCGCACCACATTGGCCCATTGATTGATCAACACCGGCAGATCCCGGTAGCTCTGGATCCACTTGGAGAACATCGCGTAAATGATCGTCTCGGAGGTGGGCCGGACCACCAAAGGCTCCTCGAGTTCCTTGCCTCCCCCACGCGTCACGACAGCGGTCTCTGGGGCAAAGCCCTCGACATGCTCGGCCTCGCGGGCGAGAAAGCTCTCGGGAATGAACAGCGGGAAGTAGGCATTCTGGTGACCGGTCGCCTTGAACATGTCGTCCAAGGCCCGCTGCATGTGCTCCCAGATGGCATAACCATTGGGCCGGATCACCATACACCCGCGTACTGGACTGTAGTCGGCCAGTTCCGCCCGCACGATGAGTTCGTTATACCACGCGCTGAAGTCCTGCTCACGCGTCGTGAGAGCTTTGGTGTCAGCCATGAGGGGAGTTTGTGGTTTGAGGAGTGCGCAGATCTTCCAGACCCATTCCGCGCAAGGCTTCGATGAGATCCACCCGAGCGAGCGAGCGTTGCTTCCCGGTGTTGAGGTCCTTGAGCTGGACTTCTCCTCGTTCCCGATCCTCGGGCCCCAGGACAACGGCGTAGCGCGCATCGCGACTGTCTGCCAGCCCGAGCTGTTTCCCTACGGCGGTCATCGTCAGCGGGTACTCCACGCGAAAACCGGCGTCACGGAGACCGTGGGCCAATGCGAGCACGTCGGGAAGATCCTCGGGGGTCACCGCCGCAACGAAGATGTCGACTTGGGAGATCGGCTGTGGGAGGAGACCGCGCTCTCGGAGAAGCTCGAGGAGCACAACGTCTCCCATCCCGAAGCCGAGCGCGGGGAGAGCATCTCCTCCGAGCGCTTCGAGCAGATTGTCGTAGCGGCCGCCACCACAGATAGCCCGCAATTCGCCCTTGGCATCGAAGAGCTCGAAGACGACGCCGGTGTAGTAGGCAAGACCGCGCACGATCGTGAGGTCGAGATCGACGAACCCACCGAGCCCCATGGCGTCGAGGGTCTTCATCACATCCCGGAGTGCCTCAGCCTGCGTCGAAGCCTCAGGGAACGCGGCTGCCAATCCATCCCAATCGCGAATCCCGTGGACCTGCTCGAGGCGCGCGACGGCGTCGGGAGAGGCGCCGCCATCCTCGAGCGCCTGTTTGGCTTTGGCATACTCGCCGCGGCCCAGTTTGTCCAGGAGTCGATAAGCGAGGACGCGTTGGGCTTCCGGCAATCCGACCTCATCGAGCACCGCATTGAGTAAGCGGCGATCCGAGAGTCTCACTCGGACGTCGTCGGGACCGAGTCCGAGATCCCGCATGATGTCCAGCGCGAGGGCAATGATCTCCGCATCCCCTGCGGACCCCGCCTCCCCGATCAGATCACAGTTGAGTTGGAAATGCTCCCGAAGTCTGCCCCGTTGCTGCCGCTCGTAACGGAAGAGTTGTGGCATCGAGAACCAGCGAATCGGTTTCTTGAGCCCACGCGCTCGGGTGCCCACCATTCGAGCCAGCGTGGGTGTCATCTCGGGACGGAGCGCTACCTCCCGCCCACCCTTGTCGGTGAAGGCGTAGAGTTGGGTGACGATCTCTTCACCACTCTTGACGGTGTAGAGCTCAACCTGCTCCAGCGGCGGGCCATCGTACTCCTCGAACCCATACCGCAGGGCCACCCGACGCCATGTCTCGAGGAGATGTCGCCGGTAGGCGAAGTCCTCGGGATAGAAGTCCCGAAATCCTGGCAGGGCCTTGATTTGCATCCCGAAAGATAGTCAGCGAACCCCGAATCGGTCTCGCTCAGATCGGGGCGAGTCCCAGGACTTCCATGACATCGCCCACCGTATGGAACGATCCGGTGACGACGATCGTCCCGGCTCCGTCCTGCACCTCACGGATCGCCTCGCCAAAGTCACGAACCAGAGTCCAACTGGCGGTTGCCGGGGGACGATTGGGGTCCCGCAGCCATGCCTCCAGCCAGCCCAGGTCCCATCGACGGGAATCTGCACTCGGGGCAATCGTGAGGATCCCGCGGTCGACTACCCGGTCGAGCGCAACGAGCATCTCCGGCCATTCCTTGTCTCCGAGAATCGAGACGAGGGCGTGGATCGGGGGCGTGGGTCGCAGGTCTCCGAGCGCCGTTGCCAGAGCGTCCATTCCGTCCGGGTTGTGAGCCACATCGAACCACCAGCGACCGCGCCGGTCGAGCCGCCCGGGCACTCGTGCCCTTGCAAAGGCGCGCGCAGTCACCACTTCGTCCGGTCGGTATCTCGGTGGGAGTGCTCGGAGGATCTCCTCCGCAATTGCAGCATTCCGGCGCTGGTGTCTCCCCAACAGCCCCAGAGGTCCCTCCCATTCGACACCCGGAGGCACGATCCGGATCTCGGGACGTTGGGGACTTGCTCCCGTGGTCATCAGCCGCTCCGCTTCCACACTGAGAATCCCGACGAGATCCTGTCTTTGTTCTCCTATTACAAATGGCGCCCCGGGTTTGGCGATACCCGCCTTCTCCTTTGCGATCGCCTCCACGGTGTCCCCGAGGTATTTCTGGTGGTCGAGCCCGATCTTGGTCACGGCACTGACCAAAGGTTGAACCACGTTGGTGCTATCGAGCCGCCCACCCAAGCCGACCTCGATCACCGCGATCTCCGCCCCGCGGGCGGCAAAGTCGGCGAACGCGAGGGCGGTCCCGGCCTCGAAGAAGGTGGCGTCGACGGCCTCGATCTGAGGCCGGAGTCGGGAGACCCACATGGCGACCGCAGCTTCCGAAATGGGGACGTCGCCCACCAGATAGCGCTCGCGAAACGACACGAGATGGGGTGAGGTATAGAGCCCTACGCGCCAACCTGCCTCCCCGAGGGCAGCGGCGACAAGCGTGGCCACACTCCCCTTACCGTTGGTTCCGCCAATGTGGATTACGGGAATCAGGCGATCGGGGCGTCCCAGGCTCTCGAGCAAGGATATGGTGCGCCCCAGACCGAACTTGATGGTCGAGGTCCGGGGATAGAGGAATTCCAGCGCCGCACTGTAGGAGCTAGTCACCGGGCAGCTGGGTGGAGGTGGGAGGTCGGCTGTACAAAAAGGGAGTGGATGAGCTGTTCCGGCTCAGCCATCCACCGTGGTTACCGCCGCGGGCCGAGTCCTCGAACGCTTTCCCCTCATGTGTCGCAGCAGCCGTGCCGTGGTGTCGCGAAGTGCCGCGCGTGGTACCACGGCATCGACCTGACCCTTCTCCAGCAGGAACTCCGCAGTCTGGAATCCTTCAGGGAGGTCCTGACCGATCGTTTGCTTGATGACCCGCGGCCCGGCGAAGCCGATCACCGCACCGGGCTCCGCAAGAATGACATCCCCCTGCATCGCGAAGGAGGCCGAGACTCCCCCCGTCGTCGGATCGGTGAGGATGGTGAGGAATGGGACACCTTCGCGCTTCAACGGAGCGATCGCGGCGGAGGTCTTCGCCAACTGCATCAGCGAAAGCACTCCCTCTTGCATCCTCGCACCCCCGGACGTGCAGACCAGGACCAGCGGAAACCGTTTGTCCAGCGAACGGCGTGCGAGGCGCGCGATCTTCTCACCCACGACCGATCCCATCGATCCACCCATGAAGGCGAAATTCATGACGCCGAGGTGATAGGGCGTCCCCTCGATTCGAGCGGTGCCGGTATAGATCGCATCGAGTTGCCCCGTCTTCTTGACGGAGGCCTCCAAACGCCCGCGGTACCCTTCGAAGGTCAGTGAGTCGACCGATCGCAGAGTCTCGAACAGCTCGGTCCAGCTGTCTTCGTCGGTGAGGAGTTCGATATACTCTTCAGCGCTGAATCGACGGTGTCGACCACACTCAGGACAGACGTTCAGGGCTTTCTGGAAATTGGCTCGCAGGTCCAGGTGGCCGCACTCGTCACACTTCTCCCAGGCGTCGGGGGGAATCTCCCGACGCTGGCGTGGGGCCGGACGAGTCTTTCGCTCCTTCTTGAACCAAGCCATGTATGAGCATCATCAGGGAAAGTGGACTCGCGGAGACATTGTGACCTACATCACTAATTTGCTGGTCCGACGACCCCGGCGCTAGGCCCGGATCCGGACTCGCCCGTTAGCCATCGGCATACCCTGCCTGGCGAGCGTCCCACGCCGCGCGAAGTGCCAACCCGACCGCCACGGCACACGCGAGGAGAAACGATCCACCATAGGAGAAGAACGGGAGGGGAATACCAGTAATCGGCGTCACGTTGACCGTCATTCCCACGTTCTCGAACACGTGCGTGAGGATCAAACTCAAGACCCCGAAGACCACGAGACTCGCAAACGCATCACTGGCACGACGGGCGATCCGGAGCAGGACCAGCAGCAGAACCAAGAAGAGCGACAGCGCGACAAGCACACCGATGAACCCCAACTCCTCCCCGACGACCGAGAAGATGAAGTCGGTGTGCTGTTCCGGTAGGAAGGCGAGTCGTTTCTGGGGCCCCTGTGTCAGTCCATTACCGAACCATCCGCCGGATCCAACGGCCACTTTGGACTGGATGGCTTGATAACCTGAGGCACTGGGGTCGAGTTCCGGATTGAGGAAAGTGGTCAGCCGCAGGCGTTGGTGTGGCGCAAGCCGGTTCCATAGGGTCAGCGCGAACACCCCCATCGCGGAATTCACGAGATAGACGGTGACGGCCTCACTCAAGAAGGCTCTACCAACGAGGAGCGCCACGAAGAGGGCAACCATCCAGGCGCCCCAGAGCTGGGTGTTCCCGGCCAGCAACAGGCTCACGACCGGCGACGCGAGCAGCAGCAGGAGGAAGGGCCTGACGCCTGCCCAGAACAGCATCAGAAACAAGATCCCGGCAAACACAATGGCACTGCCAAGATCGGGCTGAGCCAAGACCAACACCGCCGGAAGGCCGGCAATGAGGGAGGGAACGATCAGCGCCCTTAGGGAATTCGGGGGTTCTTTGAAGGCTGAGAGATATCTGGCCATCATCAGGATGGCTGCCAGCTTGGCGAATTCCGCGGGTTGGCCGAGCCGGATGCCTCCCACCGCGAGCCAGCTCTTGGTGCCCGAAGCGGTACCGGCCCCGGTCCCGATCGCCAGTGTCAGGAGCAGCAGGATGATCGCGATGACGTAGACACCGGGGGCGGCCCACTCGAGGAGCCGATACGAAACCCGAAAGACGACGGCCGCCGAGAGCGCCCCAAGTCCGAGCCAGACCAGCTGGCGTTTCCATGCGCCGAGTGCGTTGGTTGGGGCGTCCGTTTGCCCGGCCGAGTAGAGGATCACCAGCCCGTAAACCATAAGCGCCAGGGTGCAGACAATCAGGCCTCGATCCAGTCCGCGACGGCTCATCGGTGGCTCGGGATGGTGTCGGTAACCAGCTCCTCGGGCGGTGGTGCGGAATCGGCGGGGAACTCCAGCACGATCGGCCCGTCTGGATTCGCACGGCTCCCGCCCAAATACCGTCGGATCACCCGAACAACCCATGGGGCAACCGACGAGCCGTGCAGGGCACGCTCCATGATAGCCCCGACGATGATCGTGGGGTTATCCGCCGGAGCGAACCCGACGAACCATCCATGGTTTGGACCGTGCGGGTTCTGGGCTGTGCCTGTCTTCCCCGCGACGTTCAGGTCCGCCCCCGCGCTCGCCGCGGCGGTGCCACTTGCGACCACGGCAATCATCGCCTCCCGCAAACCCGCGAGTTGCCTCCCGTTCAATCCGAGATCAACTCCACCATGCGTTTTCGCTGCAACGAGATGCGGCGTTGGCAGCGGAGCCTCCGAACCGGTCCCAGACTGCGTGAGTGCTTGGTAGAAGCGCATGACGTTGATCAGCGTCTGACTATTCTCACCCTGACCGATGGCGAGATTGAGCGTCACGGCATTGGTCCAACCGCGTGGCCCGTAGGTCCGATCGTAGTAACTCGTCGAAGAGGGAAAGAACGACGGGGCTTCGTGTCCCAAATCGAGCGAGGTCAGCTCACTCAACCCGAACCGGGCGCCGTCCTCCAAAATGGCGTTGAGGCCGAGCCGGAGACCCAACTGGTAGAAATAGACATCACAGCTCTTGGCGATCGCCCCGATGAGATCCAGCGAGCCATGGCCCTCAGGCTTCCAGCAGTGGAACACGCGATTGCCGAAGCGGAATCCGCCACGACAGGGTTGCTCCATGTGGCTGGAGAACGACACGAGACCCCGCCGGAGCGCCATTGCCGCTATGGCCAGCTTGAAGGGTGAGGCTGGTGCATAGGTCCCCTTGATCGCTCGATTGAAGAGCGGCAGTCCGGCCTCCGGGTCGGTCAACGCCCGATACTTGGCGCTGGAGATGCCGCCGACGAAATCATTGGGATCGAAGCTCGGCGCCGAATACATTGCCAAGATCTCGCCAGCGGGCGTCATGGCAATCAGGGCACCCCGGAACTCCGAGAGAGAATCCACGAAGAGGCTGTCGACGTAGAGTTGCAGCGGGAGATCAATGGTCGTGCGGATCGGTAACCCCGGGACCGGAAGCATCGAGAGTGAAGGTGGCTCCTCTCGCACCATCGCTCCCCTTGCATTCACTTCGATGTAGCGCACACCCTCCGAGCCCCGCAGTACGCTGTCGTACTCCGCCTCCAACCCGTCCTGCCCGACCACCGTGCTCATCCGGGCACCAGGAAACCGATCCTGCGCGAGATCCTGCTCCGACACCTCACCCACATACCCCACGACATGCGCGGTGGCACGACCGTTGGGGTAGAATCGTCTTGGTTCGGTTTGAATCACGAGCCCGGGAAGCGAGACCCGGTGCTCCTCGAGCCGGGCGATGGCTTCGAATGGCAGGTTGTTGAAGACCGCGGCTGGCTGGTACGGCGCGGCGTGGTAACGGCGAACGACCTGTTCGATTTCGGCGCTGTCGAGGTCCACATACTTCGCCATTCGCCGCAGGACCACTCGAATCGAGTCAGGGTGCGAGGCGAGAAGCTTCACCGCATAGCCGGGGACGTTGTCGGCGATGACCAACCCGTTGCGATCCAGCACGGCCCCCCTCGGCGCGGCCAGGGGAACTGAGCGCAGCCGGTTCGATTCGGACCGGAGCCGGAACCGCTCAGTGTTGAGTACCTGCGCATTGAAGAACGCGCCGGCAAGAATCAGAAAGGCCAGCAGCAACACCCACATGAAAGCTCGGGCGCGTTCCCGCAGGCGGTGCGACGAGAATGCTGTCATTCGTCGAGTCGGAAATCCACGCGGTGTCGAATCGCCAGCGTCACGGCGATGCCGGCCAGCGCGGTGGTCGCCGCCTGGGCCAGGGACGCGGGGCCGAACGCGCTCAATGCGCCGATCACGCCAGAACCGGAGGCAATCAGCAGCAAGAGGTTTCGGACCAAGGTTCCCACGGCAAAGAGGATTCCATTGACGATCAGATTGTCGGGAAAGAACACCGTACGGCCCCAGGCCGCAGCGAATCCTACCACGGTATGCGACAACGCCCCTGCCCCGAATCGAACCGGCATGAGGACATCCAGCACGAGACCGGTAAGGAACCCAGCCACTGCGGCTGTCCCCGGACGAGTCCGGAGCGAGAGGACCATCAAGGCGATGAGCAGGAAGTCAGGTGCGCCCGCCCCCGGCCAGATCCGGGGTCGGACGTAGAAGTGCAACAGTACGAGAAGTACGAGCACGATCCAGAGAGGTCTGCCCCCTCGTCGACTGCGACTCACGGTACGCTGTCTCCCAATGCCGGCTCGACGGAGGGGAGGAGCAGAACATGACTCACAACGCCGAGGTTCACGGCCGGTCGGAGAGCGTAGACGCGCTCCCACCCGATCTCCTCCCGCGCCACCCCGGTCACCCAGCCAATGACGAGGCCGTTGGGATATACCCCGCCAAGACCGGAGGTGACCACTCGGGTGCCCACGGGCACAGTGTCACGGTAGGCAACACCGCGGAATTCCAGTCCGGGGATCCCTGAGCCTTCCCGGTTTGTTGGGGCCACGATCCCGAGAACGCTTCCATCATCGGTAACGGCGCTGACCCGGAACTCGGGATTCGCCCAGGTGTGCGCAATGCTCGACGAACGACTGGCTTCGACGACGACCCCGACGAGCCCGGCGCCGACAATCACAGGCTGGTAGGCCCGCACCCCTCGATTGGTACCCACCCCGAGCAGCAGTGTCTGTCCGTCGGTGGGGAGGGGTTGATGCAGAACGTCGGCGGGAAGGAAGGTCTCTGGAATCTGGGAACGAAGGTCGAGAAGCTCACGAAGTCGCGCGTTCTCCGCGACGATTGCAGCAGCATTCTGTAGCTCGATCGCCATCGAGTCGCGCTCCGCGATGGCCACCCGAAGCCTTTCCCGGCTGGTGCGGCCTTCTTCGGCAAAACGTTGAAGCGCGATGAGGGGGCGTAACGCCGTCTCGCGGATACCACCCGCAAGACCTCGGTTCCACGAAGGGGGACTGAGGAGCGCAAGCAGCGACAAGGTGACACACAACAGGAAGATCCCGGTATCCCGCCGAGTGGACGCTCGGCCGGTGTGACGATCCATGCCGAATCAGGTCGTGAGCACCGTACGGTACTTCTCGAACTCGTCGAGGATTCGCCCACAGCCTCGCACGACACAGGTGAGGGGGTCCTCATCGACATGGATGGGCAGGCCCGTCTCATGGGCAAGGAGTGCGTCGAGGCCACGAATCAAGGCACCGCCACCCGTCATGATGATCCCCCGGTCGACGATGTCGCTCGAGAGTTCGGGCGGGGTGATCTCGAGGGCCCTCCGCACGGCATCCACGATCTGTTGCACCGGTTCTTGTACCGCTTCGCGGATCTCACTGGAGTGCACCCGAACGGTCTTGGGAATCCCCGACACCAGATCGCGCCCCTTCACTTCCATCTCCCGCTCCTCGCCCGTCGGCCACGCGGACCCGATCTTGATCTTGATGGCCTCGGCAGTGGGCTCGCCAATCAGCAGGTTGTAGCTCTTCCGCATGAATTGCACGATGGCTTGATCCATCTCGTCGCCACC
>Ga0326597_10013995_pt1 | contig 10523 bp, 10 predicted proteins | sample RVTome_12_FD_203789 | JGI IMG/M metagenome (GOLD analysis project Ga0326597, IMG submission 203789) | Soil microbial communities from uranium-contaminated site in the Upper Colorado River Basin, Wyoming, United States - RVT100D185 | ecosystem: Environmental > Terrestrial > Soil > Contaminated >... | reverse complement strand
GGGGGGATGGGGATCGATGCCACGGTCCCCTACGGGTACGAGCAGGATTTCCACCGGCCTGTCTACCCAATCGATCACGTCAGGCCGGAGGACTTCTTCACGGCCGAGCAGGTCGCGAGCGCCAAGAGCCGCATGGCGGGTTGGGTGCTTTCGCTCGCCCGTACCGGGAGATAGCCAGCGGCTGGCTCACGTCCTCGGGAAGACGTGCCGATGCTGTCCGGGATTCGGGTACTCGACTGCACCAACCAGCTGGGCTGGATCGCGGGACGCATACTCGCGGACCTCGGCGCCGATGTCATCAAGGTCGAGGCGCCCGGCACGGACATGGCTGCTCCCGCATGGCAGGCCCACAATCTCAACAAGCGCCTTCTGGTTCTCGAGCTCGAGGCCGGTGCTGCCCGCGACGCGCTGTCGGCCCTGGTGGCGGGCATCGATATCCTGCTCGAGACTGCGGCGCCGGGCACCGGTGAGGCCGAGCTCTTCGAACACGCAGGACTCCGCCGGTGCAACGACCGCCTGATCCACGTCTCCATCACGCCCTTCGGCCGCAGCGGGCCGCGGGCGCGGTGGCTTGCGAGCGATCTCGAGCTGATGGCCGCGGGCGGCGCCATGTCGCTGGCGGGTGAAGCAGACGCCATGCCGGTCCGTATCTCCTCCCCGCAGTCGGGCGGCTGGGCCGGCACCACGGCGGCAACCGGAGCCCTCACGGCGCTCCATGCGCGGGCGCGCACCGGGCGGGGCCAGCTCGTCGACGTTTCCGCGCAAGCCGCCATCATCGCGGCGCTGGCAAACGCCCCGACGTTCTGGGATCTCGAAGGCACGGTGCCGACGCGGGCGGGCGCATTCATTACCGGCCGCTCGGTGGAGGGTGCGCGTTACCGGGTCTTCTGGCCGTGCCGCGACGGCTACATCAACTTCATCCTGTACGGCGGTGCTGCGGGCCGGCGCACGAACGAGGCCCTGGTCGACTGGATCAGAGAAAGCGGCTCAGACCCAGGTGTCCTGAGCGAGATCGATTGGACAAGCTTCAGCCCGACGTCGCTGACGCAGGCGGAGGTGGACGCCATCGAAGAGCCCATCGGCCACTTCATGCTCGGCCTCACGAAACGCGAGTTTCTCGAGGCCGCGTGCCAGCGCGAGATGCTCGGCTATCCCGTCTCCACCGTCGCCGACATCTCCAGCGACCCGCAGCTCGCCGCGCGCGAGTTCTGGTGCGAGAAGCCGGGTGCCAACGGCGCCGCGCAACGCTTCTGCGGCGGCTTCGCCCTCGTCGATGGCCGGCGTATGCCGATCCGCCACTCGGCGGGCGAGCCGGCGTGCACCGCCGATGCGCTCCTCGCCGAGCTCGGGGCCGGCGGCGGAAGCGCCGGGCCTCGGGGCGGGGCGGGCACGGGCGGCGACACTCAGGAGGCGGGTGGGGTGAAGGAAACGACGGGGGCGCTTGCCGATGTGAAGGTGGCCGTATTCGGCGGCTACGCGGCGGGTCCTTGGATCGGCAAGGTTCTGGCCAACTTCGGTGCCCAGGTCGTACACGTGGAGTCCAGGGATCGCCCGGACGGCTTTCGTTTGGAGTACCCGCCCTTCAAGGACGGCGAGCGGGGCATCAACCGTGGCGGCACCTTCGCCTTCTTCAACGACTCGAAGCTCGGCATCACGCTGGATGTCAAGAAGCCCGGCGGCGTGGAGCTGGCGCGGCACCTGGTCGACTGGTGCGACATCTTGATTGAAAACATGCGGCCGGGGGTCATGGCGCGGATCGGGCTCGGGCACGAAAGGCTCGCCGAGACCAACCCGGATTTGATTCAACTCTCCACTTGCAACATGGGCCAGACCGGCCCGCGCGCCCAAACTCCCGGCTTCGGATCGCAGCTCTCGGCCATGGCGGGCTTCTGCGGGCTCGCGGGCCAGCCTGACGGACCGCCCATGCTGCTCTACGGCCCCTACATCGATTTCATAGCGGCGTTCTACGGCGCATCCGCCGCCCTGGCCGCGCTCGAGCGGCGGCGCGTGAGCGGGGAGGGCGCTCGTCTCGATGTCTCTCAGTACGAATGCGGCGTCTCATTCCTCGCGGGAGAGCTATTGGACTTCCACGCCACCGGCACCGTCGCCACGCGCCGGGGCAATGCGGATGAATCTGCATCGCCCCACGGAGCCTACCCCTGCGTCGATGGTCAGTGGCTGGTCCTGTCGTGTTGGACCGATGCCGAGTTTGCGCGGCTCGCGGCCGTGCTCGATTGGCCGGAGCGGGCGGATGATGCGCGCTTTGCAACCGTGGTTGCGCGGCAGGCCAACGCCGGCATTCTCGATGCGGCTATCACCGCGTGGTGTGGCACCCGAGCCGCGGACGCCTCGGCGATGACTTTGCAGTCGTCCGAAATTCACGCCTATGCCGTCAACACGGTTGCCGATCTCTTCACCGACCCCCAGCTCACCCACCGTGAGACCTGGCGGGTGCGCCGCCATCCAGTCATAGGAGACCAGGCGTATTACTTTCCCGGCTTTGACCTCCTCGACACACCAGGCGATGTAATGTCCGCGGCTCCGCTGCTCGGAGGCGACAACGAACACGTCTACAGGGACTGTCTCGGTCTGACGGAAGCGGAGCTCGACCGATACCGCGAAAGCGGAGTGATCGGTTAGAGTGATACCCGTGCGATGGACGCAGACGGGGGCTCGATGATATCTGCGGCCGGTGGCCGTGCTCCGTTTCTGAGAGCAGCGGGAACCATGACTCTGGCGGTGGGTCTTCTCGCCCTGATACCGTCGGCGAGCGCGCCCGCGCAGACGAGCTACCGCCTGACCCTCACCGGAGCGAGTCCCGGTGGGCTCTGGTCGTTGCTCGGCGCCGGCATCAACTCCGCGGTCGCCGCGAGCTACCCGGGCTCGGTGGTGACCTATCAGACCTCCGGCGGCGGTCTCGCCAACGTCGCGCTCGTGAGCGGCGGCAGGGCGGAGATGGGCATCGTCCACAACGTGGAGCTCAAGGCTGCTACCGCCGGAACGGCCCCGTTCCGCCAGCAGTACACCAACCTGCGGGCCATCGCCTATCTTTACAATTGGGCGCCGATGCAGCTGGTGATCACGACATCATTCGCCAAATCGTACGGCATCAAGACGATGGGCGATCTGCTTGCGAGCAAGGCGCCGGTACGATTCGGCGTCAACACCCGTGGCAACATGGTCCAGGAAATCAATCGCCGGATTCTTGCCGCCTATGGTGTGACCTACGACGATGTGGAAGCGTGGGGTGGACAGATCGTGTTCGCGGCATCCAACGAAATGGCAAGCCTCATGGCCAACCGCCGCATCGACATGTCGAGCAATGGGCTGTTCGCTCCGAACAATACGATTCTTCAGTTGAGCAACGCCGTGGACGTCATGATGCTCCCGCTCGATGAACGTGTGATCGAGATTGTCTCCGGCCTCACCGGCGCCGAGCCCTATACCATACCCGCCGGTGCATATGACTGGCTCGGTACGGATACCCCGACAGTCGCGCTCGGGGCCGAGTTGGTCGTGACCGATGCCATGGCAGAGAGAGAAGCCTACAACCTTGCGAGAGCACTGGTGGAGAACGTCGACCGGCTGCGGAGCGTGCACCAATCCATGCGGGCCTTGACGCCTGAGTTCATGGCGTCGCAAACCGTGATTCCCTATCACCCTGGTGCCCTGCGCTTCTACCGAGAGACGGGCTTGATCGAATAGATCGCTGGCCATTGACTGCGATGAAGATGGCCAGCCTTCTCTTTTCCGTCGGCGCCCGGCGCCAGCTGACCGGCCATTTGCGTCGAGTGACCGCGCTCTATGCAGTGTGTTTCGCGGCCTGGGCGATCTGGGCGGCCACGGTGGCGATCATCGATCCACTGGCGCACGCGGCCATCTTCGTCTGCTTCATGCTGGGGTTGATGTTCCTCGCGGTCGCGCCAGGACCCGGCGGCCGGCAAAGCGCCCCATACGTCGTCGACTGCGTCTTGTCCGCCGCCAGCATCGCGTGTGGCATCTACTTCATCGTCTCGGCAGAAACGATCGCGAGCCGTATCTCGTTGTTGGATCCGCTGACCGGCGTCGATTTCTTCTTCGGCACCGTGTTGTGGTTACTGGCGGTCGAGGCCACTCGCCGTGCGGTGGGACTCGCGCTGATGATCATCGTGCTCGCATTCGTGGTCTATAACCTGCTTGGCCATTTGTTAGACGGTGTCATGTCCCACGGCGTCATCAGCTACGAACACTTCCTCGATCAGTCCATCTTCACCACCAACGGGGTCTTTGGAGCGCCCGTGCAGGTGGCCGCCACCTATGCGTTCTTGTTTGTGTGCTTCGGGGTCTTCTTGCAACGCGCGGGCGGAAGTGATTTCTTCTTCAATCTGGCGGCGGCGACTACCGGGCGCAGCCCGGGCGGACCGGCCAAGGTGGCCATCGTCTCCTCGGCGCTATACGGCACCATGTCCGGCAGCCCCACCTCGGACGTCGTCACGACGGGCGCCATCACCATACCCATGATGCGCCGGCTGGGGTACTCGCCTCCGATGGCGGGGGCGATCGAGGTCGCGGCGTCGACCGGCGGCAGCATTCTGCCGCCGGTGATGGGCTCTGCCGTGTTCATCTTGGTGGAGCTCACGGGGATCAGCTATCGAACGGTCGTGGTGGCGGCGATCGTTCCTGCGTTGCTCTTCTATTTCGCGCTGTACGTGCAGGTCCACCTCAGCGCGCTGCGTCTGGGGTTGCGCGGGCTGTCGGAAGACGGGTTGCTCAGCGTACGCGAGGCCCTTCGAGACGGCGGCGTCTTCGTCATCCCGTTGCTGATTATCGTTGGCGCATTGATCCTCGGGTACACACCGACGTACGCGGCCGTGTTTGGGGTCCTGGCCGCCATCGTGGTGTCCCTGCCGCGAGCGAAGACCCGCATCGGTGTGCGTGGGATCTATGAGGGGCTTTCCGACACGACGTCGCGCATGGTGCCCGTCACCGCGGCTTGCGCCGCTGCCGGCTTGGTCGTGGGCGGAATCAGCCTCACGGGGCTGGCCGGGAAGTTTTCCTACATCGTGTTCGCGTTGTCGGGTGAGAACCGGGTCATGACGTTAGGGGTTGCCGGCGCGCTCTGCATATTCCTGGGCATGGGCATGCCTACGCCGAGCGCGTACATCCTCTCCGCGGTCCTCGTGGCGGATGTGTTGATCGCGATGAACATAGAGCCCCTGAGCGCCCACATGTTTCTGCTGTTCTTCTCGGTGTTGTCGGCGATGACGCCGCCGGTCGCCGTGGCAGCCTACGCGGCTTCCTCAATCGCCGACGCCAATCCCTTGGCTGTTGCCTGCACCGCCGTGCGGCTGTCCCTCGTCCTGTTCATCCTGCCGTTTGCGTTCGTCTCGGGCCCCGGGTTGATCGCTCAGGCTTCGCCAGGGGAAGTCACCCTTGCGATCGGGATGGCCATACCCGGGGTATTCGCCCTGGCGGTAGCCAGTGAGGGCTATCTGGGGGGAGCGCTCAGCTGGTGGCAGCGCGTTGCGGCCGCAACCGCTGGGTTCTGCCTCTTGTTCCCCGCAGTCATCGGCGGCATGGTTGGCGAGCTGATATAGTCACGCTGATGAGACGGATGCGCATGGCGCCCGGACAATGCGTTGATCAAGAAGGGAGCCAATTGTGGATTCGACGAGACGCACCCTGCTGACAGGGGGCGCGGCGACGATAGCGGTGGCCGCTGCGCGCGCGTTCGCGCAAGAACACACTGGGTCAGGAGCAACCGCCATGCCGTTCTACGAAAGAGGCGACGTCCGCATCCACTACGAAGACACCGGCTCCGGCTTCCCGTTGTTACTCATCCCAGGCGGCGGTTTGAACTCGAGAATCTCCTTCTTCAGCGGGAACGCGCCGTTCAACGCGATCGACGAGTTCAAGAACGAGTACCGTTGCATCACGATGGACCTGCGCAACGCCAACGGCGGCCAGTCCTCCGGCCCGCTTGAAATCGACCGGCCCTGGGACGCGTACGCCGATGACCAGCTCGGCCTGATGGATCATCTGGACATCGAGGAGTTCATGGTGATGGGCTTCTGCATTGGCGGTCCCTTCATCTGGAACCTCTTACGGCGGGCGCCCAACCGCATCGTTGCGGCCGTGCTGGCGCAGCCCAGCGGGTTCCGTCCGGAAATGCCAGACCTCTTCTACCAAAACAATATGACGGGCTGGGGCCCAGCGCTGTCCGCCCGCCGGCCCGACATCACGATGGCGATGGTCGACAGGTTCCTAGACAAGATGTACCGATCCAACGCTGACTTCGTGTTCACCGTGACGCGCGATTTCGTACGCGCCTGCCAGACGCCGATCCTGGTCCTGCCGGACGACATCCCGGCGCACCCATACGCCGTCGCCATGGAGTCTGCGCTGCTCGCGCCGAAGTCCGAAGTGAGCCTCTTTCCCTGGAAGGAGCCCAAGGACAGGATTCCCCTGGCAGTGCGCCAAATACGCTCTTTTCTGCGGGCGCATCGTCCCGCGGCAGCAGCAAGCTGACGATCAGTCGCGCCCTCGATACCCTGCGACACCTTGCGCCGAAACTGGCTATATGCAGATCGGCCTCATCTGGCAGTCCCGGCGCCGGCTCCTGCGTCAAACGGCCGCAACTACAGGGCTTCTTCGGAAGTTGATGTAAGGCTGTCTTGCGTTATGCTGCGAGCCGCGCGAGACCTGTAGAAACAGGCAGGTCGATCTACTCCTAATAGGGCCTCAACGTGAGCGTGCCGCTACAAGCGACGAAGAAGGCGACGCCAAGCCGTGCGGGGCGACGACCTCCTGAAGGGATCACGGTTTGATCCTCGGGTTCTTCACGCACATCTGAAACGAGCGGGCTATCGGAGAGTCTGTGGCCAGGAACATTCTGATCGTGACGGTGCTTCTTCTGTGGTACGGCTTACCGGCGGGCGCTCAAACGGGCGGCTGCGAGGCGATTGCCGACCCGGCCGAGATTTCGGAAGTCGGTGCCTTCTCAAACATGAGCTACACCGAGGAGCACGCGTATGGTTACTCCGTCATGCTCTGGCGTGCTGGGGATTGTCTCTTTGGCTTATTCGAATCATCACAGGGCCTGGCCGGGGACACGCCCGTCGGTGAACTTCAGGACGTCACGTACGACCGTAAGACCGGCCACCTTTCATTCTCCGCGAAGCTCACGACAGGCATGGTTAGCTGTAGGGGCTCAAACGGCGAGGAGCCGTCACGCAATCTATTTGCGTTCGATGGAAATCTGAAAGCGACTACGGTGACCGGCGCTCTCACCTACACTCTTCAGAACAATCCCAACGTCACCCCGACACACACCGACGTCGTTCTGAGAGTATCGAAGACAGCGGCTGAGTTCATGCGGGGCTCCACGGCGTATGGCGAGTGGCTTCGAACGTGGCAACCGATCCGCCAACATCGCGGGCCCAAGTGGTAGGCTTATGAGGCCTAACCTCCGAATGGATCCGGCGCGCCCATCGTCTCGCACAGTCACGTCGCCGCGGTGCACGGCTCAAGCGGCGGGACGTTAGCTGGTCAATCACTGACCAGCATCCGCAGTTGCACTTGGAGGAGACACCTATGGAAGGAGAGAATCGATGACGGCCAACCGTTCGAACGTGGCCCAGCCGGTGGATGTCGATACTGAGACCCTGCGCAACGCCATCAAAGACGAATACAAGGAAGTAGCCGAGCATCCCGGCAAAGGATTCCACTTCCACACTGGCCGTCGTCTAACCAATATCGTCGGCTACAAGGAAGCTACAAGGACGAGTGGTTCAACGGCATTTCGGAACTGGCCATCGAATCATTCGCCGGTACCGGCAACCCCTTCGCCATGGGCGACCTAGCCGCTGGCGAAAGAGTTGTCGATGTCGGCTCGGGCGGGGGTATCGATTCCCTCATCGCCGCTCGCATGGTCGGTCCAACCGGAGAAGTCGTCGGTATTGACATGACCCGCGCGATGATCGAGAAAGCACGTGCCGCTGCGGCCGCGTCTGCCATCGACAACGTCGAGTTTCGCGAAGCCTACATGGAGGAGCTCCCGGTGCCCGACGGCTGGGCCGACGTGGTGATCTCAAACGGCGTGCTCAATCTGACTCCCGACAAGCAGAAAGCCGTGGGCGAAATGTTCCGCGTGTTGCGCTCAGGTGGGCGACTTCAGATCGGAGACATCCTGGTCAACCGGGAAGTGCCGGAGGGGGCGAAAAAGAAGATAGACCTCTGGACCGGTTGAATTGCCGGTGCTCTGCTGGAGGCAGAGCTCGAAGCGACGGTCGTCGCCGCCGGTTTCACCGAATTTGAAATCACCTGGAAGGCTGACGTTTTCGACGGCGCCGAGGGGATCCGCCTGCTCACTTTGATCGAACGCATCTTCGGTGTTCTCCGCGGTCTCGATATCGGGCGGGGGCTGGCGATATTGGCCGCCGGCGGAGGTTACGGAAGGACCATTTTACAATGCCTCCCCCAGACACAGCTTCGTATCCATCGCCCGATGCATTGCCGCCATCCCACCTACGCCAATCTGCGCGGTGATTCGCAAACGCCGAGGCGCGTCGGTCGGTTGGTCGGTAGCGATCCGCTCGACTACGTTTGAGAGGAATCTGGAGCGGCTGGCAGCGGCACTCGGTCAAAATCGCTGAGCCTAGACAGATCGACGGTCAGAACGCCGTCGGCCGTGGTTCCAAATAGATTGGTGAACTTGGCCCCGTAGACGATGTCGTGATCGGCGTAGGAGAATCGCGAATGCACGGTCTGCGAGAACGTCTCGTCCATGGCCGAGATCGCAACAAAGACTTCTGGGTCGTCGCTGAGGATCTGCTCCTGGTTGCGGTTAGCGAATGGGCTTTTCTCGTCGATGGGATGGACGATGACCCACTGGGCGGGTAGCAAGGCGACGCGGTCCCGCTCGAGCGGCAGTTGTTGAAAGCGGCGAATGGCGCGCCCGTTTTCGGAGCGATCCATCCAGCTATAGGTCACGGTGGCCTTGATGTCGACGAGTTGACTGGAGCGGCCGTTGGCAACGCGGAACATGAGCCCGGTTTTCCTTCCGTAGGGGGCGACAATCGCGACGCTGCTGCGCAGAACATGCGCTGACGGGCGAGAGAAGCGGGCGAATAGGATACCGGTGATGAGCGCGAAGCCCATGAGACCGGCGAGCGCCTCGATGGCGACAAGAGCGTTGGCAATCGTTCCATTGGGCGTCATTCGGCCGTAGCCAATGGTGGCAATGGTCTGGACGGAAAAGAAGATGGCGTCGAGCCAGTGGGTGGCGGCGTTACTGCTTTCGCCGATCGTAATGGCTCCGGGGCCAGCGGCAAGATAGAGGCCGGCGAAGAGGACGTTGGTGGCCAGATACAAAGTGAGTACGTAGAGGAAGAACCGCGGCCAGGGCACCGTGAGCAGATGCTGGTAGACGTTCAGGGATTGCCACAAGCCGTGGCCGAGCCGAACGACATCGAGCGACCCATCGGGGCGCATGATGCGCTTCTGGCGCGACTGCGCGATGCGGCCGCTAAGGCCGAGATCCCTTTGTTGTTGACCGCCCTGTTGCTGTTCTGCCGGTTCCGCCAAGTGGACTATTACCCCTAGACATTGGCCCCGGCTCCCTCCGCGATTTGGCGGCGCGTTGTTGACAATGGTAACGTATATGTTACCATGTGAATGTTGTCCGTCCTCGAATATCTCGACCGTGCAGGATCGAGTTTATTTGCAGCTTGGTTTCGGAGTGTGGACGCCGCCGCAGCCGCAAAAGTGACGTCGGCACTTCGACGGCTGGAGTTGGGGAACTTCTCGAACGTCAAGGGCGTCGGTGGCGGCGTATTCGAGTACCGAATCGATTTCGGACCCGGGTATCGCGTCTACTTTGGCAAAGACGGCGATGCTGTGGTCATCCTGCTCGGCGGCGGGACGAAGAAGCGCCAGGATCGCGACATCACGACCGCCCACGACCGATGGGCCGACTACAAGAAGCGCAAGAAGGAGAAGTGAGATGCCGCTGACGCGAGAGTTCAAGGAAACGGTGCAAGCGCGCCTTCGAGCAGACCGCAAGTACCGAAAGGAGCTTCTGCGTGAAGGCGTTGAATGCCTTCTCGCCGGAGATCTCGACACCGGGAAGGCAGTACTTCGCGACTATATCAACGCGACGATTGGGTTCGAGGAGCTGAGTCGCCGAACAAAACGGCCGGCCAAGAGCTTGATGCGCATGCTCAGTCCGAGCGGTAACCCTCAAGCCCGCAATCTCTTCGAGGTCATCCACCACCTCCAGAGAGCCGAAGGCCTTCACTTCGAGCTATCGCTCCGCACAGCCAGCTAACGACTACCGTTCGCCGACTGCATTCGCTCCATGAGTCTGTTCAAGTCAAAAGGGTGCGGCTCTTTTGCGTAGACGTCAGAGGGGATGTGACTCGCGATCATTTCACCACTCGCAGGTGCGGACGGTTCGCCTTGCGACGCGATGCGGCTTCGGGTCGCGTGAGTGACGGGATCGTCCCGTTCGCGTACCGCGCCGCGTGGTTACGTTCGAGTTCCCG
>Ga0326597_10013994_pt1 | contig 10523 bp, 8 predicted proteins | sample RVTome_12_FD_203789 | JGI IMG/M metagenome (GOLD analysis project Ga0326597, IMG submission 203789) | Soil microbial communities from uranium-contaminated site in the Upper Colorado River Basin, Wyoming, United States - RVT100D185 | ecosystem: Environmental > Terrestrial > Soil > Contaminated >... | reverse complement strand
AATGCCTCCGCCGTGATCCGGCCGGCGATCGGGCTGATCGTCACACCCGCCGCCCTCGCCACCCTCGCCGCCTCGGCGGCAGCCGTGATGACGAACGGGTGATACATCGGATCGGACCAGAGAACCCGAGTCGTCCCGCCCGTCAGCGCTGCGAGCCCGTTGGTCATCGCGTTGCGCGCGAGCTTCGACCAGAGATGAGCGGCCACATCGTCCGAAACCGTCACTTCGCCCACCGCTTCGAGTGCGCTCGCCACAGTCCCAACCCGGGGGGACGAGCCACCGTTCAGTTCCCCGATCGTGAAGGCGGGCCAACCCTCGGGAGACGTCCGTTTCACCACCCCAGGTTCGGCGAACTCGGCAGCCAGTGTCACCGCGCAGCCGATCACGCGCCCGGGCGACAGGGCATCGACCAGACCTTCAGTTATCCCGTTCTGGGCGCAGACGAAAGTCCCGCCCGCCGCCAGGTGCGGCGCCGTCCATCGGTACGCCATTTCCGTGTCGTAGGCCTTCATGGCGATGACTGCCAGGTCGACCTTTTCCCCGACGCGGTCGTGCTCCTCGGGAAGTAGCGCCGGCAGCTTGACACGAAAGGCGCCGGCGTCGGACTCGACCAGGAGGCCCTTGGCGTTCATCGCCTCGACGTGAGCATGCCAGGGGTCGATGGCGACCACCGAGTGCTCGCGCCGGACGAGGTATCCGGCAATGGTTCCTCCGATCCCGCCCACGCCACACACCAGCACTCTCACGGGAATGTCCTCCGTCTCACCACATGGGAACCGTTCAGCTCTTCGACACCCGCCGCTCCGAGGAGCTTCATCGTGGTGGCCAGCTCCGCCGTCACGCCGTCCAGGTACTCGACGGCGGCATCCGACCCGCCCACGCACAGAGCCCAGAGGATCGGCCGACCAATCAGGACCGCTCGTGCCCCGAGTTCCAGCGCGATCGCGACATCGGCCCCCGTCCGCACCCCGCCGTCCACGAGGACATCGGCCTCGCCGGCCACGGCTTCGACACAACCGGACAACACATCAGCCGGCGCCACGGCCTGCCCGAGCTGACGCCCGCCGTGATTCGACACGACGACCGCCGACGCACCGTGCCGGACCGCCACCGCCGCATCGCCAGGATCGAGGATCCCCTTGACGACGATCGGTAGAGCTGTCCAGTCCCTGAGCAGGTCGAGGGTCGACCAGTCGGCACGGTCATCGAGGAGGGCGAGGAACCCTTGGGTACCGGCGAGATCGGGATAACGATCGAAGTTCGCACTCGAGACATCGGAAGAGAACCGGTTGTGGCGATCCCGACGCCGCGTCCCGACGACCGGACTGTCGACGGTCAGGCAGATCGCTCGATATCCGGCGGTCTCGGCCCGACGCACCAGGTCGGCCATCACATCCCGATTCCGGAGCGGATACAACTGGAACCAGCCGTCGACGACGGGTGCTACCTCTTCGAGCGCGACGCTCGAACCCATCGCCAGCACGTAACCGATCCCCGTTTGGGACGCTGCGGAGGCGGTCGCCAGCTCCCCCTCGTGATGAACGAGCCGTTGAAGCCCCATAGGGGCGATCAAAATAGGCGCGGACAACGGACGACCGAGGATTCGCGTCCGAAGGTCGGGTGTTCCGACGCCGCGGAGCACACGGGGATGGAATCGGAAGCGGGACCACGAGTCGGAGTTCGCTACCAACGCGCTCTCGTCATCGGCGCCGCCGGACACGAACTCGAACACGGGCCGGGGGAGCATCGACGACGCCACCCCGGCGAGACGCTCGGCTTCGCTGGGGGGAGGCGGGTGCTGCCCGGTCATCTCCTCCTCACTATACGACACATATCATTGGTATGGTTCGCCCTCGAATGAGGACGTACCGCGCCTTCACCCCGACGTTCGAGCGCACGGAGGACTGGAACCTGCCGTCGATCCTTCGTACCCGCGCCGAGAGTCACGGCTCTCGCACGCTCCTGGACTTCCCCCTGACGGGCGAACAGTGGACGTACAGCGAGATGCTCGAACTTTCCGAGCGCGTCGCGAGCGCACTCCTCACCCACTGTCGGCCTGGCGATCGCGTGCTGGTCATGTCGTCCAACCGTCCGGAGTTCGTCTTCTCCTGGTTCGGCATCGCTCTCGCCGGCCTCGTCCAGGTGCCGGTCAGCACCGCACTCACCGGTCGCTTCCTCGAACACCCGGTGCGAACGGTGAAGCCCGCCGTCTGCATCATCGAGCCGGAATACCGCCCCCTCATCGAGGATCTGGGCGATGCCGGCGACTCGATCCGCCAGGTCTACGTGATGGGCGACGGAGCCGACACCGCCGCGGCAGTACGGACGCTGAACGACGGCGGACACCACGCCACCCCCTTCGGTACGCTGTTCGATGCGGATCCGATCCGATTGCCGTCGATCTCCGTGCGGGATCCGGCCGCGATCTTCTTCACGTCGGGTACCACGGGTCCGGCCAAGGGCGTGGTCATGCCCCACGCTCAGATCGCGTTCTTCGCCGACGAGCTCGTCTCGGTCACTCGACTCACCGACCATGACACATACATGGCGTGCAACCCGCTCTTCCATGGGAATGCCCAGTTCCTGGCTGCCTACCCTGCGATCATCGCAGGCGCACGGTTCGTGCTCCGAGAGAGGTTCAGCGCCAGCAATTGGCGGAACTGGCTCTCCGAGAGCGGTGTCACGGTGACGAATCTCATGGGGGCGATGTTCGACTTCATCTGGAAACAGCCCGCCACGCCCGAAGACATCGAGAACCCGCTTCGAGCGATCTTCTCGATCCCAACACCGGTGTTCGGCGCGGGGTTCCAGCAGAGGTTCGGGATCGAGGCACTCGTCGAGGCATACGGGATGACCGAGGTCTCCATGCCCATCCTGACCCCCTATGGCGAACCTCGTCCTGTCGGATCGTGTGGCCTGCTCGTCGACGAGTGGTTCGAAGTCCGGATCGTCGACTCTGACACCGACGCGGAGGTACCCATCGGCGAACTCGGTGAGCTCGTGATCCGACCGAAGGAGCCGTGGACTACGACATCGGGCTACTTCGGAATGCCGGATCGAACCGTCGAGGCGTTCAGGAACCTCTGGTTTCACACTGGAGACCAGGCGCGTCGGGACGAGGACGGTTGGCTCTACTTCGTCGACCGGCTCAGTGACGCAATCCGGCACCGCGGCGAGAACGTGAGTTCATACGAGGTGGAGCAAGCGGTCGCCGAACATCCTTCCGTGATCGAGTGCGCTGCTGTGTCGGTTCCGGCGGCCGAGGGAACGGAGGATGACATCGCCCTCTTCGTCGTCGTTCACCCCGGAACGGACGCCGAGACAGTTCGCCAGTGGGCAAACCAGGTTCTTCCCGCATTCGCCCGCCCACGCGACGTGCACGTTATCCACGAGCTCCCGCGCACACCGTCGGGAAAGGTGAAGAAGGTCGAGTTGCGGCGCGCCGCCGGGGCTCGCGGATGATCGTTGTCGAACAGGACGGCCCGGTAGTCCAGCTGACTCTCGATCGGCCGGACCAGGGCAACTCGATCGACCGACGTGGGGCCGGCGAACTCAAGGAGGCGATCCTCTCGATACCAGCCGAAGTCGGCCTCGTCGTGTTGACCGGGAGCGGAGGCCGGGCATTCTGCGGTGGAGCCGATTCGAGGGAACTGCTTTCGATTTCTCCACCCGACCGTGCCGACGCAGTGGCTGCCTTCTTCGATGCCAGCCTCGCTCTCTGGAACTCACCAGCAATGACGTTGGCTGCCATCGACGGGTACGCGATTGGCGGAGGCGCCCACCTGGCAATGGCGTGCGACATGCGGACGATGTCCGAGACGTCCTTCATCCAGTTCCCATCATCGAAGTACGGCCTGCACCTCACCGCCGTCTGGCTCAATGTGTCGATCGGCCCGTCCGCCACCGCCCGCCTCATGGGCTCCGGCGTCCGCGTAGGGCCAACCGAGGCGCTTCGCGTCGGTCTGATCGAGAGGGTCACTTCCGCCGCGGAGGCTGTGACGTCACTCGCACTCGAAGACGCCGCAGGACTGAGGGAACTCAAGAAGGCGATTCGGGCGGTGCAGCCGGACTGGCTGGCCGACGACCTCTGGCGGGAACGGACCCGGGCCGTCGAGAACGTCTCCCGAGATCTGTTCGTCCGAGCCCTCGGCGCGGAACGTCGTGAACGGACGGGTCTGAGATGAGGTGCGTCGTCACGGGGGTCGACGATGGAGGGCAATCGTATATCGCGTCCGATCACGAGATCGCCGAACCGGTCTTCGGCGCCAGGCTGTGGCAGACGACTCCAAGAGAGGTGCGGCCATGGATCGACGCCCTCGGATCAGCATCGGTCCCCGTGCAGCCGCCGGACGGCGGGAGCCTCGCTCTCTGGATCCGGATCCCGCCCGAGCATTCGGGAGAAGCGCCGCCCTCGCAGGCGGGGGTCGACGCTGAAGGCTTCCACGTGACCCGCACGGTGGACTACGTGTTCGTCCAGGCAGGCGAAGTGGAATTGTTGCTGGACCATGGGAGCGTAACGGTCGGAACCGGGGATCTCGTCGTGCAACGGGCTACACACCATGCCTGGCGGAACCGCTCCGACGCACCTGCCCTCTTGTTGGCGATTCTGACGACCGTGACGACACCTCCGGCTGACACCACGATCGAGGCCGGTTCGTGAGTACCGTCGAGGTCGCAGGCGTCGGGATGACACCATTCGGAAAGCATCCCCGCCGATCCCTTTCCTCCCTCGCTCGTGAAGCTCTCGAGACCGCGATGGCGGATGCCGGCCTCGATCCCTCCGATATCGAAGCCATAACGTTCGCGAACGCAGCCGGAGGATTGATGACCGGCCAGGAGATGATCCGCGGGCAGGTGGCACTGAAGAACATCGGGCTACAGGGCGTGCCGATCATCAACGTCGAGAACGCATGCGCCTCGGGGGGGACGGCGGCATATGTCGCTTGGATGGCCGTGGCGTCGGGCCAGGCGGATACGGCCGCGGCCATCGGGGTCGAGAAACTGATCGACCCGGACAAACAGAAGTCCTTCGACGCCATCCGGTCGGGCACCGACCTCTCGCTTACGGAGTCCGAGATCGGCGAGCCTGGCGGATCGGTGATGATGGCGGCGTACGCCCGACACGCACGTCGCTACTCCGATCGATTCGGCGACATCACCGACGCCCTTGCCGCGATCGCCGTGAAGAACCGGCGCTTCGCGTCCATGACGCCGACTGCCCAGTTTCGCGATCCGATCACCGCCGAGGATGTGGCTGCCAGCCGCCTCGTCGCCGACCCGTTGCGTCTTCTGACCTGCTCCCCGCTGTCCGACGGTGCGGCCGCCATCATCTTCACATCGGAGAGACGGCCGGCGGATCATCCAACGGTGCGCATGCCAACCTGCGTGCTTCGCAGTCACGACAAAGGCCAGTCGACAGTTGAAGAAGCGTCCCGCTCACTCTTCAGGAAGTCTGGTCTCGACCCGTCGGAAATCGACGTCTTCCAACTTCACGACGCGTGTGCCTACGCCGAGCTCATCCAGTACGAACAGGTTGGCCTCGTCCCGGAGGGCGAGGCTGCCGTGGCTGCGATCGAGGGTCGAACCGACATCTCGGGGGACTTCCCTGTGAACACGGACGGAGGCCTGCTGAGCCGCGGTCACCCCCTGGGGGCGACTGGACTCGCCCAGCTCGTCGAGCTGACGGCCCAGCTGCGAGGCACGGCAATCGCGCGTCAGGTGAATGGGGCCCGCTTCGGTGTCGCCGTCAACGGCGGCGGGTGGATGGGCGACGACTACGGCGCCGCTGTCGCCTCGCTGCTGACGACGGCCGGGTGATGACGATGGCGCGAGACGGGAACGGGCCATGACCCGGCTGCCACTGCGAACACCCAGTCGCGGCGAACGCTGACATGCCGGTGGTTGGAACTGCAGGTCACGTCGATCACGGCAAGTCCACGCTTCTCCGCGCGCTCACAGGTCGCGATCCCGATCGGTGGGCGGAAGAGAAGCGCCGGGGCCTTACGATCGACCTCGGCTTCACATGGATGACGTTGCCATCCGGGAGGGAAGTCTCGTTCGTCGATGTGCCGGGACATCAGCGCTACGCACGAAACATGCTGGCCGGGATCGAGGCGATCGATCTTGCTCTCCTCATCGTCGCAGCCGACGAGGGTTGGATGCCCCAAACCGAGGAGCATCTCGCAATCCTCGACCTGTTCGGCATCGACCACGGGATCGTCGTGATAAGCAAGATCGACCTCGTCGATGAGGACCTGGTTGAGCTCGCCTCGCTCGAAGCCGAGGAGATGACTGTCGGCACCTCACTGCGGGACTCCCCGATCATCGGCGTGTCCGCGCAGAACGGTGCCGGCATCGACGAACTCGTGACTGCCCTGGACCGCATGCTCGAGCTGTCGACGGAGACAGCAGGCTCACCCAGACTCTGGGTTGACCGTTCATTCGGGATCGCCGGGGCAGGCACAGTCGTGACAGGTACGCTCCAGGGCGGCGCGGTGAAACTCGCCGACGATCTGACCGCCTGGCCGTCGGGTGACACAGTCAGAGTCCGGGCGATCGAAAGCCACGAGCAACGCCTCCAGGCCGTCGAGCCCCACCGACGGGTGGCGCTCAATCTCTCGGGTGCCGACGTCGCCCGCGTGGGTCGCGGGACGATGCTTGGACGGGCAGGAGAGTGGGATCCGACCGAAAGGCTCGTGGCTCGGCTGTCACCGGTCACGCGGGCGACGGAAACCCCTGACCGAGGCTCCTTCCAGCTGCACATCGGTTCGGCATGGGCGTCGATGTCCATGCGGAGACTCGAGGATGATTTCTACCTGGTGAGACTGGACCGACCTCTGCCGCTGCGGGTCGGGGATCGTTTCGCGGTACGAGACACGGGCCGTCGTGCGGTGGTTGCAGGTGGAACTGTGCTGGATCCAGGACCCGGGCGGCGTCCCCGACGGTCGCTCACCAGCCTGCTCGCAATCGAATCCGGGGGTGACCGGGAAGACGTCGCTCGAGTCCTTCTCGAAGTACGAGGTCGTGACAATGCCAAGCGGCTCCGGGCTCACACCGGCGGGGTACCTCATGAAGCAACGGTCATCGACGATACGGCCTACTCAGACGCGGAGATATCCCGCATGGCTTCAGCGGTCATCGACATGGTCGTGCAACACCACGAGGAGAGGCCCCTCAGGCCTGGAGTCCCGCTCTCCCATGTCGCGAGCAGGTTGGGAGTGACGACCCGAACGGTGGAGGCAGTCGTCGGCACGATCGACTTTCTGAACCTGGACGGTCCTTACCTGACGCACTCGAGTCACCGGGCACGCCCGACCCAGGAGGATGAAATCCGATGGAATACCGCCCGTCAGCTGCTCGGTGACGCCGGCCTGGCTGTTCCTCGGGTCAGCGAACTGGGACTCGATGACGAACTCCTGCACTACCTCATCAGAGCGGGCTTCCTCGTGCGCGTCTCTAACGAGTTCGTCTACCTCCCCGAGCAGCTCCAACGTCTGAGAGAGCTCATCGCGTCGATGAGTCCGGTGTTCACACTCGCCGACATACGCGCGGCCACCACTCTCTCGCGGCTCCACCTGATCCCGATACTCGAGTGGTCAGACCATGAGGGAATTACCGTCCGCGAAGGCGACAGCCGTCGCCTTCGTTGACGCGACTGACCGCAGCTCGACTGTGGTCGGCGACGCTCCGGACGACCTGGAGAGTTCGGTAGTGGGTCAGTTTGAAACTGACCCACTACCGAGAGTTCGAGCGAGGGATGCTGCGATCTATGCTCGCATCGGGAGGTGTCTGAGCGCCTGGTGGGCTCCGCGGTCTTCAAAACCGTTGAGGGGCTGCAAAGCCCCTGGCGGGTTCGATTCCCGTCCGCCTCCGCGATCCCTTGCTATGTAAGAGTTTTCGAGGTCTGACCGTCGAGCGCGGCGGCGGCCGCCGAGACCTTGGGGGCGCGATGGGGGCGCGATAGGGGCGCGGGAGAATCACTCGAGCCGCGTTCCGAACGCGTCTGTGGTGTTGTGGTGGCCACGGCGCCGGGTCGCTGGTTCGGTCGCGGCGCTGCGCTGCTCGGCCTGGACGGGGCGATCGAGGACGAGGCGTTCCTGGCGGTGATGGCTGGGCTGCATCCGGTCACCGGTGGTCGGCTGGGCCGCCGCTACGGCGACGAGTCGGTCCGAGGCTTCGATGCCACCTTCTCGGCGCCGAAGTCGGTGTCGGTGCTGTTCGCCGTCGGCGACGAACAACTGCAACGTGAGGTGACCGAAGCGCACGACACGGCGGTCGACGCCGTGTTGGCCTGGGTGGAGTCTCAGGCGCACACCCGGATGCGGCGGCGGGGTCACGTGGTGTGTGTCGACGCCGAAGGGATCGTGGCAGGGGTGTTCCGACAGCACACCAGCCGTCGTCTCGACCCCAGCTTCACACCCATGCGGTGATCGCCAACCGGGTCCGCGCCCCCGACGGTCGTTGGCTCGCCCTCGACGCCCGTCCCATCAAGATCGACCAGCGGACGCTCTCCGGGTTGTATCACGCCAACCTGCGGGCCGAGCTGACCCGCCGCCTCGGTATCACGTGGCACCAACCGGTGAACGGGATCGCCGAGATCGCCGGCATCGACCCGAAGGTGCTGGCCGAGTTCTCGCAACGGAGTCGTGACATGGAGAACCGCCTCGACGAGAAGCTGGCCCGATTCCTCCATGACCTCGACCGAGAACCCACGGCAAAGGAGCGATGGCGTCTGGAACGAGAAGCCGTTGTCGACAGCCGCCCCGTCAAACAGCACAACCCCACCGCCAGTCAGCTTCACGACGAATGGCGGAGCAGGCTCGGGACCCTCGGCATCGAACCACAAGTCCTCGTAGCGAACACGGTAGGTCGTGTCCGGCGGCCGACCGGTGTCGACCAGCACACGATGCTCGAGATGGTCGAGCGAGCACTCGAGTCGCTGGGTGAGCGGCAGTCGACGTGGCGCCCAGCCGAGGTGGTGCGCGAGCTCGCCGCCCAGGTCCCCACCCAGGCCACGGTCCACGCCGACGAATTGACCAGCTTCCTGCAACGCCTCGCCCATCACGTCGCCGCCACGCGACGTGTCGACCTGTCCCCACCGATCCCCGCCGGTGCGGTGCTGCGTGACGGGCGTCGGATCAGCCAAGCCGCCACCGAACGGGCCCTCACCACCCGATACATCCTCGACGAGGAGGAACAGATCGTGGAGTGGGCGGAACGGCAACGCCGCTCGCCGGCATCATCGACACGAGGCCCCGCGACCTCGATGTCGGCGGGTTGAGCCCGGGTCAGGCCGACGCCTGCCGGGCGGTGGCGGGCATGGCCACGTTGGAGCTGATCGTGGGACCGGCCGGGTCGGGCAAGACCACCGCCCTCACCCCCGCCGTCACATACCTGCAAGATCGGGGGCAGACCGTGTTCGGGGTGGCACCCACCGCCGCCGCCGCCCACGTGCTCGCCATCGGAACAGGAATGACCGCCGACACGTTGGACAAGCTCCTCTACGAACACACCCGCCCCGACCGGCCACCAGAGGCGACCTACGAGCTGGCGTGGGGGTCAACGGTGATCGTGGACGAGGCCGGCACCGTCTCAACCCCCAGACTGGCAGACCTGACCCGGCTCGCCGACCAGAAAGGATGGCGGGTGGTGATGGTGGGCGATCCCCGCCAGTTCTCCGCTGTCGGGCGAGGCGGCATGTTCACCCACCTCATCGACACCCGTGGTGCGGTCGAACTCGACCACATCCACCGGTTCACCCACCACTGGGAACGACGCGCCACCCGACGCCTCCGCTCAGGCGACATCAGCGTGATCGACGAATACCAGCGTCATGGTCGCCTCCACGGGGGCATCCCCGACGCCATGGAGGCCGCCATCGTCGACGCCTGGCACCAGGCACGACTGCGGGGCGAGTCGGTGGCGTTGATGGCCAACACCAACGACAGCGTCGACCGGTTGAACCACCTCGCCCAGCAGCACCGTCTCGCCGCCGGCGAGCTCAACCCCGACCGGCCAGCGCTCGTCCTGGGTCGACAGCGGCTCCTCGTCGGTGACGAGGTCGTCACCCGCCGCAACCAACGTGCCCTCCGAACCGACCGGGGTGTCATGGTCAAGAACCGGGACCACTGGAGGATCGAACACATCCACCCCGACGGTGCCGTGACCGTCACCGGACGAACCGGCACGATCCGTCTCCCCGCCGACTACGCCGTCGAGCATCTCGAACTCGGCTACGTCCAAACCAGTCACGCCACCCAAGGCCGCACCGTCGACCTCGGGCTTCTCCTCGTTGATGGCCCCATCGACAGCCGCGGTGTCTACACCCCGATGACCCGCGGACGAGACGCCAACCACGCCCACGTCGTCACCGGCCAGAACGCCACCGCTGCCGACACCCTCACCCAAGCGATCGCCCGGGACTGGATCGACCAACCCGCCATCACCCGACGAACACGCCCCCTCGTCGACAAGACGCTCGACCCCTGGCCACGACGCGGCGAACCCGGAAACGACCGACAACC
>Ga0326597_10013993_pt1 | contig 10524 bp, 10 predicted proteins | sample RVTome_12_FD_203789 | JGI IMG/M metagenome (GOLD analysis project Ga0326597, IMG submission 203789) | Soil microbial communities from uranium-contaminated site in the Upper Colorado River Basin, Wyoming, United States - RVT100D185 | ecosystem: Environmental > Terrestrial > Soil > Contaminated >... | reverse complement strand
CGAGGTACTCGCGCATCCGCGCTGGGACTATGTGGCGATGGGGCACTACCACGTGCATCGCCAGGTCGCGCCAAAGGGGTGGTACAGCGGGGCGCTCGAATACACGAGCACGAACCCTTGGGGCGAGCGCCGTGAAGAGAAGGCTGTGAAGCTGGACGGCAAGGGGATCATCGAGTTCGACACCGAAGCCGGGAGGCATGCATTCATCCCGGTCCGGGCCGCGCGTGTGCCCGTGGATCTGCCGGCGATAGAGGGCCGCGGGCTCGGCGCCGCCGACCTGGACGCGCGCATCGCGTCGACGATTGAACGGGCCAAGGGCGGGATCGATGACCGAGCCGTACGCCTCGTACTGCGCGACGTTCCGCGCCACGTCGCGCGCGACCTGGACCACCGTGCCCTGCGCGAGTACCGCCGGCGCGCGCTCCACTTCCACCTCGACGTGCGGCCGCCGGAGCTGACGCGCAGCTCCGGAGCCGGTGCGCCCGGCCGGTCTTCCACGCTCGTCGAAACGCTGCGCGCGCGGCTGCGGGATCGTCCGCTCGACGCCGAACTGAACCGGGAGCGATTCGTCGAACTCGGCCTGTCGTACTTGCGGCGCGTGGAGCCGGCGGCGATGACGCCCGGTGACGGGGAGCCGGGTCTGTGAGGCTGCGCCAGCTCACGCTGACGAACTTCCGTCAGCACGCCGACACCAGCATCGACTTCGGTCTTGGCATTACCGGGATCATCGGGCCCAACGGCAGCGGCAAGACGACGATTCTCGAAGCCATCGCGTGGGCACTGTATGGCAACGAAGCCGCGCGCGGCAAGCGCGACTCGATTCGCTTTGCGCGCGCGGAAGCGCGCGCGCCGGTGCGGGTGGACCTGCAGTTCGAACTCGGCGGACACACGTATCGCGTGGTGCGCGGACTTACGAGCGCGGAACTCTACCTCGACGGCGCCGAGCAGCCCATCGCCAACTCCATTACCAGCGTCAGCGAGATGGTGTACGGCAAGCTCGGCATGTCGCGGTCCGAGTTCTTCAACACCTACTTCACCGGGCAGAAGGAACTCACGCTGATGGCGACGCTGGGCCCGACCGAGCGCGCCCAGTTTCTGTCCCGCGTGCTCGGATACGAGCGCTTGCGCGCCGCGCAGGAACTGGTGCGCGAACAGCGCCGCCAGCTCATCGCCGAGTTGAGCGGGTTGCGCCAGGCGATGCCGGATCCCGATGCGGTCGCGCAGGCGGTGGCGTCGTCGACTGAACGCGTCGCGCTCGCGAATGGCCGCCGCGATGGCGCGCGTGGCGCCTTGAAACACGCCAACGACGCACTGGCCGTGCTTGCTCCCCGGTGGGAAGCGGCGCAGCGCTCGCGCGCTGAACGCCAGCAGACGGTCGCCGATCTCCGTCTCGCTGAGCACGAACTCGCGACGCACCTGCGCGATCGCGACCGCGCTGCCACCGATGCGGCGGATGCCGAACGTGCTACCGCCGAGCTGGCGCGCCTCACTCCCGATCTCGAGCCGTTTGATGCGCTGCTGAGCGAACGGGAGACGCTGGACGCGCTCGCGCGCGTCGAAGGGCGGCATCAGACCCTCACCGACGGACTGCGCTCGGGCGAAGAGGAGCTGGCGCTCCTGGCCGAGCGGCGCGTGGCGCTTGGCGAGGCGCCCGCGGCGGAGGAGGCCGAAGTAGAAGGCCTCGAGGCGGCACGTCGCGAGCTGCGTGATGCCGACGCGGCGTTCGACGCGGCGCACACCGAGTGGGTTCGCGATCGCCAGGAAGCGGAGACACGGCGCGAAGCGCTACGCTCGCAGTACGCCGAGCTGAAGGCGCAGCGGGAACGCATTGTGGAGGCGGGCGAAGACGGCATCTGCCCCACCTGCCAGCGGCCACTCGGCGCGAACTTTCGCGGCGTGCTGGACCTCCTCGACGAGCAGCTCGACGCCGTGAAGCTTGATGGCCAGTACTTCCGCGGCCGGGTCGAGCAGCTCGAACACGCGCCACCGGCGGTGGCGTCGCTCGACGAAGCGCGCACGGGTGCGCGTGCGGCCGTGAGTGAGCGCGAACGACGCGTCGCCACCGTACAGGCCGACGTGCGTGCGCTCGCCGAGGCGGAGCGCACCATCGCCCGCCAGGAACAGCGCCTCGCCGGCCTTCGCGCCGATCTGGCGACGCTGCCGAGTGGCTACGACGCTGAGCGGCACCGCGCGGTGCTTCGGGAGCTGGAGCGCCTCGAACCGCTCAAGCTCAAAGTCAATCGGTTGCAGTTGCAGGCCGAGCGTGGCGTGGTGGCGCGACGCGAACTCGTCGTGGTCACCGCGGCCGTGGCAGCGGGCACTGAGCGTGTGGCCGTGCTTCGCGCGGCGGTACACGCGGCGGACGCCGACGAGGGCGAGTTCGACGAACTTGGACGTGCCCACGAGCGCGCGGTGGCAGCGGCCCAGCAGTGTGGGCTCGAGGTCGCGTCGGCCGACGCGGAGGCACGGGCGGCCACGGAAGTGCTGGCGCGCGCGCGGGCGGCGGCGGACGACCTCGCGCGCGCCGACGCCCGGCTGAGCACGCTGACCCGTGAACGTCGCATGCACGATGAACTCGATGGTGCGTTTACCGATCTCCGCACCGATCTCAATTTCGCGTTGCGTCCCGAACTCTCGTCGATCGCCAGCGAGTTTCTCGCGCAGCTCACCGACAACCGGTATACGGAACTGGATCTCGATGATCAGTACAACCTCATCGTCGTGGAAGACGGCGCTCCAAAGACCGTGATCTCGGGCGGTGAGGAAGATCTCGCCAACCTCGTAATGCGTCTCGCGATATCGCAGATGATCGCCGAGCGGGCTGGGCAGTCGTTCTCGCTGCTCATTCTCGACGAGGTGTTCGGCGCGCTCGACGAATCGAGGCGACAGCACGTGATTGACTTGCTGCGCGGTCTTCACTCGCGCTTTGAGCAGGTCATTCTCATCACGCACATCGAGGGCATTCGGGACGGCTGCGACAACGTGCTGTCCGTACGGTACGATCCCGGCAGCGGCGCATCGCAGGTTCAGTCGTCGGCGCCGGCGCTGGATGCGGAACTCGTGGGGGCGCTCGCATGAGGGTGAACGGCGTGGAAGGGCCCTTCGCGGTCGGCCCGGATGACATACCTCAGCTGAACGAGGTCTTCAGCGGGGCGTTCACCGAGCGCTACCGGCGCGACGGCATGGTGGGCGTGCGCGTGCCGGCGCTGAACCCGGCAATCTGGCGGTTTTCTCTCAGCGACGCGGATCGTGGTGCGATGCTATGGCGCGATGCCACCGGTTCCGTTGTGGCGTTCAACGTTGCGCACTGTTCCGGCGACGAAGGGTGGATGGGCCCCCTGGCCGTGCGGCCGGATTCGCAGGGACGCGGGCTCGGGAAGGCGATCGTGGGCGCGGGTATCGACTGGTTGCGGCGCGCGGGTGCCCGTGTGATCGGGCTGGAGACAATGCCGCGCACGGTCGACAACATCGGGTTCTACTCGTCGCTCGGGTTCGTCGCCGGGCGTCTCACCGTCACGTTCACGCTCGATGGCACGGACGGCCCGGTCGAACGGCTCGCGCGGTGTGGAGCCGCTGAACGCGATGATCTGCTCGCTGAGTTTGCGGCGATCACGACCGCCGTGATGCCGGGATACGACTATCGCCGCGAGATCGATCTCACCGCGGCCTTCGGTCTGGGCGATACTCTGGTGATTCGCGACGGCGACCGCGTCGCCGGGTTCGCGCTGTGCCACGCCGCGCCGCTCGTTGAAGGACGCGTTCGTGACGAGTTGCGCGTGCTCAAGGTAGTCCTGACCGAGGAGCGCCACGTGGGCGAGCTCGTGCGCGCGGTGAGACGGTATGCGCGCGAGGCGGGCACCAGCCGGGCGGCGCTTCGCGTGCAAAGCGACTACGAAGCGGCGTACCGGGGCGTCGTCGCGGCTGGCGGCCGCGTGCGCTGGACGGATCTTCGGATGTACCTGCACGGGCACGCCGAGACGCGCGCGGCGCCGGGCCTCGTGTTCTCCAACTGGGAAATCTGACGTCGCGGGCCGCCGCGGTGTCCTACGTCACGCGTCGTCCCGCGTCGGCGCGCGCGTTTTGCGCGTCACAATGCCGTAAATGAGCAGGAACACGCCGCCGGTGAGCAGGCCGTGCACCCAACCCGGCCATCCGCGCAGCGTCCCGAACCCCCAGACAACCAGCATCGCAATCGCGATGAGCACTCGCGAGTCCATCGTTGACGCTCCTGTTGAGCGGCGCTAGGTTCACTCCCGCGGGGCGAAGAGACCTATTTTTGAGCCGATAAGTCCTTCGATGTGGGTCCCGACATCTGTGCCAACGTCATGCCCTGACGCGGGGAAGGCGGAAGTATGGTGAGGGCCTCAACCATTTGACAGGGCTAAAAAACCCCCTCTTCGTTCCCGTACCTGCGTCGGCCTCGTCTCGTGACGGGGCCTTCGCGTCTCTGGACCCGAGTTGAGGTTCGATGACGACCGTTACCGTGACGCGCCGACTGCGGTTCAACGCGGCGCACCGTGTGCACAATCCCGCGCTCTCGGACGAGGAGAACCGCGCGCTCTTCGGCAAGTGCAATAACCCCAACGGGCACGGGCACAACTACCTGCTCGAGGTGTCGGTCACGGGTCCGATCGACCCGAAAACCAGCTATGTCATAGACCTCGCCGTTCTGCGCGACCTTGTCGAGCGCGAACTGCTCCAGCACTTGGACCACCGGAACCTCAACCTCGACGTGCCTTTCCTCGCCGGGTCCAACCCGACGACGGAGAACCTGATCGTCGCGTGCTGGCGAGTGCTGGCACCCCGGGTGGCGCCGGGCCGTCTGCGACGACTGCGGCTGTGGGAAACCGATAACAACTATGTCGAATATGAAGGCGAGTGAAACCGTTCGCGTCGTGTCGGAGAGCGACGTCTACGAGGCGCTGCTCCCGGGACGGGCAGACTGTCAGCGCGAGTTCGAGGCGCTGGTCCATCGCGAACTGGAAATCATTGGCGAAGATCCGCTGCGGGAAGGTCTTGCGCGCACGCCGAGCCGCGTCGCGCGCGCGCTGCTGTGGCTCACGCGCGGGTATCAGCAAACCGTCGAGGATGCGGTGGGCGATGGCGTATTCGAGGAAGGGCATCATTCGATGGTGATGGTGCGCGACATCGAGCTGTATTCACTGTGCGAACACCACATGCTGCCATTTTTCGGCAAGGCGCACATAGCCTACATCCCCAACGGGCGCATCATGGGCCTGTCCAAGCTCCCGCGCATCGTTGACGTGTTCGCGCGGCGCCTTCAGGTGCAGGAGCGGCTCACCGAGCAGATTGCCGAGGCCGTCGAGTCGGTGCTGCACCCGCAGGGGGTTGGCGTCGTCATCGAGGCCCTGCATATGTGCATGATGATGCGTGGCGTGGAGAAGCAGAACTCCCGCACCATCACCTCAGCGCTGCGCGGCAGCTTTCGCGACGACCACATGACGCGGGACGAGTTTCTGCGGCTCGCGCACGCGCCGCTCCGGTGACACTGTCGGGGCAGCGCGCCGTCGTCACCGGCGCGACGCGGGGCATCGGTGCCGCCATCGCGCGCGCACTCGACGCGCACGAAGTTCGCACGCTGCTGGTGGCCCGCGATCCCCAGTCGCTCGCCGCGATGGCGGCGGCGCTGCACTACGCATTGCCCTTGTCGGCGGATCTTGCTCAGGCCGGTGCGACGGCGCACGTGGCCAGCGCCGCCCCGCGGTTGCTGGAGGGCGCGATCGACATACTGGTCAACAACGCCGGCGTGTTCGATCTGGCTCCGATTGACGCAACCGGCGATTCGCTCATCGAAGCGTCACTCGCGGTGAACGTCGCCGCGCCGTTTCGGCTGATGCGAGCGCTCGTGCCCGCGATGCGCGCGCGCGGCAGCGGCCATATCGTGACGATCGGGTCGGTCGCCGACCGAACCGCATTTCCCGGCAACGGCGCGTACGCGGCAAGCAAATTTGGCCTGCGCGCGCTCCACGAAGTTGCGCGCGTGGAACTGCGCGGCACGGGTGTGCGGACGACCCTGATCTCCCCCGGGCCGACGGACACACCAACGTGGGATCCGCACGATCCCGATTCGAATCCTGCGCTCCCTCCGCGGGCGGAAATGCTGCGCGCGGAACAGGTGGCTGATGCCGTGGTTTGGGCGCTGTCGCAGCCGTCCGACGTGAACATCGACGAGTTGCGGCTCTCGCACGCATAGCGGAACACGCGCGGTGGATCCTGCACTTGCCGAGCGCCTGGTGTGTCCGCGTGAGCACGCGAGCAGTCCACTTGTGGTGCGCGCTGACCAGGTCGAAGCGGGGCGCCTGGTGCGCGGTCTCGTGGGGTGCCCGGTTTGCCGCGCGGAATGGCGCATCGAGGGCGGTGTTCTCCACCTTGGCGCTCCCATTGCCGGCACGCCGTCGTCCCGAGTGGACCCCGTCACGCTCGCGGCCCTGCTCGGCCTGAGCGAGCCCGATGCGCTCGTCGTGGTCGACGGACTCGCACTGGAGATGGTCGGTGAGCTGGCTGCCAGCCTCGGCGCACGGGTGATAGTGCTGGATGACGAAGCGTCGCCATCGGCCGCCGGTGTGATCGTCGGCGCCGAGCGCGTGCCGCTTGGCGCCGGCGCAGTCGTCGCCGCATTCCTCGCGCGTCCCTACCGGAGCCATGCGTTCATCGACTCCGTCATCAATGCCGTGCGTGCGGGGGGACGCGTCGCCGGTGTTGGTTCGTTTCCCGAGCGCGGCGACCTTGCCGAGCTGGCGCGCGACGACACGCTCTGGGTCGCCGAGCGCGCACGGCCGCGCGTCGGTATTACGCGGCGACGCTAGTCGTTGGCGGGCGGCGCTTCGGCGTACACGGCGTCGATGACCGCCTGGTAGTTCCGGTCAATCACGCGCCGCTTGACCTTCATCGACGGCGTGAGCTCGCCGCGCTCGATCGAGAACTCGTGTTCCAGCAGCGCAATCTTCTTGGGCGTCTCGTATGAAGCAAGCCCCTTCAGCGAACCCATCACCTCCAACTCCATCTTGGCGTGCACGCCGGGTGCCGCGATCAGCTGCGCACGATCGGACCACGTGATGCCGTTCAGTTTCGCCCACGCTTCGAGGTGTACGTATGCCGGGACGATCAGGAGGATCGTGTATTTGCGCTTGTCGCCGATCATCACCGCTTCGGTCACGAACTTGCTGGTCTTGGCGAGATTCTCGATTGGTTGCGGCGCGACGTTCTTTCCGCCGGCTGTCACGATCAGGTCCTTCTTGCGGTCCGTGATTCTGAGGTATCCGTCCTCGAGGGTGCCGATGTCGCCGGTGTGGAACCAGCCTTCGGCGTCGACTGCCTCTTTCGTTGCGGCCGGATTGTTGTAGTAGCCCTTCATCACGTTCGGACCGCGCGTGAGGATCTCGCCGTCGGCGGCGATCTGGATTTCCACGCCTTCGATCAGCTTGCCGACGGTGCCGATGCGGAAGTGGTCCGGCGTGTTCACGGTCATCACCGGCGACGTTTCGGTCAGCCCGTATCCCTCGAGAATCATCAGGCCGGCCGCGTGAAAGAACTTGTTGATCTCCGGAGCCAGCGGCGCGCCGCCCGAGACGAAAAAGCGCACCCGCCCGCCGACGCGCTGGTGCAGCTTGGAGAACACCAGTTTATGGGCGACCCGTTTCTGCCACGCGAGCCACGGCGACGGCGTGCGCCCGGCGAGGGTCGTGTCTGACCAGCGTGCCGCCGCGCCGCGCGCCCAATGGAAGATCTGTTTCTTCAGCGCGCTGCCCCGCAGCGCGTTCTCGAGCACGCGCGCGTATACCTTTTCGTAGAAGCGTGGCACTGCGCACATGAGCGTCGGCCGCACTTCGCCCATGTTGGCCGGGACGGCGTCAATGCTCTCCGCGTACGCGATTGTCGTGCCGGTCGCCCAGGCGAGATAATCGAACATCCGCTGGAAGATGTGCGACAGCGGCAGGAAACTCAGCTCCAGGTCGTCGCCGCCGAACGGGATCTTCGTGCGCGATGCGAATACGTTCGATGCGATGTTGTCGTGCGTCAGCATCACGCCCTTCGGCGCGCCCGTCGTGCCCGACGTGTAGATGATCGTTGCCAGATCATCCGGCGCCACCGTGAGTGCGTTGCGCCGCCACGCCGCGATCGTCTCGGGAGTTTCGTCGGCCTGGCCGCGGGCGAGGAGTTCCTCGAACGTTGTCGTCGCACCGGCGGCGGCGGGGCTCGTGAAACTGATGATGTGCCGCAGTGCGGGCAGCTGCTCGCGGACCGAAACGACCTTCTCGGTCTGCGCGGCCGTCGACACAAAAAGTGCAGCGGCGCCGGAGTCCGTCAGAATGTGCGGAAGCTGCTCGGCCGGCAGTGTGGGGTAGATCGGGACGGATGTGAGTCCGGCCGTAAGGCAACCGTAATCGGCCATCGCCCATTCCGGCCGGTTCTCCGACAGGATCGCGACGCGGTCGCCGCGCCGCACGCCGAGCGCGGCGAGGCCGAGTGAGACCCGGCGTGCGCGTTGTTCAACCGCCTTGTGCGAGATCGGTTGCCACGCGGCGCTCGACTTGTACTGCAGCGCGTTGGGTTTGGCGTACCGGTCGATGGCGTCGAAGAAGATCTGCGTCAGTGTTCCGACGGGGGGACGGGGACCTCCGGAAGCGTGCATAACTCCTCGCGCGAAGTCGGCGGTACCGTTACTGCGGCCGGACCTGAAGGACGATCCGCAGGGGCGTCCCCGCGAGCGGAGCGCCGCGCGCGGTCACCGTTGCAGTAACAAGCAACGAATCGGCGTCGCTCGCAAGAGCGGTTGAGACGACGCGGAGGCGCCGCGCGGCCCGTCCGTCCGTACTCGTGGTGTCAATTGACGTCCTGCGGTTGCTCTCGTCCACGAACCACGCGAGGGTCTCGTCGCCCGGCGGCAGGGTCGTTCCGCGATACTCGACGGTGTACCGAACGAACCACCCGCGGACGCCGACTGGCGGAGTTGCGGCGTTGGACAGCACCCGGATCGTGATCGCCCGCGACACATTGTTCGGTCCGTCGAGCGCGGTGTAACGCAACGTATCAACAGTGCCGTCCTGAGCGGCGCTGTCCGGCGACGCCGTCACAAAGAGCGAGAGTGGCCGGCTCTGCAGTCCGCCAGCCTGAGCGACGAGCCGAATGGTGGCCCCCGCTGTGTCGGTCGAAATGATGATGCCGTTCTCGCTCACGGTCACGCCGGGATCGAGCGCGAGGAACTGGATAATCGCGCCGGTCACCGGGTCGCCGTCGCTGTTCAGCGGAACGGCGACCAGCGGCGCCGCCACGCCGGACTCATCGCGCAGGGTGTCGCCAGACACGATGGCGGGATAGGGAAGCGCGTCGAACACCAGCGCCACCACCGCGGCGGGATCCGTGCCAACCTGCGTGCACGTCGCGAGCGCCATAACCGCGAGCGCCGCGGTCCATCGCGCCACGGGCCGGTTCACGCGGACATCCGCTGCGCTAGGAGTGTCGCGATGTTGACGTACGCCTGAGCAGCCGGGTCGGCCGGGTCGCGCAGCACGACCGGCTGTCCAGCGGCGAACGCATCCGCAACGGCGACGCTGCGCGGAACGACGATGTCCAGCACGAGGTTTGGCGGCATGTGCTCGCGGACGTACGCCGCAGTTCGCTCGCACGCCGCGTTGCCGCTTTCATACATCGTGAGCACAATGCCGTCGAACGTGAGCGATGGATTCGTCTCCACGACGGCCTGGATGGCACGGAGAATCTGCGGCGTGGTCTGTAACGCCAGCGGTTCGCACTGCAGCGGAATGAGCACCCGCTCACTTCGCGCCAGCACCGCCTTCGTGATGGGGCCGAGACCCGGCGGTGTGTCGACGACAACGATTTCGCAGCGCGACCGGGCCGCATCGAGCAGTTCCGTCACGAGGTCGCCGTTGGCCACACGCGCCAGGAACTCGTCCTGATCGGCTGCGTCGGAAACACCGCCGACGAGCATCACTCGCAGCCACGGCAATGCGGTTGGCAGGATGATGTCGCGAAGCGGACGCGTGCCGGCCAGATATTCGGTGAATCCGAGTGTAGCGTGCCCTTTCTTCAGTGCTGCGCCGTACCGCACGGCGCCCTGTGGGTCAGCGTCGACGATCAGCGTTCTCATGCCCCGGCGGGCGAACGCTGCGCCGAGGTTGACCGCGGTCGTCGTTTTGCCTACGCCGCCCTTTTGGCTCACGATGGCCAGCACGCTTCCCACGCTCATCCCCCGCGATCGGCCGCCGGCGCGTCGGGCTCAGCCGCCGGATTGCGCAACTTGTCGAGCGTCCGGCGGGCGTGCTCTATCCACTGCGCGGCATCAGAATCGCGCGGGGGTTCGGCCAGGAACGCGGCAAGGTGCCGGTCGGCGCCGCGTACGTCGCCCTTCTTGAGCAACAGGAACGCAATGCCGTAGTGCGCGCCGGCGAGCTGCGGCTTGAGATCGAGCGCGCGACGATACGCCCTGATCGCGTCATCGAGCCGCCCGGTCTTGGAATACGCGATCGCCATGTTCTGGAGCAC
>Ga0326597_10013992_pt1 | contig 10524 bp, 6 predicted proteins | sample RVTome_12_FD_203789 | JGI IMG/M metagenome (GOLD analysis project Ga0326597, IMG submission 203789) | Soil microbial communities from uranium-contaminated site in the Upper Colorado River Basin, Wyoming, United States - RVT100D185 | ecosystem: Environmental > Terrestrial > Soil > Contaminated >... | reverse complement strand
TCGCTCTTCGAGAGCGAGTTGTTCGGCCATCGGCGCGGCGCGTTCACCGACGCCAAGGAGGATCGCATCGGCCTTTTCCAGGCGGCCTCGGGCGGCACGCTGTTCCTGGACGAGATCGGCAACGTGCCGCTCCATCTTCAGGGCAAGTTGCTGACCGCCATCGAACGGCGCGAGGTGACGCCAGTCGGCGCGACGCGACCCGTACCCATCGCCGTGCGGTTGATCTGCGCCACCAACCGCGACGCGCGCGAACTCGGCGACGATTCGGTGTTCCGCCAGGATCTTCTCTACCGCATCAACACGGTCGAGGTCGCGCTGCCGCCGCTTCGCGAGCGCACCGACGATATTCCGCTGCTGCTCGAGCATTTCATCGAGGTCTATGCGCGCAAATACAATCTACCCAAGAAGCGCGTGACCAAGACGGCGCTCGATCGTCTGACGACCAATCCGTGGCCCGGCAATGTGCGCGCGCTGCGCCATGCCGTCGAACGCGCCATGATCCTGAGCGAGGGCCCCACATTGGATGCCACGGATTTTCCGGCCTCGGGCGGATCGGCCAACGGAGCAAAGGACGAGAACGAAGCGCTCAATCTCGACGCGCTGGAGCGGCGCGCGGTGGAGCGGGCGCTCGTCCGGCACCACGGCAATATCAGCCAGGCCGCGTCCGAACTCGGCTTGACGCGCGCATCGCTCTACCGCCGCATGGAAAAATATGGGCTTTAGCCGCTTCGGGCTTGTCATGCTGCTTCGCATCGCCGCGTTGACGGCGACGCTCGGCGCTTTGGCATGGTTGGCGGCGAATACGGCCTGGTATGTGACGATGGCTCTCGTTCTCGCCGCCGCCGCGGCGCAGGCGGGTTCCATGCTCTATTCGGTCGCAACCACGAACCGCGAGATCGCGCGCTTCCTCAACGCGGTAGCGTATGACGATCTGACGCAGAGTTTTTCGGATTGGGGGCTCGGCGGATCATTCAGGGATCTGGGAGCGGCACTCGACCGCGTGATGGAGCGGTTGCGTGCGACGCGCGGCGAGCGCGAGGAGCAGGCGTATTTTCTGCGCGCGCTCGTCGAGCATGTTCCGGTCGCGCTGCTCTCGATCGGCGAGCGCGATACGGTCCGCCTGCTGAACGGCGCGGCGCGGCGCCTCTTCGGAATGCATCGCGTCGAGAACCTGCGCGACCTCGCGCGCTACGGCGAGGATTTCGCGGATGGGCTCGCCGACCTCGCGCCCGGCCGGGCGGCGCTGGTGCGCATGCAGCGCTCCGGCGGCGCGGCGCATCTCAAGGCGGGTGCGACGCAGGTCATCATCAACGGCGTGCCGCAGCGCCTGATTTCCCTGCTCAGCATCGAGAGCGAGCTGAACGCGACCGAACTCGCCGCCTGGCAGGCGCTGATCCGCGTGCTTACGCACGAGATGATGAATTCGCTGACGCCCGTCTCCTCGCTTTCCCTCACCGCGCTTTCGCTCGTCGCCGATATCGTCGCCGATCTGCCCGAGGATCACGAGGCGCGGCCCAAGGCGGTGGATGCGCGCGACGCACTCGATGCCGTCGCGCGGCGCAGCGAAGGGCTGCTTCATTTCGTGCAAAGCTACCGGCGTATGACCAAGACGCTGGTCCCGCGCATCGATCGCGTTCCGGTGCGCCGCATCTTCGCCCGCCTCGAGCGGCTGATGGGCCCCGACCTCGCGGACCGCGGGATCGCTCTTCGCATGCACATCGAACCCGAAACGCTGGAACTTTCCGCCGATACCGAACTCGTCGATCAGGCCCTGATCAATCTCTTGCGCAATGCGATGGACGTCCTCAAGGGGCGCGAGCGCGCAAGCATTGCGCTCACGGCGCGGCTGGATGAGGAAGGGCGCGTCGCGATCGCCGTGGCCGACAACGGCCCCGGCGTTCCCGCCGATATTCGCGACAAGATCTTCGTGCCATTCTTCACGACGAAGCGGCAAGGCACGGGCGTGGGGCTGAGCCTGACGCGGCAGATCGCGCTGGTGCACAACGGCACGCTCGACGTGGGCGAGGCGCCGGGCGGCGGCGCGGCGTTCACGCTTCGCCTACCTTAGAACCTGTTTCGATATTCGTGGCGGCTTGTCAGGCGCCGCAAGAGCTGACATATTGTCAGTTCTGGACGGACGAGGCCCGAATCCATGAACGCGCCCTATCGCCAATCGCGCCGCCACGAGCCTGCGCTCGGCGTGGCCATCATCGGCGCGGGCTTCGGCGGGCTCGGCATGGCGATCAAGCTGCGCGAGGCGGGGCGGAGCGATTTCGTCATCTTCGAAAAGGCCGGCGATCTCGGCGGCACCTGGCGCGACAACACTTATCCGGGCTGCGCCTGCGACGTGCCATCGCATCTCTACTCCTATTCCTTTGAACAGAATCCGGACTGGTCGCGCATGTATTCGCCGCAGCCGGAGATTTGGGAGTATCTCAGGCGCTGCGCCGAGAAATACGGCGTCGAACCTCATATCCGCTATAACGCGGCCATCGCGGAGGCGGCTTACGACGAGGACAACCGGTTCTGGCGCATCCGGACCAGGGATGGGCGCGAAACGACGGCGCGCGTGCTCATCTCCGGCGTGGGCGCGCTGCATATCCCCGCGATTCCGAAAATCAAGGGCATCGAGACCTTCGCGGGCACCGCGTTTCATTCGGCCGAATGGAACAGCGATTGCGATCTCGCGGGAAAGTGCGTCGCCGTCATCGGCACGGGAGCGAGCGCGATCCAATTCGTGCCCCAGATCGCGCCCAAGGTGAAAGCGCTTCATCTCTTCCAGCGCACGCCGCCCTGGATTCTGCCGCGTCCCGATCGGCCCGTGAAGGCGGGCGAGAAATCCCTCTTCCGCCGCGCGCCGTTCCTGCTCGGCCTATGGCGCACTGTGATCTATTGGGGCATGGAGATGCGCGCGCTCGGCTTCACGGTGAATCCGAAGCTGATGACGAAGATCGAGAAATTCGCGCGCGATCATATCGCGGCGCAAGTGCCCGATCCCGAATTGCGCGCGAGATTGACGCCCGATTATCTGATCGGCTGCAAGCGCATCCTGATCTCGAACGATTACTACCCCGCGCTGACGCGCGCCAATGTCGAACTCGTGACCGAGCAAATCGCGGAGGTGCGCGCGCATTCGATCGTCACCGCGGACGGCAAGGAGCGCGCAATAGACGCGATCATCTACGGTACCGGTTTCAAGGCGACCGAACCGCTTTCCGAGATCGCGATCACGGGGCGCAATGCGCGCCGCCTCGAGGACGATTGGAGGAATGGCGCGGAGGCCTATTACGGGATCGCCACCGCGGGCTATCCCAATTTCTTCATGCTGCTCGGTCCCAACACGGGGCTCGGACACAACTCTGTCGTCTTCATGATCGAGTCGCAGGTGCGCTACATCTTGCGCTGCCTGGAATGGCTCGACCGCGCCGGCGACGGCGATATCGAAGTGCGTGCGGACGTCCAGCGGCACTTCAACGAGACCATCCAGGAGCAGATGCGCCGGACCGTCTGGCAATCGGGCTGCAAGAGCTGGTACCAGACCGAAACCGGGCGCAACACGACCATCTGGCCGGGCTTCACGGTAAGCTATTGGTGGCGGACGCGCAGCCCGAGGCGCGGCGACTTCGCGATCGGGTCGCCGGCGCGCGCGCCGGTTGCGGCCTGAGACCGCCGACCGGGCGCGCCCCACTTTGGAAAACACATTAAGATACAAAGGGTTAGTGAGCACGCGCGGATCGCCCCGAACGGCCGCGACGCCCGCCGGCGCGGTCGGGCTTCCAGCCCGTGCGCCCGTTTGCTTTGTTTGCGGCGATGGGTTTTCCCAAGCGCAAGACCTGCTTAGGATGCCAAGGGGAGAGTCCTAAGACGAATGACGAGCGTCGACATCGCTGCTGCCGTATGCCGGCGATGCGATCTGTCATGAAAAAGACGCCGGCTTCGTCGGAGCTACAGGAAGAGCGATGAGTAGCGACCTGATCGAGGGTCAGCCTAGGGCGCCGGTGCGTCCCCGCGCCGGCATGAAACCGACGGACATCGCCAATCCCGACTATTTCCACAAGGTCGTCGACTGCCAATGGGCTTGCCCGGCCCACACGCCGGTGCCCGAATATATCCGGCTGATCGCAGCGGGGCGTTACACCGACGCCTATATGGTCAATTGGCACTCCAACGTCTTTCCCGGGATTCTCGGGCGCACTTGCGACCGGCCTTGCGAGCCCGCCTGCCGGCGCGGGCGCGTCGAGGACGAGCCCGTCGCGATCTGCCGGCTCAAGCGCGTCGCGGCCGACAACAAGGACGACATCACCGATCTTCTGCCCAGGGCACCGGCGAAAAAGAACGGCAAGCGCATCGCGCTGATCGGTGCGGGACCCGCTTCGCTGACTGTCGCGCGCGATCTTCTGCCGCTCGGCTATCATGTCGTCATCCATGACCGGGACCCCCATGGCGGGGGCATGATGCGCACGCAGATTCCGAAATTCCGTCTGCCCGAAACGGTGCTGGACGAGGAAGTCGGCTACATCATGGATTTGCGGCCCGAACTCAAACTGGGCGCGCCCGTCGACAGCATGAAGGCGCTTCTGGCAGAGGACTACGATGCGATCTTTGTCGGTTCCGGCGCGCCGCGCGGCCGCGAGCTCGACATTCCCGGCCGCAAGGAGGCGGCAAGCCGCATCCATATCGGCATCGATTGGCTGTCCAGCGTCTCCTTCGGCCATACGACCAGGATCGGCAAGCGCGTGATCGTGCTGGGCGGCGGCAACACGGCGATGGATTGTTGCCGCACGTCGCGGCGCCTGGGCGGCGAGGACGTCCATGTCGTCGTGCGTTCGGGTTTCGAGGAGATGAAGGCGTCCCCCTGGGAGAAGGAGGATGCGATGAACGAGGGCATTCCGATCGACAATTATCTCGTGCCGCTCGAGTTCACGCACGAGAAGGGCAAGCTGACCGGTGTCCGCTTCGAGAAGGTCAAGGCCGAATACGACGCCAAGGGGCGGCGCAAGCTGGTGCCGACGGGCGAAGAGGCGGTGCATATGCCGTGCGACGACGTTCTCGTCGCGGTCGGCCAGGAGAACGCCTTCCCGTGGATCGAGCGCGATATCGGCATCGCCTTCGACGAAGGGGGCATGCCGAAGGTCGATTCCGTCACTATGCGGTCGACGCACGAAAAGGTCTTCTTCGGCGGCGACGCGGCCTTCGGGCCCAAGAACATCATCTGGGCCGTGGCGCATGGCCACGAGGCGGCCGTCTCCATCGCGCTGCTGTGCAACGGACGCGACATCGCCAAGCGCCCGCCGCCCCATGTGGACGTCATGAGCCAGAAGATGGGGATTCATGAGTGGAGCTACGACAACGACGTCTCGCTCGATCTCAGATACAAGGTGCCGCACGCGCCCAGGGAAGAAGCGCTCAAGAACGTCAAGCTCGAGGTCGAGCTCGGCTTCGACCGCGCCCAAGCCTTCCGCGAGGCGCGGCGCTGCCTCAATTGCGACGTCCAGACCGTGTTCGCGCGCGATCTCTGCATCGAATGCGACGCCTGCGTGGACATCTGTCCCGAGGACTGCATCACCTTCACGCCGAATGCGCCGGAAGACGATCTGCGCACCATGCTGACCGCGCCGGCCGGGAACCTCGCGCAAGACCTCTACGTCTCGGACGAACTCAAGACCCGCCGCGTGATGGTGAAGGACGAGGACGTCTGCCTGCATTGCGGGCTTTGCGCCGAGCGTTGCCCCACGGGCGCATGGGACATGCAGAAATACCTGTTGGAACCCGCCCAGGCCGGAGTGTCATGCCCAAGCCATTAGCGGCGGTCAACGATTTCGTCGTCAAGTTCGCCAACGTCAACGGGTCGGGTTCGGCGAGCGCGAACGAATTGTTCGCGCGCTCCATCCTGCGCATGGGCGTCGCGGTCGCGTCGCGCAACATCTTCCCGTCGAACATCCAAGGCCTGCCGACCTGGTACGAGGTGCGCGTCTCGGGCAAGGGCTGGCTCGGGCGGCGCGGCGGCGTCGATCTCATGGTCGCGATGAACCCGCAGACCTGGGACAAGGACGTCGCCTCGATCGAGCCAGGCGGCTATCTGTTCTACGATTCCACCAAGCCGATGCCGCAATCCAAGTTCCGCGACGACATCCACGTCATCGCCATGCCACTGACCGGCATCTGCAACAAGACGTATACCGATCCGCGCCAGCGCCAGCTCTTCAAGAACATTATCTATGTCGGCGCGCTGGCAGCCCTGCTGACCATCGAGCCCAAGGTCGTCGAGGCGCTGATCGGCGAGCAGTTCGAGCGCAAGCCCAAGCTCATCGAGCCGAACGTCCGGGCCTTCCGCATGGGCTACGATTATGCCAAGGCCAATCTCGCCAAGGCGTGCGCTCTCAAGGTCGAGAAGGCCGATACGGTGAAGGACCGCATCTTCATCGATGGCAACGACGCCGCGGCGCTCGGCTGCGTCTATGCGGGCGCGACCGTCGCGGCCTGGTATCCGATCACGCCTTCGACCTCGCTCGCGGAAGCCTTCGGCAAGCATTGCCGCAAATATCGCGTCGATCCGGAAACCAAGGCGAACCGTTACGCCATCGTCCAGGCGGAGGACGAGATCGCCGCCATCGGCATGGTGATCGGCGCGGCATGGAACGGCGCGCGCGCGTTCACCGCGACCGCCGGCCCCGGCATCTCGTTGATGCAGGAATTCCTGGGGCTGGCATATTTCGCCGAAATCCCGGCGGTCATCTTCGACGTACAGCGCGGCGGGCCGTCGACCGGCATGCCGACACGCACGCAGCAATCCGACCTTTTGATCTGCGCCTATGCCAGCCACGGCGACACCAAGCATGTGCTGCTGCTGCCCAAAGACCCGCACGAATCATTCGAATTCGCGGCGCTTTCCTTCGATCTCGCCGACCGGTTGCAGACCCCCGTCTTCGTGCTGCAGGATCTCGACATCGGCATGAACGAATGGCTGTGCGAACCGCTTTCCTGGGACGCCCGCCGCCGCTTCGACCGCGGCAAGGTGATGACCCGCGACGATCTCGAAGCCGGCAAGACGTTCGGGCGCTATCTGGACGTGGATGGCGACGCCATCGCCTACCGCACGCTGCCCGGAACGCACCCGACGCGAGGCGCCTATTTCACGCGCGGGACGTCGCGCGACCGCTTCGCGCGCTACACCGAGGACGGCGGCGCCTACACCGACAACATGCAGCGCCTCCTGCGCAAGATCGAAACGGCCAAGACGCTGGTGCCCGCACCCGTGAAGCGCGACGCCAAGCTGAAGACGCGCTACGGCGCGATCTATTTCGGCTCGACCGCGGCGGCGATGGACGAGGCGCTCGTCGATCTCGAAACCCGCGGCGTCGATCTGGACACGCTGCGCCTCAGGGCCTTTCCATTTTCCGAGGAGGTCGTCGAATTCGTCAATGCGCACGATCAGATCTTCATCGTCGAGCAAAACCGCGACGCGCAAATGCGCATGATGCTGGTCAACGAATGCGCGATCGACCCGGCGCGCTTCATCTCCATCCTTCATTACGACGGCACGCCGATCACGGCGCGCTACATCACGAACGCGATCGCGGAGCGCGTGGCGTCGCTCTCGCCCGCCGCGCGGCTGGGGATTGCCTCATGACCTACATCACCAAGCCGAAACTGCACCATCCCGCGCTTCCCAAGAACGCGCTGGGCTTCACGCGTCGCGACTATGAAGGCGCGATCTCGACGCTTTGCGCGGGCTGCGGCCACGATTCGATCAGCGCGGCGCTGATCCAGGCCTGCTTCGAGCTCGACATCGAACCGCATCGGGTGGCGAAGCTCTCCGGCATCGGCTGCTCGTCGAAGACGCCCGATTATTTTCTCGGCAACAGCCACGGCTTCAATTCGGTGCACGGGCGCATGCCGTCGGTGCTGACGGGCGCCAATCTCGCCAATCGAGAGTTGATCTATCTGGGCGTGTCGGGCGACGGCGATTCGGCCTCCATCGGGCTCGGCCAATTCGTCCATGCCGTGCGCCGCGGCGTGAACATGGTCTATATCGTCGAGAACAACGGCGTGTACGGCCTCACCAAGGGGCAGTTCTCGGCCACGGCCGACTTCGGCTCCAAGAGCAAGGCGGGCGGCACCAACAACGACGCGCCCATCGATCTCGTCGGCATGGCGCTCTTGATCGGGGCGACCTTCGTCGCGCGCGGATTCTCCGGCGACAAGAAACAGCTCGTCCCCCTCATCAAGGCGGCCATCACGCATAAGGGGCCGGCGGTCATCGACATCATTAGCCCCTGCGTGGCGTTCAACAATCATGCCGGGTCGACCAAGAGCTTCGATTTCGTGCGCGCGCACAACGAAGCCGTCAACCGCCTCGATTTCATCGCGGCGCGCGCGCCGGTCACCGTCGACCACGAACCTGGCACGGTCGAGGAGGTGACACAGCACGACGGCTCGGTGCTGCGCCTTCACAAACTCGCGGCCGATTACGATCCGCACGATCGTGTGGCGGCGGCGAACTATCTGCACCAACGCCACGCCGAGGGAGAAGTCGTGACGGGGCTGCTCTACCTCGATCCCAGTCCGAGCGATCTGCACGATCTCATGGGGACGGTGGCCGCGCCGCTCAACCGGCTGACTGAGGCGGAGCTCTGCCCGGGCGCGGCCGCGATGGACGACATCAACGACAGCTATCGCTGAGCAGGTTCAGGCGAACTGCACGACGACGCGGCGGTTCTGCTTGCCCTTATTCTCGATCTTGACGATTTCGACGCGACCGATTTCCGAGGTGCGCCGAAGATGCGTGCCCCCGCAAGGCTGCAGGTCGCAGCCTTCGACGCGGACGAGGCGCACGCGGCCGGCGCCCATGGGCGGCTTCACCGACATGGTCTTCACCAGTTCGGGCTTGGCGGCAAGCTCGTCGTCGCTGATCCATTCGAACGAAACCGCGTGATCCTCCGCGATCAGGCGATTGAGCTCGGCGGCGATGTTCTCTTTCGGCGGCGCCTCGGGCATGTCGAAATCGAGCCGGCCCTTGTCGTGCGCGACCTGCCCGCCGGTCACCGGAAAGGGCAGCACGGCGGAAAGCAGGTGCAGGCAGGTGTGAATCCGCATATGGGCGTAACGCCGTTCCCAATCGAGCTCGGCCGTCACCTTGTCGCCGGCTTGGGGTAGCGCCTGGTCTTCGGCGGGCACGTGTACGATCTCGCCTTGCGCTTCGCCTTTCACCGCGGTGGCGATCACGATCGCGCTTCCGTCGGCGCGTTTCAGTCTGCCGCTGTCGCCGGGCTGGCCGCCGCCCGTCGGGTAGAAGACGGTGCGGTCGAGCACGATGCCGCCGCGCGCGTTGATCGCGACGACGCGCGCTTCGCAGCTGCGCAGATAGGCGTCGTCGCGGAAAAGGGCCTCGGTCATGGTCCCTTGTATCAGATATGGATCGCGTGGCCGAGCGCGCGCAGTGCCGCCTCGTGAAAGGCTTCGCTCAAGGTCGGGTGCACATGGATGGTGCCGGCGATGTCTTCGAGCATCGCGCCCATTTCCAGCGCGAGCGCGAACTCGGCCGACAGTTCCGAGACGTGCGCGCCCACGGCCTGGATGCCGAGAACGCGATGATCGGATTTGCGCGCGAGCACGCGCACGAAGCCGCCCCCATCGCCCGCATCCATGCTGAGCGCGCGGCCGTTCGCCTGGAACGGAAACATGGCCGTGATCACGCCGTCGCCTTGCGCGCCCGGATCACCGGGCAGGAGGCCCACACTGACGATTTCGGGCTCGGTGAAGCAGACCGCCGGAATCGAGGCCGGATCGAAGCGCCGACGTTCGCCCGCGACGATCTCGGCCACCATATGGCCCTGGGCGGCGGCCTTGTGCTCGAGCATCGGCTCGCCGACCAGATCGCCGATCGCCCAGACGTTCTTCATCGAGGTGCGACACTGATCGTCGACGCGCACGAAACGGTTGCCGGTTTCTTTGGCCATGTCGACGGCCATGTTCTCGAGGCCCCAACCTTCCGTATTGGGCTTGCGCCCGACGGTAACGAGGATTTTGTCGGCGGGAAGCTCGATCGTCTTTCCGTCCTTGGATTCGACGACAAGCGCGTGCCCCGCCTTGCCCTTCCTCAGTTCCTTCGCCTTGGCGCCGAGGTGAACCGTGACGCCGTTCCGCTCCAGCCATTTGGCGACCGGCGCGACGAGCGGCTTGGCGAACGCGATGCCGAGTTCCAACCCGATATAGCCCGCGCCCACGACGACGAGCTTGGCCGGCAGCATGTCGAGGCCGAGCGCCTCGGTGGATGACATCACCGGCCCACCGAAGGGAAGCGAAGGAAGCGCAACAGGCAGCGACCCGTTCGCCAGGATCACGTGCTCGGCGGCGATCGCCACGGGTTCCTTCCCCGCGACCGTGCAGGTCTTGGCGTCGGCGAACGTCGCCCAGCCGTTCACGACCCGGACCTTGGCGCGCTTCAGCAGTGCCGCGACGCCGGAATTGAGCTTGTCGACGATGGTTTCCTTCCAGCGCACGGTCTCGGCCATGTCGAGCGCG
>Ga0326597_10013991_pt1 | contig 10524 bp, 8 predicted proteins | sample RVTome_12_FD_203789 | JGI IMG/M metagenome (GOLD analysis project Ga0326597, IMG submission 203789) | Soil microbial communities from uranium-contaminated site in the Upper Colorado River Basin, Wyoming, United States - RVT100D185 | ecosystem: Environmental > Terrestrial > Soil > Contaminated >... | reverse complement strand
GCGCCCTGCGCCTCGTCGACGAAGACGGGGAACGGGCCGGCCCACTCGGTCATCCAGGGCATCGGGACGCCGGCGAGGAGGTTCCGCTTTCCGCGCTCGAACAGCTCGCGCGAGCGCGGATGCTCCCGCTCGAAGCGTTCGATCTCGCGACCGGTGAGCTCGGCCAGCCGAGCGCGGTCGACCGTGCTGTCCATCGCTGATCCCTCCCGGCCTTTGAACGGTGAGCCGAACGCGAAGCCTAGCGCGGGCGCCGTAGGGTGGCCCGGGCATGACGAAGACCTGGACGCGGGAGCACCTGAAGCACGCTGCGAGGCTCGTGAAGCAGGGACGGAATCCGGCGGCCGCGGTCTACGACTCGATCGGTCCCGACTTCTTCCTCGCGCTCGACGAGGGATGGCTGAACCTCGGGCTGTGGGAGGGCGACGGCTCCGACCCGGCCGAGGCGCCGGTCGCCGTCCGGCGCTTGGTCGAAACGCTCGCGTCGGACCTCCCCCGTGGCGGGACGATCCTCGACGTCGGGAACGGCCTGGGCGCGCAGGACCAGGTGATCGCGCGCGTCGCGGAACCGAGCCGCCTGGTCGCGCTGAACATCACGCGGTCGCAGCTCATCGCCGGACGCGAGTACCTCGAAGAGGCGCGAGCGCTTCCCGTGAACGGCGACGCGACGCGGATCCCGCTGCGCGACGGGTGCGTCGACGGCGTGATCAGCGTCGAGGCCGCGTTCCATTTCTCCTCTCGGGCTCGGTTCTTCCGCGAGGCTCACCGCGTGCTGGCTCCGGCCCGCGTGCTGTCGATGTCCGACGTGCCGACCCAGCGGAGGCCGCGTGGGCCGGCCGAGGCGCTCGCCGGCCTGACGCAGCTCCGTGTATGGGGCCTCAAGCCATCGGTCGCCGCCACCGCCGAGGAGATCGCCGCGATGGCACGGCGAGCGGGGTTCCAGGACGTCGAGGCCCGCCTCGTCGGTGACCGTGTGATCGGTCCGGCGCTCCGGTCCGTCCGGCGGCGGCTCGAGGACAGCGACCACGAAGCGCCCGCGGCGATGCGTCTCGCTGCCCGGGTGATGCTCGCGCAGACCGAGCTCCTGTGGCGGAACGGGGTCGTGGATTACCTGCTGCTCCGCGCGACGAAGCCGCGCTAGCGCTCGAGCTCGCGCCGGAGCGCCGACAGCGGCAGGGAACCGAGCGCTAGCAGCCGGTCGTGGAACGCGGCGAGCGAGAACGACGTGCCGTCGCGCTTGGCGGCGTTCGCGCGGTGCTGCTCGATCTCGAACTGTCCGATCTTGTACGAGAGCGCCTGGCCGGGGAGCGTGATGTAGCGGTCGGTCTCGATCACGGCGTCGACATGCGGGACGCCGGCCTCCTCCATCTGGGCGATCGCCCGGTCGCGGGTCCATGCGAACGCGTGGATCCCGGTGTCCACCACCAGGCGTGCCGCGCGCATCCCCTGCATCTCCAACATCCCCAGGCGCTCGGACTCCTCCTCGAACAGGCCCATCTCGTCGGCCAGGCGCTCGCTGTACAGGCCCCATCCTTCCGCGAAGGCGGAACCCGCCATCAGGCCGCCGAAGCGGCGGAGTTCGGGCCGGTCGCCCATCTCCTGCTCGAGCGCGATCTGGAAGTGATGACCGGGGTTCGCCTCGTGGTACGTCGTCGTCGCGAGATGGTGCAGCGGCTTGCCCTCGAGGTCGCCGGCGTTCACGTAGTAGATGCCCTTGCGAGATCCGTCGGCCGACGGCGGCTGGTAGAAGGCGAACGGCATGTCGGCCTCGCGGAACTCCTCGACCGGCTTCACGTCGCAGTTCTCCGACGGCATCTGGCCGAACCAACCGGGTGCGATGTCCCAGCCCTTCGCGACCTGCTCCTCGGCGAGACCGACGAGCTCGTCCTTCGACGTGGCCCGGTTGCCGCGCTCGTCCAGGAGCGCCAGCGCCCGCACGGGGTCGGGCGCGCCGATCCGCTCGGCCGCGAGCTGTCGTTCGGACTGGATCTTCACGAGGTCCTCGACGCCGAGGTCGTGCACCTTCTGAGCCTCGAGCGGCAGCGTGGTCCACGACAGGATCTGCGCGGCGTAGATCTCGTCTCCGCCCGGCAGCGCGTACAGGCCGAGCGTCTCGGTCGCCGAGGGCAGGTACTCGCGCAGCGCGTCGCGGTACTTGCCGAGCGACGGCATGAACCGCTCGCGCAGCGCGGCGGCGACGCGCTCACGCCCCGCCTCGTCCTCCGGCGGAACCGGTAGCAGCCCCGGCGAGTCCTCCGCCGGCGTCTCGATCAGCCGCTCGACCTGGGCGACCGCGCGTTCGACCACGACCCGAGGGGCGGTGACGCCCGCGGCGAGGCCGTCGCGCATCACGTCCATCACGGCGTCGTAGAACGCGGGCGCGGCCGAGATCCGGGCGACGTAGCGCTCGAGCCGGTCCGGCGTGTCGGCGCGCTGCATCGAGGCGAGCTCGCCGATGAGCCCACCCGGGCCCCAGAGGTGGCTCACCGAGGAGAGCCGGTCGAGCCGGTGCTCCAGGCTGGCGATCTCGCGCGTCGCGATGGCCTCCAGGATGTCGAGGGTCGTGCGCAGCTCCTCCTCCTGGCCGTCGCGGTCCAGGAGCGCGAGCTCCTCGAGCGCGGACCGGTGCAGCGTCTCGCGCGCCGCGCGGCCCTTCTCGCTCGGGTCGGGGAGGCGGTCGTCGTAGCGCTCGTCCCCGACCATGGTTCCGAGCAGCGGCTCGTGCTCAAGCAGCCGTTCCCAGTAGCGGTCGACGAGTTCGCGGGCGGCGTCGGTCTGCTCGGTCATCGATGTCCTTCCGGGCCGTTTGCGTCGGAACGCAATCCTATCCGCGGACGCTGACTCACACCGTGCGCGCTCCGCGGACGCCACGGTGCGAAGTCCTCAGGGGTGCGTGACTCCGAGCCGATGAGGACGTTGTATCGGCCGGGGAACCACCCGCGGCGGTGGGCGGTCGACGAGACGAGGCAGGGGGTGTCGGTGCACGTTCCTTCGCGGTGGATCGCGCTCGTGCTGGCGCTCGCGCTGGCCGCTCCGGCGTGCAACGCGGCGAAGGACACGATCCGTCAGGAGCGGCGACAGGTCCGTCACGATCTGAGGTCCCAGCGCCCCGAGCGGGGCGTGCTCGCGGACGGCACGATCTCGGCGTCTGCCGGCGCGATCGTCGTCTCGACCGCCGCGGAGAACCCCTACGACGGCCTCGGAACGTGGATCGACATCTACGACGACGAGGCCTGGGCCGATCCGTGGGCGACGGTCGCGTCGATGCGAGCGGTCGGCGTGCGCACGATCTACCTGCAGACCTCCAACTTCAACCGCGGACAGCCGTTCGTCCACGCCGAGGGCGTCGTGCGTTTCCTCGACGCGGCGGCCGCGAACGACCTGGACGTCGTGGCCTGGTACCTGCCCGGGTTCCGCGACGTGCGCACGGACCGCAAGCGCGCGCTCGCCGCGATCCGGCTCACGACGCCGAGCGGGAACCGGTTCGCGTCGTTCGCGCTCGACATCGAATCGCCGGAGGTGAGCGATCCGGTGGCGCGGACGAGGCGTCTCCTCGCGCTGTCGAACCATCTCCGCCGCGAGGTCGGTCCCAACTACCCGCTCGGCGCCATCGTGCCGTCGCCGCGCCGTGTGCGCACCGATCCGTACTACTGGTCGGCGTTCCCGTACAGGGAGATCGCCGAGCTTTACGACGTGTTCCTTCCGATGACGTACTTCACGTATCGCGTCGCGGGGCGCGACGGCGCCGCCTGGTACACGGCGAAGAACATCCTGATCCTTCGGCAGGAGACGGCGGGGCTCCAGGTTCCGATCCACGTGATCGGTGGGATCGCGTCCGACGCGAGCGCGCAGGAGACGCGCGGGTTCGTCGACACGATCCGGGCTCGAGACGTGATCGGGGCGAGCTATTACACCTTCCCGATGATCCGCGACGACCAGTGGAGAGCGCTCCGAACGATCGGTTGAGAGAAGGGCCGACTTGGCGCGAGCAAGATGTGGCAGGAGGAATCAGAACCCGAGTGAAGCGGGATCGACGAAAGGACGCGAGTGGACTCCGTCGAGTTCGCAAAGGGTCTTCGAGGCTCCAAAGACTGGCGCGAAGATCTCAAGCGTTTGGAAGAGGTGATCGCCGATGAACCGAGGGTGGCGCTCGAGTTGTCGGCTGCACTCGCTGGCGAGTTTGTCGAGCGTGGCCCCGATCTCGCCCTGGAGAGCGTGTGGCGGAGCCTGCTCGACATCACCTCCGGGCTGCCCCAGGAACACGCGACGCTCGTGTCGGTCCGTCTGGCTGCTCGTCCTCCCATCTCACGGGCGGCAGAACCGACACACCACGGTCGAAGTCGCGATGCGATGCAGATCGTCGGCACCCGCCCTGCCGACGGCATTCGAGAGCTGCTGCGCTCCGACCGCGTTCTCCGGGAGGAGGACCCTGAATTCGGGCTGCACTTGGTTCACGAGCTCGTCATCCGAGGCGAGGACGTCTCATCTGTCGCGAAGCACTTCATTGACTGGGGCCTCCATATCGGGCATCCGCTGTCGTCGATCCCGGCAAGGCTTTCGTCGGTAGAGCTTGGACTTGCTGCATCGCTCCCGCGCTTTCGCCCACACGCGTGGGCGACTCCCATCCCCGAACCGATAAGAGGCTCTCAAGATCTCGTTCCGGTGCGGACGTTGGTTACCGGCATCGGTCCCTTGATCTCGAGGGGCGGCGAGGGGATGTACGTGCCGTTCACCGAGTGGATCGACAAATCGAATGGACGAGTGACTGTTGCTACGTTCCGGCTCGGTGAGAGCTTCCCCCCATCTGAGGGAATCGTAGACGGGCCGAAGCTGACGGGCGACCTGTTAGGTCGATCGATCGAGGGAGCAGCGGCATGCGAAAGGCTCTTCTCTGCCGCGGTGGGCGGTGGTGCCTATTCACACGGACCAGGGGGAGCGTACTCCCGGCTTTGGATGTGGGAAGGAGTCGCCGCGCTGCTCGACCATCCTTGGCCGTCCTCTGTTGACATGCTGGACGATGCTGTTCGTCGGGCCCGGTGGGTGGAGATCGCTTCCTCGGACGAGTGGTTCAACAATGTCGCGTGGGATGTCTGGCTTCTCGTTGAAGTCGGATCAAGAGTTGTCGTCCTCGCGGCTACCGACACGGACTAGCGGCGTCCTTGGAGCAGTGCACGTCTTGGTTGGCAGCACGTCAGCCGAGCCAACCGAAGTGGCGCCGACGGACGTCGGCCTTCGTCGCGTCGTCGACGAAGCTCGCGTCGATCGCGTTCTCGGTCACGCGCCGTAGGTCGTCGTCGCGGAAGCCGAGATCGTTGCGGCAGACCTCGAGCTCGTGCGTCAGGTCGATGGCGAACAGGCCGGGGTTGTCCGTGTTGATCGTCACGCGCACGCCCTCGTCGAGCAGGCGACGCGCAGGGTGGTCACCGATCTTCGCGACCGCGTTCGTCCGGTGGTTCGACGTCGGGCACATCTCGAGCGTGGTGCCGCGCTCGCGCGCGAGGGCCGTGACCTCCGGATCCCACGCGACGCTGACGCCGTGTCCGAGCCGCAGCGCGCCGAGCGCCTCGATCGCCTCGCGCGGGAACTGCGGGCCGCCCGACTCCCCGTAGTGCACCGTGAGGGACAGGCCCGCCTTCACGATGGGCTCGAGCACGTCCACGTACATCGACGGCGGGTACGGGCGCTCGTCGCCGGCGAGGTCGAACCCGACGAGACGGTCCAGGTGCCGCAGCGCGAAGTCAACGGTCCGCTCGGCCGAGGCCATCCCGTAGTTCCGGCTCACGATCGCGATGAGACCGACGGCGACGTCGTGCTCGCGCGAGGCGCGCTCGACGCCGCGCACGATCCCCGCCATCGCGTCGTCCCAATCCAGGCCGTGCGGTTCGCACAGGAACTCGGGCGAGAACCGGAGCTCGGCCAGCCGCACGTCGTCAAGCGCGAGGTCCTCGACCGCCTCGTACGCGATGCGCTCCGCAGCATCGGGATCGAAGAAGGCGCGCTGCGCGATCTCGAACCGCGCGAGGACCTCCTCCAAGCTCTTCATCGGCTTCAGGACCTGAGCGCGCGTTGAGAGCTCCTCGGGCGTGGACTCGGGGAGGGGCTCGCCGGCGTCCCGGTAGAGGTCGATCAGCGTCTGCAGCCGGATCGCGCCCTCGAGGTGGCGGTGCAGGTCGACCTTCGCGGTCGTTTTCAGATCCACGGCGCTACCAATAGCATGCCTCAGGCCCGTGGGCTCAAGTAGCGAAGCGGTACCCCCCGGAAGGGGCTCGCGAAGCTGAGTCCCTTCCGGATCAAAAGGAGGAGTCGATGCTGCTCGAGGGCAAGAAGCTGCTCGTCACCGGGGTGCTCACCCGTGAGTCGATCGCGTATTCGGCCGCGCAATCCCTGCAGGAACAGGGCGCCGAGATCGTACTGACATCGTTCGGCCGCGCGATGGGTCTGACCGAGAAATCCGCGAAGCGCCTTCCGAACCCGGTCGACGTCCTCGAGATGGATGCGACCGATCCGGACCAGATCAAGGCCGTCGCCGACCGGCTGGGCTCGAGTTGGGGACGGGTCGACGGGTTCCTGCACGCGATCGCGTTCGCGCCGCAGGACGCGCTCGGCGGGAACTTCCTCAACACCCCGTGGGAGAGCGTCGCGACGGCGATCCGGACGAGCGCGTTCTCGCTGAAGGAGATCGCCGTCGGGATGCTGCCCCTCATGAAGGAGCACGGCGGCGCGATCGTCTCGCTCGACTTCGACGCGCGCTTCGCGTGGCCGATCTACGATTGGATGGGCGTGGCGAAGGCGTCGCTCGAGTCCATCACCCGGTACCTTGCGCGCGACCTCGGCCCGCACAAGATCCGCGTGAACACGCTCTCGGCCGGGCCGCTCCGAACGATCGCCGGGAAGGGGATCCCGGGCTTCCAGGCGCTCGCGGACGGGTGGGACGCCCGGGCGCCGCTCGGCTGGGACACGACTGATGCGACACCGGTCGCCGACGCCATCTCGTTCCTGCTATCGGACCTCGCGCGCGGCATCACGGGCGAGATGGTCCACGTCGACGGCGGGTACCACGCGATGGGTTCCGCACCGCCCGAGGAGGCGACCGAGGGATAGTGGACGTCGGTATCGGAGACGAGGACCTTTCAAGAAGATACTGCAGGGAAGTCCTATACCTAAGCGTCACAGTGAGGTATACTCCAGATGTGAGGTATACCAGATGACCGAAGGGATGGGCGCTCGAGACGTGACCAGACGCGTCGAGTCGGCCGTGCGCGCGGTGCTCCCGCGCTCCGTAAGGGTAAAACCAGCAGGGCCTGGACCCGCTGCCGACTTCCTCGTTAACGGCATACCAGTGCAGGCCAAGTGGGTGGGGGAGGGCTGGCTACGTGACGTTCGGCCCGTCGTCGCGGATCGACGCCGCCGTCCTGACCTCGTGGTCGCCCGACGGATTTCGCCGGGTGCGAGGGAGGCGCTGTCGAATGCGGGGATCGGCTGGTTGGACGAGACCGGCGCTGCTGAGTTCGTCATTGGCCCGATCATCGTCTCCCGAACAGGGCAACCTGAGGAGGCGCCACAGAAGCACGCTCGATGGACGCCCTCGGTGCTCGCAGTCTCCGAAGCGCTGCTCTGCGGCGCCAGGGCGACCGTGGCGGGAGTGGGGGAGGCTACAGGCCTCTCGAGTGCAAGCTGTACGACTGCACTTCGTGTGCTGACGGATCTCGGGCTGCTTGGAGCCATGGCCGAGCGGGGCCGGGATTCGGCACGCCACATCGTCGATTTCGACCGCTTGCTTGACGCGTACGCGTCGGCTGCCGCAGCGAGTCCGCCGAAGCGCAGTTTGAGGGTGGGTGTGACATGGTCAGACATCATCACGGGGTTGGCCGAAACCGGTCGGATTTGGAACCAGCAAAAGCTCAACTGGGCGACGACCGGCGCGGCCGCGTCTCTCTTACTAGCGCCCCTACTCACCTCAGTCGGAGCGGCTGAGGTGTTCGTCGAAGCGCGCACAACGGCCGAGCTCAGAGCAGCGGCGGAGGTGGCGGGGTTGCGGCCCATCGACGGTGGTCGACTGACGCTGCTGCCGTTTCCAACCGTTACCGCGCATCGCCTAGCGACCGAGGTGGATGGTGTCCGGGTGGCGCCTTGGCCTCGCGTCTACGCTGATCTTCGGAAGGCCGGCGTCCGTGGCGAAGAGGCGGCCCAGCACCTGCGGGAGGTCGCCGATGCACGATGAGTCCGCTCGCTCCCGCGAGGCGCGTGCCGCCGCAGAGCGCGCGCTGGTGCGGGTCGTCCACCACTACGGGTCGAGACCGGAATTCGTGGTGCTTGGGGGGCTGGTCCCGGAGTTGCTCTGCTCCGGTAGCGAATACCGGCACGCCGGTACGACCGACGTCGACGTGCAGGTCGATCTCGAGATCGCCTGTGGCTCAGTGAATGCGGCGCGGCTTGAGCGGGCACTCCGCAACGCCGAGTTCGAGCCCGACGGCAAGCTGGCCTGGCGATGGGCCGCGGAGGGGACCACCGCTCGGACTGTCGTGAAGTTCGAGCTGCTCGCTGACCTCGACGATGCACCGGCGCAGAGCACGATCCTTTTCGACGAGTGCGAGAGCCTCGGCGCAGTGAACCTCCGCGGGTCGGGCTTCGCGTCGATGGATGTGGTTGTGCGGACATTGAGCGCTCGGATCGGCGGACAGCTATACACGGCCGAGGTAAACGTCACAGGGCTGGCCGGCTTCCTGCTTGCCAAGGCAGCAGCCGCCGGTTCGCGACGAAAGCCTAAGGACTGGTATGACCTCGCGTTCGTTCTACTACACAACGACGCTGGTGGACCGGCCGCAGCTGCGCGAGCGGTGAAAGCGCGGTTCGACGACAAACTCACGGGATCGATTCAACATGCGCTCGACGACCTCTTGGCGAACTTCGAGATTCCCACCGCGCAGGGACCGCGAGCGTATGTCGAACAGATGCTCCTCGACCACCCGGCCCTCGACCCCGTCACACTTGCTGCCGACGCTGTGCTAGCCGTCGAAGAGTTCCACAACGGGTTGTTCGCTGAATAATCAAGCAATGGGCTTGCGGTGGAGGTGCCTGGCCGAACTCCTCGTTTCTCGGCGTTTCCGGCGGGAATCGCCAATGCTATCGAAGGATGCGGTCGGTCATCTGGAGCGATGGGATGCACCACACAAGAGGGTCACGGGTTCAGATCCCGTCCCCGACGAGCAAGCGTAGTTAGACAGGAAGGGCCCGCCTACTTGTCTGGTACCCATCTGATTCCCGCCCCCGAGGCGCAACTTGTCATTCGGAACCGGAGAGGCCGAGGTACGGTCGATACGACCGAGCCATGAGCGACGAACCACGCCTGCCGATCGAGTTCGGGCCGTGCTCGAACGGGGAGTACGACCCACGCGCGCTACCGCCCGTCGTGCGCGAGGCTGTCCGCCGGGCGAGCGCCGAGTGCACCGCGACCGCGGACCGTCTCGGCATCGACCGCCGGCAGTTCCTCCGTTCGCTCGGCGCGGCCTCGATCACCCTCCTCGCGCTCGACGCCTGCACGCGCGAGGCGTATCGCGCCCGGCCCGAGACGCCGACCACCGAGCCCGGCGGCGGCTTCGAGATCTCGCCCGAGGCGCCGACCGAGCCCGAGGCGGCCGAGGGGGCCGTCGGCGGCGAGGAGTTCATCATGGACGTGCAGGGCCACCTGCTCGAGTACGACCTGAACCCGGTCTTCCACGGCGAGGGGTTCTACGCGAGCTTCCCGCAGCAGCACTGCGGCGAGGACGACCCACGCGTCTGCTACTCGATCGAGCACTTCCTCGAGGCCTTCTTCATCCGCAGCGACACGAACGTCGTCGTGCTCTCGGCGCTCCCGATCTATCCGGAAGGCTCGCCGCTGTCGCCCGAGATCATGTTCGAGACCCGGCGCGTCGTGGAGGGACTGTGCCGCGACGAGCGCATCCTGCTCCACGGCCAAGTGCTTCCGAACGTCGGCTCGCTCGACTCGGTTCTCCAGGGGATGGAGGACGTCGCGCGCTCGCATCCGATCCGCGCGTGGAAGACCTTCACGCACTTCCCCGACTTCTTCGACCCGGGCGGCGGCGCGTGGTGGCTCGACGACCACGAGGCCGGCCTCCCGCAGGTCGGCGAGCCGTTCATCCGCAAGAGCGTCGAGATCGGGATCAACACGATCTGCGTCCACAAAGGGTTCAGCGGCGGAAGCCGGTTCTCCTCGCCGATGGACATCGGGCCGGCCGCGCGCAAGAACCGCGACGTGAACTTCGTCGTGTACCACTCGGGGTACGAGTCGGGCGGCTTCGAGGGCCCCTACACGAGCGCGACCGCCGAGGTCGGCGTGAACCGGCTGATCGCTTCGCTCGAGCGCGCCGGGATCGGCCCGAACGAGAACGTGTACGCGGAGCTCGGGTCGACCTGGTGGAACGTGATGCGGACACCGACCCAGGCGGCCCACGTCCTCGGCAAGATCCTGAAGCACGTGGGGGAGGACAACGTCGTGTGGGGGACCGACTGCCTGTTCTACGGCTC
>Ga0326597_10013990_pt1 | contig 10525 bp, 10 predicted proteins | sample RVTome_12_FD_203789 | JGI IMG/M metagenome (GOLD analysis project Ga0326597, IMG submission 203789) | Soil microbial communities from uranium-contaminated site in the Upper Colorado River Basin, Wyoming, United States - RVT100D185 | ecosystem: Environmental > Terrestrial > Soil > Contaminated >... | reverse complement strand
GTCTCCGACCTCAAGGAGAATACGTTCTTCGCGATCATCCATCTGACCGTGAAGGGTGAACGCATCGTGGTCGACGCACGACCAAGCGATGCGATCGCGTTGGCACTGCGTACGCGGGCCCCGATCCTGGTTGACGAGACCGTCATCGAGAACGCGAAGACAGTCGACTTCGCCCCGGAGGCGGTCGACGGCGAGCGGCTGCAGCAGTGGCTGGAGAGTCTCGACCCCGAGGAAATGGGCAAGTACAAGATGTAGCGGCGCCCCACCGCGCCAGCGCGCGCGGCGGGGATCCCCGAAAAGCACCCGCAATGTCGGCCGGCCGACATTGCGCGGATCCCGAGTCCTGAATCCGAAGCCCTGAATCCCAAGTCACAGGCTCCCGCGCGCGTCTCCCTTGCTGCAACCAGAGGTAAGACCGGGAGAAGCATTCGGGTTGATCGCTCTGAGATTTGACTGCTGTGACTACACCCCCTAGAATGAGCGCGTCGTTCCTCGACAAGATAGACCTAGAGATGATCGTCGCCATCGCCAATCAAAAAGGGGGTGTCGGCAAGACCACGACTGCCGTGAATCTTGCCGCGGCTCTTGCGATGCGCGGCCGCAAGACGCTCCTCATCGATCTCGACCCGCAGGCCAATAGCAGTATCTCCTTCCTCGATCACAGCGCGATCGGCCGCAGCACCTACGACGCGATCGCAGAGCCGGACTGCTCGCTCGCCGACATCATCCAGCCGTCGACGCTCCCGAACCTGTTCGTTGCGCCGGCGCGCATCGGACTGGCGAAGCTCGAGGCGCGGCTGGTAGGGGAGCTCGATGCGCACTTCAAGCTGAAGGACAAGATCGCAAAGCTCGATGGCGAGTACGCCAATATCGTCATCGACTGCCCGCCCGCTCTCGGACTGCTGACGGTCAACGCGCTCGTGGCCGCGACGTATCTATTGATCCCGATTCAGTCATCATATTTTGCGCTCGAGGGGACCGACGACCTACTGGAGACGATCGAAAAAGTCCGCCAACGACCCAACCCGGCTCTGCGCATCCTCGGCGTCGTCGTGACGATGCACGATAAGCGCACGGCACTCGCGCGCGACATCCGGGAGCAGATTCAGAAGGTGTTTGGCGGCAAGGTCTTCAACACCGTGATCGCCAAGAGTGTGCGCCTCGAGGAGAGCCCGGCGTACAAGGAATCCATATTTACGTTCGCGCCGGATTCGAGCGGCGCCACCGACTACTACAGCCTATGCGAGGAGGTCATTGAACGTGTCGAAGCGCGGACTCCCTAACACGCTGCGCATGCGGCATGACGAGCACTATGTCGAGGCGCTGGCGGCCTCGGCGGGAGCGCCGATCGGCCGGATGGTGCCAATCGAACTACTCGACCCCAATCCTGGGCAGCCCCGCCAGGTCATGGGCGACCTCTCGGAGCTCATGGCGTCCATCGCCGAGAAGGGCGTCATCGAGCCGCTCATCGTCCGGCAGCGTGGCAACCGGTACCAGATTATCGCCGGAGAGCGCCGCTACCACGCCGCCGTCCAGGTCGGCCTCACCGAACTCCCCGTCGTGCAACGCGCCGCAGACGACGTGGAGGTGATGGAGATTGCGCTGATTGAGAACCTGCAGCGCAAGGACCTGACCGCGTTTGAAGAGGGTGAGGCGCTGCAGCAGCTGGCCCAGCGTTGCCGGTACACGCACGAGGACATGTCGAGGAAGTTGGGCAAGTCGCGTACATCGATTACAGAGTCGCTCTCGCTCAACAATATGCCCGACGAGGTGCGGAACCTCTGTCGCCTGGCCAACATCTCCTCGAAGTCCACGCTCCTGCAGATCGTTCGGCAATCCGACCCGCAGAAGATGCTTGCGCTGGTCGAGAAGTTGGCCGCTCAGGGCCCCGTGACGCGTGAGAATATCCGGACAGAGACGGCAAAGCCGAAGGGGGTGGGAAAACCGCGGTCGTTTGTGTTTGCCTTCAAGCCGCCCACCAAATCGTTCCAGCTACGCATGAGCTTCAAGAAGGGGCGCGTCGACAAGAGCGAGATCATAGAAGCGCTCGAGAATATCATCAAGGAGCTGCGGACCTCGAAGTAGCCGAGTCGCGGACGACGGGCGCCGGAATCAGCGCGCCTGGGCAAGCGGCCACGACCGAGGGCCGGATTCTTTCAATAAAAACACAACGTCGCATAATACACGTTATGTTAACCTTCAGAGAACCAGCCCCCGGACCCGAGCGCCGATTGCCCGGCGCCGATGCCAGCGGTCTTGCTCCCCACGCTCCCCGCACTCGCCCTCTGCAGCACCCCGCCCGACTGGAACGCTGACCGGGCGTGCGCCGGGCCCCCCGCACCGGTCATAATTCGAGTTCAGGGATTTCGAGTATGCGCATCATCGACCGTTACGTGATTCGTGAGGTGCTGCCGCCCCTCGTCATCGGGTTACTGGTCTTCACCTTCATGTTGATCATCCCGTTTCTGATCGACTACGCGGAAAGCTTCATCTCCAAGGGCGTTCCGGCCCTGGTCGTCCTGCGCGTGATGGCGACGTTGCTGCCTTCGGCCCTGGCGTTGACCATCCCGATGGCGCTCCTGCTGGGTTTACTGGTCGCATTCGGGCGGTTGTCCGCCGATCGGGAGTTCGTCGCGATGCAGGCATGCGGTGTGAGCCGGCTCCGGCTGCTGCGTCCGGTGGGCGTGCTCTCAGTGCTTGGCTGGGGCGCGACGACGTACATCCTGCTCGTGGCGGTACCCGACGCGAATCAGCGCTTTCGCGAGATTACGTTCGGCGTCGTGGCGGCACGCGCCGAGGGCGAAGTACGGCCGCGCACCTTCTTCGAGGACTTCCCAGACCTTGTCCTCTACGTCCGGGACGTTCCGGCCTCTGGAGCCGGCTGGACGGATGTCTTCATGGCGGACAATCGTCCGGGCCAGCCTGCCGCGACCTATCTGGCACGCCAGGGCCGCGTCGTCATCGATCGAGACGAGCGAACGCTCGAGATGGTCCTCGAAGACGGCTCGCGTCACACCGCAGACGCCTCCGGCGCTTACGAGGTCTTTCGGTTTGACGAGCTGTTGCTTCGCCTCAATCCGGAGACAGTGTTTCCAAGGGAGGGCCCCCCACTCGGCGCGCGCGAGATGTCGATCGCGCAGCTTCGCGTCCGTGCCGCCGAGCTCGAACGCGAAGGCTTCTACCCGCACAGCGAACTCTTCGAGATCCAGAAGAAGTTTTCGATTCCCTTCGCCTGCCTCGTCTTCGGACTGATCGGCCTCGCCCTTGGCGTCAGCAACCGCCGCGACGGTAAGCTGGCGAGCTTCGTCATCGGCGTCGGCGTGATCTTCGCGTACTACGTGCTGCTCTGGCTCGGACAGTCTCTTGTGCGGGGGCACGTGGTACCGCCTTGGCTTGCGGCCTGGGCGCCGAACATCGTGCTGGGCGGGCTTGGCGCGCTTCTCTTTGCCTGGCGGGACCGCGCCGCCGATCGGCCGATGCGATTTGGTCGGCTACCGAGCATCCCGACGTTCAGGATTCCCCCGCTCAAGCTCCCGATGCTCGGGATTCTCGACCGCTACGTCGTGTCCACCTACTCGCGTATCGCAGGCCTCTCAGCGCTCGCGATGGCCGGAATCTTCTACATCTCGACATTCCTCGATCTTTCGGACAAGGTGTTCCGCGGTCAGGCCACCTGGAGCATGCTGGGGACCTATTTCTGGTACGCGACGCCCCAGTACGCCTATTACATCCTGCCGCTGGCAGTGCTTCTCGCGGCGCTCGTGACCATCGGGCTGCTCACCAAGAACAGCGAACTCGTCGTCATGAAAGCGTGCGGAATCAGCCTGTACCGCGTAGCGCTGCCGCTGGTGGGAGCCGCGATCCTCGCGGGCGGTGCTCTCATGCTTCTCGAGGAGACGGTGCTCGGCCCATCCAACCGGCGCGCGGAAGCGATTCGCCATGTGATTCGCGGTGGATCACCACAGACATTCGATGTGCTGCTTCGGCAATGGATTGTTGGCAGCGACGACGAGATCTATCACTTCGACTACTACGATCCTCGTGCGCGGCAGCTCAACGGTCTCTCCATCTATGAGTTCGGATCGCGGATGCAGATTCTGGCTCGACGCACCGATGCGACGCGCGCCGTGTACATCGGTGGACCTGACACTGGGTCGAACCAGTGGCGGCTCGAGGAGGGATGGACTCGCGAACTGGCTGAAGACGGCGAGACGCGGGCCTTCATGTCATTCTCCGAGTCGCAGGTGGCCATCGAATCGTCAGCGTATTTCACCACGCAACAGCCGGACGAGCGGTTCATGAGCTACGGGCAGCTGCGCGATTACACGGCACGGCTGCGCGCGAGCGGGTTCGACGTGAGTGGCCAGCTCGTGGCCCTCGAGCGAAAAATCTCGTTCCCCTTTGTCGCGATCGTGATGACACTCATCGCCGTGCCGTTTGCCGTGACGACAGGCCGCCGCGGCGCGATGTACGGCGTGGGCGTCGGTATCGTGCTGGCGATCACCTACTGGGTGGCGATCAGCATTTTCGCCGCGCTTGGCAGTGGCGGCCTCGTCGGTCCCGCACTCGCCGCCTGGGCGCCGAATCTGTTGTTCGGTGCGGGTGCGGGCTACCTCCTCCTCACGGTCAGAACCTAGAGCGTGTTTCTTTTGGCTGTCGCGCGTAGGCTTCCGCCTGCGCATGACGTCTCGGCGGACCACCCCGCCAGCATTGGCTCGTCCGGGCGCGGAGCGCGACCCGACGTCGGCGGAGGCAGCCGGCCTGCGCGCGTCCGAAACGCTCAGGCCAGCGAGACGTCCATGGCCCAGCAGCCGCTCCGCAGCACACGCTCGCCGGGGATGAGATCGAGCCGAGACGAGAATCGCGGGCAGTTCGTCACGACCGTGTGGTACTCGCCCAACTCTCCACATGGGTCGACGCCCAGCCTCTCGAGGCGGGTCAGAACGTCCTCGGTCAGCCCAGTGCCCAGCCACGACTCTCCGAGCACCGGAGGTCGCACGGTGACGAGCACCGCTTCCCCACCGCGTGCGATGAACTCGCGCGCCAGGCGGGCGGTAGGCTCGCGCCAGAGCGGCATGACCGGCGTGAGCCCATGGTGCGCGCACACCTGTAGGTTCCATGCGCGATGTGCATCGCCCATGATGTCGCCGAACACCACGTGGGTGACGGCGCGCGACCTCAGCTCTCCCAGCAGCGTGACGTATTGATCCGTGTAGGTGTCCCAATCGCAGCGGGCCGACAGCGACTCCATGCCCAGTCGGAAGGCATGAGCGGCGATCACGTCGGGGCGAAGACCATGGGATCGGCTCCGCTCCCCGTCCTCCCCGAACATGGTCAGCATGGCGACGACGTCAAGATCGGCGCCCGAACGGAGGAGGGCGGTGCAGCAGTCCTTGCCTCCGCTCCATGAAATGGCTGCGCGCGGTTTGCTCATCGCCTGATCGGGGTCTGACCTGTGAACCTTCGAGAGACCGTTTGTGTCGGCGACCCGGCCGCCGCACCTTTCAGAAACCCTCGACGGTTGATAGGATGCCTTCTGGATGTCGCCACGATTGCTCTCTTTTTCGGTTGTCAGGCTCCCGGCTCCGCCTGGGCGTACTGTCGCATACTAGGCATCTTCGCAAGCGCTTACAACACGCGCGGCCCCCGGTAACACTTACCGTCGCAACACGCTGATTTGAATAAGAAACGGCGCCCGATATATACTGCGCGGCCGAGCAATAACAGCACACAGGTATACAATTACAGTCACACAGCTAAGCACGTGAGATTTGGTCGCGGGGCGGTCGTGGACGACGCGGCGCGGTTTTGGTAAGCCCCCACCGCTGCGGTGAATCTGGTGACTGCGTAACAAGAGGTATCACATGAAAAGTTCTCTCCTCGTGACAGGCGTGTTGAGCCTTGGGTTGCTGACGACGGTGAGCGCGCCGGCGTCAGCGCATCATGGCAATGCGGCATATGACGACGAGATCACGGAGTTCACGCAGGCCACGGTCACGAAATTCGCGTGGGCCAATCCGCACGCGCTGATCAGTTTCGACGCGACGGATGCGAAGGGCACCCTCGTCCATATGGTCGTCGAGACCGCGGCCCCCCAGGCGCTCAGGCTGATTGGTTGGGCGAAGGCGTCCGTCATGCCCGGCGACGTCATCACCGTTCGGATGTACGTCGCCAAGAACGGCAACCCCGCAGGCCGGCTGAACAAGATCATCCTTGCCGATGGCACCGAGCTGCATGACACGCAGCTTGGCGGCGATGCGGGTGGAAAGACTCGGTACGATCCCGATGCCGGAAAGTAGCACCACATGAGAACACACTCCATCGTCGTCTCGGTCGTCGTGCTGGCGTGCCTGACTGCTGTGGCGGCTCACGCTCAGCGCCCAGGCCCCGAAGGATTCATTCGCGAGGGCGTGCCCAGGATGCCAAACCCGCCTGGACCGGCTCCCACGCGGGATCTCTCAGGCGTGTGGGTCGGACCGCAAAACAACGAGCCTGATCCGGTGCCGCCGATGACGCCGGCCGGCGAGGCGCTATTCACGCTGCAGAAACCCTACGGGACCGCCAGCAGGAACGAAGACCTGGGAGCCTCGAACGATCCGTTCATCACCTGCGATCCCCTCGGGTTTCCTCGCAATCTGCTGGCCCATGCCGTCAGCAGCCGCGGCCGCATGATCTTCGGGTCTGCGCCGGACCGGATGCTCATCGCGTACGAGCAGCAGCGTGTCTGGCGTGAGATCTGGATGGACGGACGAGCGCTTCCAGCCGCTGTGGATGTGAGGGGTGCGCCCGACTCCAGATACTACGGCTATTCGGTTGGTCACTGGGAAGGCGACAATACGCTGGTCATCGATACGACAGGCGTGGATGAACGACCATGGCTGGATGAAGTCGGTCGTCCGCGCAGCTCCTCGGCACGCATCCAGGAGCGGTACACGCGTCTCGACCAGTACAACCTCCAGCTGGCGGTCAGGGTCGACGATCCGAAGTTCTACGCGAGGCCGTGGACGTGGATGCGGGCGAACTTCTACTGGGTGATGGGCCAGGAGTTTGAGGAAACATTCTGTATCCCGTCAGAGGGGATTGAGTATCGCGACTCGCTCGCCAGGCCGTCGGGGATCGAGATCCCATAGCGAGCCGGCGTCAGGGCGTTGACCACTGATTCAGCCGAGTAGATGCTCTGCCGGGTTGCGCGCAGGGAACAGACAGGGAGCGGACGATGCGAAAAACGTGCACGGGCATAATGGTGGGCGTAGCGGGCGTGCTGTTGTTTTCGGCGCTGGCTGCCGCTCAAGGCAATGCGCCGCGTTCGCCGTGGAAATATTACCCGGAGGATGCCAGGGCCAACGAGGGACCCGGCGGGCCCGCGCCGGTGCGCGATCTGAGTGGGACATGGGCAGGAGAGTCATCTGGCGCGGGTGTTCAGAGGCTCGTCCGTCCCGAGAGTCCCCCACCGCTGACGGCGTTAGGCAAGCAGTTGTTCGACCTGAACGTGGCGGAAGGCACTGGGGTCACAGTCGCCGAGACGAACGATCCTCATGTCCGATACTGCGACCCGTTTGGTTTTCCTCGGAACATGAACGATCAGATTCGTTCGATGACAATCGCGACGGGGCCTGGACGGACCTTTGTCATGCTCAAGTTCATGAATATCTGGCGTGAGATCTGGACGGATGGTCGAGCCCTTCCAACCAATGTGGGCGGCAGGGGTCCGGACGCCCATGATCCGACGTACAACGGCTACTCGGTGGGCCGCTGGGAGGACGACTACACCTTCGTGGTGGAGACAACCGGGACGGCCCCGGAGACCTGGGCCACCGAGACCGGCTATCCCCATAGCGCCGAGGCGCGCGTGACGGAACGCTTTCACCGGACCAGCAAGAACGATCTGACGGCGACGACGACCATGGATGACCCGAAGCTCTACACCAGACAGGTCGCGATGGGGGAAGTGCATTTCCGGTGGATTCCGAGCCAGACATTTTTCGACTTTAGCTGCGTTCCGTCGTCGGTGCAGCGGTACTTGGATGAGATGGCCGATCCGGCCGGCGATCCCAATGCGGCACAGTAGCCCGATTCGCGATCGCCAGGGGAATTTGATGTCTGGAGGTGCACGGTGAAAACGAACGTTCTGAAGATGATGGTCTTGTTGGCCGGACTCGCCACGATTGCTAGCCCGTCGTTCGCGCATCACGGCGCTACGGCGTTCAACATGACCGAGCCGGTCGAATTGAAGGGCGCCGTGGTGACGGAATTCGTCTGGATCAATCCCCACCCGCTCATCAAGGCCGACTACACGGACGAACAGGGCAACGTCCAGCATTGGACGATGGAAATGGGCAGTACGGTGTCGGTTCAGCTCCTCGGCTGGACCAGAACGACGGTCCAGCCCGGAGACGTTGTCACGCTGTACGTCTGGCAGGCCAAGACGGGCAAGCCAGTTGGACGCTTCAACAAGGTCGATCTCGCCGACGGCACGACCATGCGTGATTCCCAGACCGGCGCCGACGACGGAGGTCGAGCTGACACAGGCTTGCGCCAGTAAGCCCGCGGGGCGGCTGCCGGGTTGAGTGCAAGAACAGACAGGGAGCAGACGATGCGAAGAACGTGCACGGGCGTAGTCGCAGGCGTAGCTGGCCTGCTGTTGCTTTCGTCGCTGGCTGCCGCGCAAGGCAATGCGCCACGTTCGCCGTGGAAATATTATCCGGAGGATGTGCGGGCCAACGTTGGACCCGGCGGCCCCGCGCCGGTGCGCGATCTGAGCGGGACATGGGCTGGAGGATCATCTGGCGCAGGTACTGGGAGGGGCGAGGGTCTGGCCCCGCCACCTTTGACACCGCTAGGCCAGCAGTTGAACGACCGGATCTTGCCGATGGGAATATACAGTCCTGCCGGCACGAACGATCCTCATGCCCGATACTGCGATCCGTTGGGTTTTCCTCGGAACATGACCGAGCAGCTTCGTGGGATGACGATCGCGACGGGGCCGGACCGGACCTTTCTCTTGCTCATGTTCATGAATATCTGGCGTGAAGTCTGGACGGACGGGCGAACCCTTCCTGCCAATGTGGGCGGCAGGGGTCCGGACGCCCACGATCCGACGTACAACGGCTACTCGGTGGGCCGCTGGGAGGACGACTACACCTTCGTAGTGGAGACAACCGGGATGGCCCCGGAGACCTGGGTCGCCAGGGCCGGCTATCCCCATAGCGTCGACGCGGTGGTGCAGGAACGCTTTCACCGGTCCAGCAAGAACGATCTGGCGCTGACGATGACCATGAATGACCCAGCGCTCTACACCAGACCGTTCCCTCTCGGGGAGGACCATTTCCGGTGGATTCCGAGCCAGACACTTTTTGACTTTACCTGCATACCGTCGTCGGTGCAGCGGTACTTGGAAGAGATGGGCGATCCGGCTGGCAGCGATCCCGATGCGGCAATTCGCGATCGCCAGGGGAATTGATGTCTGGAGGTGCACAGTGAAAGCAAACGTTCTGATGATGGTGGTCGTGTTGGCCGGACTCGCCGCGATTGCCAGCCCGTCGTTCGCACATCATGGCGCTACGGCGTTCGAGCTGAGCGAGCCGGTCGTGTTGAAGGACGCCGTGGTGACGGAATTCGTCTGGATCAATCCCCACCCGCTCATCAAGGCGGATTACACGGACGAACAGGGCATCGTTCAGCACTGGACGATGGAAATGGGCAGTACAGTGTCGGTTCAGCTCATCGGCTGGACCAGAACGACGGTCCAGCCCGGAGACGTCGTCACGCTGTATGTCTGGCAGGCCAAGACGGGCAAACCGGTTGGACGCTTCAACAAGGTCGAACTCGCCGACGGCACGACCATGCGTGATTCCCAGCGCGGCGCCGACGACGCAGGCCGAGCCGACACAGGCTTGCGTCAGTAAAGCATCCTGTTCTATCCCCGCCCGCTCAGCGGTCGCCACACGAATACGGCCTTGTCGTGTGTCCCGTCGCCGGTGCGCTCAGTTCGCCGCTTGACGTGGCGGCGTGGGCCTGCCGAACCTGGCTGCGTCAATCGCGACGTTCGGCAGCACGGAGGTGATGTTGTACGTGTTCCGTCCATTGGTCCACGTAACCTCCAACGTATACGGCATCTGCACGCCCAGGCCAGGGACGTCGCCGTAATTTGAATACACGACAGTGATCGGCACCGTGCCCACGGCCGTAACGGAATACCGCACGGATCGCACCAGAAAACCTGTCTCGTTATCGAAATACAGTTTGACGCGGTTCCCGTCCGGTGTCCTTCCGTCGATCACATCCACCGGGCGGCCGTCGATGCTGAGCGGCGGGAAGCCGGTTCGCCAGTCCGTCAGGATCTGCTTGATCTGGCCGGGGAACGCCAGCTGGGCGTCCAAACGAACTCCGTCCAGGCTGTCCCCTACAAGCCGAATCAGCGTCACGGGAGTCAAGTCTTGCGGACCCGCAGCCCACGCCTCCTGGCCATCATAGGTGGTGACTTGGTCCCCTGCCGCGCCCATGTGAACGATGGTGGCACGCCTGT
>Ga0326597_10013989_pt1 | contig 10527 bp, 11 predicted proteins | sample RVTome_12_FD_203789 | JGI IMG/M metagenome (GOLD analysis project Ga0326597, IMG submission 203789) | Soil microbial communities from uranium-contaminated site in the Upper Colorado River Basin, Wyoming, United States - RVT100D185 | ecosystem: Environmental > Terrestrial > Soil > Contaminated >... | reverse complement strand
GCAGGGCCCGCTAAAATCGCCATGATCGCATCGTAAAGAGGGCTTCGCCACGGCTCGGCGGGGCAGGTACGCAGAGAGGCGCCGAGCCTGTAGATTCCCAGCAGAAACAGGGAAAACAGGGCATCGCACCGACAGGTTGCGCCAGCGTGCTGCGCTTGGGCACAATCGCGCCGGGCAAGGGGAGACAGGACCGATGACGAACGCAGCGCAAGGATCGGGGAGATTGCCGCTGGCCGGGCTCGTCGTCATCGATTTCGGGCAGATTTTTCAGGGTCCCTACGCCACGCTGCTGCTCGCGAAGGGCGGCGCCGACGTCATCAAGATCGAGCCGCCGCATGGCGAGCCGCTGCGCCGGCGCGCCCGGCCCGGCACCAGCGCCACCCTGCCGTTCGCGATGCTGAACCAGAACAAGCGCGCCGTGACCCTGAACCTCAAGCACCCGCGCGGCCGCGAATTGCTGTTCGAGATGGTGCGGCGCGCCGACGTGCTCTTGGAAAACTTCTCGCCGGGCACGATGGACGATCTCGGGGTCGGCTGGACGGTGCTGCGCGAGCTCAACCCGCGCCTCGTCTACGCGACCGGCACCGGCTTCGGCATCAGCGGTCCCGACCGCGACAACCTGGCGATGGATCTGACGATCCAGGCCGCCTCGGGCATCATGAGCGTGACCGGCGCGCCCGACGGGCCGCCGATGAAAGCCGGGCCGACCCTGGTCGATTTCATGGGCGGCATCCACCTCTACGCCGGGATCATGACGGCCCTCTACGAGCGCGACCGCAGCGGCGAGGGCCGCCTCGTCGAGGTCGCGATGCAGGAGACGGTCTATTCGAGCCTCGCCGCCAGCTTTGAATACTACCACCGCACCGGCAACCCGCCGCCGCGCACAGGCAACCGCCAGGCCGGGCTGTCGAGCACGCCGTACAATGTCTACCCGGCTTCCGACGGCCACGTCGCGATCCATGTCGTCACCGAGGGGCATTGGAAAAACCTGCTCCGGGCGATGGGGCGCGAGGAACTGGCCGACGACCCGCGCTTCCGGACCAACGCCGACCGCATCCAGCACATGGACGAGACCGACGCGGTCGTGACCGAATGGACGCAGACCCTGCCGAAGATGGAGGTGTTCGCCCGCCTCAAGGCCGGCCGGGTGCCGTGCGCCCCGGTGCGCACCGCGCCCGAGGTCATGGCCGACCGGCACATGCACGAGCGCGGCATGCTGGCGGACATCGAGCACCCGGAACTCGGACCGATCACGGTGCCGACCTCGCCGCTGCGGCTGCACGGCCTCGCCAAGGCGCCAGCCGGGCCGAGCCCGACGGTCGGCCAGCACAACGATGAGGTCTATGGCGGCTGGCTCGGCCTATCCGCCGGCGAGGTGGCGGCGCTCAGGCAGGAAGGAGTGATCTAGCGGGTCACTTCTGACAGATCGCACCCAACACGCTGTCATACCGGCGAAGGCCGGTATCCACGGCCGAAGTGGGTCCCGGCGCGGGATGACGAACTGGGTAAAGCGCACGATCGACAAATCTCCGGCGGCAAATCCCGGCGCGGGACAGCAGGCGATATGGCGCAGCCGCCCGGCTTTTCAACGCGACCGGCGGCGGCCTACTGTGTCGCATGACCCCAGGCGACATGACGGCCGGCGAGGCCGCGCCGTTCGTCTTCATCATCGCCGGCGAGCCCTCCGGCGACGCGCTCGGCGCCGCGCTGATCGGGGCCCTGCGCGAGCGCACCGGCGGCCGGCTGCGCGTCGCCGGGATCGGCGGCGAGCAGATGCAGGCGCAAGGGGTTGACAGCCTCGTGCCGCTCGCCGAGCTGGCGGTGGCCGGGGTGGCCGAAATCCTGCCGCGCGCGCCGCTGATCCTGCGCCGGGTGCGCGAGACCGTCGCGGCGATCCGCGAGTTGCGGCCGGACGCGGTCGTCACGATCGACAGCTCCGGGTTCAGCTGGCGCGTCGCGCACCGGCTGCGCCGCCAGGGCGAGACGCTGCCGCTCATCCATTATGTCGCGCCGATGGTATGGGCCTGGCGCGCCGGCCGCGCCCGCCGCATGGCGCGCTGGTACGACCATTTGATGACGCTGCTGCCGTTCGAGCCGCCTTATTTCGAGCGGGTCGGGCTCGCCGCCAGCCATGTCGGCCATCCGGTGCTCGAAAGCGGCGCCGATCGCGGCGACGCGGCGCGCTTCCGCGCAACCCACGGCATCGGGGGCGACGAGTTGGTGCTCGCGGTGCTGCCGGGCAGCCGCGGCGGCGAGGTGAGGCGGCTCATTCCGGTGTTCGGCGAGGCGCTGCGCCGGCTGGAAACAAATATCGGGCCGTTCCGCGTCGCCGTCCCGACCGTCGCCACGGTGGCCGATACGGTCGGTTCCGGGGTCCGCATCTGGCCGGGCCGGCCGATTGTGCTGCGCGGCAACGCCGCCAAGTACGACGCCTTCGCGGCGAGCCGCGCCGCGCTCGCCGCCTCTGGCACGGTGGCGCTCGAACTGGCGCTGGCCGGGTTGCCGATGGCCGTAGCCTATCGCCTCAACCCGCTGACCGAGATGTTGCTCGAGCGCGTGCTGAAGGTACGGCAGGTCAATCTCGTCAACCTGCTGCTCGGCCGCAACCTGGTGCCCGAGCATCTGCGCCGCGATTGCGCGCCGGAACCGCTCGCCGCCTCGCTCGCCGCGCTGATCCGGGACGAACGGGTTCGCAGCGCGCACCGCCGCGGCTATGATGAGGCGATAGCCCGGCTGCGCGTTGCCGGAATGTCGCCAAGCCGCGCCGCCGCCGACCGCATCCTCGCGGTCCTCGCCGCCCACCGCGAGGACCGCATCAGCTGCACACGAATACCTGCACACAAGGGAGTGACACGATGACCGAAGCCGCCGTCGAACCGGGCAAGGCCCGCTTTCTGCACACGATGATCCGGGTCAAGGACCTCGACAAATCGCTGGATTTCTATACCCGGCTGCTCGGCATGCAGCTGCTGCGCAAGCGCGACTACCCGACCGGCAAGTTCACGCTCGCGTTTGTCGGCTACGGCGAGGAGACCGACAGCACCGTCATCGAGCTGACGCACAATTGGGAGCAGGCCGAACCCTATGCGCTGGGCAGCGCCTTCGGCCATCTCGCGATCGGCGTCCCCGACGTCTACAAGACCTGCGAGAAGCTCGCCGCAGCCGGGGTCAAGATCCCGCGCCCGGCCGGCCCGATGGCGCATGGCGGCTCGGTGATCGCCTTTATCGAGGACCCGGACGGCTACCGCATCGAACTGGTCGAGCGCGCCTGACGCGCCGGCCTCGTTCGTGTTGACCAACCCTCCGTACCCGTCATGGCCGGGCGTGGTCGAGACAAGCCGGCCACGACGGGTGGTGAGCCCTGAACAAACATAGGGAAACCAAAATCGTGGGCATCGCCATCAAGCAGTTGCATCCGCTGTTCTGCGCCGAGATCGGCGGGGTCGATACCGGCCAGCCGATTGACGATGCGACCTTCGCCGAGATCCGCGCCGCGCTCGACGAATATTCGGTGCTGATCTTCCACGACCAGAGCCTCGACGACGACAAGCAGATCGCGTTCAGCCGGCGCTTCGGCCCGCTGGAAATCGCCGGCAAGCCGAACCCCGGGCTCGGCACCCCGTTCGCCCGGCAGTCCAATCTCGACATCGAGACCGGCGCGGTGATCCCGCCGGAAGACCGGCGCATGATCTACCAGAAAGGCAATTACCTCTGGCACACCGACAGCTCGTTTCGCGCGGTCCCCTCGCTGTGCTCGCTGCTGTCGGCCCGGATCGTGCCGCCGCAGGGCGGCAACACCGAGTTCGCGACGATGCGCGGGGCCTATGACGCGCTGCCCGACGACGCCAAGCAGAAGCTCGAAAGGCTGGTCGCCGAGCACAGCCTCGTCTACTCGCGCGGCACGGTCACGCCGCACGGCGCCTTGACCGACGACATGAAGGCCGGACTGCCGGGCGCCTGGCAGGTCATGGTGCGCGAGAACCCGGTAAACGGCCGCAGGAACATCTATGCCGGCGCGCACGCCTCGCACGTGATTGGCTGGCCACGCGAGGAGGGCCGCGCCTTCATCGCCTGGCTCAACCAGTTCGCGACGCAGCCGCAATTCTGCTACAGCCATAACTGGCGTGCGGGCGACCTCGTAATCTGGGATAATCGCTGCGTGCTGCATCGCGCCACCGCCTATGACGCCGAGCGCCACAAGCGGTTGATGCAGCGCACGACAGTCGGCGGCGACCGCCCAACGACGGTGCAGCCGGCACGATACGAACTTGCGGCGGAGTGACGAACATGCGCGCGATCCGATTGCTGGCCGGCCTGTTCCTGATGGCCGGAGTATTGGCGGCCCAAGCCAGCGCGGCCGAACTCAAGGTGCTGAGCGCGGAGGCGATGCGGCCAGCATTGCAGGAGCTTGCCCCGGCTTTCGAGAAGGAATCCGGACACAAGGTCAAGATCGATTACGCCTCGGCCGGCGACATTGAGAAAAAGGTTGGGGATTCCGAGGATTACGATGTCGTGATCGTCGACCAGAAGCGCACCGAAGCACTCAGGAGGGGGGCCAAGATTGTCGGCGGCACGATCAAGAGATTGGTGAGCGAGCAGGGCTCGGACCTCGTTTATGCTGCCTCTTCGGTGTTCCTGTCGGAGCAGCCGGTCGGCGCCAAGACGCTGGTCGATTTCCTGGCCGGGGCCAAGGCCAAGGAGGTCTACAAGGCCAAGGGGTTGCAGCCGAGCTGACGGTAGCCGAGCTGACGTGGCGGCGGCACCCGAGCGGATCGCGCTTGTCACCGGCGCCAGCGCCGGGATCGGGCTCTACACCGCGCTCGGGCTGGCGCGCGCCGGCATTCTGGTGGTCATGGCGGGACGCGACCCGTCGCGCACCGGGCGGGCTCGCGACATCGTCGCGGAGAGCTCGGGATCGGCCGCCGTGGAGATGGCCATCGCCGATTTCGCCAGCCTCGCGGCGGTGCGCGGCCTCGCCGAAACGGTGCTGTCCCGCTACGACCGGCTCGACGTGCTGGTCAACAATGCCGGGCTGATCGCGCCGCGTTGTGAGCTATCCGAGGACGGATACGAGCTGACGATCGCGGTCAACCATTTGGCGCCGTTCCTGCTGACCAACCTGCTGCTCGACCGGATCCGCGCGTCCTCTCCCGCCCGGATCGTCACGGTCGCATCGCAGTCGCATCGCGGCGCGCGGCTCGACTTGGCGACGCTGACCAAGCCGCCCGACTGGAGCCCGCTCGGCGCCTACGGGCGCTCCAAATTGTGCAACATCCTGTTCACCCACGCGCTGGCGCGCCGGCTCTCCGAGACCGGGGTGGTCGCCGCCTCGCTTCACCCGGGCGTGATCGCGACCAAGATAGGCGACCGCGCGGGCAAGCTCGCCGGGTTCGGCTGGCGGATCGTCAAGCCTTTCCTGACCACCCCGGACAAGGGCGCGGAGACCTCGCTGTTTCTCGCCACGACGACCGATCCCTGGCCGTTCCGCGGCGCCTATCTGATCGACAAGCGCGCCGCCCAGCCCGACCCCGCCGCGCTCGACGTCGATCTTGCCGAACGTCTGTGGACCGAAAGCGTCCGCCTGGTCGGGCTCTAACCCCCACGAGCGGCAGACGGGCGCATCCCGGCGGCCGGACAGGGATGCCGGCGCCGCTCCCCGCCGCGACGACGCTCAGGCTGGCGTCGCCTTCAAACTCGGCGGCGCCGGACCAAGCCGGGAACGGCGCCGGGCCGAACAAGCCGAGCGCCGACAGTTCAGCTGAACTTGAAATCCGAGGTCGTGAGCAGGGTGTGATCAAAATCGAGCAAAGTGACGCTGTTGCCGCCGCCGAAGTCGATCAGGGTATCGGCGTCGCCGTTTATCCCGGTGATGGTCAGATCGCTGATGTCGTCGAAGCCGTAAGCGCTCACATCGATCTTGTCGTGATCGCTCTGGCGGAAGTCGTAGGTGAAATCAGTCCCGCTGCCGGGCCCAAAAACGAATGTGTCGGCAGGATAGAGCTGCTCGCCTAATGGGTGAACCGGGCGCATGCTCGATCAATCGATTCGCGATCTACCACGAGATGCGGAAGCCCGGCAAGATCAACTTCAACGTGCCGAGCGCACGCCGGCAGCCAGCGCGCGGATGTCGGCGAGCACCGCCTTGACAAGCCCCGGCTTCGCATTGCCGGCGGGGTCGAGGTTGAGGGCCAGGCGATCGACCACGGCCGTGCCGACCGCGGCGGCGTCGGCGGCGCGCGCCACTTCGGCGGCTTGCGCCGGGGTCTTGATGCCGAACCCGACCGCGATCGGCAGATCCGAAAATCGGCGCAGCCGGGCGACTGCCTCGCGCACGCTCGCCGCCTCGGCCGAGCGGGTGCCGGTAATCCCGGCGATCGCCACGTAATACAAAAACCCGCTGGCATGCGTGACAATGGCTGGCAGTCGCGCTTCGTCGCTGGTCGGCGTCGCGAGGCGGACGATGTCGAGCCCGGCCGCGCGCGCCGGCCCGGCCAGTTCCGCATCCTCCTCGGGCGGCAGGTCGACGACGATTGCGCCATCGACGCCGGCGGCCACCGCGTCGCGCGCGAATGCCTCGGCGCCGTAGCGATAGATCGGGTTGTAATAGCCCATCAGCACATAGGGCGTGTTGGGATCGCGTTCGCGCAGCCGGCGCACCATCGCCAGGGTCTTGCGCAGGGTCATGCCGCGCTTCAGGGCACGCTGGCCAGCCGCCTGGATCGACGGACCGTCGGCCATCGGGTCGGAAAACGGCATCCCGATCTCGATCAGATCGGCGCCGGCGGCGGCGATCCCCTCGAACAGGGCGAGCGAGGTATCAGGATCAGGATCGCCGGCCGTCAGGTAGATCACCAGCCCGGCGCGGCCTTCTTCGCGCAACTTGGCAAAGCGGCGCTCGATGCGGCTCACGGCGTAACCCTCCGGGCAACTTGTTTGCCGGCGTCAGCAGCCGACACGACCCCCTCCCTAACCCTCCCCCGCTTGCGGGGGAGGGAAGGGTGGGGGCTGCCGACAGAGAACGCTGCCGTGGCGCTCACAACTTCACCCCGAGATGGTCGGCGACGGCGAAGATGTCCTTGTCGCCGCGACCGCACATGTTCATCACGATCAGGTGGCTGCGCGGCAGGGTCGGCGCGATCTTCGCGACATATGCCAGCGCGTGCGCCGGTTCGAGCGCCGGGATGATGCCCTCCTGCCGGCTGCACAGCTGAAACGCGTCAAGCGCCTCGCGGTCGGTGATCGCAACGTATTCAACGCGGCCGAGATCGTGCAGCCAGGCGTGCTCCGGGCCGATCCCGGGATAGTCGAGCCCGGCCGAGATCGAATGCGCGTCGCGGATCTGGCCGTCGTCGTCCTGCAGCAGATAGGTGCGGTTGCCGTGCAGGACGCCCGGCACCCCGCCATTGAGCGAGGCCGCGTGCAGCCCGGTCTCGATGCCGTGGCCGCCAGCCTCGACCCCGATCATCGCGACCGAGGGCTCGTCGAGAAACGGATGGAACAGGCCCATCGCGTTCGAGCCGCCGCCGATGCAGGCGACCAGCGTGTCGGGCAGCCGGCCTTCGGCCTTCATCAGCTGCTCGCGCGTCTCGCGGCCGATCACCGACTGGAAATCGCGCACCATCGCCGGGTAGGGGTGCGGACCCGCGACCGTCCCGATCACATAGAACGTATCCTCGACATGGGCGACCCAGTCGCGCAATGCCTCGTTCATCGCGTCCTTCAAGGTCGCGGTGCCCGAATGCACCGGAATAACCTCGGCGCCGAGCAGTTTCATGCGGAAGACATTGGGCTTTTGCCGCTCGATGTCGGTCGCGCCCATGTAGACGACGCAGGGCAGATCGAACAGGGCGCAGGCTGTCGCAGTGGCGACGCCGTGCTGCCCGGCGCCGGTCTCGGCGATGATGCGGCGCTTACCCATGCGCCGCGCCAGCAGGATCTGGCCGAGCACGTTGTTGATCTTGTGCGCGCCGGTGTGGTTCAGCTCGTCGCGTTTGAAATAGAGCTTGGCGCCGCCGAAATGCCGGGTCAGCCGCTCGGCGAAATACAAGGGGCTCGGCCGCCCGACATAATGCTCGAGGTAATAGTCGAGCTCGGCGTGGAAATTCGGGTCGTCCCTGGCCGCATTGTAGGCGGCCTCGACCGAGAGGATCAGCGGCATCAAGGTCTCGGCGACATAGCGGCCGCCGTAGATCCCGAAATGGCCGCGCGCGTCCGGCCCGGCGCGAAAGGTGTTCAGAGTTTGCATCTTTATTTGCCCACGATCATCCAGTCCCGGTCATTGTTGTCGATGGCGTAGCTGTCGTCGGTGCTTATCTTTATGCACACCCTATGCCGTCTGCCGTCCATCAGGTAGTTCGGGGTCGGGATCGAGAACGCACAGCAGCCGTCGTTGTTGAACGCCTTCTGCAGATCGGCGCGAAAGCGGTCGGCGATCCCCTGATAGATCGGCACGTCGTCGATCAGCAGCATGAAGTCAACCTTCCGCCCGGGTTGATGCGGATAACGCAACCAGCCTTCGATATGGGCATCGACGCAATCGATGTTTCCCTCGATGTCATTGGCCCTTGTATCGCTGAGATACCGGCTCGATCCAGGCTGGGCGCGCGATGCGGCTTTCTGCCGAACCTCTTGCGCCGCCTTTATCCCGGCAAAATCGGCCAATGCATCGACGAGTTCGGCTTTTCTCGTGATGCCGCGCTCGTACGACACCCCGAGGCAAGGATATGGCGTCGCCAGCACGAATTGGCCGAAGGTCGAAAGTTGCCGCAGCGCCCGCTCAAGGCAGGCTTCGACATTGTATCCCCGGGATACGCTCTCGCGCGTCGCGATCGCTACCGGATCGCGGAAAACGACGATCACATGCGGGCTCCTCGCCTTGACATAGAGCTTTTCGAATAGATGCTCGGGAAATTTCCAGCCCCAGACATCGAATTGCCGGTCCCTGCTCCGCAAAACCTGCTCGATCGCGGGATGGTCGGCATCGATCCGGCCGTCAAACAAGGCGCGTGAAATCTCGCTCATCGCCGCGTCTTGATAGGTGCTGTCGAGCGCTTGTCCCATGTGAATTCCCAGGTCGTGCAGCAGCTGCGCGATCATCGAGGTGCCGCCGCGCGCCGCCCCCAGCACGATCAGCGTCCGCGGCATGCCGCCGGGCAGCGCCGTGCCCTTGCGAAAGCAGGGCGCGGGATCTTCCAGACTGACCGAGAGCCTCATCGCTGCCATGCGGTTGAACGGCGGGAGGATGCATCAGCGCGGCGGCGAGGTCCAGAAATCGCCGCGTCCGGGGCATCGACCGGCTGCCGGTGTTCTACAGCGTGCGCGCCACCGCCAGGAATTCACGGATCTTGTCCGGGTCCTTGTCGCCCGGGCGGCGCTCGACCCCGGAGGACACGTCGACCGCCGTCGCGCCCGAAACACGCACGGCCTCGGGCAGCAGCGCCGCCGTCAGCCCGCCCGACAGCATCCACGGCCGGCGCCACTCGCGCCCGGCGATCAGCCGCCAATCGAAAGCGAGGCCGTTGCCGCCCGGCAGAGCATCGCCCCGGCGCGGCGGCTTCGCATCGAACAGCAGCAGGTCGGCGACCTCTTCGTAGCGCGAGGCGGCGGCCACATCCGCGGCGGCGGCAATGGCGATCGCCTTCATGACCGGGCGCCGGAAGCGCGCCTTGACCTCGCCGACCCGCCCGGGGCTCTCCCGGCCATGGAATTGCAGGATGTCGAGCGGCGCCGCGCCGATCGCCGCGCCGATCGCGGCATCGTCGGCATCGACAAACAGCCCGACCCGCCGCACCGATGCAGGCACCGCGGCGCACAGCGCGGCGGCGCGTGCCGGCGTCACGGCGCGCGGGCTCGGCGGGTAGAAGACAAACCCCAGATACGCGGCGCCGCCCGCGACCGCGGCGGCAACCGCGTCCTCGCTCGACAGCCCGCAGATTTTTGCCGCAATCGTCATGGACGCAATATGGTCATTACCGAGCAGACACGAAGGGGACGGAAGTCCAGCAACCACCCGCAGTTCCGGCGAAAGCCCATCGGCGCTAAGTTAAGCGGCATTCTCTCAACTTGTCATTCCGGGGCACGCCAAAGGCGTGAACCCGGCATCCATATTCCAGAGGCCCGTGTTCCTGGATTCCGGGTTCCGGCCTTCGGGCGGCCCCCGGAATGACGGTTATGTTAGCGCCCATGGGCGAAAGCCGGGACCCACTCTTCAACCGCTCCGTCGCCGGAGGGGTGGGTCCCGGCTTTCGCCTTGGCTTTCGCCGGGACTGCGGTTTCAAGTAGATTTGACATTAATCCCTGCACTCTTGCTGAGCGCCAGTTCGGCCGCGGCGAGGTCTTCGAGCGCGGTCCCGACCGACTTGAACAGCGTGATCTCGCCAGCGTCGCGGCGGCCGGCGCAGGTCCCGCGCGCCAGGCCGAACAGGTCCCCGGCAATCGCCTCGCGCGTGAGCGCCCCGGACAGGAGCGGCTGCACGATGTCGCCGGCCTCGCGCAGCGCCGCCTCGGTGTCGACAAAGACGCGGGCGC
>Ga0326597_10013988_pt1 | contig 10527 bp, 9 predicted proteins | sample RVTome_12_FD_203789 | JGI IMG/M metagenome (GOLD analysis project Ga0326597, IMG submission 203789) | Soil microbial communities from uranium-contaminated site in the Upper Colorado River Basin, Wyoming, United States - RVT100D185 | ecosystem: Environmental > Terrestrial > Soil > Contaminated >... | reverse complement strand
GCGACGAGACCGGTGAGCGCGCCGTTGTAGAGTCCCAGCGATGCTTCCTTGGTCACCAGCTCCCTTTCCTTCCCCTGCTTGAGCTCGCCCAGGGTGATGCCGCGCAATGTCACGGCAAGCGCCTGGCAGCCGGTGTTGCCCGACTGGCCCGCCAGCACGGGAAGGAACAGCGCGAGGATCACCAGGCGGTCCACGGTGTCCTGGAAGATGGCGACGACCGCGCCCGCAATGAAAGCGGTCAGCAGGTTCAACTGCAGCCACGGGTGGCGGAACCTGAAGCTCTGGCTGATGGGAGTGACGAGGCGCTCCTCCTTCTCGACACCGAAAGTGGTGCCGACCTGGGCGGTGATTTCGATCGCCTGCTCCTCGAACATCGCCTGCCCGCGCACCAGCCCGATCAGCACGCCCCTCTCGTCGCACACCGGGTAGACCGGGTAATGGCGGTCGAGCACCGACTTCATCGCGTCGTTGAGCGGCGTCTCGGGCTTGAGAGTGAACACGTCGCGCAGCATCAGCGTTTCGAGCCGGGTGTCATCGGGCGCGAACAGCAGGTCGCGCATGGTGATGAGGCCGCACAGCTTGCCGCTCTCATCGGTCACGTAGCCGTAGGTGATGAACGCGACCTTGATCAGCGCCCGCAGCTTCTCCACGGTCTGGGCGACCGTCATCGCGGGATGGAACACGGCGTAGGCGGGCTCCAGGAGCCGGCCGATGCTGCCCTGCGCGTAGGTCTGGTTGCGCTGCCACTGCAGCGCGATCTCGGGCGCAACCGCGTGCAGTACCCCGTCCCTCAGTCCCCCCGGAAGCTCCGCCAGGATGTCCTGCGCCAACCCGGGGTTGAGCTCGAGCAGCACCGAGGAGATCATCGCCGCGGGATGCTCCGCGAGGAGCACCGCCGCATCCTGGGCCGAGCGCGCCTTGACGTCGGGTATGAGCGCCTTGTATGGCGGTTCCTGCGATATAACTTGCGTGCCGGATTGTTCGGAATTCACCGTTGCCCCCTTTGGCTTGCGTTTCTCCAGGGGCATTTTGCCGCATAGAGCGGCGAGGCGGGAGGGATGACGGTTTACGATCTGACGGTTCTTATAGACCAAGCCGCTGCCAGATGGTCGAGGTGAGCCCGGCCTGGTTGAGGGTGTAGAAGTGCAGTCCCGGCGCCCCCGCCCGCAGCAGGTCGTCGCACAACCGGGTGACGACGTCGAGCCCGAGGGCGCGGATCGAGGCGGTGTCGTCGTGGTAGCTCTCGAGGCGGGAGCGCAGCCAGCGCGGGATCTCGGCGCCGCAGGCGTCCGAGAAGCGCGCGAGTTGCGCGAAGTTGCCGATCGGCATGACGCCGGGGACGATGGGGATCGCGATGCCAGCCGCATCGCATTCGTCCACGAAGCGCAAGTAGGCGTCCGTGTTGTAGAAGTACTGGGTAATCGCCGCATTCGCGCCGGCGTCCACCTTGCGCTTGAAGTGGCGGATCTCGTCGGCGGCCGAGCGCGTCTCGGGGTGGAACTCGGGATAGCATGCCACCTCGATCTTGAACCAGTCCCCGGTGGTTTCGCGGATGAAGGCGACGAGCTCGCTCGCGTAGCGCAGCTCGCCGAGCGAGGCGAGCCCCGAGGGGAGATCCCCGCGCAGCGCCACGACGTGCCGGATGCCGTGGCTCCGGTAGCGCTCGAGCTGGGCCTTCAGGTCCTCGCGGGAAGAGGCGACACAGGAAATGTGCGGCGCCGCCTCGTAGCCGGCCGCGCGGATTTCGAGCACGGTCTCGAGCGTGCCTTCGCGCGTGGAGCCGCCCGCGCCGTAGGTGCAGGAGAAATACTTCGGCTTCAGCTGCCCGAGCTGCTTCCAGGTCGCGCGCAGCCTCTCCTTCCCCTCCGCCGTCTTCGGCGGGTAGAACTCGAAGCTGAAGGCGCGCGGGTGTTTTCTCTGGGGTTGCACGGTAGCGAAGCGTAAAGTCTTAGAGGATGAAGGACGGTCTCGGGTGTGCCCCGCGCGCCTAATATTCCTTCTGCCTTCCGCCTTCCTCCTTAGTAACGATAGTGGTCCGGTTTGTACGGCCCGTCGATGCCCACGCCGAGGTAGCGGCACTGCTCCTCGGTCATGACGGTAAGATCCGCCCCGAGTTTCTTCAAGTGCAGCCGCGCGACACGCTCGTCGAGCTGCTTGGGCAGCACGTAGACCTTTTTCTGGTACTTCGCGGTGCTCCCGAAGAGCTCGATCTGGGCCAGCACCTGGTTGGTGAAGGAGTTCGACATCACGAAGCTCGGATGCCCGGTGGCGCAGCCAAGATTCACCAGCCGCCCCTCCGCGAGCACGATGAGCCGCTTGCCGTCCGGGAAGATGACGTGGTCCACCTGGGGCTTGATGTTCTCCCACCGGTACTGCTTCAAGCCCGCGATGTCGATCTCGGAATCGAAGTGCCCGATGTTGCAGACGATCGCGTTGTGCTTCATGCGCTTCATGTGCTCGAGGGTGATAACGCGCAGGTTGCCGGTGGCGGTGACGAAGATGTCCGCCTTGTCAGCCGCGTAGTCCAGGGTCACGACGCGGTAGCCTTCCATCGCCGCCTGCAGCGCGCAGATGGGGTCGATCTCGGTCACCCACACGGCCGCGCCCAGCCCGCGCAGGGACTGCGCGCAGCCCTTGCCGACGTCGCCATAGCCGGCGATCAGCGCGACCTTGCCCGCGATCATCACGTCAGTCGCGCGCTTGATGCCGTCCACCAGCGATTCGCGGCAACCGTAGAGGTTGTCGAATTTCGACTTGGTGACGGAATCGTTGACGTTGATCGCGGGGAAGGGCAGCCGCCCGTCCTTTTCCATCTGGTAGAGCCGGTGCACGCCGGTGGTGGTCTCTTCGGTCACGCCCTTGATGCCGGCCTGGATGCGCGAATAATAGCCCGGCTTCGCCTTGATTCGCTTCGCGATCGCGTTGAAGAGCACGGTCTCCTCCTCGTTCGTCGGGCGCGAGATGAGCGGGGGGTCCTTCTCGGCGCGGGGGCCCAGCGTTGCGAGCAGCGTGGCGTCGCCGCCATCGTCGAGGATCATGTTCGGAGTGCCGCCGTCCGCCCACTCGAAGATGCGGTGGGTGAAATCCCAGTACTCGGTGAGGCTCTCGCCCTTGTAGGCGAACACCGGCACGCCGGCGGCGGCGATGGCGGCGGCGGCGTGATCCTGCGTCGAGAAGATGTTGCACGAGGCCCAGCGCACCTCCGCCCCGAGCCTGACGAGCGTCTCGATCAACACCGCGGTCTGGATCGTCATGTGCAGCGAACCCGCGATGCGCGCGCCTGTGAGCGGCTGCTTGCCCCGGTATTCCTCGCGCAGCGCCATCAGGCCGGGCATCTCGGTCTCGGCGATCGCGATTTCCTTGCGGCCGAAATCCGCCTGCCGGATGTCGGCTACGTGAAAGTCGTTGGTCTTCGAATTCATCCTTACTCCAGTGTCTAAGAGCGCCTAACAAAACGACTGCCCCTGCTTTACTCCCCTCCTTTTCAAGGAGGGGTGGATGCGAAAAGACTCAAATCGCGCCTCCCAGGCGCGGTAAACCGGGGGTGGTTACCCCTGGACCCCTTGCTCCCACCACCCCGCCCGCTTGTGCGGGCACCCCTCCTCTGGCAGGAGGGGAGAAACCCTCTCGTTCCGGTCCCCCACAAAAGCAAAACGCCCGCATCGTCTCCGATGCGAGCGCCGTTGATGGGTGCTGAGCCTGGCCGGGCTGCTCCCGGTCGCAACGCTCCTCAGCGGTTCGAATTATACCGCAGCCCCAGGTTTCCCGGCCACCCGACCGCGTGTCGCCTACACTCCCGCGTCGGCCTTGAGTGCCGCCGCCTTGTCCGTAGCCTCCCAGCTGAACTCCGGCTCGTCGCGTCCGAAGTGGCCGTAGGCCGCGGTCTTGAAGTAGATCGGCCGCAGCAGGTCGAGCGCCCTGATGATCCCCTTGGGCCGCAGGTCGAAGTGCTTCTCGACGAGCTTCGCCAGCTTGTCGTCGGCGATCCTGCCGGTGCCGAATGTCTCGACGAAAATGCTGACCGGGCGGGCGACGCCGATCGCGTAGGCGACCTGGATCTCGCACTTCCTTGCGAGCCCTGCCGCGACGATGTTCTTGGCCACATGGCGCGCCGCGTAGGCCCCCGAGCGGTCCACCTTCGACGGGTCCTTGCCCGAGAACGCGCCGCCGCCGTGGCGCGAGTAGCCGCCATAGGTGTCCACGATGATCTTGCGGCCGGTGAGTCCCGTATCGCCCCGCGGTCCGCCGATCACGAAACGGCCGGTCGGGTTGATCAGGTAGCGGGTTTCCTTGCTGATCATGTTCTTCGGCAGCACCGGCTTCACGATTTCCTCGATCACGCTCTCGGTGAGCGGCTCGTGCGAGATGTCCTCGGCGTGCTGGGTGGAAATCACGACCGTGTCGATGTGATGCGGCTTTCCGTTCACGTAGCGTACCGAGACCTGCGACTTGGCGTCCGGCCGCAACCACGGCAGCCGGCCGTCCTTGCGCAGTTCTCCGTGGCGTTCCATCAGGCGGTGCGCGTAGAAGATCGGCATCGGCATCAGCTGCGGCGTCTCGTCGCACGCAAAGCCGTACATCAGGCCCTGGTCGCCTGCGCCCTGCTCGAGATCGAGACCCTTGCCCTCGTCCACCCCCTGGGCGATGTCCGAGGATTGCCGGTCGTACGCGGTCAGCACCGCGCACGAGCGGTAGTCGAAGCCGGTCGACGAGTCGTCGTAACCGATGCGCTTGATCACATCGCGCGCGATTTCAGCGTAGTTGAGGGCGGCGCGGGTGGTGATCTGGCCGGCCATCACAACCAGGCCGGTGGCGCAGAGCGTTTCGGCGGCGACGCGGCCGTGCTTGTCCTGGGCGAGCACGGCGTCGAGCACGGCGTCGGAAATCTGGTCGGCGATCTTGTCGGGATGGCCTTCGGAAACGGATTCGGAGGTGAACAGGAAATCGCTCATCGGGTCGTTTCGTGAATCGGAAAAAGGCGCATAGAATAGCAGATAAGCCTCGATTTATAAACAAAATTCATGCTCGTCCCGGTATTTCGGCTGCTCGCCCGGCTACCCCTCTCCTGGCTGCAGCTCGCCGGCGCCGCGCTCGGCTGGCTGGTGTACGGGTGCAGTTCGTCCTATGCCGTGCGGCTGCGCGAAAACCTCTACGCGAGCGGCGTGTGCAACGGCGAGGCGCAATGCAAAACGCTGCTGCGCGGCGCGGTTGCGGAAGCCGGCAAGGGAATGATCGAGCTGATCGCCGTCTGGTTTGGCAGCGACGAGAAGGTCAAGCGGCTGGCCGTCGCGTGCGAGGGGTGGAACGTCGTGGAGGCCGCGCGCGCGCGCGGCAAGGGGATCATCATCGTGACTCCGCACCTCGGCTGCTTCGAGATGGTCTCGCTCTATTTCGTGCAAAGGCAGCCGATGACCGTGATGTACCGTCCGCCCAGGCTGGCCTGGCTGGAGCCGCTCATGATTGCGGGGCGGAGCCGCTGGCAGGCCACGGTCGTGCCCGCGAATTTCCGCGGGGTGCGGACGTTCTATCGGACATTGCAGCAAGGGGGGACGGTGGGGTTGCTGCCTGACCAGGCGCCTGGTGCCGGCGAAGGCGTGTGGACGGATTTCTTCGGACGCCCGGCCTACACCATGACGCTCGCCGTGCGCCTGCAACGGGCCACCGGCGCGACGGTCATCATGGTGTTCGCGGAGCGGCTGAGGGGCGGGCAGGGCTATCACATGCATTTCGAGGAAGTGCCCGCGACCCGGTTCGACGAAGCCGCGCTCAACCGCGCGGTCGAAGCCCAGGTACGGCGCTGCCCGGAGCAGTACCTGTGGAGCTACAACCGCTACAAGGTGCCCGCAGGAGCACCAGCTCCTCCGGGCAGGGCACCAACAGCGTGAATCGTGATTCGTGAATCGTGATTTGATCCATGGATGAGCTTGTAGGGAATCAGACCCGACCTGTCCTGCCTTGCTGCGCGGCCAGGATGCCGGCGCTTGAATACAAGGCGGATTTTCCCGTCGAATCACGAATCACGAATCACGAATCACTTTTATGTTAACGCGCGTCGCGCTTGGTCTCGTCTGGCTGCTGCGCTTGCTGCCGCTGCAGCTGCTCGCCCCCTTGGGGCGCGGATTGGGATTTCTCTTTTATTTACTGGGACGTGAGAGACGTGAGGTAGTGCTTACTAACCTCAAGCTGTGCTTCCCGCAATGGAGTGAAATCGAGCGCCGGCGCGTCGGGCGGGCCCATTTCCAGGCGTTCGGAAGAAGCGTCCTCGAGCACGGCATTCTGTGGTGGTCGTCGAAGGCGCGCGTGCAGCGCCTGGTGCGCGTTGAAGGCATCGAGCATTGGCAGGCGGCGGCTGGCCGGCCGGTGATCCTGCTCGCGCCCCATTTCATCGGTCTCGACATGGGCGGCGTGCGCCTGGGCTCGGAGTACCGCATCGTGTCTGTCTACAGCCGCCAGAAGGATCGGACGTTCGACGCGGCCCTCTACAGCGGCCGCACCCGTTTCGTGATGCCGGAGCTCTACTCGCGCCAGGAGGGGGTGCGCTCGGTGGTCAAGGCACTGCGCCGCGGACTGCCGTTCTATTACCTCCCGGACATGGACTATGGCAGCCGCGACTCGATCTTCGTGGCGTTCTTCGGCGTGCGGGCCGCAACCATCACGGGCCTGTCGCGAATCGCGAGGCTCGCGGGCGCCATCGTGGTGCCGGCCGTGACGCGCCAGCTGCCGGGAGCGGCCGGGTACGCGCTCACCTTCTACCCGGCGTGGCGCGATTTCCCGAGCAACGACGTCGAGCGCGACACGCGGCGCATGAACGCCTTCATCGAGGAGCGTGTGCTCGAAATGCCCGAACAGTATTACTGGCTGCACAAGCGCTTCAAGACGCGCCCGCCCGGCGAAGCCAAGTATTATTAGACGCCAAGACGCCAAGGCCGCCAAGAGAAACCTGAATTCAGGTTCGAAACCCGAGACCGAGAACTTGGAACCCGGAACCCGCAACCCGGAACTTGCGCGGGGTGCAGCGCGCATCGAGCCGCTGGCCGCGGCGGATGTGGAGGGGCTCGCGGCGCTCGCGCGCGACATCTGGTACGCGCACTATTCCGCCATCATCAGCGCCGCGCAGATAGAATACATGCTCGGGCAGCGCTACCACTCCGACGTGGTCCTCGCCGAGCTGCGGTGCGACGGGATGTGGTGGGACAAGCTGATGGTTGCGGGCGGAATGGCGGGTTTTGCGTCCTACTTTCTGACCGGCGTTCCGGGCGAGATGAAGCTCGACAAGCTCTACGTGCATCCCCGACTCCAGCGCCGCGGCTACGGCGGCATGATGATAGCCCGTGCCGGCGAGGTCGCCCGCTCCCGCGGCTGCAGCCGACTGGTGCTGGCGGTGAACAAGCGCAACCGCAGCGCGATCGCCGCCTATTTGAAGCATGGCTTTCGCATCGCCGGTGCCGTAACGAAGGACATCGGCGGCGGCTTCGTAATGGACGACTACATCATGGTGAAACCCGTGATGGATGATGGGTAATGGGTGATGAGTTCCGAAGCGTTTGAGAACCCCAGCGTGGAGGAGCGCTGCGCGTTGCTGAAGCGCGTGAAGACGATCGCGGTAGTCGGGCTCTCGCCCAACCCAACCCGCCCCAGCTACGGGGTGTCGCAGGCGATGCAGGGTTTCGGCTATACGATCGTCCCGGTACACCCATTGGCCCGGGAAGTCCTTGGGGCCAAGGCGTACCCCCGGCTGGGGGACATCCCGGTCACCATCGATCTGGTCAACGTCTTCCGGCGCGCCGAGTTCATAGGCGGGGTGGTCGATGAATGCCTTGGGCTAGGGGTGAAAAGCGTTTGGATTCAAGAGGGTATCGTCAATAAACCGGCTGCACGCCGGGCTCGGGCAGGCGGCATGATGGTGGTCATGGACCGCTGTATCTACAGAGATTATACGCGATATTGCCACTAAATGCGTCTAACATTCACTAAAATGCAAGGTCTGGGTAACGATTTCGTAGTTTTGGACGCCCTGTCCCAGCCCCTGGCCCTGACCCCCGATCAGTTGCGCCGTATCGCCGACCGGCATTTTGGCGTCGGCTGCGACCAGATCCTCCAGGTCGAGCCGGCCCGTCAGCCCGATACCGACTTCTACTACCGGATCTTCAACGCCGATGGCGGCGAGGTGGAGCAATGCGGAAACGGGGCGCGCTGCTTCGTACGCTACATGCGGGACCGCGGCCTGACCGCCAAGCGCGAGCTGCGCGTCGGCACCCGCAACGGAGTCATCGTGCCGCGGCTCGAGGACGACGGCCAGGTCACGGTCGACATGGGCGTGCCCGAGTTTGAGCCCTCCCGCATCCCGTTCGACGCCCCGGCGCGCGCCCTGAGCTACGGGCTCGACGTGGACGGGCGCCGGCTGGACATCTGCGCGCTATCCATGGGCAACCCGCACGCGGTGCAGATCGTTGCCGAAATCGGGCGCGCGCCGGTCGCGGGCGAGGGCCCGCTGATCGAGCGCCATCCGCGTTTCCCGCAGCGGGTCAACGCCGGCTACATGCAGGTCGTCAGCCGCCGCCGCATCCTGCTGCGGGTGTACGAGCGCGGAGCGGGGGAAACGCTCGCGTGCGGCACCGGCGCGTGCGCCGCGGTGGTTGCGGGCATCATGCGCGGACTGCTCGACCATGAGGTCACGGTGACGACGCGTGGCGGCGACCTCGGTATATCATGGGCGGGGGAGCGCAAGCCGGTGATGATGACCGGGCCGGCTGTCACGGTGTTCGAAGGCGAGATGGAGATATAGCGATCAGCGCTCAGCCGTCAGCTGTCAGCCACGGCAAGATCCATCTTGCCCTTCGTCTAGGCTGTAAGCTGAGTGCTGATAGCTGACAGCTTGATAACAGGGAGAACGATGAAACCAGAAGAGGTCGCTGCGTATCTGAAGGAGCACCCCGAGTTCTTCGAGCACTACGCAGACCTGCTCGCCGAGATCTACATCCCGCACCCGCACGGCGGGCGCGCGATTCCGATCAGCGAGCGCCAGATCCTGACCTTGCGCGAGAAGAACAGGCAGATCGAAGGCAAGCTGCGCGAGGTGATCCAGTTCGGAGAGGAGAACGACGCGATCAGCGAGAAGGTGCACCGCCTCTCGGTGGCACTGCTCGCGGCCTCCAACATCCGCGGCGTGCTGAACGCGGTCTATCTCAACTTGCGCGAGGACTTCGCCGTGCCGCACGTCGCGCTGCGGATGTGGCGCGCCGCGAGCCACGCCGAGTTGCCGGAGTTCAAGCCGGTGAGCGACACCTCGCGCGAATTCACGGCGGGCCTTGCCGGTCCCCATTGCAGCGGCCACGCCATGGTGGACACCGCCGGCCTGTTCGGCGAAGCCAGCGCCCACCTGCGCTCCTTTTCCTACCTGCCGCTGCGGGACGGCGGGATCTTCGGCCTGATGGCGCTGGCAAGCGAAGACCCGCAGCGCTTCTATCCTGAGATGGGCACGCTCTACTTGAAGCGCCTGGGCGATCTGGTCAGCGCCGCCTTGGCGCGGCACCTGGGGTGAGGCGTGAGGCGGGAGGCGGGAGGCGAGGTTCGGGCCGGCCGTGCGCCTTGCACGGCCTCAAATTCAACCACTTGCGATACGTAAGTGGGCGCTAACTCAGGGGCCGCGAAACCCGTAAAATCGGCTGCGCATCCGCTGCTGCGCAGCTACCTGGAGCATCTCTCAAACGAACGCCGCCTGAGCCGGCATACCGTCGAGAACTACGCTCGCGACCTCACCGCCCTCCTTGCACTTGCGGGCGGCGTCCAGCTCAAGCACATCGACGTGCAACAGGTGCGCCGCCACGTGGCGCAGCTCCACGCGCGGGGACTCGACGGCCGCACCTTGGCGCGCATGCTCTCGGCGTGGCGCGGCTTCTTCAATTACCTCGCGCGCGATCACGGCTACACGCACAATCCCTGCGTCGGCATCCGGCCGCCCAGATCCGCGAAGCGATTGCCGCACGCGCTTTCGCCGGACGAGGCGGGGCGGCTGATGGAAATCACCGCGGTGGATACCCTCGCGGTGCGCGACAAGGCGATCATGGAGCTTCTCTACTCCTCCGGCTTGCGGCTCACCGAGCTGACCGGCCTCGAGCAGGAGGACGTCAATGTTCGCGATGCGACCGTGCGCGTGACCGGCAAGGGCGCGAAGACCCGTGTCGTGCCCGTCGGCAGGTTCGCGCTCGCCGCGCTCCAGGTCTGGCTCCCGGCCCGCGGTGAGCTCGCACGCCCCGGCGAGAAGGCGCTGTTCGTCGGTCGGGACGGCACCGCCCTGGGCGCGCGCGCGGTGCAGGCGCGGCTCAAGCACTGGGCGCTCAAGCTGGGGCTGGCGGACAAAGTGCACCCGCACGCGCTCCGGCATTCGTTTGCGTCGCACTTGCTGCAGTCGAGCGGGGACCTGCGCGCGGTGCAGGAGATGCTGGGGCACGCGAGCATCTCGACGACGCAGATCTACGCGCATCTGGATTTTCAGCACTTGGCCAAGGCCTACGACGCCGCGCATCC
>Ga0326597_10013987_pt1 | contig 10528 bp, 8 predicted proteins | sample RVTome_12_FD_203789 | JGI IMG/M metagenome (GOLD analysis project Ga0326597, IMG submission 203789) | Soil microbial communities from uranium-contaminated site in the Upper Colorado River Basin, Wyoming, United States - RVT100D185 | ecosystem: Environmental > Terrestrial > Soil > Contaminated >... | reverse complement strand
TTGCGTTTTGTCTCGAGCGGCAGTCACGTTTCGCTTAGAGCAAGACCAGCGAAATCTGCGGGAACGCGATCAGCACGATCAGCACCAGCAGCATCGCCAGCGCGAACGGGAAGGCCCCGAGGAAGATATCGTTCAAACTGATGTCGTCGCGATTGACGGCGGCCTTGATCACGAAGCAGGACAGCCCGAACGGCGGCGTGAGCAGTCCGATCTCGGCGCCGACCACCGTGATCAGACCGAACCAGACTAAGCTCAGCCCCATATTCTCGATCGCCGTTAAAAACAGCGGCACGCAAACCAGAATGATCGAACCGGTATCGATGATGGTGCCGAGAAACAACAACAGCACGACGTAGACCATCATCATGCCGACGAAGCCGAGTTGGATGTGATCGATCCACTGGCTGAGCAGGAACGGCAGGCTCGCGATGCCGAGCATTTTCGAGTACATCGATGCGGCGATGATCAGGAACAGCAGATTTGCCGTGATGTGACCGGTGTCGATCAGGATTTCCTTGAACGCCGTCCAATTGAGCCGACGGCCGAGCAACGCCAGCACGAATGCAGTCAGTGCTCCTGTGGCGCCGGCTTCGGACGGGGTAAAGAATCCGGTGTAGATGCCACCGAGTACGATCAGAATCAGCAGCACGAGCGGCACGAGTTTCCAGATCATCTCGCCGACCACCATCAAGTCGCGATCTTCGACATGCTTGGTGAACGCGCCCGCGCCGATGAATTTCGGGGCGAACGCCGTCATCAACATAATCACGCCGACGAACGCCGTAGCCAGCAGCAAGCCCGGCAGGATGCCGGCGATGAACATGTGCGCGACCGACTGCTCGGCCACGAACGCGTAAATGATCATCATCACGCTCGGCGGAATAATCATGCCGAGCACCGAAGAGCCGGCCACTACGCCGACGGCAAAGTGGCGGGTGTAATCGTAGCGGATCATCTCCGGCACCGAGACGCGGGTGAACACCGAAGCCGCGGCAATCGAGGATCCGGTAACGGCGGCAAACGCGGCATTGGCGGCAACCGTCGCGATGCCGAGCCCGCCGCGCAGGCGCCGGAAAATTTGGTTCGCAACGTCGTAGATGTCGGTGCCGAATCCGCTCTTGCCGACGATCAGACCCATCATCACGAAGGTCGGTATGCTCGCGTAATCGACGTGCTTGATCGCGTCCGTAACGGCCAGCGTCATCATCCGCACCCCGATGACGGGATCGGCTTTGATGAACCAGACGCCGAAAAACGACACCAGGCTGAGCGCGATTGCAACGTAGCAGCCGCAATAGATCAGCACGACGATGGCGATCAGAGAACAAAAGCCGACGATGTAGGGTTCCATGGCCGCAGTCAGCCTCGGCGCCGTTCGACCAGGAACCAGTGGTCGAGGGCGCGAACGATGAAGCACAACAGGCAGGCCACGCTGCCAAGAACGATGATCGCCTTGATCGGCCATTCAGGCAGCGTAAAGACGCCCTGCTCGCCGATGTAATAGCCGCGCACGAACGACTCGGTGAGCAGCGGCCAAGTCCCGATGATGATGGCAGCCATCACTGCGACGCCGAGGACATCGAAAGCGACGACGATACAGCAGGCGCTGAGCCTGTTGCTGGCGCGCAGCTTGGAAAGGAAGGCATCGGAGCGCGTGAGCTTACCGAGCCGCACGGTGTCAGCGAGCTGGCAGAACACGATGACCGCCATGGTGACGGCGACGAGTTCCGTCACGCCATCCAATGGGTGGTTGAAAAAGCTCCGGCCGAAGGAATCGACGCAAATCAGGATGACCAGTAGCAACACCCAGAGCGAGCCGATCGCGTTGAGCACGACGACAGAAATGTTAAGCAGTCTGACGATCGCCGCTGGGCGACCGGCGCTCTCAGCGGTCACGTGAAGTACTCCGACAGCGTGGCACGAAGATGTCGGTCGCGGCCGTGAGGCCGCAACCGCCGCAATCGCTGGCTATTCCTTGTCCCAGTTGCGCACCGGTTTTTCGCCCGCGGCGCGCAGCCCATCCATGTAGGCCGCAAGAATTTGCTTCGCAGGATAGTTGTTGCGCTTCTCGACGTCGGCTGCGAGGTCCTGCGCGATGTTGGGCATCTGGAACGCCCACTTCTTCTTTTCCTCGTCGGAGAGGGTGACGATCTTGCCGCCCTTGGCCTTAAAGGCCTTGATCGACGCTTCAGCCTTGGCCATCGTCGCCTTAGCCATCTCTACGCGGTAGTCGATCGCGACCTCCTTGAGCACCGTCTTCACTTCGGCGGGAAGACCGGCCCAGACTTCCTTGTTGACCGTGATCGACTTGTTGACGCTGGTCCCGAAGTCGGTTTCCAAATAGTACGGCGCGACTTCGACCAGCTTGAAAGTGATGGTGGCTTCCGGCCAGATAATCGTGCCGTCGGCCACGCCGGTCTTCATGTCGTTGTATTGCTGCGTCAGGTTCGACAGCACGTTCACGCCGCCGACGGCCTTGATATAGAGCGCGTTCGCGCCGGCACTGAGAATTTTCATCCCCTTGATGTCCGCCATGCCCTTGATCGGTTCCTTGGTGAACAAACCATAGTTGTCGATCGACGAATAGGCGGTGAGCTGAATCTGATTCTGGTCGTCGAACTGCTTCTGGAACGCCGGAAATTTGTCCGCCAACTCGTCCATCACTTTGCCGACGAGTCCCGGGTTGCGGCTGGAAAACGGCGTGTAATAGGGCATGTTGTTCAGCGGCAACTTGCTGGAATGGAATACCGTGGTGACGATGCCGATGTCGCCAAGCTTGCTCTTGATGCCGTCGAGGACGCCGCGCGGCTTGACGATCTGGCCGCCCCAGGCCTGATGCCAGTCGATCTTGTATTTGCCGGACTTGGCGAGCCGCTTGTCCACCTCGGGGATGTAGTACTCGATGAACATCTTGGTCCACAGCGCACGCGGCGGATAGCCGTCGATCGCGGTGAGCTTGATAACCTGCTGTGCACTGGCGGCGAACGACATGCCAGCAAGCACAATTGCAAAGAACGTCCGCCGCGTCCATGCTCCCAGAATATTCATCGTTTCCTCCCGCGCCAATTCATTTTGTTTGGTCGATTTCCTGGTGCGCGACGCATCGCGGTCAAGCCAGCGTTCCGATTCCACGCACCACCAGATTGCTGCAAATAGACGATCACCAGCCGCGATCCAGCGCTGCCAAATGTACCGCAAAATTCGCTGACCCAGTGCATTATTTGAGCCTGCAAGGCGACGTGTAGCGCGGCAATCGCCACCGCTTGCCCGTCAACGCAACGGCCGCATGCCGGTCGCACGGTATGTTGCCGAGGCTTCCGGAGACGACAGAAATACCAGCAATGCGCGTGCTGCGTCCGGCGCTTTGGCCGCGGCCGACAGAAAACCGATAAACGCGGTCGGCGTCGAAATCTCCTCCGGCAGCAAGCCGACCACCTGTACGCCCGGGTCGTCGATCTCGCTCAGGAACGTCACACCGACGTCCACTTCGCCGCTGGCAATCGCCGCCATGGCCTTGGCGCCACCACGTATGCGTCGCAGTCTTGGTTCCATCTCGCCGGCAATGCCGAGCTGTTGCAGTGTTGCCTCGAAGCTCACGCCAGCGGCTGCCCCCATGGCGCCGTTCGGGCACGACACTGCGCGCGCCGAGAGCAGCATCCGCCGCACCGCGTCGGGCGTGGAAATATCCTGCGTCGGCGTGCCTTTTCTGACGGCAACGGCGACGGCAACGCTCGCCAGCGGTGTTTCGGACGCGACGACGACGTGGCCACAGGCGCGGACGCTGTCGAGCGGCGGTTGCACGATGGGCACGTCGAACGCCTCGCCGTCGAGGACCCGCTGCTTCGTGGCGCCACCGCTGCCGAAGGTCGCGCTGATCTTTTGCCCCGACCTGCGCTCGAAATCGACAATCAGCCGTTCGACCGCCGCCCGGATGCCACCGGGTGCGGCCAGCGTTATTTCTGCGCTGTGTGCTGCATCCGCCGGACAAAGCACCGGAGCGAATAGCGCATTTGGCAGCAGCAAATCAGTCTTAAGCATCTCGCATCTCGTCGCGACAAAATCGTGCGATCGACGTTTTTTGGACTAAACTCGCGCGTACACAACGATTGCAGCAGCATAGGGCAACCGCGTTCAATCCAGCAGCGTATCCAAGATACTTCCTTCACACAAGGACGGCGTTCATGTCTTTTTTTTCTTCTAGGCTAGACCGCATCAAGCTCTCACCGAGCACCGCCGCCACGCAGCGCGTGCGGGAGTTGCGCTCGCAGGGGCGCGACATCATCGCGCTCACTATCGGCCAGCCCGATTTCGAAACACCCCCGCACGTCAAGCGCGCGGTCAACGATGCCTTGATGCGCAATGAAACCAAGTATCCGCCGATCGACGGTATTCCCGAATTGAAGGAAGCCGCCCGGCGCAAGTTCGAGCGCGAGAATGGGCTCGAATACAAGATCGAGCAGATCATGGTCGGTACCGGCAGCAAGCAGATCATCTTCAACGCCATCATGGCGACCATCGGCCCGGGGGATGAAGCGATCATCCCCGCGCCCTACTGGATTTCGTATCTGGACATGGTGCTGGTGTCCGATGGCACTCCCGTGGAAGTGCCGTGCACGTCCGAGAGCGGATTCAAGCTGACACCTCAGCAACTCGAAGCGGCCATTACTCCGCGCACCAAATGGCTGTTTCTGAATTCGCCGAATAATCCTACGGGGGCTGTGTATTCGCGCGCCGAGTTAACTGGGCTAGCCGAAGTGCTTTTGAAGCACCCGCACGTCTGGATACTGACCGACGACATCTACGAACACCTCCGATTCGACGACATCGAATTCGCAACCATCGCGCAAGTGGAACCGCGGCTCTATGACCGCACGCTGACCGTGAACGGTGTCTCCAAGGCCTACGCGATGACCGGTTTTCGTTTGGGCTATGCAGCAGGGCCGAACGCGCTGATACGCAACATCGTCAAGCTGCAGTCGCAAAGCACCGCAGGCGTGAATTCCATTAGCCAGTGGGCGGCGGTGGAGGCACTGAATGGCCCGCAGGAATTCATCCCGATGCGTGCTACCGAACTCCAGGCACGGCGCGACCGGGTGCTCGAGATGTTCAGGGACATCCCCGGACTGCAGCCAAATGTGCCGCAGGGCGCGTTCTACCTGTTCGTGCGCTGTGGCGACTTGTTTGGCCGCAAGACCGCGCAAGGCAAAGTGCTCGCGGACGAGCAAGACGTGGTCATGCATTTGTTGGATCACGGCGTCGCCGTCGTGCTGGGCGCAGCCTACGGCATGTCACCGTATTTCCGGATGTCGATCGCAACTGAAATGAAAAATCTCGATGAGGCCTGTCGCCGCATGCGGCAGGCGGTCGCCGAGCTCAGCTGAGCAAAGAACGAATCTGCGACACACGCCTATTTATTAAAGACGTCCACGATAAGCAGGTTCGGCAGCCAGACCGCCAGCGTCGGGAAGAAGATCACCAGAAGCAGCACAATCGCGTCCGTGGAAAAAAACGGCATCGCGCCTTTCGTGACCTGGCTGATCGGGATCTTCGAAGTGCTGCTCACCGCGAACAGGTTCAGGCCGACCGGGGGCGTGACCACGCTCATTTCAACGGCGATGGTGAGCATGATGCCGAGGTGGATCGGATCGATCTTGAGCGCGAGGGCGACCGGGTAGACGACCGGCATCGTCAGCAGCACGATCGCGATGCCGTCGAGGAACATTCCGAGAAAGAGCGCGGCGAGCATGAACATGAAAATGAAGCCAAGCTGAGTCAGCCCCATGTCGACCACGGCTTTCGTGACGATCTGCGGCCAGTACAGGTTTGCGGCCAGGAACTGAAACACGCCGACGCTGCCCACCAGGAACAGGACGACGGCCGACAGGTTCAACGCGCGGCAAGTCGTGGGGATAAGTTCCCGGATGAACTGGCCCCGGCCGGTAATTAGCCCGTAGAGAAGCGCATACCCGCAGGCGGCCGCAGCGGCTTCCGTCGGGGTAAAGAGTCCGCCGTAGAGTCCGCCGAGAATGACGACCGGCATGCCGAGCGCCGGCAGGGCAACCTTACCCGAGCGGGCCGCTTCGCGCAGGTCGAGCTTGCCGCGCGGAAGTTTGAGGTACCAGGCGAGGAACACCATGGCAGCGATATTGCTGACGGCCAGGCACAGGCCCGGGATGACGCCGGCAAAAAACAGGCGCACGATCGAGGTCTCGGTGACGATGCCGTAGAGAATCAGGATGATGCTCGGCGGAATGAGCATGGCGATCCCGCCGCTGGCGGCGACGATGCCGGAGGCCAGCCACGGCGGGTAGCCACGTTTGATCATCTCGGGAATCGCGATCAGACTCATGGCCGCTGCCATCGCGACGCTCGAGCCCGAGATCGCCGCGAACATGACGCAGGCAAGTACGGTCGCAATCCCGAACCCCCCCGGCATCCATCCGACTAGGGCGTCGGCGAAGCGGAACAACTGTCCGATCAGGCCGGTGCGCTCCATCAGGAAGCCCGCGAAGATGAACAGCGGAATCGCCATCAGCGAGTAGCGCCCGATGAAGTTGAAGAAGGCGCGGAAGATGACGGTCGGCTCGAGCAGCGGATCGATGAAGATGTACGCCGCGCTGGCGGCGCTGAGCGCGATGCCGATCGGCACGCTCAGCACTAGCAGCACAAGAGCGAGAATCCCAACAATATACATCCGCTCCCCTTTCGAGGATCAGCACGTCAGTGCGGCAGCACGCCTGCCTCCGGCGGCTCCTCGAGGACTCTGCGGCCGCGCAGTCTCTGGATCTCCCGGTAGATCTGGAAGAACAACGACACCGCCATAAAGGTAAAGCCGGCGAGCAGCACCCACAGGAACGGCGCCATCGGAAACATGAGGCTCTCGGTGCGAGTATCGTAGTGCTGACTCTCGAGCACCTCGGGAATGCCCCACCACACCACGGCAAGAAGGAACAACAGTGAGAAGCTAAGTACGATGACCCGGAGAATCTCGGCCGCGCGACGCACGCGCGGCCCGAGCTTCTCAACAAGCTCCACGAAGAGCGTCACGGTCAGGTGCGCTTCGCGCCGCTGTGCGATGCCGAAGTAGAGAAAAACGCCACTCAGGATGAAAAAGGTGACAGCGTCCTGCTGCCACGGGAAAGAGACGCCAAACATGTAGCGCCGAATGACTTCTAGCAGCGCGAGCAGCGTGCACCCGAGCAGCAGCAGCGCCGCGGCATACGCCAGAAAGCGGTCCTGGAACGCGCGCCAGATCGCGTATGCCCGTTCCACGCGCCCAGGCCCCCTTTTTGCTACTTGATCACGATTACCGACGCGTGCTTCGCACAGTCGATCTTCTCGATCCAGGATGAACCGGGTGGATTACTCTTTGACAGTTCGCGGCCTTCCTTGACGAAGCGGTCGACCCACGCATTCGCTTCCGGCGGCGTCTTGCTCTTAATATACTTGGTCGGTTTGTCGCCCGCCAACTTCACCATGGCGCTGACCTCCTTCGGGCTCATCCAGTAGATCCCCGGCTTGGACACATCCTTGGTTCCGTACTTGTCGTAGCTCATCTTGTCGACGCACCAGTTGTATTCTTTCTGGATCTGGATGGTCTCGGCAATGACCTTTTCCAAAGCGGCCTGGGTCGCCGGTGTCAGGCGGCCCCACCAGCGCTGGCTCGCGCTGATCATGTAGTAGTCGCCGATGAATGCACCAGCACCCCCCATGGTGTAGTACGGCGCCTGCTCGCGCACTCTCGACCACCCGCCGATGCTCGTCATCAGACCGTCGATCACGCCCGACTCGAGCGCGCTCGGTACCTCGCCGAAGCCCATGACGACAGGGGATGCGTTCCAGGCCGTGAGCGAGGCGTTCTCGACCGGTCCCATGCTGCGCAGCTTTCTGCCCTCGAAGTCCGCGGGCTTCGCAAAGCGCTTATTCCTGCCGCCGATGCCCATGCCAAAGCTCATGTGCCCGACGCCGAATACCTTTATGGATTGTCGTGTCTGCAGCCGCTCGACCAGCATCTTGTAGGTCTGCATCTGTTCCAGCGAGTCGACCGCCCCCACTGTCGTCAGCACGCCCGGCCCGACCACCGTCATCATGTACGGTTCAACGGACGCCGCCTTGCCGATCTGCATAAAGGTCAATTCCAGGTTGCCCTGGCGCATGGCCTCGAAGGCTTCGGGTATGGTGTAGAGCGCGCCTGCGTAGTAGAGACGCGCCTCGCTGCCGGGGATCAACTGCGGCAAGCGCTCGGCGAAGTACTTCATCGCGAGGCCTGCGGGATGCGGCGGCGGCGGCAAGTCGGCGACGAAGCGCAGAACGACCTTTTTCGGTTTGTCCTGCGCGTAGGCAGGGCGCACAGTCGCACCCCAGGTCAGAGCAAGGGCTGCCACAAAAAGCGCAGCGGTCATATTCACTGCAAATCGTGAAATCCGTCTACTCTTCATAAGACTCCTCCATCGAGGTAGATACACTGGGGGTCGGACGCCGTTTCGACGACCCCTACTTGACCCACTTTGGATAACAGAATCGCTAGCCTATCATGAACAGGGTATCCAGCGCTCCCTCCGCAATCACGATCGAACGAGCATATGCTCGACGAGTGGCGACGGGCGGTGATTTTGTGTCGAGTGAGCCGCAAATTCTGCGCGCACTCCGATCGCAGACACGGGCGCGCGGTCACGCATGTCTAGACCCAAACCGCGTGGACGGCGGCCGTTAGACCGATGGGATAATTTGCCTGAGCGCGGGAAACATGTCGCCGAGCAGCGACATCGGCCAGGGCAGCGCCAGCAACTGATCGAACACCACATAGGTGAACAGTACGAGGCCAACCGCGCTCATCACCGATAGCCGCCATGATTCGGGGCCTTCGAGACGCATATAGGCGATGACGAAGACCACCACGGTCGGCAACATGCCGATGAGGAGAATGGAGGCGAAGAAGGCGAGGATCCAGCCGAGATAGGCGAGCGCTCGGCGGATCAATACCGCGCGCTCCATGCCGGCCTCCACGGTCAGATCCATGTGCAAGGAGCGCATTGCCTTCTCGCGGTACTGGGCTGTCTCGCCCGTCTCCGGCTGGGCGTAGCGAAAGGTGTGGTTAACAAAACTCAAGCCGGCGGCGACGATTGCGAATATGCCCACCGACACAGGCACCAGCTGGGCAGTGAAATTGTACTCGAGTGCTTCCGTGACCATGATCGCGAGAAAGCCGATGAACGCCAGATAGAAGATGCTGTTGCCGTCAAAGCGTGGTCTGGCGTAGCCAGACAGCATACCGTTCAGACCGCCAGCGGCCTTCACCTCACGTAAGAGCGGGCGCAGCAGCCCGAGAACGGAGAGCGCCAGGACCACCACGACCACTGGCTTCAACAGCCAGTCCGCCCCATAGCGTTCGACCGAGATGAACAGGTAGCGCTCGACGATACCACCGAGGACCACACCGAGGATGACCGGCGGCCGCGGCCAGCGTAGCCGCTTCATGGTCCAGCCCAGCAGGCCGAACAGCAGCAGCGCGACCAGATCGCCCCAGCTGCGGGTGGCCTGAAAGGCGCCCATCACCAGCACCGTCAACACCAACGGCATGATGATCGAATGGCGGATAGTGGCGATTCGTGCGAACTGATTGGAGAAGGCGAAACAGATGCCGGTGCCGAGCACGTTGGCCAGGGCGACGCTCCAGATCATCACATAAGTTACGTCGAGTTTCTTGGTCAGCATTTCGGGTCCCGGCACCAGGCCGTGGATCAGGAAGGCGCCTAGCAGGATCGCCATGGATGCGCTGCCCGGCACGCCGAAGGCGATCGTCGGGACCAGCGCCCCGCCTTCCTTGGCGTTGTTGGCGCCCTCGGATGCGAGCACGCCGCGAATGTCTCCTTTCCCGAACGTTTCTTCGGCGCCTTTTTCCGTGCGGGCGGCGTGCCCATACGCAACCCAGTCGACCACGGAGGCGCCGATGCCGGGAACCGCCCCCAGCACCGCACCGATAACGCCGACCCGGAGCACCAGGAACCAGTGGCGGAAGGTATCTTTAATGCCCTCCCACTGGCCCGCGCGGGAGTCGATCTTGGTATCGCCGGCGATGCTGCGCCGTTCGATCGCCATATCCGCGAGTTCAGGCAGCGCAAAGATGCCTAGGACCACCGGCACGAGTGGCATGCCATCCCACAGATAGAGGATGCCCATATCCCAGCGCAGCGTACCGGTGGTCGGATCCGAACCGACCATGGCGATCATCACGCCGAAGCCGGCTGCGGCAAGGCCCCGGAGCGGCGAGCTGCCGCTGAGTACGGAGACCATGCACAAACCGAATACGGCGAAGGCGAGGAGATCGGGCGAGCCGAGAAAAAGCAGAAAAGGCCGAAGGATCGGGATGCTGATCGCCAGCAGCAGCGCCCCGAGGACACCGCCGATCAGCGATGCCGTGTAGGCGGCGCCAAAGGCACGGCCAGCCTGACCCTGGCGCGCTAGCGGGTGGCCGTCGAGAATGGTCGCTGCCGAGCCGGCGGTGCCGGGCACGCCGAACAGTACGGCA
>Ga0326597_10013986_pt1 | contig 10528 bp, 10 predicted proteins | sample RVTome_12_FD_203789 | JGI IMG/M metagenome (GOLD analysis project Ga0326597, IMG submission 203789) | Soil microbial communities from uranium-contaminated site in the Upper Colorado River Basin, Wyoming, United States - RVT100D185 | ecosystem: Environmental > Terrestrial > Soil > Contaminated >... | reverse complement strand
GTCGGGCAGGTGCTCGTTCTTCTCGTTGGTGACGGTGCCCCAGAAGACCCGCTGGTACAGCCAGAGCAGGTACGCGGCCCCGAGCACGATGCCCGCCACCGCCCAGTAGGCCCACACGCGGTTCGCCGAGAAGGCGCCCTGCAGGATCATGAACTCGCCGATGAACCCGTTGAGCAGCGGCATGCCCATGGAAGCCAGGAACACGATCAGGCTCAGCGTGGCGTAGACGGGCATCACGTGGGCCAGGCCGCCGTATTCCGAGATCAGGCGCGTGTGCCGGCGCTCGTAGAGCACGCCCACCAGGAGGAACAAGGCGCCCGTGGACAGCCCGTGGTTGATCATCTGCAGGACGCTGCCCTCGAGCCCGAGCGGGTTGAGCGCGAACATGCCCAGCATGACGAAGCCCAGGTGGCTGACGGAGGAGTAGGCCACGAGCTTCTTCATGTCCGCCTGCACCAGGGTGACCAGGCCGGCGTAGACGATGCCGACGATGGCCAGGGCCGCCACCCAGGGCACGGCGGCCACCGTGGCCGCGGGGAGCAGCGGCAGGGAGAAGCGCACGAACCCGTACGTCCCCATCTTCAGCAGCACGCCGGCCAGGATCACCGAGCCGGCGGTGGGCGCCTCCACGTGCGCGTCCGGCAGCCAGGTGTGGAACGGGAACATGGGGACCTTGATCGCGAACCCCAGGAAGAAAGCCAGGAAGACCCAGAACTGCAGGTCGGCGGGCACGCCCATCGCGGACCACTTCGTGATGTCGAAGGTGCCCGTCTGCGCGAACTCCGGCAGCGCCCGCTTGGAGTGGAAGTAGAGCGCCAGGATCCCCAGCAGCATCACCACCGACCCGACCAGCGTGTACAGGAAGAACTTGATGGCGGCGTAGAGCCGGCGCGCCCCTCCCCAGATGCCGATCAGGAAGTACATGGGGACGAGCATGGCCTCCCAGAACACGTAGAAGAGGAACATGTCGAGCGCGCAGAAGACGCCCAGCATCCCCGTCTGCAGGAGCAGCAGGAAGACGTAGTACGGCCGCACCCGGTCCTGCACCGCGCTCCACGAGGACAGGACGGAGACGAAGCCGAGCAGGGTGGTGAGCAGGATCAGCAGCACGCTCACCCCGTCCACTCCGAAGAGGTACTGCACGCCGAGGGTCGGGATCCAGCTCGCCTTCTCGATGAACTGGAACCCCGAGGCGCCGCGGTCGAACCAGAACCACAGCGGCAGGCTGACCAGGAACCCGGCGAACGCGAACACGTTGGCCATCCAGCGCACCGCGTTGGGCCGCCGCCCGAGGCCGGGGAGCAGGAGGATCAGCGCTCCCACGAGGGGCGTGTACGTGATGATGCTGAGGAGGTGATCGCGGAAAAAGTTCATCCAGGGAACTCCAGGCTAGTTGTACAGCCCGAGCCAGCGGCTGGCTCCGATGATGAGAAAGAGCCCGATCAGCATGGACAGCGCGTAGTGCTGGACGAGGCCGTTCTGCACGGCCCGGAGGACGTAGCTCCCGTTGTCCAGGATGATCCCGGTCAGGTTCACGAGGCCGTCCACCACGTAGCGGTCCCACACGTTCGACAGGCGGGCCACGAGGTCGCGCGCGACCCAGGCCAGGCCGTTCACGCCGAGCCCGGGCCGGACCTCGCCGTCCCCCCCGTCCACGACGTACCGGTCCGTGGCGTGCAGGAACCGGCCCCCGCCGAGCGCGAGCCCACGCACCACCACGGCGTCGTACAGCTCGTCCACGTAGTACTTGTCGAGCAGCAGGCGGTGCAGGCCGGCCAGCCTCCCGGCCAGGCGCTCCGGGATCTCCGGGTGCCTCCGGAAGAAGAGCCACGCCACGCCGATCCCCAGGAGCCCGACGAGCACGCTCGCGCCCATGAGCGCGAGCTCGAGGCCGTGTCCGGGCGCGGGCCGCGTGAACACCTCGGCCAGCGTGTGATGCGCCGGCGCGAACACCGGCTCCAGGAAGTGCTCGAGCACGTTCGGTATCGGAACGTGCAGGACCTCGCGCAGCACGGCCGGGACCCCGAGGAACCCGGCCACGAGCGAGCCGGCGGCCAGCACCTGCAGCGGCACGACCATCGAGCGCGGCGACTCGTGCGCGTGGTGGGCCTGCTCCTCGGTACCGCGGAACGTGCCGCTGAACGTGAGGTGGTACAGGCGGAACATGTAGAAGGCGGTCAGGGCCGCCACCACGAAGCCGATGAGCCAGACGACCTGCCCGTAGCCGCCGACCTTGAACGCCGACCAGAGGATCTCGTCCTTGGAGAAGAATCCGGCCAGGGGCGGCACCCCCGCGATGGCGATGCAGCCGACCAGCATGGTCCGATGCGTCCACGGCAGCTTCTTCCGGAGGCCGCCCATGCTGCGCATGTCCTGCTCCCCGCCCAGGGCGTGGATCACGGACCCCGAGCCGAGGAAGAGCAGCGCCTTGAAGAACGCGTGCGTCATCAGGTGGAACACGCCGGCCGCGAAGGCGCCCACGCCGCAGGCCAGGAACATGTAGCCGAGCTGGCTCACGGTGGAGTAGGCGAGCACGCGCTTGATGTCGGTCTGCACGAGCGCGATGGTGGCGGCCAGCACGGCCGTGAGGGCGCCCACCACGGCCACCACGTACAACGCGTTCGGCGCGTGCGCGTAGATCGCCGACGAGCGGGCCACCATGTAGACGCCGGCCGTCACCATGGTCGCGGCGTGGATCAGCGCCGACACCGGAGTCGGGCCCTCCATGGCGTCGGGCAGCCAGACGTAGAGCGGGATCTGCGCGCTCTTGCCGCACGCGCCGATGAACAAGAAGAGCGCGATCAGCGTCAGCGGCCCGGACCAGCTCCACTCCACCGGCAGGTGCGCGACCGCCTCCATCACCCGGCGGAAGTCCAGGGTGCCGAACGTGAAGAAGATCCAGAACATCCCGAGCGCGAACCCCGCGTCGCCGATGCGGTTCACGATGAAGGCCTTCTTGCCCGCGTCCGCCGCGCTCTGCTTGTGGAACCAGAAGCCGATCAGCAGGTACGAGCACAGCCCGACGCCTTCCCAGCCCACGAACAGGACCAGGTAGTTGGCGCCCAGCACCAGCGTGAGCATCGCGAACATGAAGAGGTTCAGGTACGACATGTAGCGGCCGTACCCGGCGTCGTGCTTCATGTAGCCGGTCGAGTAGACGTGGATGAAGAAGCCGACGAACGTCACGACGAGGATCATCACGGAGGAGAGGGGGTCCAACTGGTACGCCCAGTCGGCCTGGAACGGCGCCACGCCGCTCGCCGCCTGCGCCGCCCCGCCCGGGATCCAGGCCCACAACCGCTCGACGATGGTGTGCTCCGGGGCGCGGTACGCGCGCACCACGGCGTAGACGGAGGTGATGAAGGAGAGCAGCACGGTCCCGCAGGCCACCAGCCCGATCACCGGTGACGGCGCGGCGTGCTCGTCGTGGGCGTGGGACCGGCCGCGCCGGCCCATGAGCCCGGCGCTGACAAGGAGATTGAACAGGAAGCCGACGAGCGGGAACAGAGGGATCAGGTAGAGGAACTTGCTCATCAGGATTCCTGGGTCGGAGCGGAGAGGCGTAAGCCTCGATCCGCGCGCATCTTAGTAGAGCGGCGCGTGAACGGTCAAGCTCCGCCGGAGGCTAGAGGCTGGCGCCCCAGGCCTCGCCCGCCTGGTCGAGCGTGCGGCCGAAGGTGCGCGCGAACGCGTCGGCCGTGTTGGCGCCGGAGCAGGCACGGAAGAACTCGGACACCTTCGCGATCCCATGCCGCTCGATCAGCGAGGCCACGAACGACCCGGCCACCGGGTAGGCCGTATCCGCGTCCAGGCGCGCGAAGCCGGCCACGAGAGCGGTGAAGCGCGAGCCACGCGCGGCCTCCCGCGCGAGCTTGTGGACGTCCTTGCCGTGCCAGCGCCCGCCGTTGCCGAGCGCGACCGCCAGCCCCTCGTGGAAGAACGCGCCCGGGTTGCCCATCTGGCCGGCGACGAGGTGGACGATCTCGTGCGCATGGAAGTCCTGGGTCGAGTGGATCTGCCCGGCGCGGGCGAAGGTCACGCCCTCGGCGTAGGTGCCCGTGCCCGCCGCCAGCTCCTGCGGCGTCTCGTACCGGTAGTACTCGGCGCGGCCCGACACGCGCTGGCCGAGCAGGCTCTGGATCTGGGAGAGATACCGCTCGCTCTTCGCCGCGTCGATCTTCTGGTTTCCGCGGCTGTAGAACGAGAAGTGCTCGGTCTGGGCCTTGAGCGCGAACCCCGGCAGCGGACCGGCCTGAGCGTTGGCGGCCGCAACCGTCGCGCCGACCAACCACGCCATCGTTCTGGCTGTTCTCCGCATACCCCTTGGTAAAGCAAGGGGCGGACCAGACAATTCTAAATGTAACTAATTGATAATGAAGTACATACGGCTTGCGCCATACATCTTTGGTCGGGCCTAATGCCCTTATAGTCATCAATTCACTAGTAAGTATCTGAATTTAAACAGATAAGTAGAGTAAGGGTATCTTTGCCTGATGGCCGCAGGAGTCGGGCGGAATGCCGTGACTACCGATGCTCGGTGTCGCCCGCGAGAAGGTCGAGCGCATGCCCCAATACCGGAAGCAGCGCTTCGATCCCCTCGCGCACCGCGCGCGGGCTGCCGGGCAGGTTGACTACGAGACAGGATCCGACGACCCCGGCGACGCCGCGCGAGAGCGCCGCGAGTGGCGTCTGCTCGCGCCCGCGCGCGCGCAGCAGCTCGGCGATGCCCGGCGCGTCGCGCTCGATCACGTCGCGCGTGGCTTCGGGCGTGACGTCGCGACGGCCGAGACCGGTGCCGCCGGCCGTGACGATCAGGCCCGCGCGCGACGCGGCCGCGCGGATGCTCTCCGCCACCAGCGAGCGCTCGTCGGGCACCACGAGCGGTCCTTCGACGCGCAACCCGGCGGCGGCCAGCAGCCGGCAAGCTTCTGGACCCGACACGTCGGCGCGGGCGCCGCGCGCGGCGGAGTCGCTCACGGTAATGACCACCGCCAGGGCTCCGGTCACGTCCAACTCTAACCCATGCCCTTCCGCGTCCGGATACGTTGACGGCGGCGGTACGCGGAAACTATAGTGGGTCGTCAGGTGCCTGGCCAGGCCGGAGAGAAGGCCGCGCCAGACCAGAGGCACGATGTCGATCCTGCCCATAGCCGCCCTCCTCCTTCTCCAGCCCGCCCCCGCCGTCGCCGCGCAGACGCGCCATCTGACCGTCACGGTCACCGACGACAAGGGCCAGGCCATCGAAGGGCTCACGCCCGAGGAGGTCGCCGTGACCGAGAACGGCGTCGCGCGCGAGGTCACGCGGCTCGAGCTCGACCGGCGGCCGCTGACGGTGGCCGTGATCCTGGACACCTCCGAGCCCGCGAGCACGCTGTACCGCCAGCAGGTCGTGGAGCCGGTGGTGCAGCTCCTGACGCGGCTGCCCGAAGGCTCGCGGTTCACGGTCTGGACGACGGGCGACCGCCCCCACCGCATCGTGAGCGACTACACGACCGACGCGGCGGCCGCGGCCCAGGCCATGCGCCGGGTGTTCCCGCAGGGCGGTAACACGCTGTTCGACACGCTGGTGGAGGCCTCGCGCGACCTGGCCAAGCGCGAAGGCGAGCGCACCGCCGTGGTGGTGGTCACCGGACTCGGCATCGGATTCCGCAACTACGACCGCACCCAGGTCGTCCGCGAGGGCGAGAAGAGCGGCGCCACGTTCCTGGCCGTGCAGGTCGAGGAGGGCCGCCTGGCACCGGGCGCCGAGCGCGCGGGCATCGGCGAGGTGGACTCCTCCGACTACGAGTACGTGCTTTCGGGCCTGGCCCAGAAGACCGGCGGCCGGCGCGAGAGCACGCTCTCCGCGATGGGCATCGGCTCGGCGCTGGGCAAGGTCGCGGCCGAGCTACGCGGGCAGTACCGCCTGGCCTACCTCGGCCTGCCGGGCGTGGAGGATCCCAAGGTCAAGGTGACGGTGGCGCGTCAGGGAGCGAACGTGCGCGTCGGCAGTCCCCGCACGTGATCCCCATGCGAGCCCGTCTGGCCCTGGCCGCCCTGGTCATGGCCCTCCCCGCGGTCTTGGCGGCCCAGACCCCGCGCCGTCCGCCCACGTTCGAGGCCGGCATCGAGGTGGTCAACCTCCACGTCACGGTGATGGACGGGCGCAACCGCTACGTCACGGACCTGAAGGAGGGGGACTTCGCCATCTTCGAGGACGGCGTCAAGCAGGACCTGACCCTGTTCAACCACGAGGACCTGCCGATCTCGCTGGCCCTGATGATGGACGTCTCGGCCTCGATGGACGAGAAGCTCGGACAGGCGCAGCAGGCGGCCATCCGTTTCGTGAAGACGCTGCGCCCGCAGGACGTCGCCCAGGTCGTGGCCTTCAACGACCGCATCAACGTGCTGAGCGACTTCACCGCGGACCACGCCGCGCTGGAGAAGGCGGTCACGCGGACCGAGGCCTCCGGCCCCACGGCCCTGCACAATGCGCTCTACATCTCGCTGAAGGATCTGGGCAGGCAGAAGAAGGCGGGCGAGCTGCGGCGGCGCGCGCTCGTGCTGCTCTCGGACGGCGAGGACACGGCTTCGCTCGTCCAGGACGAGCAGGTGATGGAGCTGGCGCGGAAGCTGGAGATCGCCATCTACGCGGTGAGCCTGCGGCCCAACCGATTACAGGACCGGAACCGCCTGAGCTTCAGCCAGGCCGCCCATCTACTCACCGTGCTCAGCCGCGACACGGGCGGCCAGGTCTACTTCCCCAACTCTCTCTCCGAGCTCGACTCGGTCTACGACCGCATCGCCGAGGAGCTGCGCACCCAGTACAACCTCGGCTACGTCTCGTCCAACCGCCGGCGCGACGGCAAGTGGCGGCGGATCGTGGTGCGCACCCGCGAGGAGCTGCAGGTGCGACACAAGATCGGCTACTACGGCCCGCGCGGCGAGCGCGTCAGCTCGGCGCTGAACTGACGGCCGGACTAGAAACCGACGTGGATGCTCAGGTGCGGTCGCACGCAGAACAGCCGCCCGTGGTAGTGCGCGCGCGCTGAGCGGTACCGGGGATACGGCCCGTTGTAACCGTAGCGGTCGTAGGGGTCGTAGCCGTAGGGGTCGTCGTAGTAGTAGGTGTCGTACCCATAGGCGTAGTACGGGTCATACACGTATGGCAGATAGCGGTACGGGCGGTAGCCGTACGACCGGCGAGGGCTGTACCGGTAGCGGTCGTAGGACCGATACGTGTGGCCCCGATCCCGGTACCCGTACGACTGCCGGGGCGCCCGGTACGAACGCGACGAATAGCCGCGGTCGTGGCCCCGCGAACGGGAACGCGGGTGGGCCGCCTCGGCCGCCGACGGCAGCGACACGCCGACCAGGGCGCTGAGCGCCAGCGCGCCGGCCAGGGTCTTGATCCTCATGGGACCTCCTGTGGGGGACTGGCTGGTCGCCAGCAAACCGCGTTCCATGTCGGCCCGCCTCGGCGCGACAACGAGTTGCCCCGGTCGCGGTCCCCGCCGCTGTCGGCGGGCGGGGACAGCGCGTCATCCCGTGAGGCCAGTCACTCGACCCAGACGCGAACCATCTGGTCCTCGTCGTCGATCTCGACCAGGTCCTGGCCGGCCTCGAGCGCGGCCAGCATCTCGGAGATGCGCACCTCGCACCGGGCGTGGCGCTCTTCGCCACAGGCGAAGTCGATCCGGGGCCAGCCGTCCCCCACCGCACGGACGAGCGCCAGGGGGAGGTTCACGGTCACCTTCTTTCGATTGGAGCCCTTTTCGGTGACCCGCACCTTGAGCCAGGTCGGCTCCTTGCCCGCGCCCCGCGCCGGCCGCGCCGCACGTGCCGGCTCGTCGCCGGTCACGCTGCGCGGCGGGAGTGCGTCGGGAGCCACCTGCGCGACCTTCTCACCCGTGACCGCCCTCTTCACGACCGCCAGGTCGTCTTCCTGCATGCCGCCAGGGCCCGCGGCCCTGGCGACGCCCATCGTGACCACGCCCACCGCAGCCACGACCGTGGCCGCCCACGCCATCCACACGCGCCGCTTCATGCCGGCCTCCTCACGAGAGATCACTCGATCCAGATCTGGATGCGCTGGCCCTCTTCGTCTCCCTCGACGTCGATGATCTGCGTCGGCCCCAGCTTCACGAGCTGCTCCCAGAAGCGCTCGGGGTCGCCGTAGCCCTTCAGGCGGAGCTCGCGCCGGGCGTCCTCCGGCAGGCTCTTGAAGACGATCTCCGCCAGGGCGAGGGGCACGTCCACCGATACCTTGCGCCGGCCCTGCTCGAAGATGCGGACCTTGAGCGTGCGGCCCCGCCCGGCGTCTCCGTTGCGGCTGGGCGCGGACGCGGAGGGGCGGATGTCCGACAGCGCCTTGGGATCCAGGCGCAGGAGGCACAGCTTCGCGCGCTGGACGAGGTCGTCGTCGGTCTCCGTCTGCACCATCGTCTTCAGGAGCGGCAGCGCGGGCCGGCCGGCCTCGGAGCCCAGGCCGCAGGACTGCAGCGCCGCGTAGTAGCGCACGGTCTTGCTGGGATCCGAGAGGGCCTCGTGCAGCACGGGCAGGTACTGCCGCCGCTCGCTCTTGTACAGGCGCGCGGCCAGACCCACGCGGTTGGTGCGCGCCTCCTCGGCCAGGGCGCGGTTGGCCGGCTTGCGCGCCAGGAAGGCGTCGTATTCCTTGAAGGCGCGCTCGTGCTCGCCGAGCTGCTCGCTCGCGCGCGCGACCCAGTAGGCGGCCGCGTCGGCGTCGGCGCCGCGCGAGGTCGCCAGCACCTGCTGCCACGCGGCGCGGGCCTCCGCGTACTTGCGGTCGAAGAAGAGCGCCTTGGCCGCGCGCAGGCGCTCCGGGTCCCCCTGGGCCAGGACGCCGGCCGTCGCGCAGACGAGAAGAGCGGCCACGAAGAGGACGCGCTTCACCCTTGCAGCTCCCGTGTCATCAGGTCGATCTTCAGCAGCAGCCGGCGGCGCTCGACCAGCCGGTTGATGTTCTGCAGGTCGTGCTTCCGGGCGCACGCCTCCAACGAAGCGACCTCGCGCAGCGCCTCCTCCACGTCGTCGAGGACCGGCCGTGCGCTCGCCACCGCGGCCCCGTCCACGTCGAGCAGGCTCCGCCGGGCCAGCAGCTCGCGGCTGCGCTGCGCTTCATCGCCGATGTCCACGCGCTCTTCGCCCTTGCGGCACCGGCGCGGCCGGGCCGCCACCGTCACCAGCACGTCGCTCGCCTCGTCGAGGTAGCGCGCGGCCTGCTCGCGCGCCACGCGGCGCTCGAGGTGGCGGACGAACTCGTCGGAGACCTCCGGAGCCTCGGCCACGGCGGCGGGCGGGGGCGCGTCCGCGGGCGCGCGCGGCGCGGGCGGCCACCCCACCGCGACGACGAGAGCCGCGGCGACCGCCGAGCCCGCCACCCAGGCCAGGACCGCCCGCGACGAGCGGGGCCGGCGCTCCGCCGCCTCGTCCACCCGCGCGAGCACGCGCGTGCGCAGCGCCGAGAGCGGCAGGGGCGGCTCCGCCGTGCGGATGGGGTCGCGGGCCAGCACGTCCAGCGTGGCCTGAAACGCGACCAGGTGCGCCCGGCACGCCGCGCACTGGTCCAAATGGCGCTGTACGCGCGCGCGCGCGGCCTCGCCGGTGACCGCACCCGCCGCGAGCAGGGCCACGCGGCGCTCCCACCGGCCATGCAGGAGGTTCATCGGCCCCGCTCCCCCAGCCGGTCACGCAGCCGGTGGATGGCGCGGTGCAGGCTGCTCTTCACCGTGCCCAGGCTGAGCCCGAGCGTCTCCGCGATCTCGTCGAGCGTCATCTCGTCGTAGTGGCGCAGCACCACGATCGTGCGCTGGCGTTCCGGCAGGCCGCGCAGCGCGCCGGCAATGCGGGCGCCCAGCTCGTGGCCGAGGGCCTGGCGCTCCGGCGAAGGGGCCAGGTCGCTCCAGCGCCGGTCGTGGTCGTGGTCGGCGGGCCCGTCCGCGAGCGGCTGCTCCGAGAGCCGCCGGCGCCGGATACGGCGGTAGCGGTCGATGGCCTGGTTGATGCCGATGCGCGTCAGCCAGGGAGCCACTTCCGACCGTGCGTCCCAGCGCGCCGCGTTCTGGAAAGCCTTCACGAAGGTCTCCTGCACCACGTCCAGCGCCTCGTCCGGGTCACGCAGGTACCCGAGCACCACGCGATAGATCCTCCGGTAGTGGCGTTCCATGAGCGCGGACAGGGCGTCCCGGTCGCCCTGCGCCAGCGCCGCCATGAGCTCGCGGTCGGAGCGCTCCATCGGTCGCGGTCAGGCATTGGACCACGGAGCCCCCCACACACGCTCGCGTCCTAGCGAAGCCAGACCAGCACCTGTTCGCCGTCTTCCTCTTCGACTTCGGCGAGGATGCCCAGGCCGGCCTTCTCGATGTCCTCGAGCCGGACGTGGCGCCGGACCCGCCGGGCGATCTGGTCATGGTCGCCGTCGTGGCCCGCGATCTCCTTTTCCCAGTGCACCCGGCGCTCCGCCGCCCGCACCAGCCACATGGGCACGCTGACGCGCACGAGCTGGCGGTCGCCGGGGTCGAAGACG
>Ga0326597_10013985_pt1 | contig 10528 bp, 6 predicted proteins | sample RVTome_12_FD_203789 | JGI IMG/M metagenome (GOLD analysis project Ga0326597, IMG submission 203789) | Soil microbial communities from uranium-contaminated site in the Upper Colorado River Basin, Wyoming, United States - RVT100D185 | ecosystem: Environmental > Terrestrial > Soil > Contaminated >... | reverse complement strand
GAGTCCCCCAGTTCCGCATATGCGGAATGCGCCTCCCGGCCCTTCGTGCGGAGCAGGACCCTCAGCGCGCCCTTTGTTCCGGTCGCGAGCATGCTTTCGGTCGGCTCTCCGTTGATCAGAAAGCGGCTCGTCGCGGGAAGTTGATTTGCCATCCTCGCTCCGTCCGAACCGCGCTCCTCGCCGACCACGAAGAGCAGGTCGACGCGCTCCTCGCCCTCGGCGACCAGTCGCTCGGCTGCGGTCATCATCGCCGCGGCGATTCCCTTCGCGTCACAGGAGCCCCGACCGTACAGGCGGTCGTCGGCCGAGCGCACCGGAATGAACGGCGGTACCGTGTCGAGGTGCGTGCTGAGAGTAACGCCCCCTCCCTTGCGCGAGGCCCAGACGTTTCCGCGCCCAGGCGTGACTTCCTGCACAGTGACATTCCAGCCACGCGCAACGAGCCAGCGGGCGACGAAGTCGACGACGCGAGCTTCGTCGAGCGTGACCGAGGGAATCGCGACGAGTTCGGCTGCGAGTGCTAGTGCGTCAGTCATCCAATTTGTTCAGGCCGGAGGGCATGCCGGGGCTGGGAATCGAACCCAGATGGGCTTTCGCCCGAGGGATTTTAAGTCCCTCGCGTCTAACCAATTTCGCCACCCCGGCGGGAATCGCGAAATCCGCAAAACAAAAACCGGACGTCGCGGACCGACATCACACGTCCGCGACTTCCGGCCTCACTCCGTGAATTCCGCGGTAGCAAAGCGGGAAACGGGACTCGAACCCGCGACCCCAACCTTGGCAAGGTTGTGCTCTACCAACTGAGCTATTCCCGCGATTCGCTGAAGTTACCCGGCGCAGACAAGGCGAACAAGCAACGCGTCGTCTCAGGGGCGCACTCCGTGGGCGTGGACGGCAAACCAGGCGACATAGGCCACCAGCCCCGAAAGGGCGGCGTCGGCCCCGCCGGACACCGCTGCACCCGAGGCGTCGACGTGCTCGGCCGCGAATCCCAGGTCGAGAGGGGCGCGCCGCAGCCATTCGAGCACGGCACTCGAGTCCGGTCCCATCAGCCGACCGAGCTGCTGTTGCAGGCTCGTCGAGTCTCCCACTGCCTTCGCAGACCGCCGGTACACCGAATCCGTGCGATCAATCGCCTCCAACAGCGGAAGCCAGAGCGTGGACGCGGCGGGGTCGTCTTCATGCACGACGCGGCCGCCCGGTTCGACGCTCGAAGCGAAGACGGCCTTGCTCATTTCGCCGACCGCAAAGTGCCGCCGAATCGCGGCGCGAACGGCCTCGGGATCCTGCAGTCCCTTCGCTTCGGTTTCGTCGAGCGTGCGCTTGAGGCAGTCGAGCGCGTACGCCACCGCCGCGTTCGCGTGGATCGAGAATAGCTGCGAGGCCGCCCCGCCGAGTCCGACGTCGGCGCGATACAGAGGGAAATGCTCGTCGCGCCTGTCGCCCAGGTCTTCCGCGGACAGGTACAGTGTGTCGGCGAGCACGGGCTCTTCGACGATCTGATCGTCCCCGGTATCGCGGATGTATCGATCGGCAGCGATGGCGTAGGCGGATGCCCCCTCCAGCGTAAAGCCCGGGGAGAACAGCGTGCCGTCGAAATAATTGACCCCGCGGCCCGGCGCGTACCCGTGTACCTCGCAGATGCGCAGGATCAGCTCCCGCGCGAGCGGCGGATCGGCGAGTTGCACAGCGGGCACCGTCCACATCAGTGCTTCCCAGTCGCGAATCGTGACCCCGCGCGACGACCACGGCGCGCGACTTCGCACGATGTAGAAATGCGCGTCGTCCAGCGCGCGACCGACGGAAAAGAAATACGCGAACAACAAGTGCCGGTTGATCACCCCGTCGATCGAGTCGAAGCCGGACGTCTGCTCGAGCGCGCGCAACGAGTCGCGCGTCCCATTGAGCAACGCCTTCCACCCACGTTGCTTGAGCACGCCAACCGTCGCCAGCGCACCGTCGCGCTCGGGGCCCGCTCCGAGGTAGAACGCGACTTCGGCGCGCTTGCCCGCAGGCACGGCAACCTGCCGATGGACAGCATAGGATGCCCCGGTCACGGTCACAGTTGCGCCTTCGTCACCGGTGATCGCCATGGCGGCGAAACCGGGGGTATCGGTTCCGTCGAGCACCACCTCGCCGCGTTCGGTTTCCGCGACGCGGTGGGCGGCCTCGATCGCGCGCGGTGTGCAGACGCGAAGCTGCCGGTGGCCGAGCGTTCCCTCGAGACCGAACACGACCCCGACGGCCTCCGTGCCGCGATTCTCGACGGACAGCACGTAAACGGCGCCGGCGACATCCACGTCGCGTCCGAACGGCGCAAACACGGTGCCGCGAGCGACGATATTGCCGGCGCTTGCGGTAAAGGTGGGAATCCAGTGGTTCGCCCGCTCCCACGCGATGCCCTGGCGGGCGAGCCCGAGCGGCTCGCCGTTGACGTGCAGCACGGGCCGAGCGAGCGCCGGTCCTTCGCCGTCGAGAAATGCCTCGGACCCGGCGAACTCCACCGCAGCCCTGGCCCCACTATGCAGCAGGCCGACTGCGTGGATCGCGCCGTCGACCGGATGCACGCACGGAAGCGCAAGCCAGTGGTTGCCGGTCACTTGCCACGGCACCGTCCCGATGTCTTTTCGTGTCACCGCTGAGGATCCCCGTTATCTTGGCGCGGGTACGAAACGTACTCGCGAACTACCTTAATCGCCCCGAATTCCCCTGTTTTGATCTCCGTTCGCGTTCCGATCTCACGAAAGATGGCTGTGGCGCTTGGCGTCATGGCGCTTGGCGTCATGGCGCTTGCCGTTTCGGCTCCCGTCGTCCAGCTGGCCGGAGCGCAGGGTCCGCGTGGCGCTGGTCCCGACGCGCGCACGCCCGCTTCCGGCACGCTGCGTGTCGGCTTCGCCGCAACATGGACACGCAACTCGGAAGCGTATGAGAACGGCGTGCTGCTGCCGATCGGAGACCGGTACACGACGTTGAGTCTGGGGCCTGAGGCGATCCGCAACCTGCAACCAATTGAGGATGCCGCCCGTCTTGCCGCCGGTCTCCCCGACTTCGGCGCGTCGCTCGGCGCCATCCAGACCGGCGCCAGGTCGCGGTTCGAGTCCACACCGCTGGGCGTTGAGTACGGGGTGACGTCCCGGTTCGCCCTCGGCGCCGTGGTTCCGTTCGTAACCAGCGTTTCGCGCGTGGACGTCGCGGCAAACGCTTCGGCCGCCACTGCGACCGTGGGCTGGAATCCGGCGCTCACCTCGGAGTCGATCGTAGCGGCCAACCAGCAATTGCTGTCGCAGTTCGACGCGGCGTCGACGTCCCTTTCACAGCGCATAGCGGAGTGCCTTGCGTCTCCGGGCGCAGCTGGATGCGGAGCGATCGTGGCGGCGCCGGCGGCAGCACAGTCGCTCGTTGCCGAGTCACAATCGTTCGCGAATGCGATCGCCGCGCTCTACGGCGGGCGAAGCGGCTCGGCCGGCGCGCCGTTCATTCCGCTCGCCGGTAGTCCGGCGCAGGCGGCAATCACCGCCCGTCTGGCGGGCTTCAAGACACAGTTCGCCGCATTCGGAGGCGCTCCGCTCACAGCCGCGGCACCCGTTGGCGCCCCGGCACCGATGACGGGCGCCCAGTTCCAGCAGCTCCTGTCGGATTCGCTGTACGGGATAGTGGCGAATCCCCTCATTCCGGTGGTGCGCCGCGGGATCGGCGACATCGACCTGACCGCGGCCTACACGTGGCACGACTCGTACGCGCCGGCACGCGCGGACGCGCCCTGGCGCGAGAACATCTGGTGGCGGAGCGCGCTCGTTGGCGTCTTCCGGCTTGGATCGGGCGCGGCTGCCGAGGCGGCCGACCTCATTGCTGTGGCGGTGGGCGATCACCAGAACGACATCGAGGTTCGGTCGATCAGTGATGTGGGTGTCGGCCGCTTTTCGCTGACGAGTTCGCTCCGGTACACGGTGCAGTCCGCCACCGACGTGAGCGTGCGCGTTCCGCCGATGCCACGTGATCCGTACCCGGAATCGTTCCGCACACTCGCAGCGCGCCGCGTTCCGGGGAACGAGCTGGCGATCGAGATCTTTCCCCGGTGGACGCCGAGCGAGGCGATGAGCGTCGCCGCCTTCTATGGATATCGGTCAAAGGGCGAGGCCACATGGTCGGGAACCTCCGTCGCGACCGGACTCGACGGATCTACGGTGAACCTCAACGCGGCGATCCTCGGCAGCGACACCGCCGAGCGCGAGCACCGATTTGGCGCCAGCATCGCCTACTCCTCGCTCGACGCGTGGAAACGCGGGCAGGCGCGTTGGCCTGTCGAGGTAGCAATTTCGCATTACCAGACGACGGCCGGCTCGGGCGGGACCGTGCCGAAGCTGGTCCATGATGACGTGCAGATTCGCTGGTATATCCGGTTGCTCGGCCGCGGCGAACCCAGGCGATAGTGGTGACGGCCTGGGCGCGTCGTTCACCTCGTACGTCGCGCGCGCCACGCCGGACTGGCCAGGCGCTCCGTTTTTTCGAGTAGCGTGCGCGCGACGAGCCCGGATTTCTCACCACGATTTTACTCAGCGCGTGTGTCGGGGGCGTAGCGTGTTGGGCGCGAGGGACGTATCTCCGCATGGGAGACCGATGGCCGGCGAACAACGTGGCCGGCTGGCGCGAGTCGCAGCCTGGTGTTGCGGCGACCGGCCACTCGGCTCCATGTCTGGTCACGGATCAGGCGGGTGATCCGGATCAGACTGGTACGACAGCGACCGGATCGGGCGGTCGCGAAACGGGCAATTCCGCACAAGTGACCGTACCAGCTGGATTGGGCACCATACGACGGCCGACCGTGTTGGCAGTTCTCCCAGTATTGCAGTACCCGACTGATCGGTATCATCCGCAGGCATCCGTGACTCCCCGGCAGGGCCGAGAGCTCTCCGTGCTCGCCACGCCGCGAGGCGAATACTCGTGAGAAATGCCGACTAGGCGCGCCGCTTTTTCGAGGAACGCGCGCGCAACGCGGGACCGGTGTTGCCCTGACCGGCTACGAGCAGTTCGCGGCCGTGGGCGAGACTGACGTCGCTCGACGGATCGCCGCCGAGCATTCGCGCCAGTTCCTTCACACGATCGTCACCATCGACCACGACGATATCGGCGGATGTGACGCCGCCCTTTGCCGCCTTGCGAACCACGACATGGTTCTCGGCGCGGGACGCGATCTGGGCCAGGTGCGTGATGGCGAACACCTGATGGCGCTCCCCGACTTTGCGCATGGCGTCGCCGACCATCAGACCCACCGCGCCTCCGATTCCGGCGTCCACCTCGTCAAAGATGAGTGTCGGCACCCGGTCGAGGCCCGCGAGAATCGTCTTCAGCGCCAGCATCACGCGGGCGAGTTCGCCGCCTGAGGCGACCCGGGCGATCGGCCTGTCGTCGTGACCCACGTTGAGAGCGACCCGATACTCCACGTCCTCGGCACCGGTCGGCGCCACGGTGTCGCGCGGCCTCAAGGTCACGGAGAAACGCCCGTCGGGCATCCCCAGCTCGGGCAGGAGAGACTCCACCGCCTTCGCCAACTTGCCGGCTCCGGACCGGCGCTTCGCGGTGAGTCGCGCGGCCGCGGTGCGCAGTTCGGCGTCGGCGGCGCGCACAGCCGCCTCGAGTGCCGCAAGGTCGTGGCTCGCGTTGTCGAGCGCATCAAGCGCTTCCCGCGCCGCTCGCCCGGCCGCCATCGCCTTCTCGACCGATCCACCGTGCTTCATCGCCAGCCGATAGAGCAGGTCGCGCCGCTGCTCGACGGCGGCAAGCCGCGCCGGATCGTGTTCGATCGTGCCTGCATATGTCGTGACTTCGCGCGCGAGTTCGTCGACGGCGTAGTAGGCGGCGTCGAACAGCGACTGCAGTCGTTCCGTCGACTGGTCAATCCGTTGCAGGGCCGCGAGCGAACGCTGCAGGTGGCCGAGCCGCTGGCCGATCGCGTCATCGCCCTCATCGAGCGCGGCGGCCAACTCGGCCGTAAGCTGCGTCAGCTCCTCAGCGTGGGTGAGGCGGGCCGCCTCGCTCGCGAGCCCATCCTCCTCGCCCTCGCGCATCCGGGCGGCGTCGATCTCGTCGGCCACGTGCCGGAGGTAGTCGGCCTGCTGCTGCGCGTCGTCGCGCCGCGCAATGCGCTCGTCAAGCGCCGCGCGCGCCGCCTGCGCTGCCGCGTGTGCCGACGCGACGGCCGCCGCTTCGGCGGTGGCCGCTGAATACTGGTCGAGCATTTCACGTTGCGACGGCTCGTCCAGGAGCGCCTGGGCGTCATGCTGGCCGTGGATGTTGACCAGCAGCCGGCCGACGGAGGCGAGAACGCCTGCCGTCACTGGCGTACCGTTGATCCAGGCCCGCGTGCGGCCGGTGGCCGCCACTTCGCGCTTGAGCACCACGAGCCCACCTTCTGCGTCGATTCCGTGACCGTCGAGCGCCCGCAGCACGTCGACTGCTTCGGCCGCGTGAAACTCTCCCTCGACGGTCGCTCGGTCCGCGCCGGTCCGGACATCGTCGGCCGACGCGCGCTCTCCCACGAGCAGACCCAGCGCCCCGACGATGATCGACTTGCCGGCTCCGGTCTCACCACTGAGCACGTTGAGGCCGCGACCGAGGGGGAGCGCGACGGACTCAATGATGGCGACGTTCCTGATGCGGAGTTGGGCGAGCACGCGGCTCCCGGTTGTTACGCGTCGCGGTCCGCCAATCCACCCCACCCCAGTTTGCGACGGAGGCGCCCGATGAACGTCGTGCCGTGGAGACGCACAATTCGCACCGGATTGGCCGCGCGCCGGACCGTGAGCGCGTGACCACCCGACAAGGTGGCGCCAACCTGCCCGTCCACCGTTACCAAAACTTCGTCGGGAGCATCTTCCGGTTGCAGCGTGATGACCGAGCCGGGCTGGAGCACCAGCGGACGAATGGCGAGCGTGTGCGCCGCGATCGGTGTGACCGTGAGCGACTGAACCCCTGGCTCCACTATCGGCCCGCCGGCCGACATCGAGTAGGCGGTGGTTCCGGTGGGGGTGGAGATCACGATACCGTCGGCGGCCAGCACGGCGAGCGACTCGCCATTGACCGAAAGGCGCAGGCGGAGCACGCGAGCGAACCCGCCCTTGTGGACGACGACGTCGTTCACCGCGCGCATCGGGGCGCTCTGCGGACCGTCGACCAGGCCAGTCGTCGCTTCGAGCACCATGCGCACGTCGGACGTGTAGTTCCCCTTCGCGAGCCGCGGCAGCACACGCGTGAACTCCTTGGCCGACGAACTCGTGAGATAGCCCAGCTTGCCGAGGTTCACGCCCAGCAACGGAACGTCGGCGCCATTCAGGAAACGCGCGGAGCGCAGCAGTGTTCCATCGCCGCCGAGCGACACGACGGCGTCGAGATCGGCCGGAGCATCCACCTCCTTCGCGCCGGGCGACATCGAGAGCAGCGTCGGCTCGACGAACACCTCGATGCCGAGTCGCGGCGCTTCACGGAGGATGAGCGCGATGATATCCGTCAGTCCGTCGTATTCGACGTGCCCGAAGACACCGAGCCGCATCAGCCGGCGACCGCTTCGGTGCCGTGCAACGCCCGCACGCGGTCGGCGATTCCAGCGGCATCGAGTCCGCAGGCGGCCAGTTGGCGGGCACGCGGCGCCGCGTACACGATCCGATCAGGCACGCCTAGCGTCGACACGCGAACGCCACCGTCGAGGTCGCCGATTACGCGTGCCATCATGGCGCCAAACCCGTTCACCACGGTGCCCTCTTCGACCACCAGGACCTGACGGTGATCGGCGATGACCGCGGCGAGCGTCGCTTCGTCGTACGGCTTGAGAAACCGGCAGTTCACGACCGTGATGTCGAGCCCATCGGCGGCGAGCGTTTCCGCCGCCTCGAGCGATGGCACCACCATCGTCCCCGCGGCGAGAATCGCGACCTCGCTCCCGCGGCGAAGCACTTCCCACGACCCGTACGGTACCGCGGCGATCTCGCGGATATGCGGCACGACATCGGGCGCCGCCGCCCGCGGGTAGCGCATGGAAAAGGGGCCCGCGCCGTGCGCCACGGCGGTCCGGAGCATCCCCAGCAGTTCGCGTCCGTCCATCGGGGCCGTGACGGTCGCGTTCGGCACGGCCAGCATGTAGGCGATGTCGTACAGCCCCGCGTGCGTTTCACCATCTTCGCCCACGAGACCGGCCCGGTCGAGGCACAGCACGACCGGCAGGTTCTGGATCGCGACGTCGTGAATGATGCTGTCGTAGGCGCGCTGGAGGAACGTCGAGTAGATGGCGGCGACGGGGCGAACGCCGCGTGTGGCCATCCCCGCGGCCATGGTGATGCCATGCGCCTCGGCAATCCCCACATCGAAGAACCGGTCGGGATGCGCCTTTGCCGATGGCGATGTTCCCGTGCCGCTCGGCATCGCCGCGGTGATCACGGCAATGCGCCGGTCCTCTTCCATCAGCTCCGAAAGGCCCTTGCCAAACACCGAAGTCCAGTTCGCGTTGCCGGTCGACGTTGACCGCTGCTTTCCGGTGGCCGGATCGTGACCCGGCGGAAGGGCGTGCCACTTCTCGCCGTGCTCGCCTGCCGGGAACCCCTTGCCCTTCTGGGTGATGACATGGACGAGGATCGTACCTTTCATTGCCCGCACCGCCCGGAACGTGTCGGCCATTTGCGCAATATCGTGCCCGTCGATCGGCCCGAAATAGCGGAATCCGAGTTCCTCAAAAAGGACGCCGGGCGTGAGAAACGCCTTCAGGCTCTCCTCCCATTTGTGGAGCAGCTTCTCGGCGTCCTTGAACGGGCCGGGGGCCTGGCGGGCGAAATCGCCGATCTTCGACCGAATTCGGTTGTAGAGCGAGTTGCGCTGGACCGACGTGAGGTACTTGTGCATCGCACCGACGTTCGGCGCAATGGACATCTCATTGTCGTTGAGGACCACGATCATGTCGCGGCGCGACGCGCCGGCGTTGTTCAGGCCTTCGTACGCCAGACCGCTGCCCAGCGAGCCGTCGCCGATGATGGCGACGACGCTGAACTGCTCTCCATTGAGGTCGCGCGCGACCGCCATGCCGTAGGCGGCCGAAATCGAGGTGGCGGCGTGCCCCGCCCCGAAGGTGTCGTACGGGCTTTCCGCGCGCTTGAGGAACCCGGACAGTCCGCCCTCCTGGCGCAGCGTCGCCATCCGCGACGCCCGGCCGGTGAGCACCTTGTGCGGATAGCCCTGATGCCCGACATCCCAGACGAGTTGGTCACGCGGCGTATCGAACACATGATGCAGCGCGACGGTGAGTTCGACCACGCCAAGGCCCGCACCGATGTGCCCCCCCGTGCGCGAGCACGAATCGATCAGGAACTCCCGAACCTCGGCCGACAACGCCACGAGCTGCTCGACGTTCAGCGACTTGAGGTCGGCGGGCCCGGAAAGCGAGGAGAGGATTGGCGTGTCAACCATATCGTAGAGTACGGTAATCTCAGGGAGTTCGCGTGGAAACGCTACGACGGTCGCGCGACGGCAAACCGCGCCAGGTACTCCAGGTCCGTCGAATGGATGCCGGCGTCGACCAGCGCCCGACAGGCGTCGTCGGCGAGTGCGGTCGCCCGTGCGCGCGCCTCATCAACACCAAGCACCGCGGGATACGTGCTTTTGCCGTGCGCCGCATCCTTTCCCGCCGTCTTGCCAAGTTGTGACGTCGTGGCGGTCACGTCCAGCACGTCGTCGGCGATCTGGAATGCCAGCCCGACCGCCTCGCCGTAGCGCCGGAGGGCCGCCATCGTCGACTCCGGCGCACCGGCCGCGAGCCCGCCGATGCGAACCGAGGCGCAGATCAGGGCCCCCGTTTTCAGGCGGTGCACATTTTCGAGTGCGGTGGCGTCGAGCGACCGGCCTTCGGCGAGCAGGTCGAGGAACTGCCCCCCGATCATCCCACCCGCCCCTGACGCCTGCATCAGCGTGCGGACGATCTCGCCCTGGACCGACGGAGCAAGACCAAGCGCGCGCGCGGCTTCTGCCGCGGCCAGTGCGGCGAGCGGTACCATTGCCACACCAGCGGCGGCGGCCGCCACCACACCGTGCTGCCGATGCACCGTCGGGCGCCCACGGCGCACGTCGTCGTCGTCCATGCAGGGCAGGTCATCGTGTACCAGCGAATACGCATGCACCACTTCGACCGCCGCGGCCAACGAGCTCACATCGCCGGTTCCGCCACCGGCGCGGTAGGCAGCGATGAGCAGAACGGCCCGCAACCGCTTGCCCGCGCCCGACAGCGCATAACCGACTGCGGCCGCGACACGGGGATCGAGCGCTGTGCCGGCAAGCGACCCAATGTGCTCGAGCGCAGCGGCGACGGCCGCCCGCTCGGCGTCGAATCGCACCGAGGGCGCGTCAGTCGCGGTCATCGGCTTCCAGTGGCACACCGTCGGACGCCTCGAGCGTCCCGCCGGCGCGCTCCAGCAGTTCGCGCAGCCGGCCTTCGGCGGATTCGAGCGTTTCCGAGGCAGCGCGCAATCGGGCGATGCCCTCCTCGAACAACTTG
>Ga0326597_10013984_pt1 | contig 10528 bp, 10 predicted proteins | sample RVTome_12_FD_203789 | JGI IMG/M metagenome (GOLD analysis project Ga0326597, IMG submission 203789) | Soil microbial communities from uranium-contaminated site in the Upper Colorado River Basin, Wyoming, United States - RVT100D185 | ecosystem: Environmental > Terrestrial > Soil > Contaminated >... | reverse complement strand
CGGTAGATCCCGGACGCATACCCACGCGTGAAAACCGCGCCGACGGATCGGTTGGCATCGGCTCAACTGAGCCCGTGGTGGGTACGCCCGGGGCTCGACATCCGGGACGGCCGCCTGGCGATCGCCGGCGAGGACGCGGAAAAGCTGGCGCGCCGGCACGGGACCCCGCTCTACGCCTACGACCTCGCCCGGTTCGGCGAGAACGCCCGGACGCTCCAGGAGGCGCTCGCCCGGACCGGATTGCCATACGTCGTCCGGTTCGCGCTCAAGGCGAACCGCGAGCCGGAGGTCCTCGCCGTGCTGCGCGGACTCGGCGCCCCGGGCTCGCCGGAGAGCGTCGGGATCGATGCCTGCTCGCCCGGCGAAGTCATCCACGCGCTGGCCAACGGCTGGCACGCCGAGGAGGTCAGCTACACCGGGACGAACGTGTCCGAGCGGGACCTCGACGTCCTCCTCGACGCCGGCGTCCACCTGAACCTCGACGCGGTCAGCCAGGTCGAGCGGCTCGGGCGGCGGGCACCCGGGCGGACGATCGGGCTGCGGGTCGACCCCGGCGCGGGCGCCGGCTATCACGAGGGCCTGGCCTACAGCAGCGGCGAGCGGCCCACGAAGTTCGGGATCGGGCGGGACCGGCTGGCCGAAGCGCTCGACGCCGCGCGGCGCCACCGGCTGACGATCGACACGGTCCACTTCCACGCCGGGTCTGGCTGGCTGGGGGATGGGCTGGCGGCGTTCGAGGCGGCGCTCGAGCGGGCGGTCGCGATGACCCGCGAGCTGATCGCTGCCGGCTGCCCGATCCGGGAGGTCAACGTCGGTGGCGGGCTCGGCCGGCCGGCCCGCTACGACGAGCAGCCGATCGATGTCCTCGCCTATGCGGCCCTGCTCGGCCGGCATCACGGCCCCCTGGGGGTGACGATCGCCTGTGAGCCCGGCGACTTCATCGCGAAGGATGCGGCGATCCTGCTCGGGGAGGTCGTGACGGTCGAGCGGCGCGGGGAGACTACGTTCGTCGGCCTCGACATCGGCTGGAACGTCAACTGCGCGTACTTCATCTACCGCTTCGCCCAGGAGATCGTCCTGTGCCGCGATCCCGCGGCCCCGAGGACGACATCCGTGACCGTGGCTGGCCACATCAATGAGGCCGGCGACATCTTCGCCGAGGACTATCCGATGCCCGAAGTCGCCGAGGGCGACGTCGTCGCGCTGCTCAACGCCGGCGGTTATCTCCAGGCGATGAGCTCCACCCACTGCCTCCGACCGATGGCCGGCGCGGTATTCCTCGAGCGTTAGCGCGGCCGAGCGTCTCATCTGGCCCCCTGGGGGACGGAACAGGGCCCAGGGGGATCGTGTGTCCGGGTCGCGAGCGTGGCAGTTCAGGCGGGTTCCGCCAAATGTCCCTGGCGGGGACCGATGATCGATTCGCGCGTCGCGCCGTCCCCCACGGGGACATTTGAGAGTTCGGCGCTCAGTCGCTGGACAGATTGCCCCATGAGCGGGATCGGCCGATCGTGACCCGGATGATCGGTCGTGTCTCGAGATTGTGGTCGCGGTACTGCTCGTATTTCGTCCGCAGCGCCTTGACTGTCCGGGCATGCTCCTCGCGCTCGTGAGGCTGCGGCTCGAGGATCTCTCCCCGGCCGTACACGCGGACCCAGCCGAGCCGCGACCAGTCCTCGTCCCAGCGATCGGCGAGGACGACCGCCTCGGGCAGCACGAGCAGGTCCTTGATCCGGCTGAGCTGCTTCGGATCCGGGGAGGCCTTCGTCTTCTCGTCGATCGGGGTGTAGAGGAGCGGCCGGCCCAGCTTGTCGTCCTCGTCGCCGAGGACGAAGCAGATCGGGACGAGGCGCGGCTTGCCGTCCGGATCGAATGTCGCAAGCGTCGCTCGGCGGGCCGCGGCGAAGAACGCGCGCTCCTCCGGGTTGAGGATCGGCTCCCGGTTCATGCCCGGATGATGCATCGTTTGGGGCGACAGTGAGGAGCGCCGTGAGCGAGCCAGATTCGGACCTGCCCGTCCGCCACGTGTCGTCGACGCGGGTGGTGGCGGTGCGCGGCACCGAGATCGAGGTCCGCGGCGACACCGTCGTCGGCGAGGAGCCGATGGAGATCCGGGCGGCCGGCCCGGGCCAGGAGCCCGTGGCAGTCGCCGTCACGATGCGGACGCCCGGTCACGAGGCGGAGCTGGCCGTCGGTTTCCTCCGCACGGAGGGCCTGATCGGCGGTCACGCCGACGTGAAGGACGTCGAGTTCGGGGATCCCGGCGCGCTCAACCGGCCCGACGACACCGTCATCGTCCGCCTGACGAAGCCGTTCGACGCCTTGGCCGTCGCGGAGCGCCACTTTGTCGCGACCGCGTCGTGCGGGATCTGCGGCAAGGCATCGCTCGACGAGATCGCCGTGCGCGCCGCGCCCATTCCGCCCGGGCCGGTCGTCGCGCGGACGGTCTTGCTTGGGCTGCCCGACGCGCTGCGCGCTGCACAGGCGGTGTTCGAGAAGACCGGCGGTCTCCACGCCGCGGGGCTGTTCGCCCCGGACGGGACGCTCGTCGCGATTCGCGAGGACGTCGGGCGGCACAACGCCCTCGACAAGCTCGTCGGTTCGCAGCTCCTCGCCGGCCGCGGGCCGCTCAACAACCGGATCCTCATGGTCAGCGGGCGGGTGAGCTTCGAGATCGTCCAAAAGGCGGCCGTCGCCGGCATCCCGATCCTGTGCGCCGTGTCCGCACCGTCCGACCTCGCGGTCGAGGCCGCGAACCGGCTGGGCGTCACGCTCGTCGGCTTCCTCCGCGGCGACGGATTCAACCTCTACGCGAACGATGGCCGGATCGACCTGCGCGACTTGATGGGCTGACGCAGTCCGACGAGCGGACCCGCCCGGCGGGTCAACTGATGCCCCGAGCAACGCCACGACCGCTCGCCGGGTCAAACGGGGGAGGAGCCGGCGCGGCCCTGACCGGCGGCGCCGGATTCGCCCCTTCCTCCGACACTTGACCCGGTGAGCGGGTGGTGCGGGGGCCGAGCCGCTACTCGGGGGCGCGGTTCTGGACGAACTGGAACCCGAAGCGGCCCTTGATGCACAGGTGGCCGTCCGTGACAGTCGAGTCGAGCGGCGAATCGACCATGACGATCTCGTTGTCCTGGACGTGCAGGTTCAGCGCGCAGCCCACGCCGCAGTACGGACAGATCGTCTCGGTCACGGTCTGGGCCGACTCGTCCCACGTCCGCGCTGCGCGCATGTCGTGCTCCGACTTGAACATCAGCGCGCCGGTCGGGCAGACGCCGATGCAGTTGCCGCAGTAGACGCACGCCGACTCCGGCAGGGGGACGCTCAGCTCCGTCGAGATCCGGGCATCGAAGCCGCGCCCCGCGACGGCAATCGCGAAGGTGTTCTGGGCGTCCTCCCCGCAGGCCTCGACGCACTTGTAGCAGAGGATGCACTTCGAGTAGTCCCGGACGTACAACTCGTTGTCGACCTTGACCGGCTGGTGGACGGTCGCGGCCTGTGGCCCGCCTGACGGCGCGTGGTGGTGGCCGGCCTCGAGCCTATCGCGCTCGTTCGCGGCGGCGGGCTCGGCCGGGGGGCCGTAGCGCGCCGGGTCCGACCCGTAGCGCTCGACGTAGCCGCCCACCGCAGGAGCCGTCGACAGGTCGACCGACGAGGCGAGGAACTCGAGGACCATCTTCCGGGAGTGGCGGACCCGCTCCGAATCGGTCTGGACCACCATCCCGGGCTCGACCTTCCGTGAGCAGGCGGGGACGAGGACCCGCGAGCCGGCCACCTCGACGACGCACACCCGGCAGACGTTCACCGGGGTGAGGTTCTCGAGGTAGCACAGCGTCGGGGTGTCGATCCCCTGGGCCCGGCAGGCCTCGAGGATCGTCGAGCCAGACGGCACCGAGACCGCGACGCCGTCGATCGAGAGCTCGACCGGCGCGCGAACCGGGGGCGGGGGCGGCTGCGGCGGCCGAGACGGGCGGGCCGCCGGCTTGAGGATGATCTCGGTCAGCGGCTGCGCGGCCGGGGCGGTGTCGGCGTGCGGCGCGCGCGAGTCGGGGGCCGGATCGCGGTCGGAGGAGAGGCCGGACGGCCCGGGCCCGTTGCTCACAGCGCCACCAGCTCCGGTTGGCGAACGGCGCTCTCGATCGCCGAGCTGGCGGTCTGGCCGAGGCCGCAGATCGATGCGTCGCGCATGGCCTGGCCGATCTCGGCGAGCAGTGCCAGCTCGTCCTGGCGCGTGCCGTTCGCTCGCCCGGCCGCGAGGCGCGCGAGCAGCTCTTCCTGGCGGACGGTCCCAACCCGGCACGGGACGCACTGGCCGCACGACTCGTCGCGGAAGAACTGGGCGATCCGGCGAAGCGTGCCGGCCATGTCGGCGGTCTCGTCGAACACCATGACGACGCCCGAGCCGAGCGTCGCCCCGATCTCGCGGGTGGCCTCGAACGTCAGCGGAGTGTCGAGAGCATCGGGCCCGACGAAGACGCCCGCCGCGCCGCCGAGGAGCACGGCCTTGATGGCGCGGCCACCGGGCACGCCGCCGGCGAGGTCGAGGAGCTGCCGCAGCGTCGTCCCGAACGGAACCTCGTAGACGCCGGGCCGGGCCACGTGGCCGGACAGGCAGAACAGCTTCGGGCCGGTCGAGCCTTCCGTCCCCGTGGCGGCGAACCGCGCGCCGCCGTCCTCTTCGCCGAGGATCAGGAGCGCGTTGACGAGGGTCTCGACGTTGTTCACCGCCGTCGGCTTGCCGAACAGGCCGACCTCGACCGGGAACGGTGGCTTGTTGCGCGGCTCGCCGCGCTTGCCCTCGATCGATTCGAACAGCGCGGTCTCCTCCCCGCAGATATACGCGCCGGCACCGCGCCGGATCTCGATGTCCAAGTCGCCCAGCAGGCCCGCCGCCGTTGAGGCGGCAATCGCGTTCGCCATCCGCGCCTCCGCGAGCGGGTACTCGCCGCGGACGTACAGGTACGCCTTCTTCGCACCGACGGCGAACGCCTCGATCGCCATCGATTCGACGACCGCGAACGGATCGTGCTCCATGAGGACTCGGTCCTTGAACGTGCCCGGCTCCGACTCGTCGGCGTTGCATACGAGGTAGTGGGGCTGGGCCGGCGCCGCGGCGACCGCCGCCCACTTCCGGCCCGTTGGGAACGCCGCCCCACCGCGCCCGACCAGCTTCGAGGCCGCGACCTCGGCGATCGTGGCTTCCGCCCCGAGAGCACGCGCCCGCTCGAGCGCGACGTAACCGCCGTGAGCGCGGTAGTCGGCGAGGGAGGTCGGGTCCGCGGCGCCGACGCGGGCGAGGAGCCGGAGGCCGCGATCACCCGCCTGCGGCACGGACGTCTGGATCTCGTCGTGCTCCTGTCCGATGGCGCGGCCGGCTGCCGCGTCATCGAGCCGCGATGCGATCCCGACCGCATCGACGGGCGCGACGCCGATGGTCCGCGGCCCCTCGCCTGCGATCGTGAACAGCGCCGCGGGCGCCCGCTCGCACAGGCCGAGGCACGGGCTCCGGAGCCAGGTCGCACGTCCCTCGCGGGTCGGTTCGCCGGCCGGTCCGAGAGTCCGCTCGAGGTCCGCGCAGAGTGCCTCCGCGCCGTCGAGGCGGCAGGCGATGTCGTCGCACACGTGGGTCACGATCGGTGGCCGCGCCGTCGTCGCGAACAGCGCGTAGAAGGTGGCCACGCCCCATGCCTCGGCCGGCGGGACCGTGAGCCTGCGGCAGACGTAGTTGAGCGCCGGCTGGCTGATCCAGCCAATCCGCGATTGGACCGCGTGGAGCACCGGGATCAGGAGATCGCGCCGGGACCTCGCCTCGTGCCCGCCGCGGGCGGCGTGGCCCTCGACCGCGGGGTTGCGCGAACCGCCGGTCCACCCGCTCTGCGGCGGCCCCAGAACGGCGTCCACGGCCGCCCGTTCAGCCGGCGACGCGAGCGGCCCGATCACGTGGAGGTCCATCACGGACGAGTGTAGACACCACCACCACCGTCCGCCCCGATGGCCCGCCTTGTCGACCTCCTGTATGGTGGCTCCGTGCCCCTCCAACCGGCCCTCGGGCCATCAATGACTTCAGGCACCCCTTGAGAGCCCGCCTGTTCGTCGCTGCGGCGCTCGTCGTTGCGCTGGCGACGCTCTCCGCGGCCTCCCTCTCGAACGCGACGGGCCCGAATCCGCCCGCGCCACTCGACCCGGCCGCTTTCGAGCTCATCGCCGGCAGCGACCTCTCGAACATGGCCGCGACGCTCCCGGAACCGGCCGCTTCACGTGGCCCTGCACCCGTCATTGCCGACTTCGCGAATCCGGCCCGGTCGTTCGCGCCCCGGCCTGAGCCGGCCCTCGCGGTCGCCCCGAGGATCGTCACGACCGCAAAGCCGCCCGCTGCGTTCCAGGCACCGTCCGATGGGACAGTTCGGGCGACCGGGACCGCCAGCTGGTACTGCAAGCCCGGCGTGAGCGCTTGCCACTACGCCTACCCGGGCGGCATGTATGCCGCCGCCGGCCCGAAGCTGCGGGTCGGCAACTGGCGCGGCCGGGTCGTTCGGGTCTGCGGCAACGGGAGCTGCGTGAACGTGAAGCTCATCGACTGGTGTGCCTGCGGCGGGGGTCGGGTCATCGACCTCTATAGCGACGCCTTCCGGCGCCTCGCGCCGCTCTCAGCGGGGACGGTCAGGGTCACCGTCAGCTGGTAAGTTCGCGGGACATGACCGAGGGTGACGTCGAGTACGTCGGACTGATGGCGGAGGCGTGGGACGCCCTCCGGGGCGACACGTCCGACTGGGATGACCGCCACTTCTTCCTCGACCTGATTCGCGAGCGGCGCGAGCCCGTCCTCGACGTCGGCTGCGGGACCGGCCGCCTCTTGCTCGACTACCTGGGACAGGGCATCGACGTCGACGGCGTCGACAACTCCGCCGAGATGCTGGCGTTGTGCCGGCGAAAGGCGGCGCGGCTGGGCCTGAGGCCGAACCTTCACCTCCAGTCGATGGCGGAGCTCGACCTGCCTCGGCGCTATCGCACGATCATCGTGCCGTCGAGCTCGTTCCAGCTCCTGCTCGATCGCGACGAGGCGAGACGAGCCCTCGACGCATTCCACCGGCACCTCGAGCCAGAGGGCACGCTGGCGATGCCGATCATCGTTCTCGACGAGGCGTACGATCGATCCTGGACGGCCGAGGCGCTGCTGGAGGACGGCTCGACCGTCCGGCGCACGGCCCGCGAGACGTTCGACCTGGTTCGCCGGAATGAGTCGACCGACGACCTCTACGAGGTGTTCCGGGACGGCGAGCTGATTCGCTCCGAACGGCACGCCCGCGACCGCGCGACGCTCGCCTGGACGCCGGACGAGCTGCGCGACGCCCTCGAGGCGCACGGCTTCGTCGACCTCGAGTTCCTCTCCGGCTTCACCCGCAGGCCGCACGACCCGGCCGACGAGATCTTCACCGTCCTCGCCGGCCGCCGGTAACGCAGTTTCCTGTCAGAAGCCGCCGTGGGTGGCCGGAAACATGAAAGACCGCTCTCGTGATCGCCAAGGGGGCCCACGGCTGGGCACCTTTGTGCGTGGACGCGGCCGCCGAGGGCATGACCCGGCTGGCGGGTAACTGATGCCGCGAGCGACGGGGGAGCCGCCAAGCGGGTCACCCATCGGTGGAAGGGGCTCCGCTGGGTCGGGCCGAGGGCGATAGCTGCCTTCTCCGACAGTTGACCCGCCGCGGGTCGCAGAGGCGAGCCGAACGCTCAGGCCCAGACCGGCTCGGCCAGCTTCTCGATCCGGATCGCCGTCGCCTTGAACTCGGCCGTCCCGGACTTCGGGTCCGTCGCGTCGATCGTGAGGAGGTTCGTCGCGACGTCGTCCTGGAAGTGGAGCGTCATGAACGTCAGCCCGGGACGGAGGGACGGGTCGACCCGGACCGGGACTTCGACGTGGCCGCGGCGCGACACGACGCGGACGACCTCCCCCTCGGCCAGGCCGTACGAGGCTGCGTCCTCCGGCGAGACGTCGAGCGACTCACCGCGCCTGAGCGGGGAGCTGTAGCCGGCCGACTGGACGCCGGTGTTGTACGAGTCGAGCCGGCGGCCCGTCGTGAGCCGGACCGGGAAGTCGGCGTCGAGCTTGTCGACCGGCGGATCGTGCTCGACCGCCACGAACGGCGCGCGGTTGCCCGGCACCGGGTCCTCCCAGAGCCGCGAGTGGAGGAACAGCTCGCCCGGGTGGTTCTCGTCGTAGCACGGCCACTGGATCCCGCCGAGTGCCTCGAGCCGCGCGTAGCTCATCCCGGCATGGACGGGCGAGAGCGACCGGACCTCGTCCCACGTCCGCTCCGCCGACGGCTCGCCCCAGTCGCTGCCCATTCGCCTCGCCAGCTCGGCGATGATCGCCAGGTCGTCGCGCGCCTCGCCCGGCGGGTCGAGCGCCTTGCGCACCCGCTGGACGCGCCGCTCCGAGTTCGTCACCGTGCCCTCGCTCTCCGCCCACGCGGCGGAAGCCGGCAGCACGACGTCCGCAAGCTCCGCGGTCGCGGTGAGGAACAGGTCCTGGACCACGAGGAAGTCGAGCCTTTCGAGCAGCCGTCGGGCGCGGTGCTGGTCCGCCTCGGATTGGAGCGGGTTCTCGCCGATGCAGTACACGGCGGTCAGCTCGCCCCGCTCCATCGCATCGAACATCCCGGACAGGTGCAGGCCACGCTTCGGCGGAATCGTCACGCCCCACGCGCGCTCGAACTTCGCCCGGAGCTCGTCGTTCTCCACGTGCTGGAACCCGGGCAGTCGGTCGGGCAGCGCGCCCATGTCGCCGCCGCCCTGGACGTTGTTCTGGCCGCGGAGCGGATTCACGCCGCTCCCGTACCGGCCGACGTGGCCGGTCAACAGGACGAGGTTGATGAGCGCGAGGACGTTGTCGACCGCGTTGTGGTGCTCGGTGATGCCGAGGGTCCAGCAGATCATCGCCCGGTCTGCCTTTGCGAACGCGTGGGCCAGCTCGCGGATCGCCTCGGCCGGGACCCCGGTCTCGCGCTCCGCGTACTCGAGCGTGTAGGGCTCGACCCCTGCCCGGTAGTCCTCGAAGTCGGACGTGGCACGCTCGATGAATTCGCGGTTCTCGAGACCGGAATGGATGATCTCGCGCGCCATCGCGTTGGCGAGGGCAATGTCGCTGCCGACGTCGAGGCCGAGCCAGGCATCCGCCCACTCGGCGCTCGACGTCCGGCGCGGGTCGATCGCGTAGAGACGGGCGCCGTTGCGGACGCCGCGCAGGAGATGGTGGAAGAAGATCGGATGCGTCTCGCGGGCGTTACTGCCCCACAGGACGATCAGGTCCGTGTCCTCGACCTCACGGTATGAACTTGTGCCGCCACCGGCACCGAACACGGTCGCCAGACCGGCGACGCTCGGAGCGTGTCAGGTCCGGTTGCAGCTGTCGATGTTGTTGCTGCCCAGCACGACCCGCGAGAACTTCTGCGCCGCGAAGTTGACCTCGTTGGTCGCCTTCGAGCAGCTGAAGACCCCGAACGTCCGGTTTCCGTTGGCGGCACGGGCCGCCTCGAAGCCGGCGACGGTGCGGTCGAGCGCCTCGTCCCAGCTCGCGGGGCGTAGGTCGCCGCCCTTCGAGTCTCGAACGAGGGGCCGGGTCAGTCGAACGTAGCTCTTCGGCACTCGCGCGCCTCCTGCGGAACGACGACCCGTCGAGTCTAGCGCGGTGGCGAGCGGGGGTAGCCCGGTCGGGCTATGGACGGTCGCCGACCGGGACCGCAGAGTCCTGCCCGTGACCGCCGCCGCCGAGCCCCAGGGCTTCTTTTGCTACCGGCACCCGACCCGGGAGACGTTCGTCCGGTGCGGCCGATGCGACCAACCCATCTGCACGGCCTGCGCGCTGCAGGGCCCGGTCGGCCTGCGCTGCCGGGAGTGCGGTACGCCGCCGCGTGACCCCCTGACGGCCTTCGCCCCGGCCGAGCTCGGTGCCGGTGTGGCCGCGGCCCTCGGCGCAGGGACACTGGCCGGGCTGGTGGGGCTCCAGATCGGCTTCTTCTTCTCGCTGTGCATCGGGCCGATCATCGGTGGCCTGATCGGGGAGGCCGTCCTGCGGGCGACGGGCTACAAGCGGGGGCCGGTCATTCGGCTGCTGGTGGTGGGCGGCATTGTCGGCGGCGTCCTGATGGCCGGGCTCCTCCAGTACACGGTGCTGTTCCGGGAGGTCGGGGGCGGGTTCCTCGGGCTCGAGGGCTACCTGACCGCGGTGTCCCTGGGCGCCATCGTGTACATCCTCGCGGCTCTCTTCGGGGCGTTCGCCCGGCTCCGCTGAGCGCCGTCGCTCGAGGCTTACGCTGCCCATCATGAGCGAGCTCCGTCTCCCTGCGATCAACGCTCAGACGCGTGGCGGGCTCACGCGATGGCTGCTCGGCGCGTTTCTTCTGGTCTGGTGGGACTACACCTGCGGCTTCTGCAGGGCACGCGTCCAGCGAGTTCAGCGCTGGGCCCTGGATTCCGCGGTCTGCCCAGAGTGCGGCACGAGAAACCTGCTACCCGTTCCGCGCTTTCC
>Ga0326597_10013983_pt1 | contig 10528 bp, 7 predicted proteins | sample RVTome_12_FD_203789 | JGI IMG/M metagenome (GOLD analysis project Ga0326597, IMG submission 203789) | Soil microbial communities from uranium-contaminated site in the Upper Colorado River Basin, Wyoming, United States - RVT100D185 | ecosystem: Environmental > Terrestrial > Soil > Contaminated >... | reverse complement strand
CACAGATAATGCCAAAATCAAGCCCCTTGAGAAAAAGCGAAAATAGGGCCGAATGAGCTTAGCCACCTAACTCAAAGCTATTTCAAGCCTTTGATGACGGGCTACCAGGGACCTTCCGATATGGCTAGGCCATGGCCCGGAGGATCTCGGCGGCGGTCAGGAACTGGTCCACCTCGGCGCCCACCCACGGGTCCACATGCAATCGCCAAACCAGTGTCCCGGGGGTGCTCAGCCGCGTCAAGGGTAAACCTCGCTCCGCGATGCGGCTACGCCGTCCTTGACGCGCCTTGCGCCCTCCGGGATTTCCGGCAAATACCGACTACGGGTGGACCAGTTTCACCGCCGCCATTTTGGACGAGTATCAAACCGGCGTTGCCAACCCGGAAGAGTAGCCACGTCGAGCTTGCTCACGCCTCCCACCCACTCCCTGGGGGCGCGAAACCCCCAAGTCGCGAAGCGCGCAAGGCGAGAAGTCTTCACCTCCGGGGCACGGCAGCTCCTCTTCCCCGTCCACCAGGACGGCTCCGCGCTTACTTCCTCGCTGGCGTGATCGTCCCGACGAATAGCTCATAGACAGGCTAGTGCTCCCTCGGAAGAAATGACGGATTTGGTAGGATCTACGTTGTTCGCTATTCGCACCGCACGTCAGTCGCGCACGGGACAAAGACACGCGCAGAACCGCATCACATAAGGCGGGCCGTGACCTGGGTAGTTGGATCACCGTCGATGATGGGATTTGCCATCGGGATCTCGGACATACGTGTCTCCTGGGGAGATCACCACGAAGACTGCCTTCAAAAGATTCATAACGTAGGGCCAGATATCGCCGTCGCCTTCGCGGGTTCGGTGCGCTTCGGTTTCTGGGCGACTCGGGACCTGCGCGGCTTCCTTGAACCTCCCGAAACCGATTGGGCGTGGAGTCCCCGGCAAGTCGCGCTCAAATGGCATCGTCGCGCAAGGCGTGCGTTCACTGGGCTCCCAGATGCAGACCGAAACCTGTCAGCGTCGGTCATGCTAATGGGCGTTTCCCCAATCGAAGACATGGGCATACCAGGCTGGGCACGACCATGCGTTTCCATCATGCGCAGCCCGGACTTTTTCCCTCGCTTCCTAGATATCAACGCCGTCGAAGCAATCGGAAGCGGGGCATCGGTAACCGAATTCAATGATCTCTTGCAGCGTCTTGAGGATAGTGCCTTAACTCGCACCGAACTCGAGACCGGGAAGCCGGGCGCATCCGCTGAGAGTCTTCGCGACGCCATCTTTCAGATTCTTCAAGAGCACCCTCAGATCAATATAAGTCGTCATATTCACATGTGCGTCGTGCGTAGAGGCTACATAGAAATCGTGCCCAGCAATTTCACTTTCGTGCCTGCCGAGGGAGGTATTTGGTCGATAACCGACCCTGAAGCCGCCAAACTACTAAAGGCTAACAGTTGGGATGTGAGAATGCCCCCGGTAGTCAGCACGTGGGAGCAGTACGAGGCGAGGTGCGCGAGGAATGGGCTGACGGCGGTCGCAGGATCCTGCTGAGGTCAAATAAGCCTGGAGCGTTTTCTTATCCTTCGTAGCGATACTCATCGGCTGCACTCCAGCGTTGGAGGACGAAGAATCTCTGAACGCCTCGTCAACGGTTCCTTCGAGAGGCGATACCCGCGAGTTTCGTAGATGGACCGCAACGCTGATTCGATCATTCCGGGGAGGGATAAGGTCCGGTGCCGGTGAGAATTGACAATCCGCCGAGTTCGCTCCGGCTCACCAAGGCTCGTGCGGGCCGCCTCCCGGGGATTCTAAGCTCAACGTAATCGCTCATGATCAGGTAGGGTCCTTTATCTGGGAACCAAAGGGCCCCGCCCCACGCTCCCTGACTAGAAGGCGTGGTCTGTGGCCTATACCAGAGAGACAAGTGAGCTTTGGCGGTACCGATCTCGTCCGACGCAGCTTCGCCCTCGACCTCCTCAACCATTCCCTCCCAACCGAAGTGCGGCTGCGGCCACTTACGCGTTACGTCTCGCCACCGAGCCTCGATCTGATCTGCAACGAACTTGAACCAGTAGCGTACGTTTGACGCGCGTCTCTCGTCTCGCGCCAGTACCAGGAGTTTTCTCCGATGGGCGTCATCTCCAATCCGTCCGAGAGCACTCCCATATCGATAGGTGGTCAGGATCTCCTCATTGCCAACGCCCTGAACGTTGGACACTTTGTCTAGGTACTGATCAGCCCATTTCCGCTGCCATCGAAGCCCTCTGGCCGTCCGCGTTGTGCTTCGTACATCGCGTTCCCTGTCGGAAAGCAGGTCGACGACTAAGGTACTTTCAAAGACACTCTCTGGAACCCACGCTACCGCTTCCGCAGCTCGCTTCCTTTCCTCGTAGTCGCTCGACTGTGCCCAAAGAGAAAAGACCCGGCCGAGTGCCTCAGGACTGATCCGACTGAGAACTCGATAAGCCGTCCGACGTACGGCGAAAGAGGCGTCCCCGAGCAGTGAGGTAACTAGCGACAGCGCGCGCGCAACGTCCTTCTCGTGCTGCAAGGGAACCTGAGATATGGACTCCGCCAAAGCAAGCCGTGCATCCGGATGCCAGCGATTCCACGTCCTCTCCCAGGCTTCGTGAATAAGAGCGGCGGCGTCAACCTCGGCGAGTGCTCCAAACAACCTCGCATCCACAAAAGTTTTTGCGACAGTAGTGTGAATTCTTGAGACCAGTGCCTGCGAAATAGCTAATGTTTCCTCGGATTCAGCACGCTGTTCCTTGAAATATAGACGGAGGTTGTCAAGTAGTTGCGTGACGGCTTCGTGGTCTGAAGCGCGCAAAACGCTCGCACAACACGCGGCGAAACGAGCCGGCGACTTTCGAAACAGGAGTCCGAGAATAAAGGCCGACCACGGCTTCATGGCAGCGTCGTCTCGGACTCTCCAGCCCTCCTTCGTCTCTACGAGCCCTACTTTCTTCGTAAGGAGCGCATGATTCGTTTCCAGACCACCATGAATCGCTAGCAGTTGCAGGGCTCGATACGATAACTCCTCCTCATCGCTGTTCCCAGCCAGCCGCACCGCTTGACCTAATATTTCCTCTCCTATTTGTGGGTCCCTCATCAGAGCAATGGCTTCGATCGCATACCCACGCACGTAGCGGTCGAGGCCTCTGTCGGTGGAGATTTGCCAAAGTTTCTCCGCGTCGCTCGGATGGAGAAGCTGATTGCTGGCCAGGTCGTGAAGAGCGCTGACGGCGGCTTCTCGCCATCGTTCCGGCGCTCCAGCAGCAGTCGCTTCAAAGAGTCTCGTGGACACTTCCGGGTTCCCCGCGCGGAGAAGCCCGCACGCAACATCGCCGAGAGCCCTTGTTGTTGAGAGCAACACTCTCCTGTCTCTTGTGACCCCGAAACGAAGAAGGGCTTCGAACGCCTGAACTGTCGATGCGCTCTGCGCCAACCGCGTAGCACTGGTCGCAGCCGACAGACGTTCTGCCGACTGACCCGCCGTGAAATCGTACTCGCTGGTGATCAAGTCCACTATCGAATCCGGAAGCGCATCGATCGCAAGAGACGCCAAACGCTTCATAACGTTCGCCTGCGCAAAACCACTCACTTCCTCCCGGACCGCCAGATCGAGCCAGTCGACCACTTCGGTATGGCCGAGGTTGAGGGCCGTTTCCCACGCCAACTCCTTCAGTCGGGTCTCTGTGGACTCAAACCTGCTTAAGTTCTCGGTATTTAGGCAGGCGTCTTTTCTAAGCAGTTCCGTCGTTTGATTCGATACGGGAACCCGCCAACCCTCCAATTGCTTCGGGCGCTGGCACTGTTGAAGGGACGAGTAAACACGAGTTCGGGAGACGGTATCTTTCTCGTCATCGCCAGGTGTAAGTGTTTCCAGAAAGCTGGTAATAACGCGCGCCGCATTGACATGAGTCGCTGCGGAATCGCCGACGAAAATGTAGTTGGGAAAGCGTGCTAAGTACAAGCCTCGAAGTTCGCTAATCGCTGAGTGGACGGCATCTTGAACTCTCTCGTCGTTGGGATTCGCGTCCGCATGTGCCGAGAGCACGTATACGTGGAAGAAATCTTGTATGGACACCTCCTCTGTCTCCCTTGACGGAAACAGCGCGAGCGCCATGGCGAGTGTGTCGGGACCGGCTAACTCGCTCAACACATACGCTAACCTGTCTTTGCCCAGATCTTTGGATTCCGCGACTGAGAGAACTTTTTCCCGGGTGCCTGGCGACACCCCTAGCGACACGATCGTGGAGATGGCTGTTCCGGCGATCTCTTGCTCCGCGTCTACCAATGCCCACAAGCTGTCGACTATGGTGTCCGAGCGATAACCTATTTCAGAGACTGTCCAGCAAGCTGGTTGCGCGTTTTCACCTGACAGTGCGATGCTGATTAGGTGGCACACTTCATCTCTGACCGCGTCTCGATCCGGACTCGGAAACTTGTCTATCCAATCGGCGAGCAGTTTTCGGCATGCGCTAAGTATGTTTCTCTCTAGGGGTTCGTACTGTTTGTCGTTTGCCAAACAAAGCGGAATCAGGTACTCCTTGATCACCTCGCGGGCTGTGGAAAAGTCGGCCAGACTGCTGATGTCGTGAAGTAACTGAGAGAACAAATGCACGGTTTGGGATTCTGTGAGTAAATCGGCATTGCGCAGCCTTCGGATCTCTGCGAGTATGGGAACGGCGTCTCGAAGTTCCCGAACTTCGTCGATAAGGCGGCGAATCTTTTCGGCGTCGCTGGCCATGTCTACACCCCCGCCCCACCTTCGTTGGAGAGATACTCACGCACCATAGCGTGGCGCCACCGCCAGATTCCCGATCCATCGCTCGCGACCAATCCAAACGAACACGCTTCCTGAAACAATCGCTCAGCGTTAGCCTCTGTGAAGCGGCCTTTCGCGGTGAGTGGTCCAATCCAGTCCTTGGCTTTCCTGAGCCCGATCGTCTCCGAGGACGACATTGCCACGGCATTGAGCATGTGCTCCGTAGTTTCGGCGCTCAAGTCTCGCGCGCGTGCTCGCGTCTTTCTCTCAAATTCCAGGATGTAGCTCTTACACAACGTGTTTAACGAGCTTGGATCCCCATCCAGAACCGCGTGCTGGGTTTGCTCATCGGGCAAACGGCAAAAGAGTCCCCACAGGAGAGGATGTGTCAGGGCGTCCAGAACATCTTCCTTTGCGGGCATCGTTGTAAGAACGTTAGAGTCAACCGTCAATAGGGAATCGCTCTCACCCGGCTGGTCGCCCGTGGTCCGCGCAGATGCTGCGAATCGAGCGCTTAGCGCTGTTGGTAGCGCGTTTGCGGCCACCGACAGTAGTTCCGACCGGGAGAAATCACCGACGAGCACCGTGGCACGACAGTCTTCGAGTGGTGTCGGCCACACGTCTTCAACTTCCTCAAGCGCTCGACAGGTCGCGACGACCACGATGCGCGGAGTTGAGCCAGTGTGCTGGATAAGCTCGTATTCCTTGAAGGCAAAATCTAGCGTAGCTCTGATCGCATCCCGAACGTCAATACCCGAGGAGCGAACTTCGTCTAGACCGTCCACGAGCAAGAACAATACTGGCCGTGCCTTATTTCCGTGAGCCTTTTCCAGGCGCGCAAGCGCCCTATGCGCAGACTCTGAGTATCGCTCGGACCTAGCCTGCTGCCACTTGCCAACCGTTGTGCTAATCCAGTCACGAGAGATCATCCCGGCAAGGTCCATACGAACGAAGAAGCGAATCGCGCCGCTGTGGTTCAGTGCCTCTTCCACTAAGCTATAGACGGCGGCGGTTTTTCCGCATCCACCATCTCCATGAACAAAGATCAGGGGACGGTCGAAGGACCGCTCTATACGCGCCGTGATCTCGCGACGCAGAAGGCCTTCAGGAAGCCTCGCGATTCCGCGAAAGAGTCGTGTTTCTTCGCGAAGCACATCTTGCATCTGGGCCCCTACGAGAGGCCTTGGATCATCGCAGTTCGAAAGCCCCTTCGCGAGATCGGTTGAGGTCAAGGTGCACCGCTGCATGCTCGCGGTGTTCATTAGCAGCTGCCCAGTCAAACGCTTAATGCCGTCGTCGAACTCCGCATCCAGGATCCCGAGTTGGTCAGCGTATCCTTTGAGGGTTTTGTATATGGTGTCTTCATCGAGGTAGCGGTAGTCTATTCGACGCAGCGTATCGGCAAGCCCTTTGTGGTGGCGCTTAGAAGAGACTGCGTCGACATTCTTGAGCGCGTTTTCCGCGTTTTTATCGAGACTTCGATTGCTGACCAAGCGGTAGGCAACGTCCGCCGCCTCAAGCTCGGGCGCCGACTTAGAGGACGCGTGTAGACTGTCCGCGATGTCGAAAAGGTCGGAACGAGTTATCGGGTAAGCCCTGGGGCGCGTCGAGTACTTGAATTGCACTAGTAACGCGCGCTCATTGCCAGCCTCCCCTATTCCAGTTAGGAGGGCATCCTGGCCGTGCACCTCGTGCCGTGCCCCGCGCATCTCGAAGCCCAGCGTCAAGTCTACTGCGTTCTTGGGTGAACCTTTCTCTTGCGTTGAGGCGATTAGCGTATAGTAGCCAAGGATCTGGTACAGGTATCCAGCAAGCGCGTACCGTCCACCATCCTCGCTCATGCTGGATCGTTTCGCGAAAAGTAGGTTACATTTACCACAATCCGCCGTAGCCGGAGACTGGGATGGCAAGAATTGTCAGCTCCAGCTCGTCGCTCGAACGAACGACGATGCTGAGCGCCTCCGCGACTGCGAGCGGGTTGATCCACCCCCGAATCCATGTCTTGCCTGCTGGCGGTGTCTGGTCCTGGTCGACTCATCGTTCCCCAGAGGGCTTCGACACCAGGAGGCACTCCGCGCCCATCACAATACCTACTCAAGACGACTATCATCGAGCTGCGCGCGAGGACCAAGGAACTCAGCCCATCGTGCACGGGCTTCGGCATTGGGATTGTGCACCACCACCGCCGCTTCCTCTTGCTCCAGCCGAAAAGCTAGAACATTTAGAAGTGTTCTCACGGCAGTGTCGCTCGCCGGAAGGCTATAACCCCAAATCTCGACTTGGTCAGCCTCCTCGAGAGCGCGCTTAGCTGCTTGCCAGACCGTCTGGAGCTCTTTATTGTCGAGTCTCTTCAGGTAGGACGGATACAAGAGAACGGGATCTTCCTCGGGACCGTAACTCGGCGCCAGCGGATCTTTGACGTAGAGAGGCCTTGCCTCTCGTTCGAAGCCAAACTCTGCGAGGAACATGTCGCCGAAGTACAATCCGCCACCTAGACAGCTGTACCAGCCGAACGAGCCGTGAAGTTTCAGCACCGGTATTTCCGAAGGATCCAATTCTCCGCTGTCCCCACTGCCACCCGGCATGCTACCCAAGACGAGAGGATGCTCGAAGCCGTAGCCTGTCGTCGGATTCCAGCGGCCGAGTTCGCCCAATACCCGTTCAGCGGTTGTATCCCAATTCAATGTAAGGACGACATCACCCGGGCGCAGCTGCCCTAGAAGATCCTTCAGGTACGCACGGTCGGTTTGCCTCTCTCTGTCGTAGTGATGCATGAACGAAAAGTACCACTTGAGGCACTCAAGCAGAGCGGCTCTGGCCGCCCTCGCATCCGCGATGTGTTCATAAAATGGAGAATCCCAAAACGCCTCGTACGCAGCCATGTCGATGTTACGTCCTTCCGCAAGTTCCTGCCGAGCGGAGCGAATTCGCGATCGCGTCGACTCGTCGCCGGCCGCCTCGAGCAGATCGATGAGCGAGAAGGTGATCTCAGGGTTTGGGTTGGCTAGGAGATGCTTGTACTCATCTGGAAGTTCTTCTCGCTTCTCCTCCCAACTTTCCCAGGCGGTCTTGAAGTTGGTGAGGGTTGTGTCTACGGCCGCTTTTCCAATGGTGGGGAGCAGCTCGCCAGCGAGCGGGTAGCCAGCCCTCTTGGAAGCGCCGGCACCAAAAACGACAACACGCACGTCCTATTCCTCACGTTAACGATGCGTCAGGCCATCGAGAGCGCATTGCTTTTATCGGTCCCTTCGATCTGCCGACGCATCGGATGGTGAACTCAGGTTGCGTATCTACGCAGGAAGCTATCCACAAAGCCAGCAACATCCGCCTGGATGGTATCGTCGGGGCCACCTGCGAGAAAGGCGGCCACTCGCATGGCCCCGAGGCCATCGTGCGATGTGAAATCACGCCGTAAGACCTCGATCGCTTCGATCGTAGCGGGATCTGCACTCAATGGTCCAAGGTGGTCGACGATGGAACCAACGCTCTCTCCATAATTTCTCAGCACGTAGAAGAGGTCGTAGGCATCTTTGTTCTCACCGCGGAGATTGAAGGCAAGCGCCTTGAGGACGACGTAGGCACCCGGACCGCAGACCCATATGTCGCGGGTCGCTCTCTCACCCTTGATGGTCTTGCCCGAGAGCGTGACCTTGGTTCGGTCCTGGAATGCTAGATGGAGACCAGGAGCGATAACCGCTGCAAAGTCTTGCTCGATATCACGGAGCTTGCCGCCGACGTCGTCGGGCAAGCTTGGCTGGATGAGAAAGTCGACGGTTACCTTTTCGTCGTTTTCGATCGTCCAGCGTTGCCGGGTCAGGTTCCCTTGCTCGTTCACGTCCGCGGTGAAGCCCGCGCGCCGCAATCTCTCGGTGAGAGTTCGATATCGGCCTTCGTCCAGCACCGCCAGCGTGAGCCCGATGTCGAGGTCCATCGTGCCAACGTGAGGCTCAGCGCCAACGGCCAGTGCATCTTGCGCGATGAGAAGCGATGGGACGAGCCCGCCGATCACCACGACTTCGTCGGAGAGATCACCGAGCTTCGTCGCCACGTACAAACACGTGGCTTCCACGAGCTCGACGTACTCCCTCCGATAGCCAGCCGCGGTCGTCGGTTTGTCAGGCACTTTGCCTCCAGCTCACATAGCGCTCTCGGAGCTCGGTCGCGGCCTCAGCGGCTCGCTCAGGATGAGCTCCGAGGTCGAGGTAGACCTGGACCGGGTGGACGCATCGGAGGCCCTCGTGTTCCGACGTCCCGTGGAATACACCTTCGTCGTTCGGCACGACAAGCCATACATTGGCGCCTCGTTCCTCCTCGCGGAAGGAGAGTCCATCGAGAAGGGCCACGGAGGGTTGCTCGCGTAGGTAGAACGTCACGAGACGAAACCCAGCAAAGCGGGTGATGAGCCAAGCAGCGCCGAGTCCCGACGCGGCATGGTCGACCCGAAACTCGCCCAGAGTCTCGGCGGTTGCACGAAGGAGGGCATCGCCGGAGCGGGCCGCAATGTGGCCGCGCAGAATGCGATGCTTCTCGAAATCGTACTCCTCCCGCCACGCATCGAGCAGAAGGGTCGGATCGCGCGGCCGGATGGCCCCCGTGTCGTCGCGAATCACGAGGTTCTCTTCCTCAAGCCTACTGACCACTCGGCTGGTGTAGCCCTCGTCCACATCGGTGGCGAGCGCGATCTCCCGTTGGGTCAAGAACCTGTCCTTGTGGATCAGGAGCCAGCGCGCGATGCGTGATGCCTTGGGTGCGAACGCAGTGGATGGGCGACCACGAGGCTTGAACCGATTCGGCCGGCCCTCGACGAGAATGCGTACGCCAGGGACTACAATGCGCGCGTTACCAGACAAGTCGAGCCATTGCACGCCTGCTTGCTCGCATCGCTTGCGGCCAAGCTCACCCATGTAGGGGACAACGACAAGCGGGATTGCGTTCTTGCTCACCGTGGCGGCATGTGCGCGGACCTGTTCGGCCGCGTCGGACACGGTCGCGGCGGCACCAGAGCTCTTGGACTCGACGACAAAGACGTGCTTACCTACCTCGAGAACGACATCGGCGGCTCGGGACCGCGGCACTCTCTGCGAGGTGGCCTTACCGTCGACGCCAAGCCACTCGGCTAGCATTTCGGACGCTCGTCGGATAGCCTCCTTTTCAGGTGGAGCCTTCATGCTTGACTAAATAGCACGACTTGACTAACAAAGCAAGTGAGCTAATTTAGTCAAGTTATCCATGACGCATTTCCTCGATGGATGCCGTCTCCACAATGTCTCCACGACCCGGGAGGATTCCAGCAAACCCAGGAGGACTGGAGAGGACTCGTCTTGGTGGTCAAGGCGTTGGGGCTGAACCACTTAGGAACGAAAGTCGCGCGCCATCAGCCAGTTAGAATTTGGCCCAAATCGGGTTCGATTCCCGCCGCCTCCACCAATTTTGCGACGTCCGGTCGCAAAATTGCCCGCCGTAGTTCACATCAATAACGCTGACGCAGGCGGGCCTACGAACTCTCATTCAGAGATCAACCCGCCCTCAGAACCGACTTGGGTAATTTCTCTACCTTCTTAGCAGCTAAGTGGTCTGGTTCATAAGTTCACTAACGTATTATTCCGCATTAAGCGGCGGCACGTGAATCATGGCGGCGGTCAAGTTTGCGGAGCATGGTCTTGAGGTCGTTACGAGTAAAGGTCCATTGAAAGGGCTGGGCGATGCGCGCGTAGTGTTTCGCGAAGTCGGCGAGACGCTCGGCTAGTTGAGAGAGGGAGTGAAAATCGTTTG
>Ga0326597_10013981_pt1 | contig 10529 bp, 9 predicted proteins | sample RVTome_12_FD_203789 | JGI IMG/M metagenome (GOLD analysis project Ga0326597, IMG submission 203789) | Soil microbial communities from uranium-contaminated site in the Upper Colorado River Basin, Wyoming, United States - RVT100D185 | ecosystem: Environmental > Terrestrial > Soil > Contaminated >... | reverse complement strand
CGGTGCCTCCCGGAGAATCAGTGACCGTTGCGGCCACCCCCGAGTTCTTCCGCTGGTCGTTCGCCAGCATGTGGGCGCCGGGACCGTTCGAAAGCAAACCCTCGAGCGCCTATTACTACCTCACCGACGCCGACCCTTCCTGGCCGGCCGAGAGGCAGCACGAGCATCTGCGCGACTACAACAGTCCAACACTGTGGTCAATTTCCATCCACGAGGTCTACCCTGGTCACTTTCTGCACTACCAGCATTTGCGAAGGGTGGAATCAAAGGTCCGGAAATCCATTCTCTTTGCGCCGGCGTCGTTCGTTGAGGGCTGGGCTCACTACTGCGAGCAGATGATGATTGAAGCTGGATTCGGACACCGCGACTACGGCGTCCAGTTGGGACAGCTCGCCGAGGCTCTCATCCGCCTCGTCAGGGTTATCGTCGGGATCAGGCTGCACACCGAGGATCTGTCGGTCGAGCAGGGCGTTCGCCTATTCCGCGAAGAAGCGTACATGGAAGAAGCGGGAGCCCGCCGCGAGGCCGAGCGCGGCACCTTCGACCCGACGTATCTCGTGTACGCGATCGGCAAGCTGATGCTGTTGAAGCTCAGGCAGGATGTGAAGCAGCAGCAAGGAAAGGCATTCTCGCTGAAAGCGTTCCATGATTCGCTTCTCGGCAACGGAACAGCTCCCTTCTGGCTTCATCGTGAGCTGATGCTCGGCGCCAACTCCGGTGACGTACTCGACTAGGCCAGGTGTAGCGTCGGTCCGTAGACCGGCAGATTGAATCGACATGCCCCTATACGAATACCTGTGCGACGCATGCGGTCATCGGTTCGAGGTGATCCACAAATTTTCTGATCCCCGGCGCGATACCTGCCCAGAATGCGGCGGCATCGTGCACAAGATGCAATCGGCGCCGGCTTTTCAGCTCAAGGGTACGGGCTGGTATCTCACGGATTACGCCAAGCAAGGGCAGGCAGGCCCCGCGAAAGCGGCTCCCGGCGACAAGGAACCAAGCAAAGACGCCGCGACGTCCGGAGCAAAGGAAAGTGCGGCCTCGGCGTCAGCCGAGACCACGAGCGGTGGTCAGTCGGACAGCAAGAAGACATCGGCATCGGACAAGCCCTCGACGAAGAGCAAGGGCGAGGGCACGACCCAGTCGTAGTTGCGACTAGGGGTTTCTCTGAGGAACTTTCAGGGTCAGCGACTGCAGGTACTCAGCGAATTGGTCCGCGAGATCCGGGCGCCGGAGCGCGAAGTACACAACCGCCTTCAGGTAGCCAAGCTTGTTGCCGGTGTCGTGGCGCACGCCGTCGATCTCGCACGCATACACGGGACGCGCCTTCAGCAGATCGCGAATGCCGTTGGTCAGCTGGATTTCTCCTGTGCGGTCGCTCTTGGTCGCCGCCAGCGACGGGAAGATATCCGGCGTCAGGATATAGCGGCCGATGATCGCGAGATCCGACGGCGCCTCGTCCTGCGAGGGTTTCTCGACCATGTCTTTGACCCGGTAGACGCCCTTGCCAAGATCTGCGCCGGTGTGCGGTGCAATCACCCCGTACTTCGAGATGTCCTCGCGGGGAACGCGCTCGACCGCTAGGACCGGTCCATCCAGCTGCTCGTAGACGTCGATCATCTGCTTGAGCGCGGGCGGGCTCGCATCGATGACATCGTCTCCGAGAATCACGGCGAATGGTTCGTCCGCGACGAGCTCACGCGTCACCAGCACCGCGTGGCCCAGGCCAAGCGGCTCGCCCTGACGTACGTAGGCGAAGTTGATCAGATTCGAGATCTTGTGGACCTCGGCGGCAAGTTCGTGTTTGCCCCGTGCTTCGAGGAAGCTCTCGAGCTCGACCGAGACATCGAAGTGATCCTCGATTGCGTTCTTGCCGCGACCGGTGACCAGAATGATGTTGGACACGCCCGACGCGAGCGCTTCTTCGACGCCGTACTGGATGATTGGCTTATCAACCAGCGGCAACATCTCCTTGGGCTGGGCTTTCGTCGCTGGCAGAAAGCGGGTGCCGAGGCCCGCCGCGGGGAAGACGGCTTTGCGAACGGTTCGTTTCACAGGTTGATCGTAGCAGACGAGCTCTGTCACGCGCGCATATACAATGGACTCCTCATGCTGGACCCCGCCTACATCCGCGACAACGTTGAGAAGGTGCGTGCTGGCCTGCGCAGTCGCGGTCTCGACCCGGACAAGGCACTAGAGGAAATCGCAACTCTGGAAACCGCGCGCCGGAGACTCATCCCCGAAATCGAGGGGCTCAAGCGGCAACAAAACACGTCCGGCGACGAAGTTGCCCGGGCGCGCCGTCAGGGTCTGGACACGACCCCCATTCAGGAGGCCAGCCGCGCTCGGGCCCAGCAGATCAAGCAGTTAGGTATCCAGCTCGACTCGATCGAGCACCAACGTGCCCAGGTGCTGACGACGCTGCCGAACCTTCCGCACGCGTCGGTACCGACGGGTACCAGCGCGGCAGAGAACGCCGAGGTGCGTCGCGTCGGACAACCGCGGGTCTTCGACTTCGAGCCGAAAGCCCACTGGGATCTCGGTCCTGCACTCGGCATCCTCGACTTCGAGCGGGCCACCCGCATCGCTGGCGCGCGGTTTTCAGTCCTTAGTGGTGCCGGAGCCAGGCTCTCGCGAGCGCTCATTAACTTCATGCTCGACGTCCACACACGCGAGCATGGGTACCGCGAGATCGAGCCGCCGTTCCTCGCCAATTCCGCGGCGCTGACCGGGACCGGCAACCTGCCGAAGTTCGAAGAGGACTTGTTCAAAATCGCGGGCGACTGGGATTTGTACCTGGTGCCGACAGCCGAGGTGCCGCTCACAAACCTGCACCGTGGCGAAATACTTGATGGTCGTCAGCTGCCGTGTCGCTACACGGCGTACACGCCGTGTTTTCGAAGCGAAGCCGGATCGTACGGAACGGACGTTCGAGGATTGATCCGTCAGCATCAGTTCAACAAAGTCGAGCTCGTCAAGATCACCGCGCCCGAACAGTCGTACGATGAGCTGGAATCACTGACGATGCACGCTGAGGAAATCCTCAAGCGCCTCGAGTTGCCCTTCAGGACGATGCTTCTTTGCACAGGTGACATGGGATTTGCAGCGGCCAAGACGTACGATATCGAAGTGTGGTTGCCCAGCCAGCAGACCTATCGCGAGATCTCCTCGTGCAGCAACACCGAGGCTTTCCAGGCCAGACGGGCGAACATCAAGTTCCGGCGGGATGGGTCGGGCAAAGCCGAGTTCGTCCACACATTGAACGGATCGGGGCTGGCCGTGGGTCGGACCTTGGTCGCAATCTTGGAGAACTGCCAGCAGCAGGATGGGTCGGTGGTCGTGCCGTCCGCGCTGCGCTCCTATATGGACGGTCTTGAAGTGATCGGACCGTAGGGCATCGCACCCGCCCCCCGTGCCGCCCGCCAACAACGTGCTCCGGAGACACGGTCCTTCCCGGAGGACGCTGGGTGACCCGTTCGGGCTCCATGGGGCCCCCACCCGCCACTTCCGGCGCCGGGTTTCTTACCGTACTTACCGTCGGGGAATCAGGGAATCATTGACGGGCACGCCGTGATCGTTCATCCGCACACGCAGGCGATCGTCGATCTGGCGGTGCTCTTTTGAGCCAAGCCAGGGCGCCTCGGCCAGAGAGGGTCTGGAGATTCACCGATCCGGGAATCAAGCAAGCGGGTTGTCGGCCGGGGCCAGCACGGTTCGTATGAGGAGCTTCGCGGTCACCCAGACCGCGATCCTGGGAACAGGAACATCACGGACGACGGGCCGCGGTCGGGCGCAGCTGACGAGTCGCCCGATGATGCGGAGGTCAAACTCGGCCCATCACCCCGCGCCTAGCGCAGCTATGGAGCCTGCCCTTCAATGAGCTCAACGGTTGAGTCATGCATCCAGCCCCGGTCTTCGTTCCCGTACCAGCGCATGACCATGCCTGTCTTCCTGAGCTCCGTCGAGAGCTCTACCTGAATCCACTCGTTATCGCGACCGACCACGTTGAGTACGGTGTCTCGCGGGACAAGCACGAGGACTTGCTGGCCCGTTGACGGCCCCATATGCACGTTGGCGAAGCTCGTTGGAACTCGGACGCGTTCCGGAGCCGCCTGGCTCGACACTGTCTGAGGAAGGGAAAGGTATGCGAGCGCCAGAACCAGCAGACACCCCACCATCAGTCGACACAGGGTCTTTGAGGCCAACACGCGAATGACGTCGGCAGTCTCCACGGCTCGATAGTGAATACCGGCCAGTTCCCCTTGTCAAGGACTTCCGGCCGGAATGACTACGACCCAATGTTCTCGTCTTGCTCTTTCCGACGGGCCTCGTGTTTCCCGTTGACAGCAACGGTCAGGAGACGGCACTCTCACACGATTCGTGGATAGTTGGTGGCTTGCGAGGGCACCTCATCGGTACTCGCGGCCACAAACGGAAGGTTTGGACGGTTTCTGGAGGTTTTCAAGGATGCGCGTGCAGTATTCGCTGATCAGGTGCTCGATGGCGCTGGGGCTGCTGGCTCCCCTCGGCTGCGCCGGCACGTCGGATACCGAGTCGACCCAGGCCCAGCCGAATGTCGAGCTGGTGGTGCAAGCGGTGGACATGGGCGACTACGAGGTGGTGGAGCACTGGCCCAAGCCCTTACCTGACAGCGACCTCCCGCATGATGGGTGGACCTGGGGATCCGGCGCGGGCGTCCGGGCCGAGAGTCCAGACAAAGTCTGGGTATCCCAGCGCGGCGAGATTGAGCTGCCGCCTGGCGCCACGCCGTGGATCTGTCCGTGTTTGCTCAATCCACGCCGTACGAATACCGGCAGGCGTCGCTACTCCGGAGACCCCTATGACTATGAAATGCGCCGACACCACCTCGTCTTCGCGGTCGATCGGGACGGCAACACCATCGAGGAGTGGCTACAGCACGACGACTACCTGGCTCCACCGAGGGGCTCGGGGCTCGGAGAGATTGGCAGAGGACCACACAAACTTCTGATCAACCCGTACGATCCGGAGAAGCATATTTGGATCGTTGACGACGACATGCACGAGATCAACATTTTCACGAACGACGGCACGTTGTTGAAGACGATGGGTGAACGGGGTGTGCCGGGACGAGGCCCGAACAATTTCAACCGTCCAACCGACATTGCCTGGCTTCCAGATGGCACGTACTTCGTGGCCGACGGGTACGCCGGAACGCGTGTTGCGAAGTTCGACCGAGATGGGAACTTCCTGATGGACTGGGGGAGGCCACCTGCCGATCCGGACAGTCCCGGGCCTTACGAGTTCTGGTCGGTTCACAGCGTCGGGATCAGTAGGGACCGCCGGATTTTCGTCGCGGACCGCGAGCATCACCGAATGCAAGTCTTTGACGAGAACGGTAAGTTTCTTGAGATGTGGCCGACCGGCCATGAGTCAGCAGTGCTGACCCACATCGTCACGGAGGACGATTTTGTCTGGGTGGCGGACTGGACGACGGACAGGTTGGTCAAGTACGACCTGAGCGGGAGGTACATCCTGGACATCGGAGGGACCGGGCCACAGCCAGGGCAGTTCGATGGCGTTCACCAAATCAGCGTGGACCAAGAGATGAACCTGTACGTCACGGAAGTTGCCAATGACCGCTCGCAGATGTTCCGTCCGAAGCCGGACGCCGATCCTGCGAAGATTGTGGGCATGATGGTGGGAACCGTGCCGTAGGGCTGTCCAGGAGCCAAGGATAGAAGTGACTGTCTGGGTTCAGCTGGTGAAGCGCGGAAAGTCGCGGCCGTCGAGGTACGCAAGCAGTACGTCTGCCGCCGCCGTCGCAAACCGCGCATACCCATGATCGGTTGGCCAGCCGATGTGGGGCGTAAGCACGACGTTCGGCAGCTTCGTCAGCGGATGGCCTGGCGGAAGCGGTTCTTCGTCGAAGACGTCAAGGCCCGCACCAGCGATCCGCTTTTCCGTCAGGGCCGAGAGTAGCGCGGACTCGACGACGATTGGTCCACGCGCCGTGTTGATCAAACAGGCCGTGGGTTTCATGAGTCCGATCAGGCGCGCGTCAATCAGCCCCCTCGAAGTGGGTCCGAGCGCCGCATGGATGGAGACGATGTCGGCCGTCGCCATCAACTGATCGAGGTCCACGGCCTCGACCCCGGCGGACGACGCCCTAGCGGTATCGAGACGCGGGCTCCAGGCAAGGACCCGCATGCCGAAGGCGCCACCAAGCGCTGCCACGTGGCGTCCGACCTTGCCAAGCCCGACGAGTCCGAGCGCTTTGCCGTGGAGGACAGGCGTCAGTGGCTTCGGCCACTCATCGCGCCGCATCGCGGCGTCCATCGCCGGAATCTGACGCATGACCGCGATGGTCAGGCCGATCGTAAGTTCAGCCGCGCCAATCGAGAACCCTCCCGACGCCCGTGCGATGATGATGCCCTGGTCGCGGGCGGCCGACAGGTCGATATGCGGCGCATGGTTCCCCGTCTGGGCGATGATCCGCACGTCAGGGAGCCGGGCCAGCAACTCACGCGTGAAGCGGGTGCGCTCCCTGTTTGCCACGAGTGCATCGAAGCCCAGGAGCGCGGACGGCTCTCCGAAGGGTTCGTGGAAAATGCGCACGTCCGCACGCTCGCGCAAACGCCGGACGCCCTCGGTGCCGTCATATGCACGGTGGATATCGTCGAGGATGGCGATGCGCACGACTCCCCCCAATCAGCGCCGGCTCAGCCGAAGAGCAGCCAGCAGAACGCCGCTCCAACAACCGTCATGGAAAGGCCCCAGGCGATTAACGCGTTGAACATCGCCCGGGTGTCCGTTCCCGGCGGCGCCGCCGCCAGGAAGAGCGCGCCGACCGTCGAGAGCGACGACAGATCGACGAGGCCGCCGCCGACCGTTACCGCCCATGCGAGCCGAAGCGGCTCGATGTCGCCGACACGCTCGGCTAGTTCGGGGACCATCGGGAGAAGAGCTGGCATCACCACGCCCGAGGTGCTGCTGTACACGGAGATCGTCCCAGCGCCGAACGCAATGATTGGGACAACCGTTCCGGGCGTAGAGATGTTCGCAAGACCGTTCGTGAACAGATCCATGCCTTGAGTCTTTTCCATCATGGCGACGAGCACCGTCACGCCCGTTACCATCAGGATGACGTTCCACGGCATGCGCCGAATCGCCTGTTGCTCGTCAACCGTCCTGAGCAACGTCAGCACCGCCGCGATGGCCATCGCCGTCATCCCCACGTGCATGTCAAAGACCGTCACCCCGACGATGAGTGCCGAAATGCCGCCGACCGTCAGCCAGTGATGCGGTTCCATACTCCCGGCCTCCCGATCGACCGGTGGCACGGTTCCATGATCACCAGTGTGCCCGTTACGCTTGAACAGCCGGAGGCCACCGAGTAGCACGAAGCCACCGAGTCCCACCGTCGAGTGGGCGAGCACGTTATACCAGTAAGTCTGCCATTCGACGCCCGCCAGCCCGATGCGCGCCATGATGCCGCTGGCGACGATGCCGCCCGGGGCGAACGGCGACAGCGTCCCGGCCAGGGCGCCGTTCCCCACGGTGATCGCCATGAGGAGCGGCGGGATGCTCGCACGCCCCGCGACCGCCATGGCGGCCGGCGCCAGGAGTGCGCTCGCTGGCGTGCCACCTGCCCCAATCGTGGCAACGACGAGGCCGAGCCCGAAGAACATGATCGGAAGGACACCCGCGTTCCCGCGGCACAGTCGAACCAGGCGTGCCGTGACCCGTTCCAGCGTGCCGTTGCACTCGGCGATGGCGAAGAGAAGCGTTACCCCGATGAGAGTGACGAGCAGCGCGGTGGGAAAGCCTTCAAGCACTTCACCAAGCGACATGCCGCCCAGGTAGACGCCGACGAACCAGGCCATGACCAGCGACAGGACGCCCACGTTGAGCGACGTGGTGCAGCTCAGCCCGACGGCGAGCACGAGCGCCCCGATGGAGATCCATCCGAGGCTCATCAGCGAGCAGCTGAAGGTTCCACCCCGGTCGCCGTCATGACCCGCACCAGGTCGGCGATGTCGCGGACATCCTCGAGCGACTCCAGGGTTTGGAGCGTCTCCGCGATGGCCGGCGGCGACAGGACCGTCTCGGCGCACTCCGTGAACTTCTCGTGCAACTCCTCGCGCGTGAACGGCCGCTCTGGGCCTCCCCGATAGCGTTCGTCCGCTGCCTCGGTCAAGACAGTGCCGTCATCCAGCTCTACTTCGACGATGCTGCGGATCTTTTCGAAGCCAAGGGCCTCGATGTCTGGATCGAGAATCGTCTGCACCTTGGCCATCATCTCCTGCGCCGGCGCACTCTTGACGAACTCGTCGGTGAACTCGTGGATGCCCGCTTTGCGGCGAAGCGCCATGCTCGAGAGCATGAAGGCCGGCGAGAATTTCGCCTCGAGCTCGCTATGCGCGATGGGATATCGCAGCGGGTTCAGGATGTTCGACCCGGCACGCAGGCGAATGGCCCGGATCTGACCAGGCTTCACGTCGTGGGTGATCATGAGCGTGCGCATGGCGTCCATGCTCGGATGCCCGAGCACGCCGCACGGGTAGGGCTTGATCGAGACGCCGGGGTCGACAATGGCGTGCGGGCGGCCAATCTCGCTGATGCGGTCTGCGTCGAAACCGCCACCGAAGCTGAAGATCTCGAAGAACCCCCAGGGACCGTCTAGTCCGTCCGTGCCTCCCGTGAATCCGCCCGCAGCCAGCCCTGCGGCCAGTACGCCGTTGTGCGCGGCCCGACCCACGTGGAGCGGTTTCGTCATGGTGCCGAAGTTCACCCGAATACCGGCGCACAAGCTCGCGGCGATCGCGACGGCGTGCGCCGTCGATTCCGCGTTCAACCCTAGAAGCTTCGCCGTCGCGGCCGCCGCTCCAAATGTTCCGACAGTGCCCGAAGAGTGAAAGCCGCGCTTGTAGTGATTCGGATGAATGGCATCCGCGATCCTGCACTCCACTTCGAAACCGACCAGAAACGCCTCGAGGAATCGCGGTCCAGACACGCGATGCTGTTCGCCGACTGCCAACGCCGCCGCGAGTGGGGGAACCGTGGGATGTGTAAGCAACCCGAAGATTCGCTCGGGGCTGGAGGACAGCTGTGTGTCGTCCCAGTCCTGCGCATGGCCGCTCGCGCCGTTCAGGAGCGCCGCTGAGGCGACGCTAGAGTGAAACGGCGTGGGTGCGAACACGGTGGCGTCCGCGGCCCGATCGGTTGGGCCGATGTAGTCGCGCAGAATTCCGCTGCCACGGGTGGTCGAGCCCGCGAGCATGACCCCTATCCCGTCGATCACGCAGCGTTTGCCCATTGCCACGACTTCCGCTGAGAAGTCCTGCCAGCGAGCACCGGTGATGAACTCCACAACGGCCTCGGTCGCACGTACACGCTCGGTCATTTGAATACCCACTGAGGGCCACGCGATCGCCGATCGGTCATCGAGGGGCTTCGTTTGGATCTTGGACGGCGCGCGTCAAGATGCCACCTCGCAAGTCCCGCGTCAAGTTAGACGGGATTCCCCCCCCCGGGTGCCGCCTCGTCCCTCATGCATCGACGCACAGGAGCCACCCTGTGCCAGGGCCCATTCGATCTGCTCCCAAAGGACGCTCGAAGTGGTCCGTTCCTGGACAAACATTAGTTGGAGTTTATTTAGCAACGACTTAGAGAGATTTCGATGCCTATCATGTATTAAAACGCAGCACTTCCGCCATGCATCGCCCGGCCAGACGCGAAGATAAGATCTCATTAAGTCACCTGAAATCAGATCGTTATAGCTGATCCTCCGAGTCGGTCGTGTACGGCACTCTTGTTGATGTATGGAACAGTCGAGAGTCGTCTGCTGCAATGGCGGCCGCGGACGTCCGCAAGGCGCGGGCGCCGATATCCGTTGCGAAGCCTGACGACGAACTGGCCCGCGGGAACGTCCGCGGACCCATTCATGCCTGGTGCGGTCGGACCCAGGCCGGAGGTTCGTCATGGTGCGCTTCATACCCCTCACGCTCGTCCTGGCCTTGCTCGGCTCCTTCGGATTCGCCATGCCCGCTTCGGCGCAAGTGACCGGGGCGCCATCGACGCCATCGCTCCGGGATGCCATCGAGGCAGCCGCCGCGCGGTCCGCGACAGCGCCCCAGCCGGCTGATACAGTTGCTGTCGTCGCGTTTCCACCGCCACAGCAGCGCCGGCCGGCCGCGCTTCTGCCTCTGTACATTTCGTTTGGTGCGCTCCAGGTGCTCGACGCGCGTTTCACGGTGCGCGCCATCGACGGCGGCGCCGTCGAAGCCAACCCGCTGATGAAGGGACTCGCCAGCAACGAAGTCGGCATGCTTTCGGTCAAGGCTGCGGCCACCGCGGGTGTGATCTACGCGAACGAATTGATGTGGAAGCGGAACAAGACGGCGGCGGTGTTTTTCATGATCGCGACGAATTCGGCCATGGCGTGGGTCGTCCAGCACAACTACCGTGCGGGGCAGTGACGCTAGAGCGGTTTTCGCAAGGGTGCAGCGGCCCTGCAAGCGCGGGTCATGATCTCACCGCCAGAA
>Ga0326597_10013980_pt1 | contig 10529 bp, 15 predicted proteins | sample RVTome_12_FD_203789 | JGI IMG/M metagenome (GOLD analysis project Ga0326597, IMG submission 203789) | Soil microbial communities from uranium-contaminated site in the Upper Colorado River Basin, Wyoming, United States - RVT100D185 | ecosystem: Environmental > Terrestrial > Soil > Contaminated >... | reverse complement strand
GCCGAGGTTGACCTTGCGCGCCGCCAGATCGCCGCCTTCGATGCGGCGCAGGCGGCAGGGCAGGGCGTTGCGGTTGTGGATGGAAAGATTGTCGAAAACCTGCATATCGTTACCGCGCGGCAGATTCTTGCGAAAGCCGAGGCGATTGCCGCGCTAAACGCAATCTGAGAGGGCGTCATGACGGTATTGCTACTTGGCCTTGTGTTGTGGGTTGGCTCCCACCTGTTCAAACGGCTTGCCCCGAAAGCCCGTGCCAGCATGGGCAAGCGCGGCAAGTCCATGGTTGCCGGCCTGTCGATCATGGCGGTCGTGCTGATGGTGCTGGGCTTTCGCAGTGCCGACGTGGTGCAGCTTTACCACACCGCGGGCTGGGCGGTGCCGCTGAACAACACGCTGATGCTGGTGGCGATTTTCCTGTTGGGGGCGGGTTCGACCAAGGGACTGCTGGTGGACAGGCTGCGCCATCCGATGCTGACCGGGGTTCTGGTTTGGGCGGTGGCGCATTTGCTGGTCAACGGCGATCTGGCCTCGGCGGTGCTGTTCGGCGGGCTGGGGCTTTGGGCGCTGACGGAAATGCTGTTGATCAGCCGCGCCGAACCCTGGAAACGCCCGGCGCCCGGCAGCATCAAGGGCGACGCCCGAAACCTTGTCGCAACCGCGCTGATCTATGCGCTGATCGCCGGCATTCATATCTGGCTGGGCCATAACCCGTTTGTGGCGGTGGCGTGATGCTGATCTACCGGCTGCTGAGCGACGACGATACTTCGGCCTTTTGCCACAGGGTCAGCCTGGCGCTGTCGAAAGGCTGGGTGCTGCACGGCAGCCCCGCCTATGCTTTTGACGCCGCGCGCGGGGTGATGCGCTGCGCGCAGGCGGTGGTCAAGGATGTCGCCACCCCCTACCACGCCGACATGAAGCTGGGAGAGCAGTAGATGAAGACCAACTCGGGGCGCTTCTTTGAGGATTACAGTATTGGCGAGGTGATCCGCCATGCGGTGCCGCGAACCGTCTCGGGGGGCGAGCGTGCGCTTTACCACGCGCTTTATCCGGCGCGCGGGGCGCTGTATTCATCGGACGCTTTCGCGCGCGCCTGCGGCCTGCCGGCGGCGCCGCTGGATGACCTTGCGGCGTTTCACCTGGTGTTCGGCAAGACCGTGCCCGACATCAGCCTGAACGCTGTGGCCAACCTTGGTTATGCCGAGGGGCGTTGGTTGGCGCCGGTCTGGCCGGGCGACACTTTGGCGGCTGAATCCACGGTGATCGGGCTGAAGCAGAACTCCAACGGCGCTTCGGGGGTGGTCTGGGTGAGCACGCGCGGTTTGAACCAGCACGGCACGGCGGTGCTGGAATATGTTCGCTGGGTGATGGTGCGCAAGCGCCGCATGGATGCCCCCGCCCCCGCGCCGGTGGTGCCGGATCTGGCCAAGGCGGTCGATGCCGCCGATCTGGTGGTGCCGCAAGGGCTTGATTTCACCCGCTACGATTTCGCGCTGGCGGGCGAGCCGCACCGCTGCGGCGATTATGCGGTGGGCGAACGTATCGACCACCTCGATGGCGTGACCATTGAAGAGGCCGAGCACATGATTGCCACGCGACTGTGGCAGAACACTGCCAAGGTGCATTTCGATGCGACATTCCGCGACGACGGGCGGCGGCTGATCTACGGCGGCCACGTCATCAGCCTGGCGCGGGCGTTGTCGTTCAACGGGCTGGCCAATGCGCAGATGCTGGTGGCGCTGAACGGCGGCGCGCATGCCAACCCCTGTTTTGCGGGTGACACCGTCAAGGCCTGGTCCGAGGTGCTTGACAAGGCCGAAACCTCTGCACCTGGGGTCGGCGCGTTGCGGCTGCGGCTGGTGGCGGTGAAGCAGGGGGCGGCGCCTTTCGCGCTGCGCGGCACCGAGGGGCGCTATGCCCCCGAGGTGCTGCTTGACCTCGACTATTGGGCGCTGATGCCGCTTTAGCGGCCAGCAGGGCGCATCGCCGGGACGCCACACTGCAACGCAGCGAACTGGCAGCGGTAACAGGTGATCACACCCGGAATTTCGTGATCACAAATGACAATATCGCGACTTTTGCCGCAGAAAATTCGCCTCTGCGGCGCGGCGACACGTGACTTGGGAAAAATATGCGCTATTGAAGGGGGCATAAATCAGCCAGCCCCGCGCCCCCCGGCGGTCTTAGCCGCGCGCGGCGCGCAAGCGACAGAGGGACCAACCATGGCGGACGCACACCGGGCAGCCCGGCCTCTTTCCCCACATCTGACCATCTACCGCATCGTCTGGCGGCCGCAGATGACCTCGTTCAGCTCGATGATGCACCGCATAACCGGCAACGCGCTGCCCGCCGCCTTCATTCTGGGCGTCGCCTGGCTGTTGGCGGCGGCGATGGGCCCCGAGGCCTTTGCCACGGCAAACTGGCTGGCGACATCATGGCTGGGCGATCTGGTGTTCAGCTTCTCGCTGCTGGCGATCTGGTATCACTTTCTCGCCGGGTTGCGGCATCTGCTTTACGACGCCGGCAAGGGGATGGAACTGCGCACCGCCGAAATGCTCGGCTGGGGCTGCGTCATCGGTTCGGTCGTGCTGACCGTGATCACCCTGTTGCTGGTCTGAGGGAGGCAAGCATGCGCTATCTGACTGATCGCAAACGCGCCGTCGGCAAAGGCTCGGCCAAGACCGGCACCGAACACATGTGGTCGATGCATGTCAGCGCCGTTGCGCTGGCCTTCATGGTGCCGACCTTCCTTTACATTTTCGGCAACGCGCTTGGCAGCACCCACGAAGAGGTGCTGGCCACCTTTTCGCGGCCCTTCCCGGCGATACTGACCGCGCTGGTGCTGGTGGTGGGCATGCGCCATTTCGCCAAGGGCGCCACCGTGATGATCGAGGATTATTCCCACGGCACGCTGCGCAAGGGGCTGATCATCTTCGCCATTTCGCTGTCCTGGGTGGTTACCGCCACGGGGCTTTTCGCGCTTGCCCGCATTGCGCTCTGAGGACCAAAAATAATGGCAGCTTACGAATACGAGACGCATGAATATGACGTGGTCGTGGTGGGGGCGGGCGGCGCGGGTCTGCGCGCCACGCTGGGCATGGCCGAACAGGGGCTGCGCACCGCCTGCGTGACCAAGGTGTTCCCGACCCGCAGCCACACCGTGGCGGCACAGGGCGGCATCGCCGCGAGCCTTGGCAACATGGGCCCTGACAGCTGGCAGTGGCACATGTTCGACACCGTCAAGGGGTCGGACTGGCTGGGCGACATGGACACCATGGAATATGTCGCGCGCGAAGCCCCCAAGGCGGTTTATGAGCTGGAACATTACGGGGTGCCATTCAGCCGCACCGAAGAGGGCAAGATTTATCAGCGCCCGTTCGGCGGCCATACCACCGAATACGGCGAGGGCGTGCCGGTGCAGCGCGTCTGCGCCGCCGCCGACCGCACCGGCCACGCCATGCTGCACACGCTTTACGGCCAGAGCCTGAAGAACAACGCCGAATTCTTCATCGAATATTTCGCGCTCGATCTGATCATGTCCGACGACGGCAAGTGCCAAGGCGTGGTGGCTTGGAAGCTTGATGACGGCACCATGCACGTTTTCAACGCGAAAATGGTGGTGCTGGCGACCGGCGGCTATGGCCGCGCCTATTTCAATTGCACCTCGGCGCACACCTGCACCGGCGACGGCGGCGGCATGGTGGCGCGCGCCGGGCTGCCGTTGCAGGACATGGAATTCGTGCAGTTCCACCCCACGGGCATCTTCGGCCCCGGCATGCTGATCACCGAAGGCGCGCGCGGCGAGGGCGGATATCTGACCAACTCGGAAGGCGAGCGGTTCATGGAACGCTACGCGCCGACCTTCAAGGATCTGGCCAGCCGCGACGTGGTTTCGCGCTGCATGACGCTGGAAATTCGCGAAGGCCGCGGCGTTGGCCCGAACAAGGACCATATCCACCTGAACCTGTCGCACCTGCCGCCGGAACTGCTGGCCGAACGTCTGCCCGGCATTTCCGAAAGCGCCAAGATCTTTGCCGGTGTCGATGTGACCAAGCAGCCGATTCCGGTGCTGCCGACGGTGCATTACAACATGGGCGGCATTCCCACCAACTATTGGGGCGAGGTTCTGAACCCGGCCGAGGGCAACCCCGACGCCGTGGTGACGGGCCTGATGGCGGTGGGCGAGGCTGCCTGCGCCAGCCTGCACGGCGCCAACCGGCTTGGCGCCAACAGCCTGATCGACCTTGTCGTGCTTGGCCGCGCCGCCTCGATCCGGGCGGGCAAGGTGGTCGATGCGGCGGCGCCGAACCCGGTGCTGAATACCGCCTCGGTCGATGCCGCGCTGGCGCGGTTCGACGCGCTGCGCAACGCCAAGGGCAGCATCCCCACCGCAGAACTGCGGCTGGAAATGCAGCGCGCCATGCAAAACAACGCCGCCGTGTTCCGCACCGAAAAGGTTCTGGCCGAAGGGGTTGAACTGATGACCGCGATTGCCGGCAAGATGGGTGATCTTGGCGTCACCGACCGTTCGCTGATCTGGAACTCGGATCTGATGGAAACGCTTGAACTGACCAACCTGATGCCGAACGCGCTGGCCACGATTACCGGCGCCGCCGCCCGCAAGGAAAGCCGCGGCGCGCATGCGCATGAGGATTACCCCGAGCGTGACGACAAGAACTGGCGCAAGCACACGATTGCGCGGGTCGACGGCGCCGCGGTGGCGCTGAGCTACCGCCCCGTGCACACCGAACCGCTGACCACCCTGGCCGAGGGCGGCATCGACCCGAAGAAGATCCTGCCCAAGAAGCGCGTTTACTGATGCGCGCCGCCGGATATTCAGGCACGCCCCTGCCTGACAAGCTGGGGTATCGGGACGGGCAGGCAGTCGCCTTTGCCGCCCTGCCCGAAAGCCTTGCCTATCTGGCCACCTGCCGGGCGTTTCGTTCGGTTGAGCAGGTGGCAGACTGGCGCGCGCTGCCACGTGCCGCGCGCGATGCGATCCACCTGTTCACCACCAGCGCCGCGAACCTGAGCGCGGCGCTGCCGGCGCTGCGCGACGGTATCGCGCCTGATGGCATGATCTGGATTTCCTGGCCCAAGAAGGCCGCCGGGATTGCAAGTGATGTCAGCGAAAACCTCATTCGTGATCGCGCCCTGGCAGATGTTCTGGTCGATGTGAAGGTTTGTGCGGTGGATGCCGTCTGGTCGGGGCTGAAGCTGGTGGTGCGCAAGCAACACCGCGGCAGCCATGTCAACGCGGGGGCGGCTGCATGAAGCGCCATGCCCTGATCGCCTCGATGATGCTGACCGCCTGCGGCCCGCTGACGCTGCAACAGGCCGAGTCCCAGTGCCTGGAGCAGGCCCGCCTGGCGGCGCAGCCGCGCGGCGAAATCGGGCTGGGCGTCGGCTCGGACGGCCCCGGCGGCTTTGCAAACATCACCGTTTCGTCGGATTACCTGCTGGGGCGCGACCCTTCGGCGGTGTTCGATCTTTGCGTTCTTGACAAATCCGGCCTGCCCCCGTCGCAGCCGCTCTATTCCCGCACTGACTGGAAGGGATAATCATGGTTCAGTTCACCCTGCCGAAAAACTCGAAAATCCGCGTCGGCAAGACCTGGCCGAAGCCCGAGGGCAGCAACGTCCGCAAGTTCCGCATCTACCGCTGGGATCCCGATGCCGGGGAAAACCCGCGGGTCGATACCTATTTCGTCGATATGGACCGCTGCGGCCCGATGGTGCTGGACGCGCTGATCAAGATCAAGACCGAGATCGACCCGACCCTGACCTTCCGCCGGTCCTGCCGCGAGGGCATTTGCGGTTCTTGCGCGATGAACATCGACGGCATCAACACGCTGGCCTGCATCTATGGGCTGGATGAAATCAAGGGCGACGTGAAGATTTACCCGCTGCCGCATATGGCAGTGGTCAAGGATCTGATCCCCGACCTGACGCATTTTTACGCGCAGCACGCCAGCATCATGCCCTGGCTGGAAACCACCACCAACCGCCCCGCCAAGGAATGGCGCCAGTCAATCGATGACCGCAAGAAGCTTGACGGGCTTTACGAATGCGTGATGTGCGCATGCTGCTCGACCTCATGCCCCTCGTATTGGTGGAACGCCGACCGCTACCTTGGCCCGGCGGCGTTGCTGAATTCCTATCGCTGGATCATCGATTCACGTGACGAGGCCACGCCCGAGCGGCTCGACGCGCTGGAAGACCCGTTCAAGCTGTACCGCTGCCACGCGATCATGAACTGCACCAAGACCTGCCCCAAGGGTCTGAACCCGGCCAAGGCAATCGCCGAGATCAAGAAGATGATGCTGGAACGGGTGGTGTAAGGGACCACCCGACCCAACCCTCGCGCGGCGGCCGACTGTTGCGGCCGTCGACCGGCACTTCATAACCGATGCGCCCCGGATCCTGTTGGCGCTGCCCAACATTTGCCGCGATTTTTCGCTAACGAGCATTGGTGAACTGTCCGACGCATCCTGCCGATAAGGCATTGCGGCGGACAGCAAAAGAATCGTGTTTTGGCAGGGTAGCGATGACCGAATTGAGTTTCTACGCGCGGGGCGACAGCAGCACCGCCAATAATGCGGCCCTGAACGTCAAGGGCACCTCGACCACCCCGACCACGCTTCTGACGTTTTCGTCGGGCGAATCGGGCGATGTGCAGCTTGATTACAACGACGGTCTTGCCGACCCCGACACGCTGTTGATTATTGATGGTGTTGCGATGTCGTTCACCGTCGAATTCTCGGGAAACCTGCCCTACTCCAACAAGCTGTCCAACGTGAACGGTGAAGATCTGCGCGGCGAGCAGATCGTTGTGATCACGGCCGAAAGCGGCCAGAGATTCGTCTTCCTGTCTAACGGGACCACGTCCTTTGCGACCATGAGCGCCTTTCCCAACGGCGCACATGCGATTGACGGCGTCAGTTCCACGGGGCCGATACTCGTGTGTTTCCTGCGCGGCACGCGCATGGCGACGCCCGAGGGCGAACGCGCGATCGAAACGCTGCGCGTCGGCGATCTGGTTCTGAATGACGAAGGCGAGGCGGTTCCGCTGCGCTGGATTGGCAGGCGCAGTGTCAGCGCGACCGAAGTTGCCCTGTTTCCCGACCTGCGTCCGGTGATCGTGCCCAAAGACATGTTCGGACCGGGTTTGCCGAACCAGCCGCTAGGACTTTCGCCGCAACATCGCGTGGCGCTGCGCGGCTGGGAGGTCGATCTGCTGTTCGGCTGCGACAAGGTCCTGGTGCCGGCGATCCATTTGCCCAAGTCCGCGGCGATGCGCGCAACTGGCTCCGGGCCGTTCGAGTATTTTCACCTGCTGTTCGACCAGCACGAAATTGTCTTTTCCAACGGCCTGCCCACCGAAAGCTTCCAGTTGGGCGAGCGCGGACTGATCTCGCTGGAGCCCGCCGAAGTCGAAGCCATTCTGGCGGCAGCGGCGCGGCACGCTGGTGGCGCCGTCCCGTTGCGGCCCGATCATTGCACCACCCTGCGCGGTTTTGAATCGCAGGTTCTGATGTCCCGGGTTCTGGCTGCGGCTTGACGCGCCGGCGCCTCGGGTGCTGGGGCCATAAGGCTGGCTGCGATTGCTTCGCTGCCCAAATCTGGCGCGCGCATTGACCGGGCGGACCGTCCCGGCAAAGATGGCGCAAATCGGAGGCGCCATGAAACCCAACCGTCCCGCTACCGTGGCACCTGCCGACGCCGCCGACCGCAAAGCGGTCGGGCCGGTGATCTGCTACCCGACAGCGCATCTACTCGCGGCCGATCTGCCGGCACTTCGCGGCGCGCGCGCGGGTTGGACGAAGACCGGCGAGGTGCTGGTGCCGCCGCGCGAGGCGCGGTGTTTCGAGGTGCCGGCCGGGCAGTTCTTTCGGATCCGTTGCTCAGAGGGGGCGCAGGTCGGCGATCTGAACCTCTGGCATGCCGCCGACCTTTCCGAACGCTTCTATTCGGGCAAGACGCGGGCGCTGCATGGCACGCACCTTGGGCCCGGGGACCGCATGTGGTCGGGCTTTCCATACCTGCGCCCGATGGCGACGATTACCGAAGACACGCTTGACTGGTATGGGTTTGACGCCTTCGGCTGCGCCGTTCATGACGTGATCGGCACCCGCTGCGATCCCTACACACATTGTCTGCTTTCGGACGGCGGGCAGTATCACCACTGCTGCCATTCGAACCTGACCCGAGCATTGGCCGAGACGCGGGAACTGGACCTGAATGAGGCCGAGGCGGCAGTGCATGATGTGCTCAACGTTTTCATGTGCACCGGTTTTGACCGCCTGACCGGGCAATACATCATGAAGGCAAGCCCAGTGCGGGCCGGCGACTATCTGGAGTTCTTCGCCGAGATCGACCTGCTGGGCGGCCTTTCGGCCTGCCCCGGCGGCGATTGCAGCAGCGAACATTCGAGCGATACCGCCGCGTGCCACCCTTTGCTGGTCGAGGTGTTCCGCCCCGTTGCGCCGCCGGTGGGCTGGGTGGCGCCAGAGCCGAACCGCTACGACCGCAGCCACGGGCGCTGAAGCCGGGGGTTTTGCACCCCCGGACCCCGGCAGGGTATTTTCACGATGAAGAAGCGGCTTCGGACAACTCGGCTTCGAGAAAGCGTTCGAAATCGTCGAGGTCGAGGGGCTCGAACTGGCCGAAGCCCTGTATCCAGGTGGTGGCGGCGCGCATCGCGGCGGGTTCGAGCTTGCACCAGTGCAGCCTGCCGCGCCTTTCGCGGCTGATCAGACCCGCTTCGGCGAGGATCGCGAGGTGTTTCGAGATTGCGGCGAGCGACATGGCGAAAGGCGCCGCGACATCGCTGACCGCCATGTCGTCCTCAAGCAGCATGGTTAGGATCGCGCGCCGGGTCGGGTCGGCGAGGGCGGCGAAAAGCTGATCGAGGTTCGGGGCGGGCGCGAGCATGGGGCAATTAGCGCAAACAGCGGCAAACCGTCAACCGCGTGGTTGAGCATGGTTGTTGCTGCAGAGCCGTCGCTGTCGCGGCGCTTTAGCAAAAGGCACGTGTCTTCAATATGTTACCTGTGGCTGTGCCGGCTTGACTCGGCGCAGATTGCCGCATAGGAAGGCGGCGGTTTCGCGTGGGGCTTCACCAATGCCTGTTGCACCCCCTGACGGTCCGGATCCTGAGCGGCTTCGCCAGCTTGAGGCCCGGATTGCCGAGAAAAAACAGGCGCTGGGGCCGGGGCCACGGGCGGACGAGCACTTTTCGCAGGCCAATATCGCCTGGCGCATGGTGATCGAACTGGTTTCGGGGCTGGGGATCGGCTTCGGCATCGGCTACGGGCTGGATGTGCTAATTGGCACGCTGCCGCTGATGCTGGTGATCTTCACGCTGCTGGGTTTTGCGGCGGGGGTGCGGGTGATGCTGCGCACGGCGCGCGAAGTGGAACAGGAACGGCAGGCGGCCGAGGCCGCACGCAAAGAGGGATAGAGACGTGGCACAGGAAGAAGCAGGCAACGCACTCGCATTCCACCCGATGGACCAGTTCATCGTGAAGCCGCTGTTCGGCGATGGCCCGGTGCATTGGTATACGCCCACCAACGTGACGCTGTGGATGGCGATCACGGTTCTGGCAATCTTTCTGGTTCTGGTGGTCGGTTCGCGCGGTCGCGCGGTGGTGCCCAGCCGGATGCAGTCGGTTGCGGAACTCGCCTACGGCTTCGTGCACAAGATGGTCGAGGACGTGGCCGGCAAGGACGGGCTGAAATTCTTTCCCTATATCTTCACGGTTTTCCTGTTCATCGTGTTTGCCAACTTCCTTGGCCTGCTGCCCAAGGCGTTCACCCCCACCAGCCATATCGCGGTTACTGCGGTGCTGGCGATCACGGTGTTCCTGACCGTCACGATCGTTGGTTTCGTGAAGAACGGCGCGGCGTTTCTGGGCCTGTTCTGGGTGGCTTCGGCGCCGCTGGCGCTGCGCCCGATTCTGGCGCTGATCGAGCTTATCAGCTATTTTGTGCGCCCCGTCAGCCATTCGATCCGACTTGCCGGCAACATGATGGCCGGGCACGCCGTGATCAAGGTTTTCGCGGGCTTCGCGGCGATTGCCGTGATTTCGCCGCTGTCGGTGGTGGCGATCACCGCGATGTACGGGCTTGAGATGCTCGTGGCCTTCATTCAGGCCTATGTCTTCACGATCCTGACCTGCGTGTATCTGAAGGATGCGCTGCATCCGCACCACTAGGCCGGGTTCATCCGAAACAACCAATTCAGCAATTCCAAACTCAAGGAGAGACGAACATGGAAGGCGATATCGTTCAAATGGGTGCCTACATCGGCGCGGGCCTGGCATGCATGGGCATGGGCGGGGCTGCGGTCGGGGTGGGCAACGTTGCCGGCAACTTCCTGTCGGGCGCGCTGCGCAACCCCTCGGCCGCCGCGGGCCAGACCGCGACGCTGTTCATCGGCATCGCCTTTGCCGAAGCGCTGGGGATCTTTTCGTTCCTCGTCGCACTTCTGCTGATGTTCGCCGTCTGAGTCCTGCCAGCATCCTTGTGGTC
>Ga0326597_10013979_pt1 | contig 10529 bp, 9 predicted proteins | sample RVTome_12_FD_203789 | JGI IMG/M metagenome (GOLD analysis project Ga0326597, IMG submission 203789) | Soil microbial communities from uranium-contaminated site in the Upper Colorado River Basin, Wyoming, United States - RVT100D185 | ecosystem: Environmental > Terrestrial > Soil > Contaminated >... | reverse complement strand
TCGCCACCCAGCTTCTTGGCGGTTCAAACTCCGGCGGACTCCTTGCCGCTGGCCAACCCTCGTCACTTGCACAATATAGGAATTCGACATTTCTTGGTGTAGATACGTCAACTGTATACCAAAACGCATCAAACCTTCCGTCTTCCGGCTCTGACATGCTGACTCGCGTCAGTGAATACCGAACGGCATGGAACACACTCTTCGGTGCCGCAAATGCCGCATCAACGACTGTGGTAAGCCTAATTAACTTCTGCACTACGGCCATAAGCAACGCTTCTACAAATGAAGAATCTGGAGATGCCGGTCTCGTGAGCAGGTCGCAGACACAAATTACGGCGGCACAACAAGCACTGACTACGGAAATCGCACCCGTGCTCGCGCAGGCAGAGGCCGCATTCTCGATTATTGATGCGGCGGTTGCAATGGTGCAAAAAGTACAAACAGAACTCAATTCTGGAGTTGACCCAACCAGCACAGCTTATCTCGCTGACCTGCAAACGCTTCAAACGATGCCGCCGTCGACCCTTGACGTGTCAAATGCGCAGCAAGAAACGCAATCATTCGGCCTCGCCACCGCTATTCCTGAGGGTTCGCTCACGGTCTCGGGAGGAACTATTGTCGATCGGATGAGTCTCATCAGTACAAATGCCGAAGCACTCAAGTCAGATGTCTGCACGAAGTCCGGCAGGTCAAACAATGACGGCGGCGACTAATATGCAACGCTTCTTCACCATCTCGCTCACAGCACTCGCACTTGTTGTCGGCGTGGTGGGCGCATTCGCGCCAGCCACGCGCGCCGAAACAGCACACGAATACTGTACCAACAATACAGAATCTCCCGCAGAGTATTACGCCTGTCTTGAGAGCCAAACAGGACTTGTGTCTGATAGTGGAAGCCAAACCCAAACTACAGCCGCTAAAACATCCGCGGAAAAAACCGAAAAACTCTTTGGTACTGCGGAAGATAAAGACAAGGAATACAGCTGGATCATGATCAAGATCATGCAGCTCTTCGCCGCACTCGTCGGTATCGCGGTTCTCGCGCTTAACTATGCTGTCTTCTATACCGTAGTGGCGATGGGCGCCTTCGTCAACAATCTCTCCGCGATCGGCGTCACCTGGCGCATCCTCCGCGATGTGGGCAATATCATCCTCATCTTCGGCTTCCTCGCCGCCGGTATCGCCACCATCTTGAACACCAGTCTCTACGGGTGGGGGAAGAAGATGATCCCGATGCTCCTGGTCGCCGCAGTCTTTATTAACTTCTCGCTCTTCTTCGCCGAGGCGATTATCGGCACAGGCAATCTCTTCGCCACCCAGTTTTATACCCAGATCAACGGCGGTGTCGCGCCCACCGCCCAGTCTATCGATAACAACAAAGGCATCTCCGACAAAATCATGTCCCAGCTCGGCCTCTCTAACATCTACGATCGGGTGAACACCAGAGCGCAAGACGTATTCCAAGGCGGGAGCCCATGGATCATCGGATTTGTGAGCATCCTCCTCTTCCTCGTGCTCGCCTTCGTGCTCTTCTCGCTCGCCTTCATCCTCATCGCGCGCTTCGTTATCCTCGTCTTCCTTATTATCGTCGCGCCCATCGGCTTCGCCGGCTGGGCGGTGCCCAAGCTCGAGGGGCTCTCGAGCAAGTATTGGCACGAACTTTTCAATCAGACATTCGTCGCGCCCGTACTTCTGCTCCTCCTCTATGTCGCCCTCGCCGTCATTACCGATGCGCAGTTTCTTACCGGCTTTGGCCAAGGTGAGAAGGACTGGCTCGGGATAATAGGAGCGAAGAATGTAACAGGGTTTGCCTCGATGCTCCTCTCCTTCCTCGTCGCGATGGGACTGCTCCTGGTCGTCCTTGTCGCGGCGAAAAACATGTCCGCCTTCGGCGCCGGCTGGGCGACCAAAATGGGCGGCCGACTCTCCTTTGGTGCCGTGGCATGGACAGGCAGGAACACCGGTGGTTGGCTCGCTTATAAGGCCGCGCGAGGCCTGCGTGAAACGTGGGTTGGGCGAGTGCCGCTTGCCGGTACCGGGCTTGTACGCGGTCTCGAGAAGATCGGTACAGGGAGCTTCGATGCTCGCGGCGTTAAGGCACTTGGCGGCCTGAAGGGTATGGGTATCGATGCGGGCGAGGCGCAGAAGGGCGGGTATAAAGCCGACCTTAAGGAACGCGTCGACAGGCGCGTTAAGTACGCCGCTGACCTTCGCGGCCGCGAGCTTGACGATGATGAGAAAGTGAATCAAGCAGTACTCCAGAACCAAATGAAGCAAGCACAGAAGGAAAGAGGAAAGGCAAAGACAGAGCAAGAGGTTAAAGATGCTGACACTAAATATAAGGCGGCAGAAAGAGCACTTGAAGAACTTGAAAGCGTTACTGATAAAGGAGCGCAAAGAAAGTATGCGAAGGTTTTGGAACTCGGACTTGATCGAAAAGGAATATTCAACACATATATCAATTTTGCAGCAAATACAGAGAGTGCCCGGAAAATTCGGGATGATGCCAAGAAAGCAAAGGCTGACAAAGATTGGTCTTCAAATATTAAAAACCTAATCAAGGAGGCTTCAGAGGAAGAAGAGGGTGGTGCAGCTCCTGCGTCGAGTGGCGGCGAAGCGGGAGGGTCAAGAGGCGGGCCAGGAGGAGGGTCCGCAGGCGGAGATATCCCGCCTGGATATCAACAGAATCCTGGCGGCAGTTTAATCATTCCTTCTGGCTCAGGAGGCGGCAAGTCAGCGTCATAGGTATTGATTTGATAGAGTATATAAAGTATGGAGCCCCCTCGTCGTGAAATGACTCTCGAAGAAAGCGTCAAGCAGGTGATGCAGACACTACCGCCGCCTATCCGCCGCTACCTCGGCCGCGGAGGGTATTCCCAGGTCGCTAAAACACTAATGTCGAAGTACAACCTGCATATCGACCAAGGGACGATCCTTGAGCGCGAGATTATGCTGCTTCTCATGGGCATCGAGAACCCTAATGAATTCACACAGGCGCTCGCCGAAGAAGCTCGACTCGATAAGGCGGCGATAGACGGCATCGTCGGGGATATAAATGAACAGATTTTTATGCCTCTACGTGAAGAGATGCGGAAGGGCGGAGGAGATACGCAGGCGCAAAAGCCACCCCCACCCCCGAAGCCAAAGCCGATCGCGCCCCCGCCAAGCTACCAGCCTCCACCTCCGCAGCCCCGCCCAGCCCCGCCCCCGCCACCCCCCTCGGCACCTTTGGGAAGGTCAGACCTTCCCAAATCTCCACAGCAACCTCAGAAAGCGTGGGAGCCTGATGATTCGGTGTTCATCCCTGCTAATCCGCAATTGCCGCAGCGCCAACCCGAGACCTACATCTCAAGACCCTCCTTCTCGCCACCGCGCCCGCCAGTCCCTCCTCGTCCCGCGCAACAAAGTCCAGGTATAAACCGCATACAGCCTCCGCCGCAACCCCGACCACAAGCGCTGGAGAAGTCGGCTGACAGTACTCATATGCTTTCTGACCACGAAGTGCCGCACATCGAACTAAAAAACAGTGTGCCGCCAAACCTCCCGGGCGCATTCCCCCCTACCCCTGCTTCACCCCCTCCTTCGCCAAAGGCTACGCAGGGCACGGCCCCCCCGCCTCCGCCACCGCCCGCCCCCTACACATCCGATCCCTACCGTGAACCCCTTGAGTGAGTTGCGCACAATCCATTATTCATTTATATTGCTACTGACCCTCCGGGGTCTTCTTTTTACTCAATGGCCACTATTAATCAGCTTTCAAGAAAGGGTCGTAAGGACCGGATCTCGAAGACGAGCGTGCCCGCCTTGGCACGCGGTTTTAACACGCTTAAGAATCGCCCGACCTTTTATCCCTCGTCCTTCAAGAGGGGTGTGTGCACCAAGGTGACCACGAAGACGCCGAGGAAGCCGAACTCCGCTATCAGGAAGATCGCCCGCGTCCGGCTCACCAACGGCATGGAGGTCACTGCCTACATCCCCGGCGAGGGACACAATCTCCAGGAGCACTCGGTCGTGCTGCTTCGTGGCGGCCGGGTGAAGGACATTGGCGTCCAGTACACTATCGTGCGCGGTAAGCTCGATACCGGCGGTATCGAGAAGCGGCGCACCTCTCGGAGCCGCTATGGCGGCAAGCGCCCGTCGAAGTAGCTTCCAACTGACAACAATCAACTTACAACATGCGAAGACCGTTAAAAAAGAAGAGAACGTGGCGTCCCGACCTCAAGTACGGTTCGGAGACGCTCACGCGCTTTATCAATGCAGTCATGTGGAGCGGGAAGAAGGATACGGCACGCGCGGTCGTCTACGGCGCGCTCGCACAGATCGAGAAAGGCGGCGCGAACCCGCTCGAGACCTTCGAGGCGGCGCTTCGAAACATCTCGCCCTTAATGGAGGTACGTTCGCGCCGCGTGGGCGGCGCCAACTACCAGGTGCCCCGCGAGGTCCCGCAGGCGCGCCGTCTCGCCCTCTCCTTCCGTTGGCTCATCGGCGCCGCGCGTTCAAAAAAGGGTAAGCCGATGGCCGAGAAACTCGCCGCCGAGCTCCTCCTCGCCGCTAAGAACGAAGGCGACGCCGTCAAGAAGAAGGACGAAATGCACAGGATGGCGGAAGCAAATAAAGCTTTCGCCCACTTCGCCTGGTAGTTTTCAAGCGACGTGCAGAAAAAAGCCGCGTACAGCGCGGCTTCTCAGCTTCATCACTCCTTACGTAGTTTTGTCTCTGGCATATTCAGCAAGGTCAAGTGCCTTTTTGAAGTGGCCATGCCCTTTGTCGTATGCCGCCCGTAACATTTCTATTGCCGCAAGAATGTCGGCCTCATCTCGGAAGACGGGGTCGTATCCTGTGGTAATCCAACCCTGATAGAAATTGGCGCGTACAACGATTTTGTCCACGATGCCCACCCTTATTGATTGTTGAACTTCTAAAACCTCTCATCAAATACTACTTCGTCACACCGCACTTTGCAATTTCCACAGTTTTAGCTATTGTATACGGGACGCCTCGGCGTTTTATTTTTTATGAACAGAGATTATCCGCTAGAGAAAGTACGCAATTTCGGCATCATTGCCCACATCGACGCCGGTAAGACGACGGTCTCCGAGCGCATCCTTTTCTATACGGGCTCCCAGCACAAGATCGGCGAGGTGCACGAGGGCGACACGACCACCGACTGGATGGAGCAGGAGCGCGAGCGCGGCATCACCATCACCGCCGCCGCCATCACCTGCTTCTGGACCAAGACCGGGGAGGCGGATAAGAAAGATACGTCCAAGAAATACCGTTTCAATGTTATCGACACGCCGGGACACATCGACTTCACCGCCGAGGTGAAGCGTTCGATGCGCGTCTTGGACGGCGCGATTGTCGTCTTCGACGGGGTGGCGGGTGTCGAGCCCCAGAGCGAGACTAACTGGCGCTATGCCGACGAAGCAAAGGTGCCGCGCGTCTGCTTCATCAACAAGCTCGACCGCACCGGCGCCTCCTTCGAAGACTCATACGCGAGCATTCTCGATCGCCTCTCGCCGAAGGCTATTCGCATGCAAATCCCCATAGGCGAAGAGGCAGCGCACGAAGGCGTTGTCGATCTTCTCACCATGAAGTCCTTTACCTTCTCAGGCAAAATGGGAGAGGAGGTTATCGAAGGAGAAGTCCCAGAGAATCTCGTTGAGACTGCGAAGAAGTATCGCGGAGAGCTCGTGGAGCGCATCGTCGAGCAGGACGACACAGCGATGAGCGCCTATCTTGAGGGCAAGGAACCCTCCGTCGAGGAATTGAAGGTAATTCTGCGCAAGGCAGTCATCGGCAACGAGATCTTCCCGGTCTATTGCGGCTCCGCGCTCAAGAACAAGGGCGTCCAGCTGGTGCTCGACGCGGTTGTCGACTACCTCCCGTCGCCGCTTGATCTGCCGCCGGCAACCGGCACGAACCCCAAGACCGGCGAGCCGATAGAGCGCCACGCTTCTGACGACGAACCCTTCTGCGCGCTTGCCTTCAAGCTCCAGACCGACCCGTTCGTCGGCGCCCTCACCTTCTTCCGCGTCTACTCCGGCACTATTGCCGCGGGCTCATATGTCTACAACTCAACCAACGGCACCAAGGAGCGCATCGGCCGCATCGTGCGGCTCCAGGCCGACAAGCGTGAGGAGGTAGAAAAAGTGTTTACCGGCGAGATCGCCGCCGCCGTGGGACTCAAAGATACGAAGACCTCGCACACGCTCTGCGACGAGGCGAATCCTATCGTGCTTGAGGAGATCAAGTTCCCCGAGCCAGTGGTGTCGCTTCGCATCGAGCCCAAGACCAAGGCCGATCAGGAGAAGATGGGCATCGCGCTTAGGAAACTTGCGGACGAGGACCCGACCTTCCGCATCACCTCCGACGAAGAGACCGGCGAGACCATCATCTCGGGCATGGGCGAGCTCCACCTGGAGATTCTCGTTGACCGCATGAAGCGCGAATTCAACGTCACGGCGGATGTCGGCAAGCCGCAAGTCGCCTACCGTGAGACTATCCTCGCGAGCTCGGAGGCTGAAGGCAAGTACATCAAGCAGACCGGCGGCCGCGGTCAGTACGGCCACGTGAAGATCCGCATGAAGAAGATGGAACCGGTGGATCCGGAGAAGAAGGTCGCGAAGAACATCACGCGCGAGGACCATTTTGAATTCATCAACAGCATCAAGGGCGGCGTGGTCCCGCAGGAGTACATTCCGGCCGTGGAGAAGGGCGTGCGCGAAGCGATGTCCCGCGGCTTCCTCGCTGGCTTCCCGATGGTGGACATTTCAGTCGACCTCTACGACGGCTCCTATCACGACGTGGACTCCTCCGAAATCGCCTTCAAGATCGCCGCATCAATGGCATTCCAAGAAGCGGCGGGGAAGGCGAAGGCCGTCATCCTTGAGCCCATCATGCGTGTAGAGGTCATCGTCCCTGAGCAGTTCATGGGCGACATCACCGGCTCCCTCTCCGGCAAGCGCGGGCAAATAGAGGGCATGGAGGAACGCGGCTTGAACAAGGTGGTGAAGGCCAAGGTGCCGCTCTCTGAAATGTTCGGTTACACGACCACGCTACGCTCCATGACCGAGGGCCGCGGCTCTATGACCATGGAATTTGATCACTACGATGTGGTACCGACCAATATCGCGACCGACATCATAGCCAGCCGCAAGTAATGTGTGGACACTTAGTGTCCACACAGTGTCCACAGGGCAAAACGCTATGCACACCGGTCGGCCGAGGGGCGGCCGGTGTGGTACTGTATGTGTATGACAGATCGGCAGAATCTCCTTGGGCTCCTTCTTACCACCGACGGTGGAGGCTGGGGCCTTGTCTAGATTTAAGAGAAAATCCAGATAACGCCGGGGCCTCCACCAGGGAGGCCCCGGTTCTTTATCACTGTCTGTGTGAAAGGAGGTGAGAAAAGACGCGCAGCAGACAGTCGGCCCCGACTTCGCCACAGGCGATCGTCGGGGTCGTTTCTTTCTTCATGCCGCGTACATCTTGCGCTTTTGTACGGGCTCGGTTACAGTTACGGATAACGCATCTTGGCGTCGCTCTTTGGCTTCTCTGCTGTGAAGTAGTGGGCCGGAGCGTGTTTTCCGACTCACCTGCCTGCGCAGTCAGGCGTCGGATTATGATTTATTACATAAATTAACCGATTCACTATGGCAGAATTCAATCGTGCGAAGCCACACATGAACGTAGGCACCATCGGCCACGTTGATCACGGCAAGACGACCCTTACCGCCAGCATCCTCCACGTCCTCGACATGTTGAAGGACAAGGGTTACGCAGCCCGCGTCGAAGGCGTCGACAAGATCGACAGCGCTCCTGAAGAGAAGGCGCGCGGTATCACGATCGCCCTCCACCACTCGGAGTACGAGACGCCGAACCGCCACTACGCGCACATCGATGCGCCGGGACACGCCGACTACATTAAGAACATGATAACGGGCGCAGCCCAGATGGATGGCGCCGTGCTGGTGGTCGCGGCCACTGACGGCGTCATGCCCCAGACCCGCGAGCACATCCTCCTTGCCAAGCAGGTGGGCCTTAAGAAGCTCATCGTCTTTTTGAACAAGGTGGACATGGTCGCCGAGAAGGATCTCATCGACCTCGTCGAAGAGGAGGTCCGCGAGCTCCTGACCAAGCAGGGCTACGACGGCGCAGGTACGCCGATTATTCGCGGTTCAGGCTTGAAGGCGCTCGAGGCGAAGAGCGTAGAGGACGAGTGGGCGGCGAAGGCCAAGGAACTCGTCGACACGATGGACACCTACTTCGAGATGCCCAAGCGCGAGACGGACAAGCCCTTCCTCATGCCGATCGAAGACATCTTCTCGATCGAAGGTCGCGGCACGGTCGTGACCGGCCGCATCGAGCGCGGCGTGGTGAAGGTGGGCGAGGAAGTCGAGATCGTCGGTATCAAGCCAACGAGCAAGACGACCGTCACCGGCATCGAGATGTTCAACAAGCAGCTCCAAGAGGGACAAGCGGGCGACAATGCCGGCATTCTCCTTCGTGGTACGAAGAAGGAGGATGTGCATCGCGGCCAGGTCATCGCGAAGACTGGTTCGGTCACGCCGCACACCGACTTCGAAGCGGAGGTCTATATCTTGAACAAGGATGAGGGCGGCCGTCACACGCCGTTCTTCACCGGCTACAAGCCGCAGTTCTATATCCGCACCACCGACGTCACCGGCGAAGTAACCCTGCCCGAGGGCAAGGAGATGGTGATGCCGGGCGACACCATCACCTTCAAAGTGAAGCTCGTCGCGCCAGTCGCGCTTGAAGGGGAGCAGCACTTCGCTATTCGAGAAGGCGGCAAGACGGTAGGCGCAGGCGTCGTAACGAAGATCACGGCCTAAGCCACAATGGCAACAGCAGCACCTAAAAAAACTAAGACAACTAAAACAATCACCAGGCGCGCCGTAAAGGTAGCGCCGGTGAAAAAGGTTGCCCCAAAGGCTTCTGCTAAAGCTGTTGCCGCACCAGTGGCCGAGCACAAGCTTCGTATCCGCGTCCGCGCCTACGAGCACAAGATCCTCGACCTCTCCGTCAAGCAGATCATGGACACGGCCGCGCGCTTCGACGCGATAGTCGTGGGCCCGGTGCCCTTGCCGACCGAGATCAAGCGCTGGACGGTCAACCGCTCCACCTTCGTCTACAAGGACGCACGCGAGCAGTTCGAGATGCGTATCCACAAGCGCCTGATCGACATCATGAACCCCTCGCCGAAGGTTATCGAGGCTCTCACCAATCTGAACCTGCCAAGTGGTGTCACGATTGACGTAAAGATGGTATAACTCTTTGAGAGAAAAACAGCCGCCCCGAAAGGGGCGGCTGTTTTCCTTGCATCTTTATGGTCAGTCGTGTAGAGTGCCTCTAACGCTACGTTCCCTCGGCCTGCCTGCGCAGGCAGGGAACCTATGGCAAATCGCTCCAGCGGTTTGCTGGGGCGTTTTGCTTAAAAATGAAATTCATTCTTGCGAAGAAAGAAGGTATGACCCGAGTGTTCGGGGAGGATGGTCGCGCTCTTGCAGGGACTATCCTTGCGGCCGACCCGGTCACGGTCACGCAGGTCAAGACGAAAGACGGCAAGGATGCATATTCGGCCGTTCAAATCGGCACCGGCGCCCGCCGCGTAAAAAATATTTCAAAGGCAGTCTTGGGGCACACAAAAGGAAAAGGTTATACCGATATTCGCGAATTCAGAGTTGATGATGTTGGTAGTTTAGGGTTGGAAGTTGGAAGCAACATCGCCGCAGACACTTTTGCTGTCGGCGATGTCGTACAGATCTCGGGGCTCACCAAGGGCAAGGGCTTTGCCGGCGTCGTGAAGCGCCACGGCTTCCACGGCGGCCCGAGAACGCATGGCCAGAAGCACTCTGAACGCTCGCCCGGTTCCATCGGCGGGTCAGGCGGGCGTGCCGGCGGCCGGGTCGCCAAGGGCATGAAAATGGCCGGTCGACTGGGCACTGACCGCGTGACAGTGACGAATTTGAAGGTGCTCGTTGTTGATAAAGAGGCGGGCAAGATTATCGTGAGTGGTGCGGTGCCTGGCCGCCGCGGCACACTTCTCGAGGTAGTGTCCAAGTAATTTTAATACCATGGCTATTTCCAAAAAAATCGCAAAGTCGCCAGCAGGAAAAAAACCGGTCGCGCTCCGGGCCGCTAGGCCAAGTCCTACTACCGGTTTTTCTCCCGCTGGCTCTTTGCCCGACATGTCCATTTTCTCAATGGAAGGAAAGAAAGTCGGGACGGTCGCACTGCCGGAAAACATTTTCGGAGCTCCTTGGCGGAGCGACTTGGTCCACCAAGTCGCGACCGCCATGCAGGCGAACGCCCGACAGAACCGCGCCCACACCAAGGATCGCTCCGAGGTCTCGGGCGGCGGCAGAAAGCCATGGAAGCAGAAGGGTACCGGCCAGGCGCGCCATGGCTCCATACGGTCACCACTATGGCGGCATGGTGGGGTAACGTTTGGACCGAGAAGCGAGCGCAACTACAGCGAGAAGATAAACCGCAAGATGCGTATCGGC
>Ga0326597_10013977_pt1 | contig 10529 bp, 10 predicted proteins | sample RVTome_12_FD_203789 | JGI IMG/M metagenome (GOLD analysis project Ga0326597, IMG submission 203789) | Soil microbial communities from uranium-contaminated site in the Upper Colorado River Basin, Wyoming, United States - RVT100D185 | ecosystem: Environmental > Terrestrial > Soil > Contaminated >... | reverse complement strand
TCCTTTTTTCGACGCAGTGGAATAGGAGATCTCCGCCCGGCTCATCGCCTCGCCCAGCCGGGGAAGATTCGCGAGAGCTTTGCGACGCGGATCTTCTCACGGGCAGCGCCGAGGTCGAGTCCGATTCGCCAGGAGAGCCAGTGAGCGCACGTGCGCGCCCTTTGAGGGAAAACCAACCGCCTCCCTCGTCGAACTCGTGGATCAGGCAGAGACGGCGATACTCCGCAGCCTGAAGATGGGCCGAAAGCTCGGCAATTTCATCGTTGCCCGCCCACCCCGTCAGGGAACTCTATTAAGGAACCGCTGCGCGTCCTTCGCGATCCATTTCTCGAAACCGGTGAAGGCGCGCGAAAGGTCGCGCATTCCCCTTCGTTTTCCCCAGAGGGAATTCGGGAGTCGGGGATCGTGCCCGACGAGCCGGGCCACGAGCCCGCCGATCTCGAGACGCGCCGCGAACGCGCGGGCGGGTGAGATTGCGGGTGCCCGCTTCCCGCGAATCCGCCGCGCGAGCCTCCGGGCCTCGCGATCGAGGGTGTCCAGGTCATACAGCCGGCTGACGGAAACGTCGCCGAGGAGAGGCCCATGGACGGCGAGTCCGAGTACTCGGGCGAGATACCATCGGACGCGCGCGTGCGCCCAGGCCTTCGGCCACGCGGGCCGCACGAACGTCGATCCGTCCCAGGGTCGGAAGCCGTCGAACCACAAGGATGCTCGAAGCCGGTCCCGCTCGCGCCGCGAGGCGGGCATCTTCAGCGCGAGAAAGATCCACTCGCCGTCCCACGGCTCCTCCGCATCGCTCTCGAGGCGCGCTTCGATCCCTTCTACGACCGCGGCCTGGCTCGGCGACGGCCCGTACCGCGCCGCGCGCTTCGGTCCGGTCCGCTCGAACGCACCCTCCGCCACCATGCGGGTGAGATGGCTCTTCACGTTCGTCGCGGAGATCCCGAGCGGGCGGGCGAGGGTGATGACCTGGGCGGCGGTCAGCTTCCGGCGGGCGAGCACGAAGATCCCGAAGAGAGTGGTTCGGGTCGAGCTCGAACGCATGGTTGCAAGACTACGCGTGAGTGTATTAGATTTGCAACTGTATCAGGAGGCGTTCAATGGGGACCAAGAGTTTCAAGAACTGTCAGTCCTGCGGGATGCCTTTGAGCCGGGACGAGCGCGGGGGAGGAACGAACGCGGACGGCTCGAAGAGCGAGATGTACTGCTCCCACTGCTACGAGGGCGGGCGCTTCACCCTTCCCGACATCACCGCAGCGCAAATGCAGCATCGGGTGAAAGGCAAGCTGAAGGAGGCGGGGTTTCCCGGCTTTCTCGCCGGTCTCTTCTCGCGAAAGGTTCCGAAGCTCGAGCGCTGGCGATAGCGGTTACTTTCGAATGCTCGCCGGGGGACGCGCGTCCTCGGGGAGCAGGGTCTTGAACGTCAGCGGGTCCCGGACCTCGCGGAAGGACTCGCGGGCCTGCTCGATAAGCGCCGGTTGGGTCAGTAGATCGAGGCCCGTGGCGGCAAGGGTCTTGGCGGCGACGGTCATGGCCTTCTCGCCGATGCTCATTCCCGTCGAGGCGGCGACCTGCCACGAATGGCCCGGGGCTCCGAACGCGTAGGAGGCGACCACCAGGCTTCCCGTGGGCACGTGCCACGAGAGATCGCCCTGGTCCGTCGAGCTCGCGCGCTGTTCCGGCTCCTCGGGGACGGGGTCGATGCCCTCGAAGAGCGCACGGTCGGGAATCGAGGCGAGCTCTTTCTGGGTCTCTCGAGCGAAGGCTCTCTCCTCGTCGTCGAACCGGGGAGCGCCCACCGTCTCGAGGTTGTCGTGAATGAGGTTCGAGAGGGCGCGATTCGGAAGGACCTCGTGGGCGTCCCCGTCCACGACGTAGCCCATCTCGGTCCCGGTCATCAACGCCGCCCCTCGGGCGATGTCGACGAGGCGGGCGAACACCTCCTCGACGGTGTCGTGTCGGTCGGCACGGACGTAGTACCAGGAGGCTGCTTTCGGAGGAACCACGTTCGGCTGACCGCCGCCGTCGGTCACGACGTAGTGAATGCGGGTGTCCTGGGGGACGTGCTCGCGAAGGTAGTTGGCGCCGACGTTCATGAGCTCGAGAGCGTCGAGGGCGCTTCTGCCCTGATGCGGAGAGACCGAAGCGTGGGCGGGAAGACCGGCGAACGCGAATCGCGCGCCCAAGACCGCCTTACTGTAGGAGTAGCTCGCGCCCGTGCGATCGCTCGCGTGCCAGGAGAGGACGACGTCGACGTCGTCGAAGAGGCCGTCCCGAAGCATGTAGGTCTTGGCGTCGACGGTCTCCTCGGCGGGAGTCCCGTAGAGACGCACGGTGCCGGGGAGCTTTTCCGCGGCCATCACCCGGCTGAGAGCGATTGCGGCCGCCGTGGTTCCCGTTCCGAAGACGCTGTGGCCGCAGCCGTGCCCGGCGACGATCGAGGGATCCTCGCGGGGCTCGCGGCGGGGGACGGCTTTCTGGGAGACACCCATGAGGGCGTCGTACTCCGCGAGAAAGGCGATGACGGGCTTTCCCTCGCCGTAGCTTGCGATGAACGCGGTTGGCATTCCCGAGACGTCCGCGCGGATGGAAAAGCCCTTCTCGGAAAGCCAGTCCTTTAGCTCCTTCGAGGAGCGCGTCTCCTCGAGTCCCGGCTCGGCGTACGCCCAGATGGCCTGGTTTACCTCGAGCATCCGCGCACGGCTCTCGTCCACGCGAGCGAGAACGGCTTCCTTCAGCGAGGCGGCGGCGACGGCAGCGAGCAGGAGTTGCATGACATCGACTATATCGCAGCAGCCGGGATGTAGTTGCGCCCGACGCGCTCGAAATCGCGTATCTGCGCTCGCCGCCACTCCTCGCTCTTTCCCAGAGTCTCGGCGAGGAGTCCCGCGACCGAGGGCGCGGCCGCTAGCGCCGACCGGGCGTCGAGGAGGAGCGCCCGCGTCCTTCTCGAAAGAAAGTCCTCCACGGTGCGAGCCATCTCGCGGCGCGCCGCCCATACGACCTCGCCGGCCTTGACCTCGAGCGCCGGGTGCATCTTCTCCTCGTAGCGCGGATCCTCACGGAGGAGGGCAGCGACCGACGGCGCTTCGGTGCCGTACCGGGCGAGACCGCCGAAGCTCGAGGGGTCGGGGTGGTAGCCGTGGATTCTCAGCTCCGCGGTAACCGAGGGCCTTTCCTCGAGCTCCGCCACGAGCGCGGCCTGGTCGATGGCATCCTCCGCCATTTTTCGATAGGTGGTCCATTTCCCACCGGCGAGGGTGACGAGACCTGAGCGGGAGATATGCACCGTGTGATCTCTCGAGATGGCCGCGGTCTCTCCGCCCCCATTGGAGGAGCCCGCACCCGCGAGAGGCCTGATACCGGCGAAGGCGGAGAGGATGTCGCTGCGTCCCGGGTCCTTCGTCAGATATCGCGCGGTGTGCTCGAGGAGAAAATCGATCTCTTCCGGAAGCGGCACCGGCTCGAACGGGACTTCCTCAATCGGGGTGTCGGTCGTGCCCACGACCACCCGGCCCTGCCAGGGGATGGCAAAAAGGACGCGCCCGTCATCGGTATGGGGAACCATGAAAGCACTCGTCCCCGGGAGGAACTCGCGAGGGAGCACGATGTGAACGCCCTGGCTCGGCCGGAGGATCGGTTGGTGATCGGCCTCGTCGAGACGCCGCACGGAATCGGTGAAGGGGCCGGTCGCGTTCACCACCACCTTCCCCTCGACCGCGATCTCCCGGCCCGTCTCTTCGTCGCGCGCGATGAGCCCGCGCACGACGTCGCCCTTCTTCACGAGACGAACGACCGGGGCGTAGTTGAGAACCACGGCTCGCTGCGAGGCGGCGGTCGAGGCGAGCTCGATCGCGAGCCGGGCGTCGTCGAACTGTCCGTCGTAGTAGATGACCCCGCCGCGAAGCCCGCGGGTCTCGATCGTCGGCAGGAGCTCGAGAGTCTCCTCTTTCGAGAGGTTCCTCGAGGGCCCGAAGCCGAGCTTTCCCGCGAGCATGTCGTAGAGACGAAGCCCGATCCCGTAGAACGGCGCCTCCCACCAGTCGTAGCTCGGCACGACGAAGGGAAGCTCGCTCACGACGTGGGGCGCGTTGCGCCGGAGAAGACCCCGCTCTTTCAGAGCCTCGAGGACCAGAGACACGTTGCCCTGTTTCAGGTAGCGCACGCCCCCGTGGACGAGCTTTGTGCTGCGGCTCGAAGTCCCTCGAGCGAAGTCGGCCGCCTCGAAGAGCGCGGTGCGGTATCCCCGCGAGGCGGACTCGATGGCGCAGCCGAGCCCGCTCGCGCCCCCGCCGATGACGAGAACGTCCCAGCTTCGAGGCTCGGCCTCGAGACGCGATACCATCGACTCTCGATCCACGGGCGCCTCCTCGGGTTCTAGCATATAATTCGCGGGCCTCGAATTCAGGAGAATTCCATGAGCAAAGGTCTATTAGGGTGCGGTGCGGTGCTGCTCGTCCTTGTCGTGGTCGCGGGCGGGCTCTTTCTCTGGGGCACAGGGGTCTATAACCAGCTCGTCGGTCTCGACGAGGGAGTAAAGACCGCCTGGTCGCAGGTGGAGAACACCTATCAGCGGCGCGCGGATCTGATTCCGAACCTGGTCAAGACCGTGGAGGGCGCCGCGGATTTCGAGAGAACGACACTGACCGAAGTCATCGAGGCGCGCGCGAAGGCGACTTCCGTCCAGATCACTCCGCAAGATCTGACGAACCCCGAAGCGCTCGCGAGATACCAGCAAGCCCAGGATGCCCTCTCGAGCGCCTTGAGCCGGCTGATGGTGGTGGTCGAGCGCTACCCCGAGCTCAAGGCGAACCAGAACTTTCTCCAGCTCCAGGACGAGCTCGCGGGCACCGAGAACCGCATCGCCGTCGAGCGCAAGCGCTTCAACGAGGTAGCCCAGGAGTACAACACGGCGCGGCGGAGGTTCCCGACGAAGCTCATCGCGCAGTGGTTCGGTTTCGGGGAGGCTGCATACTTCGAAGCGGCGGAAGGCGCCGAGACGGCGCCCAAGGTGGAGTTCGACTTCCGCGAGCGGTAGTCTGCGCGCCTCGCCATGAACCTCTGGGCGCTCGGGCTCGCTCTCGTTCTTCAGGCGGCCCTTCCGGCGCTCACCGGCCGGGTGGTCGACCGGGCGGAGATCCTGTCGCCCGAAGAGGAAGCGAGTCTGACGAGGAAGCTCGAGACCATCGAGAACGAAACCTCGGTCCAGTTCGTCATCGCCACCATTCCGAGTCTCGAGGGCGAGCCCATCGAGGACTACTCCATCCGGCTCGCGGAGGAGTGGAAGATCGGACAGGCGGGGCTCGACAACGGCGCCATCATTCTCGTCGTTCCCTCCGAACGACGGATCCGCATCGAGGTGGGCTACGGTCTCGAACCGGTGATTCCCGACGGTCTCGCCGGGCGCATCATCCGCGAGCGCATCGCCCCCGCGTTTCAAGCCGGGAACTACTATCAGGGTCTTCTCGCGGCTGTCGAAGGACTCGAGCTCGCGGCCCGCCGCGAGTACCCGGAAACCCCCGCGGCCCGGAGGGAGCCTTCGGTCGAGATCAACTTCGTCGCCCTCCTCTTTACGTACTTCATCGTGGGCGTTCTGGGGAACGCCATCGGAATCGTCCTCGGCGTCGTCGCCGGCGCCCTCCTGTTTCCGCTGGTCGGAGGAAGCCTCGCGGCGCTCCTCGGCCTCTGGTCGCTTCCCGTCGGAGGGCTCCTTGGGCTTTTCGCCGTGCTGCTCCTGAGGGGCTTCGGGAGGTCGGGAAGTTGGACCTGGCCCGAGCCCCATGGCGGCGGCTTTTCCGGCCGGAGCCGCGGGGGCTCCATGGGAGGATTTGGCGGAGGTAGCTTCGGCGGGGGTGGAGGAGGCGGGGGATTTCGCGGCGGAGGGGGAGGCTTCGGGGGTGGCGGAGCGAGCGGGCGGTGGTAGTCACGATGAAGGTACCGCGCAAGCTTCGAAACGACGTGAGCGAGAAGACCCTCGACGCCATCGCGCGAGCGGTCGAGGAAGCAGAGTCGAAAACCTCGGGAGAGATCGCGGTGCACATGGTTCACAACCTCCTGCCGTTCGAGTCGCCGCGGCGGCGGGCGTACCGGGCATTTCTCGCGCTCGGCATCCACCAAACCCGAAGGCGCAACGGGGTCCTCTTGTTCCTGGTGATGAAGAAGAGGCTCTTCGAGATCGTGGCCGATGATGGGGCTCACGAGAAGGTAGGAGCCGCCGCCTGGGAGGAGATTGCGCGCCGAATCACGGAGACGATCGAGCGCGAGGGTTTCGAAGCCGGAGTCTGCCGCGGGGTGGCTCTTCTCGGAGAAACTCTAGCGCAGCACTTCCCTCGACAAGAGGGAGACGTCGACGAGCTTCCCGATCGGCCGAGAGTCGAGGCGGACTAGGTAGGAAGAGGGGTCAACTCCGGGAAGGCTCTTCGTCGAAAGGCCCCGGATCCTCGTCGTAAGGAAAGCCGTCCGCCTGGGCTTCGTGATAGAGACCCGCGGACGAATCCAGAGGAGCGAATCCTTCGTGCTTCCCCCGATCGTCGTTCATGTGGTTCATCGCTCGTAAACCAGCAGTATATACCGAACGGTGGGTAAGCGCCAGCGGGACCCTTCCTATTCGCGCCAGGCGAAGACTTCGAGGGTGTATCCGCCGGGATCCTTGAAGGCGAAGGCCAGAACTCGGCCGTCGGCCCCGACCTTGGGTCCCTCGCCCACGTCGACACCCTTCGACTTCAAATAAGAGTGCCATCCGTCGACGTCCGCCTTGTCGACCACCAGACTGACCATGACCGGCTTCTCCTCGTCGACCGCGGCAGGTCGAAGCGAACCCTTGGTCGCGTTCACCAGACCCACGGAGGAGCCCGAGGACAGGCGGAAGATCTTGACCCAGTCGAGCTCGAACGAGGTCGAAAGGCCCAGGACTTCCCGGTAGAACCGCTCGGCCGCGGGGAGGTCCTCATAATAAAGGAAGGTGACCTGGCCCGTGACCGGGGGACGTTCTTCCATAACCGCCGGGAGAGACGTCATCGAGAGCATTAGAATGAGCGTCAACATTCCGGCATGGTACCAGACAATGAGTGGTTTCGAAGGCGCCCGCGCGTTGATAGAATCAATCTCGAGATCCCCCGATGGTCCGATACGCCCATTATCGGGCATTTTGCGTCTTTGCCCCTGCTCTTGCGGCCGCTGCCTGCGTCCAAGAGCCGCCCGCACGCGAGATCCGCATCGGTCTGCTCGCCGTTCTTTCCGGCGTTCCCGAGGTGACCTCCGGTCGCCCCTCGATCGAGGGCGCGGAGCTCGCCGTGCGGGAGGCGAACGAAGCCGGCGGCATTCTGATTAGGGGAGTCCCCCATCCGGTGAAGCTGATCGTGAAGGAGTACGACGATCGGCCCGACTCTGCCACCAGCATGGCCCGCGCCCTTGTGAATCAGTGCCGCATCGACGTTCTGGTGGGACCTCAGTTCAGCCGGCACGCCATCCCCGTCGCCATCGTCGCCGACGACGCGGAGATTCCCATGGTGAGCCCGATGTCGTCGAGCCCCGCGACGACCCAGGGGAGGCGTTTCGTCTTCCGCCTCGCCTCCCTCGACGACGTGCAGGGGAGGGCCATGGGCGAGTTCGCCGCGCGAGATCTCGGAGCGCGGCGCGCCGCGGTCCTCTACGACATCTCGACCGACTACTCCCGCACTCTCGCGGAAGCGTTCCGCGGGGCGTTCGAGGACGCCGCTGGGAAGATCGTAGCCTTCGAACCCTTCGCGCGCGACGAGCCTCTGGACTACCGCGCGAGGCTCGAGCGCATCGCCGCGGCGGACGCCGACGTCCTGTACCTCCCCAACGACAGCGAGAGGGTAGAGGCGCAGATCGTGCAGGCGCGCGAGCTCGGAGTGGAGGCGACGCTCCTCGGCGGAGACACCTGGGACCTCGAGCGGTTCCTGGCCCTCGCGGAGACCGATGGAGCCTACGTCGCGCACCAGTGGCATCCCGATCTCGACACCCCCGAGGCCCGCCGGTTTCGAGATCTCTTCGCGAAGGCCTATGGAAAAACTCCGAAAATCACGGCGGCGATGACGTATGACGCCGTCGTTCTGGTCCTGAGAGTGATCGAGCGGCAGGGGAGTCTCGACTCCTCGGCAATTCGGGATGGACTCGCGGCGACTTCCGACTTCATTGGGGCCACGGGATCTGTCAGCTATCGAAAAGGGCCGGATCCCGAGCGGAGCGTCGTGATCTCGCGTATCTCCGGGGGACGGAGCTCCCTCTACCGCCTCGTCGATCCCGCGGGCGTCGAGCCATGAGGCTCGCCGACCTCTCGCCCAACCGCAGCCTGATGGCACGGCTGGTGGGCTCGTTTCTCACCGTGTCCCTCCTTACCGTCGGCTTCGTGGCCATGGTCGCATTCTCCGAGGCGCGAAGGGCGCTGCGCGCCGCGGTCATCGACCGCCTCCAGGCCGCCGCGGCGGATAGAGAAGACGAGTTGAACCGCTGGGTGCATCGACTCCGCGAGACCTTGGTTTTCGTCGCTTCCATCTCCGAGCTCAAGAGGGATGCGGCCGTCATGGCCGGAAGCCCGTCGGACTCGAAGGAGCTCGGGAGCGCGAGGGAGCGCCTCGAAGCCCTTCTTGGATCCGCTTCGGGGTCGCTCGGCGACCTGGAGGAGCTGTTCCTCCTCTCCTCTCCCGGAGGCGAGGTGATCGTCTCGACCGATCCCCGTCGCGTCGGCGACTATCGAGTCAACGACCTCTTCTACAGTCGCGGCAAGAGCGAGACCTTCATCCAGAACGTCTACACGTCTCCGGTGACCGGACGACCCGCGCTCACCATCGCGACGCCCGTGATGGACGATGTCGGGCGGACGGTGGCCGTCCTCACCGCTCACCTCGGCCTGGCCCACGTCGATCGGCTGGTCGCGGACCGTACGGGGTTGGGGACGAGCGGAGAAGCCTATCTCGTCGGCCCCTCCAGCGATTTCGTCAGCTCGGCGCGCTTCGGGCGAGCGGAGTATCGCCGCGGTGTCTTCAGCGAAGGAATCGACCGAGCGCTCTCGGGGGACACGGGAGTGGGGGAGTACCTGAACTACGCCTCGGTGCCGGTCATCGGCGCCTACCGCTGGAACCCCGAGCGGGAGTTGGCGTTGGTGGTGGAGATGACCCAGAGGGAGGCATTCGCTCCGGCGAGGCGTCTGGTCACGACCATCCTCGGGATCGGTCTCGTCTCCGCGCTCGTCCTCGCGAGCGGTGTGTTCCTGATAGCGCTCCAGATCGCACGGCCGGTCCTCGCCATCACCAAAGCCGCTTCCGCCGTCTCCCAGGGAAATTTTGAAACGGTGGCTCCCGTCATGACCGACGACGAGGTGGGGGTTCTCGCCACCGCCTTCAACGAAATGACGGAAAAGCTGCGCCGGCTCTACTTCGACCTCAACCAGCAAGTGGACGCGACGACGCGCGCCATGGTGGACCTCGAGAAGAGCCGAACGCTCCTTCAGGCGATCATCGACAACTCCACGACGCTCATCGCGGTCACCGATCGCGAAGAGAGATTTCTGTTGCTGAACCGAAGTTTCGAAAGGATGCTCGGCGTGCCGCAGGCGGATGCGCTGGGAAAGACCCTGCGCGACTTTCTGCCCCCGAACGTCGCCGCTGCCTATCTCGATGCCGCGAGCACCGCCCTCTTCGAGAGGAGGGTGGCGGAGCGCGAGCTCGAAATGCCTCTGCGCGACGAGCGGAGGAGCTTCCTTCTCGTCTGTTTTCCGTTGCGCGCGGACGAGGCCGAGCCCTACGGAGTGGGGGCAGTCGCGACCGATCTGACCGAGATCCGGCGGGCTCAGGAAGCGCGGGAGCGTCTCGAAGCGCAGGTGCAGCACACGCAGAGGCTGGAGAGCCTGGGCCTCATGGCGGGCGGCATCGCCCACGACTTCAACAATATTCTCACCGGCGTGATCGGCAACACCGACCTGGCGCTCCAGTCGGTGGCTTCTGGGTCTTCCGCCCACGGTCACCTGGAGAGGGTCATATCGGCGACGAAGCGCGCGGCCGAGCTGACGGGGCAGATGCTCGCGTACGCGGGCACGTCGAGCCTGAGGCAGGAGACGTTCGACCTCAACGCCCTTCTCGACGAGATGACCGAGCTGGTCAAGGCGTCGGTGCCGAAGAAGATCGCGTTTCGCGACGAGCTCCTGGCCCAGCCGGCTTTGATCCGGGCGAACCGCGCCCAGATCGGTCAGCTGGTCATGAACCTCATCACCAACGCCGCCGAGGCGGTGTGCGACGGTCCCGGCTCGGTGCTGGTGGCCACGAGAAACCGGGAAGACGGAGGGCAGGACTGGGTCGCGCTCACCATCAGAGACACGGGTCGGGGAATGGACGCGAAGACCCTCGCCCGCATCTTCGACCCGTTCTACTCCACGAAGGGGCCGGGGAGGGGCCTCGGTCTCGCCGCGGTTCAGGGAATCGTGAGGAGCGCTGGCGGGGAGCTATCCGTCGAGAGCGCGCCCGGAGAGGGGTCCACGTTCGAAGTCGTCTTTCCTTCGGCGCAGGAGTCGA
>Ga0326597_10013976_pt1 | contig 10530 bp, 6 predicted proteins | sample RVTome_12_FD_203789 | JGI IMG/M metagenome (GOLD analysis project Ga0326597, IMG submission 203789) | Soil microbial communities from uranium-contaminated site in the Upper Colorado River Basin, Wyoming, United States - RVT100D185 | ecosystem: Environmental > Terrestrial > Soil > Contaminated >... | reverse complement strand
CTCCTGTATGATTCCGTCCAGAACCGCATTGGCCCCCGGCACCCAGTGGTCCCACAGGGCGAGCGAGAGCTTCGCCTTCTGGGCGAAGGAGACCCGGGGCAGGCTCCCCGCCGCGAGCGCCGCTCCTGCCGCTCCCGTGACCTTGAGAAACTCCCGCCGCGTCTGCTGGCTCATCTCCCCCCCCTTCTGCTCCACCGGCAGCGCGCTAAACAGGACCGAAGCTCTAGGCTCAGGTCACCTGCTCCCGCCTTAGGGGAGCACTCCACGGGCACGCCGTCAAGGCTCTGTAGCTGGAGATCCGGCACCTGGCCAATCGCGACGGGTTGGAGATCGCTGGCGTTCACCCGCCGCGGCAAGAACGAGCAGCCGGCGCCTGGTTCGCACGTCATCGCGGCCGCGGCGGGGTGCAGCGCGCTTGTTAGATAGGACTTCTGCGCTCTCGTCCGCTTCCACCTCCCTGGCTCAGCGCGCCTCGTCCAGGAACAACTGCACTTCGCGGAATAGTTGGATCCGACTTCGCTCCATGATCACTGTGTGGGTCCCTTCGCCGATAACTACGTACCGCTTGAGCGGGGCGCCGGTTAGCCGCGCGAAAAGGGCCTGTGACATATACGCTGGCGTGTCGGCATCCCACTCCGCGTGCACCAGCAGCACCGGGACTCGGATCTTCGAGGGGTCGTAGTACCGCGTGTCTGCTCCCCAGTATCGCTGGCCATCCTCAACCACACCGTTCGGCGCCCGCACGACAGGCGGGTTTTGTCTCGCGCCGACTTGGTCGGCCTCCAGATTGGCGTTCCACCATGCTTCGAACCAGCCGCTCGGAATCAAATCTTTCTGCTTGTCGGCGGCCACGCCCGTCAGCCACCGTTGCCGTGCCGCATCCATCGTCACCGTGCGGTAAGCCGCGAGCGGGCCCTCCAGACGGATCGGCGACGGTGTCTGCCTCAGCCACAGAGGCGCGTACAGCACGAGCCGCTCAACCTTGTCGTTGTTCTGCGCGGTGTAGGCGGCGGCGATCACTGCACCCCAGGACCAGGCCATCAGGCCGATCTTGGGGACTCCGCGGCGGGCGAGGATGTGATCCACCACGGTGCCGAAGTCCTTTACCGCGACATCGGTATGCACGATTGGCCGGTTCTCGTGGGCTGGCTGCTCCATCTCGGGTGGACGCGTGGACCGCCCGTAGCCGCGGACTTCCATCAAGTACACGTCGTATCCGCGCTGGGCGATGTAGTCCATCCAGGAGAGGCCGGCGAGTTGGAGGTCGAACGCCGTCTCCGCCGGGTAGGTCGCGCCGTGGACGAAGAGCACAATCCGGTCGGGTGTGAAGGTCGTCATTGTCTCTGGCCGCTTGTTGCGAACGTAGAGCTGAATGCCCGGATCGCGCGCCGGGACATGGTAGCTCTCGGTGACAAGTTTCAGGGGTTGGGCGACCGCGGGCGCCGCGAGGAGGAGAGCCAGCACTCCCACGATCGATATGATCAGGCGACGCGACAAGACCATTGGCGGCCTCCTTTCGACATGGCTGTTCGGGTTGCCTGTTGCCGCTTCCGGCGGCTCAGGCGGACGCGAGTGTCGAACTTGGACTGCACCTCCGCTTCCCTTTGTCGTCTAACGCGGAGCTTCGAATCGAAACGACAGGGAAGAGGCGTTCAGCCCAGCGACTTCAGCTCCGCGTCCGCCTGCGCCAGCCAGAAGCGCATGTCCATCTCGCGGTAGAGCGAGACGGCGGCGCCGAGCTGCGGTCCGGCGCTCGCGCGGTTCTCCCCCCGCCGGTAGAGCCGGCCGAGGCCCAGGTGGCAGTGAGCGACGAGGGGGCGCATGCCGAGTTCTTCAGCCAGCGCCATGGCCTGGCGGTAGGAGGCCTCTGCCTTCTCCGCCTCGGGGATGCTGGCTCGTGAGGCGGCCTCGGCGAGGAGGCGGAGCGCGTATGCCTCGTGCCCCCTTTCCTTTTGCTCGCGGGCCAGTTGCAGGGCACGCCCGGCAGGCTCGGTCGCGCGGTCCGGGCGGCCCGCTCCCAGGTGCGCCTCGCCCAGCCGGGCGAGAAAGATCGAATACCGATCCTTCCGTTTGATCGAGACGGCGCCCTCCACGGCTTGCTCCAGAAGCGGAATCGCCTCGCCGGAGCGCCCTGCGAGCGCGTACGCGGCGCCCAGGCAACAGGCGACGGGGGGGAACAGGATCCGGAAGTTCATGACGCGGCAGAGGTCAAGCCCGCGTTCGAGCACGGGGATGGCCGGCTCTGGCGTCCCTTTCAGGAGAGCGGGCCAGCCGACCATGGTGCACGCAAAGGCGCGCGTGTAGGGATCCTCCACGGACTCGGCGATCTTGAGCCCTTCATCCGCCCACGCCATCGCCTCGGGGAACTCCCCCAGCTCGGCAAGATACCAGGCCAGGTACCCGCGCGAAAGCACGGCCGGCAGGCCCGCCAGGCCGAAGCGCTCGCGGACGCGAGGGCCCGCGAGGGATTCCACGTTCCTCCGGAGAATCTCGACCGCCCGGCGGTACTCCCCGAGCGTGCCATAGACGACGCCCAGGTGGGTATTCGTCGCGACCTGGAGGGGGAAGTCCCCGAGTTTCTCGGCGATGGCGAGGGCGCGGTGACCGGCCTCCATGGCGCCGGCCTGGTCGCCGGTGTTCCGGAAGTATTGCATCACGTAGGAGGACACCCACCCCAGTCGCCGGGGTTCCCCGAGCGCTTCGGCGAGCGCCTGGGCCTCCCGGAGGTGGTCGAGGATCCGCTCGAATTCTCCGAGCAGGTGCAAGGACGTTCGCAGGTCAAAGCGGAGATCGATGGCCTGTTCCACCCGCTCGCGGCTCTCGGGGAGGTGCTCGAGCGCCGCCAGCGCCTGCTCGTAGCAGGCTGCTGCCTCCCGGTGGGCGGACCGCCCGGCGGCCTTCGCGCCGGCCTGGCGGAAATAGGCGACGGCCTTGCCCCACGCCCCTCCGTGGAACGCGTGGTGGGCTAGATGTTCGACGTGCTCGCCGAGGCGATCGGCCCAGAGCTGCTCGATCGCGTCGACGATCCGGGCGTGGAGGGCGCGCCGCTGCTCCCCGAGCAGGCTCTCGTAGACCGTTTCCTGCGTCAGGGCGTGCTTGAAGGTGTATTCGGGCTCGGGGACCAGGCTCTTCTCGTACACGAGCTCGGCCGCCTGCAGGTGCATGAGACTGCGGCGAAGCTCGTGGTCGGGGAGATCCGCGATGGCCCCGAGGAGCGCGGCCGGGACATCCGTGCCGATGACCGCTGCGGCCTGGAGAAGGCGCTTTTCCTGGGGCGGGAGCAGGTTAATCCGCATCAGGATCGCCTCGTGGATCGTGTCCGGCACCGCCAGGGTGGGCGTGGCGCCCGCTTGCTCGCGGACCGCCCGGGCCAGCTCCTCGAGGAAGAATGGATTTCCTGCGGCTTTGACCAGGATGAGGTGAACGACGGGCTCCTCCAGCCGGTCCGTCCCGAGGACCGCGCGGACGATGCTCACGCTGTCCTGGGGGGGCAGCGGCTGCAGGGCGATCTGGGTCGCGTAGGACTTTCCGATCCAGGGCGGGTGGTATCCGGGACGATAGGTGAAGACCAGAAGGATGCGCGCCCCGGCGACCGCATCGACCAGAGGAGCGAAGTACTCCTCCGAGGCCTTGTCGCTCCAATGGAGATCCTCCACGGCCACGATGAGGGGACGGCGCTCGCTGAACCGGAGCGTCATCTGTCGGAGGATGTCGAGGGTGCGCGCCTTGATCAGTTCGGGCTCGAGGGCAGCCAGCCGCTGCGTCCCTTCCTGGAGGCCCAGCAGGTGAAGGAGGTACGGCAGGGCATCCCCAGGCGTCATGCCCAGTTCGCTCAGCGCGGCGCCCGCCTTTTCGACGGTCGTCTCCGGGCTGTCTGCGTCGGTGATCCCGCAGCTCATCCGGACCACGTCGAGGACCGGGAGATAGGGGATGGTGCTCCCGTACGAGACGCAGCGGCCTTCGAGATAGGTGACCGGCTGGCCGGTGAGCCCCTGCCGGAACGCGAAGAGGAGTCGTGACTTGCCGATGCCGGCCTCCCCCACGATCCCGATGACCTGCCCCTGGCCTCTCGATGCGGACTCGAACCGGCCCCGGAGCAGCTCGAGCTCCTGCTGCCGCCCGACGAAGCGAGCCATCCGCTCTCCGAGCCCGGCCCGCTCGCGTCCCGATAGCCGGTAGACCCGCCCCGGCGTCGGCTCCTGCGTCCCCAGCGGGACCAGGTCGAAACGCCGCTCGAGGAACGGTGCCGCCGCGGCGCTAACCAGGATGGAATCCACCTCGGCGCGCTCGGTGAGCGCCTCCAGGACGGCCCACGCCTCGCGCTTCCCCTCGAGATCGATCTGGGCCGCGCCCCCGACCTGGCCGACCAAGAACTGGACTACGTGGATCCCCAGCTTGCCCGCCACCGGTTCGCCACCGGTACCCCGGGTCCGCTCTGCGGCCTTCAGAATCGCCCTCGCGGCAAGCGCCGCGCGGTGCGCCGCGTCCTCCACCGGCTCGATCCCGAACGCTGCGACGACGGCTGTCGGGCTCAGCTCCTCGACGCGTCCGCCGAAGACCCGCACCTTTTCCATGGCCCCCTCGAGCGCGCGGCTGGTGTCTCGCAGGAGCTCCTCCGGCGGGGCAACGAGGACAAGGCGGAGCACCGCCAGGCGCCGGCGTTCCCACCGGACCACCGGGGGCTCGGGTGCCGCCGGCGGGACGGGCGCGGGCGTCGGCCGTGCCGGAAGTTCGAGCCACCCAGCCGGGCGCTGAGGGGGCGGGGATTCGCCTGGTCTAAGTCCGTGCTTCTCCATCCGATAGCGGAGCGTGTTCCGGGAGATCCCCAACCGGGCTGCCGCGCGCGAGACGTTCCAGTCGGTCTGCCGCAGCGCCTCGAGGAGCCGCTCCCGCTCGACGCTCTGCACCACGCCCTTGAGCGGGATTGCCTCCTCGACAGGGGCCGGTGCGCGCGCGTCCCGTTGCGCGGGCGGCGATAAGCCCAGCATCTCCGCCGTCACCTGGGGCTGGTCGGACAGGAGCGCCACCCGCTCGATCACGTTCGAGAGTTCCCGGATGTTGCCCGGCCAGCGGTAGGCGGCCAGCGCCGCGCGAGCCTCGGGCGCCAGCGCCTTTGGCGGCAGGCCGTAATCGGCGCAGGCCCGCGCCAGGAAATGCTCGGCCAGGAACAGGATGTCCCGGCCGCGCTCCCTCAGCGGCGGGAGCCAGAGCGTCAGGACGGCCAGCCGGTGATAGAGGTCCTCGCGGAAACGCCGCGCACGGGCGGCGATCTTGAGGTCCTCGCTGGTGGCCGCGAGGATCCAGACATCCACGGGGTCGCTGCGCGTGCTCCCCAGCCGGCGCACCGACTGCTCTTCGACCGCGGTGAGGAGCTTGCCCTGGAGCCCCTCGGGCAGGAGCCCTACCTCGTCCAGGAAGAGCGTCCCCCGGTGCGCGGTCTGGAAGAGCCCGGCCTTGGCCTGTTTTGCGTCCGTGAACGCGCCCCGCTCGAAGCCGAAGAGCTCGGCCTCCAGCAAGGTCTCGGGGATGGCCGCGCAGTTGACGTCGACGAAGGGACCAGCGGCGCGGGGGCCGGCGCGGTGGATGGCCCGGGCGACGAGGCCCTTGCCCGTGCCCGTCTCGCCCTGGATCAGGATAGGGGGGAGGCGGCGGCTGGCGGACCGGCGCTGCAGGAGCTGCCGGATCTGCTCCTGGACCGCTTTGATCCCGGGGCTCTCGCCAAGCACCTCGGCCAGAGGGGTCATGCTGCCCGGTATATTACTCCACTCCTTGCTCACGTTTCCACCACCACCACCACCACCACGCTGGGCGATCCCTTCGGGGCACTAAGTGCCTGTTTTTTCAGGCACCCGTCCCTGGCACCCGCATTGCTCTTAGCCGTGAGCGGGCCGGCGAGTGAACCCGGCAAAAGAATAGGGAGGGGCGACCTCGTGACTCAAGCCGCGCCTTGGGCGGAGGGCAGCGGTCACGAGGTTCCAAATACGCACCGATGAGGTGGACCGATGCTGGGTCGGCTGGAGGAGGAACGGTCATGAGTGGCATGCGCGCATTCCGTTCTGAGGGTCCAATGGGGCGGCCTCCACTGCTCGGTTGTGGTCACCCTTTGCCAGACCTGCATCGCTTCTCACTCTCCGGCCTGCTCCTGTTCGTCTCCCTTCTTGGCTTTGACGTAACTCAGCCGGTCGAGCTCTCCGCCGCGGCGAAGTCCCAACCCGCCGGGCTCAACTCGCCCTCGAACACCAACGCGGTCGCCGTATCCGAGAGCCAGACGGACGTCAACTGGCAAGACAACTCGGCGAACGAGACCGGATTCGAAGTCCACCGCTCCACGACGGGGCAGGACGGCGCCTTCAGCCTGCGGGCCGCGACCGGTGCCAACGCGACGCACTACGCGGACGAAGGGCTCGCGCCCTCGACGCAGTACTGCTACAAAGTCCGCGCGTTCAAGACGGCGGATGGCCGGACAAGGTACTCCAACTTCTCTAACACCGCCTGCGCGACGACGTCGGCTCCGCCGCCTCAGCCGCAGCCCGGTAGCATCCGGGTCACCACCGCGACGACCGGCTCCGACCTGGATCCTGATGGCTATTTCGTGCGCGTGGACGGCGGGCCGGACCAGCTCATCGGCACCAACGCCACCATCACCATAACCGGCGTTGCGGCCGGAGATCACACGCTATGGCTCGGCCATGTGGCCCCGAACTGTGCGGTAGACGGGACCAACCCCCGCACCATCAGCGTCACGAGCGGCGCCACCACTGAGATCACCTTTGCGGTCACCTGCGGCCCTAGCTGCGTGCCCACCAGCGCCACGGACATCTGCGGCAACGCCATCGACGACGACTGTGACGGTCTGGCCGACGTTCTCGACACTGCTGACTGCCCCTGCGAGGTACAGGAGTGCTTTTCGGAAAACTGCCCACCGGGCTACGTCTGTCAGCCTGAGGGCTGCTGCGTGCTGCCCTGATTCGATCAGGTTGCGAACGGCGACAAGTCCGATGTCGACTGCGGCGGCTCGTGCGCAGCCAAATGCACAGCCGGCCAGCACTGCTACGGCTTCTACGACTGCGCCTCGGGCGTCTGCGTCAACGACGTTTGCCAGCCGTGAGAGGAGGGCGGACCATGAGACGGCTGCGCCTTCCAGCGCTGCTGATACTCGCCCTGGCTTCGTCGGCCTGGGCGCAGGCGCCCCAGGAGACGCCGCGCGATCTCACGGCGATCAAAGGCGACCTCGAGCGGATCAAAGCGGATTTGGAGGCCGTCAAGAGCCAGCTCGGTCAGGTGCTGCGCCTGCTGAGCCAGCGTCCCGTCCAGGGCGGAGTCGCCCCGAGCGGGCCCGTGCGCACGAGTGTGGCCGATGCGCCGATGCTGGGACGGGCCGACGCGCCGGTGACCCTCGTGGAGTTCTCCGACTACCAGTGTCCGTTCTGCCAGCGATTCTTCGCGACGACGCTCCCCGCCCTCAAGCAGGAGTACGTCGACACGGGCAAGGTGCGCTACATCTTCCGCGACTTCCCGCTCGATCAGATCCACCCTCTCGCGCGCAAGGCGGCCGAGGCGGCGCACTGTGCCGGCGAGCACGCCAAGTACTGGGAAATGCACGACGTGCTGTTCCAGAATCAGCGGGCGTTGGCCCCGCTGCAGCTTGCCGAGCACGCGCGCACGGTCGGCGTGGAGGGGGCGAAGTTCGACGAGTGCCTCTCCTCCGGCCGGCACGCGGCACGGGTCGAGCGAGGCCTGGCGGACGGCGCGGCCGTCGGCGTCCAGGGCACGCCCACCTTCGTGGTAGGAAAGACGAAGGCGGGCGACGTCGTGGAGGGCACGCCGATCCGGGGTGCTCAGCCTCTGGAGACGTTCCGTCGGATCATCGACCAGGCGCTCGCGGAGCAGTAGACCGGTGCTCCCGCAGGCCTTGAAGTCCTCGGGCCGGATCCCGCACCCGAGGATCCGGCGTGATACCCGGAGCGTCATCCTGCTGGACGACTGGCTTTCTCCCCACGGCTGGGCCTTTTAGGAGGAAACAGATGAGCCGTCGAATGTCGAACTCGATCCTTGGAATCACGCTTGCTGCGTGCCTCTTTGCCGAATCTGTCAGCCGCCGAATCAACAACCTCCAACACCTCCGCCAACGCTGGCGACTGGGGCAAGTTCGACGTCGGCTCCGGCATTATGCACATCGAACTGAAGGGGGACTGCGGGGGAGCACCGTGTGCACCAGGCGCTGGCGTGCGTCGGCCCTTGGATGTTCTGCTCTGGTATCCAGCGGACAAGAAGAGCTACGCGACCGGGTCGCCGACCGTCTACGGCTTGCGCCTCAACGGCGTCGCGCTCGATCCGACCCGCTGGGATCCGGCATCGTGGACCGTCATCGCCGAGCGTGCCCGCGACGGCGTCGCCGTGGATAAGGGCGGGCCAAGCTTCCTTCTTTCCGCACCCGAGAGCACCTAAGGGGTCGAACAAATTGGATACATCGGCCAGAGAGCGCTGGCGTGGTGATCGCTCGAAGGAGGACGAGTGCGATGGCCCCGAGGCGCATACACCCGCTTATCTAACTAAGTACCTTTCATCACTGGGCAACCAAAGCCCCAGACAGGGTAAGAGGTTGCACATCGCTAGTCGCACGAACTCTCGCCGGTACGCCGGCAAAAGGAGTCATAGATGCGGCGCGTAGTGATGGGGCTTCTGGTAGGTGCATTTGGGCTTGTTGGCCTTTCCGGGTTCGCTCAAGCAGCGGACTGGGGTGGGTACAAAGTCGGCCATACGATTATGAGCGTCACGATCCAGGGCAGTGTCGGAGAATTCCGGCCGCTCGACATTCTGATCTGGTATCCGGCGGATCCGACGTCATACAAGGACGCCCCGGCAAGCACGTATGCGCCGCGCCTCAAGGGCGTGACCCTCCCCGCTCCGTGGGATGCCCTGTCCTGGGAGTTTGCAGCCGAAAGGGCGAGGGAGAATCCCAGTATCAAGACCCGGGGACATGCGTACCCCTTGATCATCGTCTCGCACCCCGCGGTTGGCGATCCCTTCAGCAATTCAAGGATCAGCGAGCGTCTCGCCAGCTACGGCTACATCGTTGCCGCGCCAACTCACAACGGCGACACTCAGGATGAGGTTCGCATCGACTTCATCAACAAGCTGGCGGACAGCACGGTCCTGCCCTGCCTCGATGGGCTACCGGGGCCCTGCACAGACGTGTTGAGGAAGGCCATGCGGGATCGCGCGCTCGACGTCGGAGCCGTCATCGACAATATCCCCTCCCTCTTTGGCGAACATATCGACATGAGCCGTATCGGCTTCGTCGGCACGTCGCGAGGATCTGCGACGGCACTTGGCGTGGCCGGCGGCAGTACGACTGCTTCTGGTTGGAACATCGCTGCGGAGCCGCGCGTCGATGCGATCTTCATGTTGACCGCGGGCGCGGCAGCAAACGCGATGTTTAACCGGCCGGCTATCACGATCCCCACCGTCCAAGTCTCGGGGACTGAGGATAGAAATCTGACCACGTCACGGGAGACCATTGACGCCATCGGCAGCTCGTCCAAAGCCTACGTGGTCATCACCAGCGCGTGGCACCGTGGTTTGAGCGCCAGCTCCTACTGCGAGCAGATGCAGGCGATCGGGCCGATCGCGCAGAGCAACCCGAATGCGATCCTGGATCGGCAGTCGCTGCAAAACCTGGTCCTGAGTCCCGCTTCCGGCACGACGCTCGACTTTTGTCCCTACCAGTACTTCGTCGATCCGGTCGACATTACGCCGGTTGTCTTGGCGGAGACGGGGGTGCAAGTCACACCAGAGAACGTTCCGACCTCGATCGAGATGTCACTCGTCGCGGTTATGGCCAGTGATCTGATGCGGTCCTTTTTCCGCGACACGCTCGATGCTTGCGGCGACGCCAACTTCGGCGAGTACCTCGTGGACGAGTTCCAGGACAAGTACAGTGCGAGTCTCACTACCGTGGAGCTTCCGTCCTGGCATTCAGATGACGATGATCCCGATTGTGACGATGATGACGATGATGAATAATTAGCCCGGGTACTCTCCCGCTCTTCCTGCCAGCCCCCCACATCGAGCTAGGATCAAAAGGTGTGGAAAAAGGGAAAGGCGGTGTACCCTTCCGGTGGTTGTCAACACACACCTGGGAGGAAGGCCCAGGGGAAGGGAGGCGCTCGCCGACGAGGAGAACCGGTGGCTCCGCTTCGACGTCCCGGCCAAGACCACCGCTACCGGACGACGCGGCACCAGGCGGCCAACCTCCGGCTCTTCCGGTTGGTCTCAGGATTCCTCCGGGCGATCGATCCTAGAGTGTTGTTGTCGTGTGGCTGTTAAGGGGCGGGACTGGCCCCGCCTGGGAGGTTCAGCGTGACGGGGGCGGAGCCCCCCTCCCAGGCGAAGGGGGCGGCAGAGGCGAAGTCGGGGCGGCCGATGTCGGTGGCGGCAAACTCCTGGGTCCAGCCGTTCTCGAAGCCGAACTCCTCCAGCATCTCCAGGACCTCGGCGTACTCCCGCGCCCGGATTTTCCGGCTGATG
>Ga0326597_10013975_pt1 | contig 10530 bp, 10 predicted proteins | sample RVTome_12_FD_203789 | JGI IMG/M metagenome (GOLD analysis project Ga0326597, IMG submission 203789) | Soil microbial communities from uranium-contaminated site in the Upper Colorado River Basin, Wyoming, United States - RVT100D185 | ecosystem: Environmental > Terrestrial > Soil > Contaminated >... | reverse complement strand
GTGGATAATGCCCTAGCTTTGTTCTTGTGAGACAGAGGAGGTGGATCATGGCATTTACAATGGCTTACGGCTGGGCGACGCCCATTGCCAACCCGTTTAGTGCACTCTCAATGCGACGGATAATCGGCGGCGTGGACGGGTGCGCCACGCGGCGCCAGGGCCGCTGCCCGGGGAAGGAGTTTTGCGCGGACTGCGCATCGAGCGAAGGCTGCCTGGTGGATGGTACCCTGGGCGGAGGCAAGCGCCGCCCCCGCTGACCGGCGCGGTGATATTTTAGAAGAGGGGCTTGCGGCCCCTCCTCCCTTGAAGCGGGGCCTCCCGGCCCCGACTCAACGCTTGTACGCTCCTACCGCGGCACTCTAGTATTGTTGGGCTCGAACCAGTACTGGAGAGCCCATGACGCCATCGCAGTTCTGGCGGATCATCGTTGCCGGCGGTCTCATCGTCGCCCTGTCCATGGGCATACGGCAGTCGTTTGGTCTGTTCCTGCAGCCCGTCACCGTCGACCTCGCCGTGAGCCGCGAGGCCTTCGGCCTCGCCATTGCCCTGCAGAACCTGATCTGGGGCCTGTTTCAGCCGTTCGCCGGGATGATCGCGGATCGATACGGACCGGGGCGGGTTGTTGCTGCCGGGGGGCTGTGCTATGTCGCCGGCCTGGCATTGACCACCGCTTCCAGCGACGCCGCATCCCTGCAGCTGTCACTCGGTGTACTGCTCGGCATCGGCCTGAGCGGCACCACCTGGGCGATCGTGCTTGGCGCCGTGGGGCGCCTGGTGCCGGACGACAAACGCAGTGTTGCCCTCGGCCTGGTAACGGCGGGCGGCTCGCTGGGCATGGTGGTACTGATTCCCGCCACCCAATCGCTGTTGGGCGCCTTCGGGTGGGTGTGGTCACTGCTGCTCTTCGCAGGCGCCACGGCGCTCGTGCCGTTGCTGGCCGCCGCGCTGCGGGCACCCGGGGGTTCTGCAGAACCGCTGCTGAGCCGGTTGCCGCTGCGCCAGGCGCTGTCGGATGCGTCGGGACACCGAGGCTACTGGCTGCTCAACGCCGGATTCTTCGTCTGCGGCTTTCACGTCGTCTTCATCGCCATCCACCTGCCCGCATATCTCGCCGGACACGGCGTTTCAGATCGCACTGCCGCCTATGCCCTGGCGCTGATCGGGCTGATGAACATCGGCGGGACCTACGTCTGCGGGATACTCGGAGGACTCTATAGCCGCAGAATGCTGCTCACCCTGCTTTACCTGGCACGGGCCGTCGTGATTGCAGGGTTCATCGCGCTTCCGCTCACGTCCGCGAGCGCTCTGGTCTTCTCTGCGTTGATCGGCTTTCTGTGGCTGGGCACCGTGCCCCTGACCAGCGGACTGGTGGGACAGATTTTCGGTGTTCGCTACCTGTCTACACTGTTCGGCATCGTCTTCCTCAGCCATCAGCTGGGTGGTTTCCTGGGTGCCTGGCTGGGTGGTTACGTGTACGACCTGACCGGATCCTATGACCTGGTGTGGATGGGTTCGGTGGCTCTCGGTCTGATCGCCGCCGGCCTGCACTGGCCGATCAACGAGACGCCGGTGTACGCGCCGGAAGCGGCGCGGACTGCGACTTGATCGCCGGGCGCTCGATGCGCACAACCGCGGGTGTGCGCACCGCGCGCCCGGAACCGGATCAAAACGGGACGTGATACCCCCATCCCAGGTCGCGGGTATCCAGCTTCACCCGCCGACTCACCAGTCTGGGCTCGTCACCGTCCAACGCGATTTCGTCGACGTACTTGCCGACGGCGAACAACTCCGATTTGCCTCCGTTCAGCGCCGTTCTGAAAATCTGCAGCGCAGAGATCACGTCGGCCTTTTTTTGCTCCTCGTTGATCTTCACCTTGTACACCACGGCATTGCGCGTGAGCGGATTCCGGTCGCTGTTGTGCTTGGGAAGCGTCGCGAACAGGTCTTCCAGCTCGGCGCGATCGTGGTCCAGCCAGGACATGTCTTGCTTGACCTCCGGGCTGAAGGCGGTGAGGCGGTAGGTGAAGTCGGGGCTGCACATCGACATGTAGGACGCGTAGTCGTTGTCATCGAGCGCCATGCAGGACGAATAGATCAGCTCTTCGATAGCAGCACGATCAGTGGTCATGACTCAATCTCCTCGAATTTGAACATTCATTTGCTTCATCGGCGTGACGACGCCTCGAGCCGGCGCGGGTGCGCCGGCTACCGGCGTACTTCACGCAGACTTGGTCTTGGTCTCTCTCGCGTACGGATCGGCCGAGCTACGGCCCATGCGACGGCTCCATTCAGCGAGGTAGTGGCGCATGCCGATCTCGTCATGAATCGTCTGGTTCTCCTCACGCCCCTGCAGCACATACATCGGATCGGAGTGCTCGGTCATGGCAATGCCCTGTCCGGTTGACGCCAGCAGGTCCTCGTGCAGGTTGCGGCCGAACGGGCTCCAGATGGTGGCGGCATCCTTCTCGCGCTGGCGCCGCATCTGGGGCGTGTCGCTCTTCAGGCCCAGGGCGCGGAATTCCAGGATGACGTCCTTGGGGCCGAGCGGAATGTAGGTATCGATGCGCAAGACCGACGTGCGCAGGTTGACGGTGATGCAGGGGAACAGGTCCACCAGCTTCCATCCGTTGGTGGGCAGGTTGGGCCAGCCCAGGTCGGAGTGACCACCACCTTTGTATGCCCCGTAGTCCACATTCATGGATCCTACGGAGGCATGGCCGTTGGGGAACGCCTCGTAGCGGCGCTGAAAATAACCGGACTCGGGCTTCATCATGCCCGTGATCCGATTGTGGTAATGCAGATAGTCGTGATAGAACTCGCTGTTGGTGTCGTGGATCAGCTTGTAGTTGGTCTTCAGCCGCGCCTGGTAGTACCAGAGCACCTGCATCGGTTCGGCTTCCAGTTCCGGCAGCATGTAGTCCAGCGCGTGGCCGATGTGCTCGGACAGCGGACCGCAGTTGTCGTCGACGTTCACCCACACGAAACCGCCATAGCCGATCTCGGTGCGAACCTCCTTCAAAGCCACGTCGCTCGCACAGACCCGGTCCTGGTAACCGTCTTTTCCTCGGGGAATGTCGATGCACTCGCCCTTACCATTGAACGCCCACTGGTGGAAGATGCACACCAACCGCTTGGCATTGCCCGACGGTTCGTACACGAGAAGGTTTCCGCGGTGCGGGCAGATGTTGTAGAAGGTGCGGACCTTCATGTCCTCGCCGCGCACGATCACCAGTTCGCGGCCGGCGGGATGCTGGTAGGTACGGAAGTCGTAGGGATTGGGGACCTCACTCTCGTGGATGGCGAGCCACCAAACCTTGCCGAAGATCTTTTCCCGCTCTTCGTCAAAGAGCTGCGGATCGCTGTAGATCGCCGGATCGACATAGTGGCTGGGAGGCAGCTTCTTGGGGCGTTGTCTCCACTCCGTTTGATTGCGTGCCATGTCACTTCACCTCGCGTAGTTGCTGATTGGCAGGTCGCAAGGTCGGTAAGCATAAGTAGTGCCACAACCCGGCCGACTGCTTAACCCTTTGATTTGTCGGAATTGGTCGTGGTGCGGATAGCTGACTGATTTACTTAGGAATGTTTCCCCAGGAACAACCGTGTTTCGCGAGGACGCACTCAGCCGTCCGGGCCGGTGCGCTCGGAGTCGGGGAATCTGGTCCGCAGACCCGGTCGGCGCGGCACTCGACCTTCGACGCCTGGCAGAGAGACTGCTTCGGATCCGGGCCCGGCAGGGCCCTGGCCCGTTCGACATTCTTCTGGCGGATGGGGTAGCGTAGCGGGGGGCATACGGCGTTAGGAGCCTCAGCGCGGGTTCGTTTCCGGTCCAGCCCGGAAGTACTGCAGGAGCCCGGACGGCCGCTGCGTGACCGCCCGTAACCCGTTCAATATCCGCCCAGCTGCGCTGGTCGATGTTGCGTGACAGCTGCGTTGCAGGCCGGCTGCCGTTTCCCGATATCCTCGAGAAAAGGCCTGGATCAGCCGCCGCATCCGCGAGCGCGAGTACGCAGGAGACCCCGCAATGCGTGTGCTGACCGCAACGCTACCTTACCGTGAAGACAGCAGCCGCCTGTTCGAGGCCGTTGCGGGCCTGCCGTAGTCCATGCTGCTCGACAGCGGGCAGACGCACTGTGAGCGGGGCCGGTACGACATCATCGTGGCGGAGCCGACGGCAACGCTCGCCGTTTGGGGAAGACTGACCGAGGTGCGCTGGGGCAATCAGCTCCGGCTCATTTGCGAGGATCCGTTCGCCCAGCTGCGCCGGATGCTCGGCCCGAGTATTGCAGGACAGCGCCAAGGACCGCGTTGAGAATCTGATGATCGTGGATCTGCTGCGCGGCTGTTTTCCCGGTGGGTCCATCACCGTGGCGCCAAAGCTGCGCGCGATGGAGATCATCGAGGAACTGGAGCACCACCGCCGCGGCGTATACTGCGGTGCGGAGGGCCGGTAGTGAAGACCATCCGGATCAAGCACTTGCTCGATTCCATCGCCGACCGCGGACGAGATTTCCTCGGGCTGGGTGAGGAAGTCCGCGGCGCGGCGGAGTGCGCCGATCTGTGCGGGGTCCTGGTCGAGCGTCGCGGCGTGGCCTCGGGCCTGGCCCTGAGCACGGATATTCTCACGGCATACGCTGCTCTGGACGAGCCGCGGCGCCTGGCCTTCTTCGAGCGCCTGCGCGCGGACTTCGGGGTGGACGTGGCGGCCATCGAGGAAACGGCGAGAGCCTGCCGGCAGGAACAGACGCCGGAGCGGCTGCAGCAACTCATGGAGCTCGCGGAGCCGCGCCGCCAGGAACTGTTCCGCCGCCTCAACGCGGTGCCGGGCGGGACTGCCGCCCTGGTGAGGATGCGGGCCGACCTGCTGCGCCTGTTGCGCGAGCACTCCGAGCTCGCGCCGGTGGAGTTCGACCTGCGCCACCTGCTTGCTTCGTGGTTCAACCCGGGGTTCCTGCAGCTGCAGCGCATCGACTGGGACAGCCCTGCGCGCATCCTGGAGAAGCTCATCGCCTATGAAACGGTGCACGAGATCCGCGGCTGGGACGACCTGCGCCGGCGGCTCGCCGCCGATCGCCGGTGCTTCGCCTTTTTCCACCCGGCGCTCGAGGGCGAGCCGCTGATCTTCGTGGAGGTGGCACTGGTCGGGGCCATGGCCGATCGGGTGCAGCCCCTGCTCGATCCGGCTGCGCCGGTGGGCGATCCGGCGGCGGCGAATACGGCGATCTTCTACTCGATCAACAACACCCAGTCGGGCCTGCGCGGAATCTCCTTCGGCGACTTCCTGGTCAAGCGCGTGATCGAGGCGCTGCTGGACGAGCTTCCGGGCTTCGAGGTGTTTGCCACCCTCTCGCCGCTGCCGCGCTTCGCGGCCGTGGCGAGCGATGCCCTGGGGGGCGGCGCGGCGGATCCGGTGCACGCCTGGCTGCAGAATTCGTTGACCGAGTTCGCCGATCCGCTGGCGGCCATGTTTCCCGAGGCGGGAGGCACCGGCGCGGCGGCGTTGCGGCTCATCGACCAGCGCCCGGCGACCGGCAAGGATCTGTTCGGCGCCGTGCTGCAACGCCTGGCGCTTGCCTACCTCACGGCGCCGGCCGGCGGGCTGGGCGGCTCGCCGGACCCGGTCGCGCGCTTCCACCTCACCAACGGCGCGCGGCTGGAGCGCATCAATCCCTTCGCCGACAGCTCCGAGCACGGCATGAAGATCGCCCACGGCGTGATGGTCAACTACCTCTACGACGGCGACGAGCTCGTCGCCAACCACGAGCGCTTCGTGCAGCGCGGCGAGGTACCGCTGTCGAAGCCGCTCGCGCGCGAGCTGAAGAGGTTCGCGGGGGCGGACTGACGGGTCACCGCGTGTCGGTTCCAGCCGTTCACGCAGTACGCAGCACCCGGTACGCAGCACGAGCGTATCTGCGGGGGGCTCAGTCCTCTCCGCTCAGTCATCAGTCCTCGCCTCGCAGCACTCGGAAGTGCAGGGCATAGGGGCGGGCGCCGTTAATGCAGCACGCAGAACGCAGTATGAGCCCCGCCTTCGCGACTCGGCGCTCAGCGCTCGCTCCCGCGGCAGGCGCGGCTCAGCACTCAGCACCCAGCGCTATCCTCTCAGTCCTCAGCCCTCAGCCCTCAGCCCTTTCCGCTCCCACCGTTTCCCTTTGCTTCCCCGCCCCCCATTTTGCATAATCCCGGCCCCGTCGCTCTGAATCCCACAATCGTCTCCCCCAATGGCTCAATACGTCTACACCATGAACCGGGTCGGCAAGGTCGTGCCGCCCAAGCGCCACATCCTGCGCGACATCTCACTGTCGTTCTTCCCCGGTGCCAAGATCGGCGTGCTCGGGCTCAATGGCTCGGGCAAGTCGACACTGCTGCGGATCATGGCGGGGGAGGACACTGAGATCGAAGGCGAGGCGCGGCCGCAGCCGGGCCTGCGCGTCGGTTTTCTGCCGCAGGAGCCCCGGCTCGACGAGTCGAAGGACGTGCGCGGCAACGTGGAGGAGGGCCTGGGCGAGATCATCAGAGCGCAGGCGCGGCTGGAGGCGATCTACGCTGCGTACGCCGAGCCCGACGCCGACTTCGATGCGCTGGCGAAAGAGCAGGCCGAGCTCGAGAACGTGCTGCACGCCTCGGACGGGCACAACGTGGAGCGCACGCTCGAGGTGGCCGCCGAGGCGCTGCGCCTGCCGCCCTGGGAGGCGGACGTGAAAATGTTGTCCGGCGGCGAGCGCCGCCGCGTGGCGCTGTGCCGGCTGCTGCTGTCCAGCCCCGACATGCTGCTGCTCGACGAGCCGACCAATCATCTCGACGCCGAGTCGGTGACATGGCTGGAGCGCTTCCTGGCGGAGTTCCCCGGGACGGTCATCGCGGTGACCCACGACCGCTACTTCCTCGACAACGTCGCCGGCTGGATCCTGGAGCTCGACCGCGGCCACGGCATTCCCTGGCAGGGCAACTATTCCTCGTGGCTGGAGCAGAAGGACAAGCGCCTCGAGCAGGAGGAAAAGACGGAGGCCGCGCACCGCAGGACCATCGAGCGCGAGCTCGAGTGGGTGCGCTCCAACCCCAAGGGCCGCCAGGCCAAGGCCAAGGCGCGGCTGAAGAACTTCACCGAGCTGTCCAGCGCTGAGTTCCAGAAGCGCAACGAGACGCAGGAGATCTACATCCCGCCCGGCCCGCGCCTCGGCGACCTGGTGATCGAGGCCAAGCATGTCAAGAAGGGATTCGGCGAGCGCCTGCTCATCGACGACCTGTCGTTCCAGCTCCCCCCCGGCGGCATCGTCGGCATCATCGGCCCCAACGGCGCAGGCAAGACCACCCTGTTCCGCATGCTGGTCGGCCAGGAGAAGCCCGACGGCGGCGAGATCCGGACCGGCGACAGCGTGCAGATCGCTTACGTGGACCAGAGCCGCGACTCGCTAGACGGCTCCAGGACCGTGTGGGAGGAGATCTCGGACGGCCAGGAGTTCATCGAGGTGGGCAGCTACCAGACGGGCTCGCGCGCCTACGTGGGCCGCTTCAACTTCAAGGGCCCGGACCAGCAGAAGCGCATCGCAGATCTGTCAGGCGGCGAGCGCAACCGGGTGCACCTGGCCAAGGTGCTGCGCAACGGCGGCAACGTCCTGCTGCTCGACGAGCCGACCAACGACCTGGACGTCGAGACCCTGCGCGCGCTGGAGGAGGCTCTGCTGGCCTTCCCCGGCTGCGCGGTGGTCATCTCCCACGACCGCTGGTTCCTCGATCGTGTCGCCACCCATATCCTCGCCTTCGAGGGCGACTCGAACGTGGTCTGGTTCGAGGGCAATTACGCCGACTACGAGACCGACCGCCACCGCCGCCTCGGCGCGGAGGCGGACCAGCCGCATCGGATCAAGTACAAGAGGATTGATGCGTAGCAATATGAAGGTGCTGTCGGTCAATGTCGGCCTGCCGCGCGACGTGGCGCGCAACGGCAGGACGGTCACCACCGGCATCTACAAGTCACCGGTCGCCGGCGGCGTGCGCGTCACCCGTACCGGTCTGCAAGGCGACGGTCAGGCCGACCTGTCGGTGCACGGCGGCGAGTTCAAGGCCGTGTACGCCTATCCCGTTGAGCACTACGCGTACTGGCGCGAACGGCAGGCCGGTATGGACGGGGGCTACGGCGTGTTCGGCGAGAACCTGACCGTCGAGGGGCTGCTCGAGCACGAGGTACGCATCGGCGACTGCCTGCGCGTCGGCGGCACCGAGCTGGTCGTGACCGATCCGCGGTTCCCATGTCACAAGCTGGGCCTGCGCTTCGGCGACGCCCCGATGGTCAAACGCTTCCTGGACAGCGGCCGCACGGGGTTCTACCTGTCGGTGGCCCGAGAGGGCGAGCTGAAGGCGGGCGATGTCATTGAGCGCATCGGCCGCGGGGCCGGCACCCTGACGGTCGCCGACGTGGTGCGATTGAAGTCCGATGCGCCGGACGACATCGAGCTGCTGCGCCGGGCGGTCGCCAATTCGGCGCTTCCCGAGCGCCGCCGAAGCGAATTCGAAGAGCGCTTGCGCCGTCTCGACGGACGGCGCGCCGACTGACCCGGGTTCCGAGGCGATGCGCCAGGCCGTGGAAAGCGAACGCGATCTCGAGCTGCTCATCCGTTCGCGCATTCCGCTGATCGTCGTGGAGACCCACGAGGAGCGGCGCCTGCTCGATCTCGCGCGACGCCTTGCCGTTGCGTTGCGATTGCCGGTATTCAAGTGGACGGTCACCGAGGGCCTTCGGCGCATCGACATCGACTCCGCGCCGCAGCGGTTCAATGCCCAGGCCGCCGACGTCCTGGCCCACATCAAGGGGGCGAAGCTGGCCGGCCTGTATGTGCTCCTGGACATCCACCCCTATCTCGACGATCCGGCCCACGTCCGGCTGCTGAAGGACATCGCGCTGCAGTACGACGATGCGCCCGCGACGCTGCTGCTCGTGGGCCACGAGGTCGATCTTCCGGCCGAGCTCAAGCGCTTCAGCGCGCGCCTGCGCATGTCGCTGCCCGACGAGGCCGAGATCCGCCGCATCGTCAACGAGGTGGCCGCGGACTGGCGCCGCGGCAACGGCGGCGCCGCGGCCAAGGCCGATCCCGCGGCGCTGGACCGGCTCGTCACGAACCTCGCCGGGCTCGCGCGCGACGATGTCCGCCGGCTGGCGCGCGGGAGCATCGTCGACGACGGCGCCATTACGGGGTCGGACATTCCCGCCGTCATGAAGTCGAAGCACGCCCTGCTCGCGCGCGGCGGCGTGCTGGGCTTCGAGCTCGATACGGCGAGGTTCTCCGAGGTGGGCGGGCTGAAACGGCTCAAGGCATGGCTGGAGCAGCGCCGAGGACCGTTCCTCGGCCACGCGCCGCCGGGGCTGGACCGCCCGCGCGGCGTGCTGCTGCTCGGCGTGCAGGGCTGCGGCAAGAGCCTGGCCGCCAAGGCCACGGCCGGGGTGCTGGGCGTGCCGCTGCTGCACCTCGACTTCGGCGCGCTGTACAACAAGTTCTACGGCGAGTCCGAGCGCAACCTGCGCGAGTCGCTGGCCACCGCCGAGATCATGGCGCCGTGCGTGCTGTGGATGGACGAGATCGAGAAGGGCATCGCCGGCGGCGACAACGACGGCGGCACCTCGCGGCGCATGCTGGGGACGCTTCTCACCTGGATGGCGGAGCGCGGGAAGCCCGTGTTCCTCGTGGCCACCGCCAACGACATCGCCGGCCTGCCGCCGGAGCTGGTGCGCAAGGGCCGCTTCGACGAGATCTTCTTCGTGGACCTGCCGGACGCCGCCGTGCGCGCCGAGATCGCCGCCATCCACCTGCGCAAGCGCGGGCTCGACCCGCAGCGCTTCGACCTCGCGCGCATCGCGCAGGCGGCCGAGGGCTTCGCCGGCGCCGAGATCGAGCAGGCCGTCGTCTCGGCCCTGTACGCCTCCCACGCCGACGGCGGCGAGCCGGACACCGACGCGGTGTTGTCCGAGATCACCGCCACGCGCCCGCTGTCGGTGGTCATGGCCGAGCGCATCGACGCGCTTCGCGTTTGGGCCGCCGCGCGCACCGTGCCCGCGGACTGACGCACGCGCCCGCCGCGGGAACCCGGGAAACGAGGTTCGCGCCGCGCCGGAACGTGAGGATTTGGGTGCCAGGGCATGAAGGCGCGCGCTCACGGCACGCAACTCACGGTACGCAGCACGGGCGCCGTTTGGCCGTAGAAGCGGGCTACTGCCTGCGACCCGCGTCGCGACCGCAAGCGCGGGTCGCGACCGGAAGGTCGCTCCTACAGTTTTTCTCCGTTCGCTAAGTCCTCAGTCCTTACGTCTCAACCCTCGACCCTCGACCCTCGCCCTCGCCCTCGCCCTCGCCCTCGCCCTCGACCTCGACCTCGCCCTCGCCCTCGACCCTCGGACCTCGGACCTCGGACCTCGACCCTCGGACCTCGACCCTCGGACCTCGGACCTCGACCCTCGGACCTCGGACCTCGGACCTCGGACCTCGGACCTCGGACCTCGGACCTCGACCCTCGGACCTCGACCCTCGGACCTCGGACCTC
>Ga0326597_10013974_pt1 | contig 10531 bp, 6 predicted proteins | sample RVTome_12_FD_203789 | JGI IMG/M metagenome (GOLD analysis project Ga0326597, IMG submission 203789) | Soil microbial communities from uranium-contaminated site in the Upper Colorado River Basin, Wyoming, United States - RVT100D185 | ecosystem: Environmental > Terrestrial > Soil > Contaminated >... | reverse complement strand
AACGAGCCGCTAGACCCGGCGAACATGGATCGCTTCACGCTCCAGTTGCGCACGCGGGGCACGATCAACGTGCGCAAATGGAACGAGGCGCGCCAGATCATCGATCGCTACGACCGCCCTCCGGAGACACGCCAGGCGCCGTACCCGGTCACGGGGGAGATGCTGCGCGAAGCGAACCGGGCCATCGCCGCGGTGGAAATCCCGCCGCGCGTGATCGATCTGTATCGCGACTTTCTGGATGCGCTCGTGAACAAATTCGGGTGCACGCCTGAAAACTCGCTGCTCACCGACCGCACGATGCTCGTGAAGGTGCCGCGCATGATCAAGGCGCTGGCGCTCATGGAGGGGCGCACGCGCGCCGCCGCGGGCGATCTGCGTGTGCTCAAGTACATCCTCACGTTCCGCGTGCCCGAGCATGTGTACAACATGCTCGACGACATCCTGAAAAACCTCACGGAGGAGATGGACAACCCGGAACTCGATCAGCCGGGGGACGAGGAGATGGAGGGCCAGCAACAAGGCGAACAGGCCGCGCAGCAGGGGCAGAGCGACGAGCGCAACGCGCCGGGCGAATCCGAAGGCGATCTCGTGGATGAGCTCATGGAGGCGGTGGACTCCGACGAGAGCAAGAGCGACGAGCACAAGCCCATGCAGCTGCAGGCGAAGCCCGGCGAGGACGGATCGGGACGCTACCAGTACAATCCGCCCCAGCAGGTGAAGAACCTGGACGCGCTCCTGGGGCGCATCAACGGCCGGCTGGAGCACAATACCGCCGAATCCGAGGTGCATCCGGGCGGCTCGCCGCGCGCCTGGCAACGCATGCGCAGCTTCGACGAGTTCATGGACACCGATCCGGTGGAGACGGCGACATGGATGGACACAGTCAATCCGCGCCTGCCACGCGTGTTCCGCCGCGAGAAAAAGCACACGGGTGGCGAGATGGTCATCGTGCGCGACGTCAGCCAGTCCATGGAGGGCCGCTACGCGCGTTGGACCTCGTCCGTCGTGACGAAGCTCGTGGATCTGGTGCGCAAGAAGCGCATGCGCATCGGCTACATCGAGTTCAACCACGTCTCGCGCAAGTACAGCCACAGCGGGCGCTTTTTCACCCGGGACTATGACAAGATTGTGGAAATCGCCTCGAACGTGGTGTGCTCCGGCGTGACGAACTACCAGTTCCCGATGCGCGAGGCGCTGAAGGAATTCCGCGCCCGTGGCACCAACAACAAGCACATCGTGTTTCTCACCGATGGCGAGCCGACACAGGGCGACTGGCTGGTGCGCGAGGAGAGGCGGATGGCGAAGAGCCTGAACGTCGCCGTGCACACGTTGTTCATCGGTACGACGGAATGCCCGGAGATTCTTGACGTGATCTCGGAGGAAACGGGCGGGTGCCAGTTCCTGGCCATGCCTGACGATCAAGGCGGGTTGTTGCTGGCCGAGCGCAAGTCCCGGGCGCGGCCGCCCGAACCCGGAAGGCGAGGCGCCTCCATCCCGGCGCCGGAACTGAAGTCCCCACCGGGCTTGAAGTCCTGGCGCTCGTGAGCACCGTCGTTTCCATTCACCTTTCAAACGAGGGCCTTTCTCCCTCGGGACGCGCCGCGCGTGGCGGCCTCCGGCGGTTCAGGTCCCCTGCATAGGCCCATGCTGAGAGAAAAGAACGCAGCGATGGAGAAACCCGCGGACGCACAACGCATCGCGGCGTCGTTTCGCAAGCTTCGCGACGAGCTGGACCGCTACGTCGTCGGCCATGAAAACCTGAAGGAGGCGATGATTCTGGCGTTGATCGCGCGGGAGCACATCTATGTGGAGGGTCCGCCCGGCATCGCCAAGACCATGCTCGCGGAGTTGATCGCCACGGCGGCGAACCTGAACTTCTACTTCTACCAGTTCCACCGCGACACGCGATTGGCGGAGCTGGTGGGCGACGTGGTGATCCAGCGCGAGCGCGGCACGGACAACAGCGAGCTGATCGTGCAGTCAATCCGCAAGGGCGGCGTGCTGACCGCGGAGATCTGCGTGTTGGACGACATCTCGCGTTCCCCGGGCGAGGCGCTGAACGTGCTGCTGCGCATCCTCAACGAGCGCCAGTATGTCCAGGATACGATCCCGCTGCTCTCGGCGATCGCCACCAGCAATCCGACCGTGGACGACTACTACAACGAGCCGCTGGACCCGGCGAACCTGGACCGCTTCGCGATCCAATTGCGCTCTGACGGGCTGATTCAGGAGAACCACTGGGAGCAAGTGCGGCAGGTGATCGACCTGTATGCGGCGCAACAGTTCAGCGACGAAATCAAGCCTCGCGCCGTGCTGAACCGGGACATCTTCGACGAGGCCTACGACACGCTGCACACGGTGAGCGTGCCCGAGGCTGTGAAACGGATGCTGATCGACCTGCTCGAACGGTTCGTGAACCAGTACAAGCTGGACAGCACCAATTCACTGATTACTGACCGCGCCTTCCTGGTGAAGGGTGTCAAGGTGCTCAAGGCGATGGCGCTGAAGGATGGGCGGCTGACGGTTGAGCCGAAGGACCTGCATGGGCTGGGCTTCATGACCACCTACCGCGTGCCCGAGGACATCCACCGCAACATCACGGGGCTGATCAACGAGTCGATCCGCAGGATCGGAGAGGGCTGACCGGCACCCGGGCACGGGCAAGGTCGCCATCCGCGTTTCGCCTCCCAGGCTCATTCATCCAGGTGCGACAGCACGAATTGCTCGAAGCGATCGATGGCCTGTACGCTCACGCGCACATCGGCCACGACACAGCCTTCGCCTTGCGCCCGCACGATGACGGGGTTGAGGTCGATCTCGCGGACCTGCGGGTGGTCCTCGACCAGCTGGGAAAGGCGGAGCAGGGTTTCGCGCACGGCCGAGAGGTCGCGCGGGGTGCGGCCGCGGAAGGCATCGAAGAGGGGCCGCGCGCGCAGCCGCTCCGGCATACGCTGAGCGTCCTGCTCCGTGAGCGGATGTAGCGCGAACTGCACGTCCTGGAACATCTCCACGAACACACCCCCCAGGCCGAACATCAACACCGGCCCGAACTGCGGGTCGAAGGTCATTCCCATCACGGTCTCGAGCCCGTCGCCGGCCATGGGTTGCACGAGCACGCCGGCCATTTCGTCCAGCCGGCCCATCCGCTCCAGGTTGTCGCGCAGCTCATCCACGGCGCCGCGCACTTCGCGCGCGGAACGCAGCCCCAGAAACACGCCCTGCACGTCGGTCTTGTGCACGATCGATTCGCTGGCGAGCTTGATCGCGACGGGAAAGCCTAACTGCTCGGCGATCTGCGCCGCCTCGGCAGAGCGGCGGGCGAGGCGCGTCTCCAGCACGGAAATGCCGTAGGCGCTGAGCAGGCGATAGCCCTCCAGCGGGGGAAGCCAACGGGGTGGTGCCCCGGGGTCGGTGCCGGCGGTGGCGGAGATGATGGCACTGGCGCCGGCGCGGTTCACCCCGTCGAAGCGAACGGCATGCCCCCGCGGCTCGGAGCGCCATTCCTGGTAGCGCGTCAGCGCGGCCAGCGCGACCACGGCATCTTCCGGAAAGCGGAAGATGGACACGCCACCGGCCTCGAGCAGGGTTGCGGCATCGCCATGCGAGTCGGCGCTCATCAGCGTCGCCACCAGCGCCTTGCGGTGGGGAACGGAGCGATGCGCATTCGAGATCGCCTGGGCCACATCCATCGCCGAGGTGACCAGCGGCGGAATGAAGAGCACCGCAACCTGGTCGATCTCGTCGCTCGCCAAGAGCAGGCGCAACGACGCCTCGTATTGATCGGCCGTGGCGGAGGCGATCATGTCGATCGGGTTCTGTACACTGGCGGACGGCGGCAGCCATTCGCGCAGTGCCTGCTGCAAATTCCCGGACAGCGTGGGCACGATCAATCCTTCGGTCTCGGCGCGATCCGCCGTGAGGATGGCCGGCCCGCCCGCATTGGTAAGCACTGCGATTCGGCGCCCGGTGGGCGGCGGCTGCCGGCTCAGCACCTTGGCGGCGTGAAACAGCTTCTCGAGCGAGTCGGTCTGGATGATGCCCGCCTGCTCGAAGAGCGTGCGCGCCACCTGGGGCGAAGCGGCCAGTGCGCCGGTATGGCTGGTCGCGGCGCGCGCACCCGATGCGCTCGAACCGCTCTTCAGCACCACGACAGGTTTTTCACGCGTGACACGGCGCGCGATGCGGCTGAACTTGCGCGGGTTCCCGAGCGATTCCATGTAGAGCAAGATCGTATTCGTTCCGGGATCCTTGCCCCAGAAATAGAGCAAGTCATTCGAGGAGACATCGGCCTTGTTGCCGACACTGACGAACTGGGAAAGTCCGATGCGCAGATCGCGCGCGAGCTCGAGGATGGCGATGCCCAGCGCGCCGCTTTGCGAGCTGAACGCGACGGTGCCTGAGGGCGGGTATGTCGGCGAGAAGGTCGCATCAAGCGAGACGCCGGGCTCCGTGTTGAGCAGGCCCAGCGAGTTCGGGCCGATCAGACGGATTCCGTGCTGGCGCGCGAATTCGAGCAGGGCATTCTGCGCGGTCTGCCCCTCGGCGCCTGTCTCGCCGAAGCCCGCCGAAATGACCAGCGCGGCGTAGGCATGTACATGCGCGCATTCGCGCAAGACTTCCATCACGGCGGGCGCAGGCACGGCGATGACGACGAGATCAACCGGCCCGGGCACGTCGGCCAGCGAGGCATAGCACGGCACCGAGCACACCGACTGGTACTTCGGATTGATCGGATAGACCGGCCCATTGAACTCGGAGCGCAGCAGGTTGCGCACGATGGCGTTGCCGATGGTGCCGCGCCGGGGCGAGGCGCCCACCACGGCGACGGCGCGCGGGCGGAAGATCCGTTCCACGGAGCGCATGTGCGCCGCCTGCTCGCGGGCCCAGCGGCGCTCGTCGGTTACTTCCGTGGCGGCGAAGCCGAATTCGATGTGGACGACGCCGTGGGCCTGCTGCGAGGTGATCTCGAAGCCCATGGCCTGAAATACGTCCAGCATGGCGCGGTTCTCGGCGAGTACCTCGGCCTCGAGCACCTCGATATCCGCCATGCGTGCGAAGGGGAGCAACTCCTGCAACAGGTGCGTGCCGATGCCCATGCCCTGATAGGCATCCTCGATCAGGAAGGCCACCTCGGCATGCGTGGGCTTGGGCATGCGCACGTAACGCCCGATGCCCACGATGCGTTCCTCCTGGGCCGCGCCATCCATTGCGAGCACGGCCACGATCGCCATCTCGTCGTCGTAGTCGATCTCCACGATCCGCTCCGCCTGCTTGAACCGGGGGCGGGTGACGAAGCCCATGAACCGGTTATAGACCGTGGTGGGCGAAAGCCGGTCATAGAAGGCGAGCATGCGCTCGTTGTCATCGGCGCGCAGCGGACGCAGCCGCAGCCCGGCGCCGTCCTTGAGGATGACGTCCTTGTGCCAAGCAGGTGGATTCGATTTCGGCATGGGAAGCCCCGAGTTGAGACCTTTCACGACTCTACGCCGTGAACGGCACGACGGGAAAGGCACGGTTGGCAAGGACAAGGAAACCCGATATGTTGACGCAAGGCCCGGTGCGTTCAGCCAGAGGGCCGATCGGCACGCGGAACCGTCAAGTCCCCTATGAATGGAGAAAACCCCCGCGGCGGTCCGCTGGCGGTCGCTGTGGGCAAACTGTTGAAATCCCTCATAGAATGGATCCCGTTGCTTCCTGCTTTCCTCCGTGGAAACAGCGAATGGAAGGAGGACCTGAGGCGATTGTACGAGAAGACGTCGGAGCAGTTTCGCGAGAAGACCGAAGAGACCAAGAAAACCGTGCGGCTGCGGATGGCGATTCTTGACATCGAGCACCATCTCAATCGTCTCTACCCCGATATCGGCAAGATGGCGTGCGACCTGTGGAAACGCGGGGAAACGCCCTTGCTGGACAACGCTGAGTTGCGCGGGAAGGTAAAGCTGGTGTGGGAATACCGCGACCGGCGTGACGCGCTCAAGGCCGAGTTGCAGTCCGTGCTTGACGAGAAGCACGACGCCTGAGCCGCGGTCCTTAGTTTCCCTGTTGACTGGCGGAAGTTCCGGGCCCGTGCCGCGCGTGGTGACGGCGGAGTCGCGGTTGCGTTCCCGCCCAATCCGCATGATCACGCGCGAAAGAGAACCGGCCTCGCTGCGCCAGCCGCGCCGCCGGCGGGACGGATTGCGAACCCCCTTCCTCCGGTCGCGGCGTCACGCCATCTACAGCCCCAGCAGATTGGGTTGCAGCTTCCAAAGGCCGCGTTCCGCGGCCCAGAGATCCAGATCCGCCGAGGCGATCTCCTCGATCACGGGAACGGCGAGCCCATTCTTGCGCAGGTCGATGGTCTTGAGATAGGCGCGGCAGGTGTGGCATTCCTCCACGCGCACGTGGGGGAAGTCCTCCGGGGAATGAAACTCCAGCCGCTCGGACTGGGATTCGCCGCAGTGGGGACACACGGCACGCCGGAAGGGGAATTGCGTGAGGCAGAGCGAGCATTCCAGCAGGCGCCGGCTCTTGATCAGCGCGTCGTCACGCAGGATCGCCAGTTGGGGAAGAAAGCCGCAGTGGGGGCAGAAGGTCTCGTGCCATTGCTCGGGAGCCTCGCCCAGCGAGGCGGCGAGCCACTCGGCGATGGGCTGCACGAAGGCGCGCGGAAAGAATGCGGCTTGGCGCGGATCGCAGTCGAGGCTGCGCGCGACGGCGTCGAGTGGCTGGCGCGCGAGGTAAGCGCCGAGCAGTGCGCTCTGCGCCCCGGCGCCGCGATCCGCCAGGCGTTCGGCGATGGCCACCATCACATCGGTCGCGAAGGCGCCGACCGAGGTCACGAATTCCGAGAAGCGCGGCTGCAGCACCTCGAGCGGCAGCGCCGCGAGCCGCAGGCGCGGATATTCACTGTCCGGCGCCAGCACGGCGGCGAGTGGCACGATGCCCGCGGCCCAGCGGAACACGTCCCGCTGGCGATCGAGCAGCTCGATCAGGAATTCAAGCAGGGATGTGGACTGATGTTGGCGCGCCAGCAGCTTCATGGCGCGCTGGTGCCGCTCGGTCCAGGACGCGAGGGAGACCGCGCCAGGCGCGTTCACGCTCAGGACCCGGTCTTCTCCTTGGCCCACAGCGGATGGTGCAGCTTCGCCCAGCCCTGGCTGACGCGGCCGTTGATCATGCCGATCAGCGTTCCCGGATACGCGACAGTGCCCAGGTACACATGGATGATCAGGAACAACCCTCCACCCAGCGCCGCGAGGTAATGCAGGAAGCGCATCAGGTTCAGGAAATCGCCGCTGAAATCCTTCCCGCCCCACGCGGGTGCCCAGAGCGGAATACCGGTCAGGAGGAGCACCGCGCCGAGCACGATCTGCACCCAGAAGAACGACTTCTGCCCTGCATTGTACTTGCCGGTCGGCGGAACGTTCGCCCGGTCATGGGAGGCGTAGGCCTTGATCGCTTTCGCCCACTCGATGTCGGTCTTGCTGATGAACATGTCCTTCACCCACATGAAGAACATGAACACCAACCCGGCCGAAAAGACAAAACCGGCCACGGGGTGGATCGCGCGCGCGGCGGGGCCGCCGCCCACGAGCGCCGTGAGCCAGAACAGCGATGGATAGCTGAACGCCAGTCCCGTGAACAGCAGGAGCAGGAAGGACAACCCGACCACCCAATGCACGACGCGCTGGGCATAAGTGAACCGCTGCAATTCGGTGCGCTTCATCGTGAGCCTCCCTGTTCGTCATCGGGCCGGTCGGGGCCAACGGCGAGGAAATGCAGCGCCGTGGCCAACAGCCCCGCGCCGAACATGTAGGCGCCGATCTGCTTGAACAGTCCCAGTGCCGACATGGCTCCGCGCATGGCTTCCGGATGCTCGGGCAGGTGATAGGCCGCCAGCTGATCGCCGTGGGGCACAACGTACATCATGTGCGTGCCGCCGACTCCCTCGGGATCGTAGATCAGGGCCTTGTCGTATCCTCGCTCCGACAGCACTTTCAGCTTCTCGTTGGCCAGGAAGTGCATGTCCTCCTTGGTGCCGTACGAGATGGCCTGGGTGGGGCAGGTCTTGACGCAGGCAGGCTCCAGACCCGACTCCACGCGGTCGATGCACAGATTGCACTTGTACACCTTGCGCGTTTCCTTGTTGAAGCGCGGAATGTTGAACGGGCAGCCGGCCACGCAATACTGGCAGCCAATGCAGTTTTCCTGGTTAAAATCGACGATGCCATTCTCATACTGCACGATCGCGCCGGGCGACGGGCAGGCATAGAGGCAGCCCGGCTCCTCGCAGTGCAGGCACGCGTCCTTCTTGATCAGCCAGTGGATATCGCCGTTCAGTTCGATCTCGTTGAAGCGCATCAGAAGCCAAGTGTCGGCCGAAAGGTCTTGGTGGCTCTGATAGCTGCCGAAGTTGAACGTCTCCTCGGCCTTGAGATCGTTCCAGGCTTTGCAGGCCACCTCGCAGGCCTTGCAGCCGATGCAACGCGAAATGTCCACCAGCTTGGCGATCTCCGGATTCTGGCGGATGCCGGGCGCCATCGGCTCGGCACTTGCCGAGACCCGCTTGACGGACAGGGAGTTCTCGCTCTGCTTCATGGCGCGCCCCCTTATGCCTTGTCGATGTTGACGAGGAACGCCTTGAACTCGGGGCAGCGCGTGTTCACGTCACCCACAAAGGGCGTCAGCAAGTTTGCCATCGCGCCCTGCGTGATGCCCACGAAGCCCCAGTGCACCGGGATACCGATGGTGTACGACTTCTGGCCGTTCACTTGAAGCGGCTGGATGCGCTTGGTGACGATCGCGGTGCCGAACACCTCGCCGCGCTTGGACCACACACGCGCCTTGCCGCCGTTCTGGATGCCCTTCTCCTGGGCCAGCTCCTCCGGCACCTCGATGAAGAAGTCCGGCATGGATTCGACCAAGTACGGCACATTGCTCGTCACGAAGTGCTCGCGCTCGACCACGCGATACACCGTGCATGCGTAGGGGAACTCGCTCACGTTTTTCGCGAAGGTGTCCTTGACGCCCTCGTAATAGTGCACCGGAGGCGAATTGGGGACGCGTTCGTGGAGAATGTTCACGGTGGGGCTCTCCACCGGTTCGTAGTGCTCGGGGAACGGTCCGTCCTTTAAGCCCATCGTGTACAGCCGCGCCACGCCTTCCTCGGTCATGATGAACGAACCGACTTTGTCGGGGGGCGTGGTCTTGCCATAATCGGGCACGTCGCCGATCCATTCGGTGCCGGTCCACTGGATGCCCGCGCGGGTGGAATCCCAAGGCTTGCCATCCTTGTCGGCGGAGGCCCGATTGTACAGCACGCGGCGGTTGAGCGGCCAGTTCCAGGTCCAGTTGTGGTGAAAGCCGAGACCCGTGGGGTCTTCGGTGCCGTGACGGGCCATCATGTTCCCCGCCTCGGTGAAGCTGCCGGCGTAAATCCAGTTGCCCGAGGTGGTGGTGCCGTCGTTCTTAAGCTGGCCGAAGGAATCGAGCAGCTTGCCGGTCGCGAGATCGTAGCCGTTGATCTCCTTGGCCAACTCGCCCAGGGTGGGCTCGCGCGGATTCTGGTAGTTCCACGTCAGCGCGCGAATGGGCACGTCCCAGACACCGCCCTCCTTCTGGTAAAGCTCCTTCACGCGCCAGAAGAGCTCGGAGAGGATCCAGGTGTCGGAACGCACGCCCGGCGGGGGCGGAATGGCCGCCTCCTTCCATTGCACCCAGCGCCCGCTGTTGGTGAACGAGCCGTCCCGTTCGATCCAGTGCGTCGCCGGCATATAGAGCACCTCGGTGTCGATCTCTTCCGGATTCATCCCGGGCGCTTTCCAGAACTCCGCCGAGTCCAGCATGAAGGGGTCGATCACGACCTTCCACTTGAGCTTGGCCATGGCGCGGAGCAGGCGGTTCACGTCCGGGCCGGCCAGCAAGGGGTTGAAGCCGAGCGAGATGAAGCCCTCCAGCTTGCCCTGATAGGCGGCGTCCCAGATGGACAGCCAAGTGGCATCGCCCGGCGGCTTGCCCAGATAGTGATAGCCGAAGTCGTTGGCGGGCGTGGCCATGTCCCCGAACCAGGCCTTGAGCTGCGACACGGTGAACTTGGAGTAGTTGCTCAAGTAGTTCATCGCGTCGGGCGCCAATGGCTTGGGCGTCAGGTCCTCCAGGTACTTGGACAGGCTCTGTTGGGCCGGCGCGGGGACGCGCAGATAGCCGGGGAGGATCTCGGAGACGATGGCGTGATCGGTCGCGCCTTGGACGTTGGCGTGGCCGCGCATGGCGTTGATGCCGCCGCCGGGCCGACCGATATTGCCGAGCAAAAGCTGAAGGATCGCCGCCGTGCGGATGTTCTGGCTGCCGGTCGTGTGCATCGTCCAGCCGACGGCGTACATGATCGTGCCGACGCGATCGGCCGTGCCGGTCGAGCACACGATCTTGGCCATCTCGACGAACTTCTCGGCCGTGCAGCCGGCGATGCTGGCCACGACCTCGGGCGTGTAGCGGCTGAAGTGCTTCTTCATCTGCTGGAACACGCAGCGCGGGTTCTGCAAGCTGGAAT
>Ga0326597_10013973_pt1 | contig 10531 bp, 7 predicted proteins | sample RVTome_12_FD_203789 | JGI IMG/M metagenome (GOLD analysis project Ga0326597, IMG submission 203789) | Soil microbial communities from uranium-contaminated site in the Upper Colorado River Basin, Wyoming, United States - RVT100D185 | ecosystem: Environmental > Terrestrial > Soil > Contaminated >... | reverse complement strand
CGGTAAAAAAGATTGGAGGTACTTAATAATGAAAAGAAGTGATAAAATTCATCCTAAAGCACTCGAATTGATAAAAAGCAATCCAAATGGGATTCGATATAGCGAGCTTATTAGAGCAATCAAACAAGAATTTCCTGAGATTCCAGAAAATACCATACATGGAAATATTTGGGATCTTGAAACGAAATTTCCTCAAGAAATTTATAAGCCAGCTAGAGGACTTTTCAAACATGTTAGTTATAGAGCACAGGCAGAGGAAGAAGCCCCCATCCCTCTTACACCGACTAAAATAAAAGACAAGATACAAGAAGATGAATTCTATCAGCCATTTGCCGATTGGCTTGTAAATGAATTAGAAGAAAGTACGAAGGCGATTGTGTTGGGGGGGAATAAATTTAAAGACAAATGGGGTACTCCAGATGTTATTGGAGTAAATAAGGCACCAGAAAAATTTATTTTAAAGTACCCCACAGAGATTGTCTCAGTTGAGATAAAATCAAACACGGATGGACTTATCACTGCCTTTGGTCAAGCATGCTCTTATAAACTTTTTAGCCATAAGACATATATAGTAATACCTGAATCATCTTCTAGAGAGGACATAGAAAAGATAGATGCACTTTGTTTGATTTTTGGCATAGGATTAATCTTATTTAACAATGAGAACGTTAAAGACCCTAATTTTGATATAAGAGTTAGGGCAAGTAAACATGAGCCTGATATGTATTATGTCAATAAATACATGAAGTTAGTTGAGGATGAACTTTTCTCTTAAATAATATCAGACAATGCAACACGCTGATTTTGTCCATCTGCACAATCACACCCAATATTCTCTCTTAGATGGAGCTTGTAAGATTGATAATTTATTAGCTCTGGCCAAAAGCTATAAAATGCCGGCTTTAGCCATCACCGACCACGGCAATATGTTCGGCGCCATCGAATTTTACAAAAAAGCCATCTCCCACGGAATCAAACCCATCCTCGGAATAGAAGCTTACGTCGCCCCGGAAGATTTACACAAAAAAGAACCGGTCCGAGGTTTACCCGACACCGGCTATCATTTAGTTCTACTGGTCAAAAATTACACCGGCTATAAAAATTTAATCAAGTTAGCCACTATCGGTTACTTAGAAGGTTTTTATTTCAAACCCAGAATCGATAAAAAAGTTTTAAAACAACATTCCGAAGGACTGATAGCCCTTTCGGCCTGCTTAAGCGGAGAAATTCCGGTCCACCTGTTGGATAACAAATTTGAACAGGCCAAAAAATTAGCTTTTGAGTTTGCGGATATTTTCGGGAAAGAGAATTTCTTTTTAGAGATACAGGACCACGATATAGATTTGGAGAAAAAAAATAAAGAAGCGATTTTAAAACTGGCTCAGGATTTAAACTTCAATTTAGTAGCCACCAACGACTGCCATTACCTCAAAAAAGAACATTTCCAAGCCCATGATGCCTTGCTCTGTATTCAGACCGGCAAACTCATCACCGATACCGACAGATTAAAGTTCGGCACCGACCAGGTTTATTTCAAATCACCGGAAGAGATGAAAGAGCTTTTCAAAGATTATCCCACAGCAATCGAGAATACTCTAAGGATAGCGGAAGAGTGTAATTTAGAATTGGAATTCGGAAAAAGCCACTTACCCCATTTCCCCTTGCCCCGGGGCTTTGAAAGTCTGGAGAATTATTTAGAATACACCGCCCGCATAGGGCTTACTCACCGCTACGGCAAAGTGACTCCGGCTCTGGAAGAAAGGTTGAATTACGAATTAAAAGTAATCAAGCAGATGGGGTATCCCAGCTACTTCCTGATAGTCAAAGATTTCATCGACTACGCCAAATCCCAGAATATCCCGGTCGGTCCGGGTCGGGGCTCGGCAGCTGGCTCTCTGGTCTCCTACGCCTTGGGAATTACCAACATTGACCCCATAAAATATGGTCTGATTTTTGAAAGATTTTTAAATCCGGAAAGAATCTCCATGCCGGATATCGATATCGATTTTTCGGACTGGGGGAGAGACAAAGTTATCAAATATGTGATTGGCAAATACGGGGAGGAAAACGTCTCCCAGATTATCACCTTCGGAACTATGGCGGCCAGAGCTGTAGTACGTGACGTAGGTCGGGTGATGAATATGTCCTACTCCGAAGTGGACCGAATCGCAAAGATGATTCCTTTTGAAGTGGATATGACTTTAGAAAAAGCCCTGCAAGTTCAACCGGAGTTAAAAAAGTTAGCAGAAACCAATCCCCAGGTAGAAAAATTAATCTCCCATTCCCAAATCTTAGAAGGATTATCCCGGCACGCCTCCACCCATGCCGCCGGAGTTGTGATTGCCCCTACTCGCTTGACCGAATTTGTTCCTCTCTACAAAACCAACAAAGATGAAATCACCACTCAATACGATATGTTAGGGATCGAGGATATCGGGCTTTTGAAAATCGATTTTCTGGGTTTGAGGACTCTGACCGTAATCGATGATTGTTTAGAGCGTCTGCGAAAAAATAAAGGCCTCAATTTAGATATAGAAAAAATCCCTCTGGATGACAAGAAAGTGTACGAGCTTTTCAGCCGGGGAGAGACCGTGGGTATCTTCCAGTTTGAATCAGCTGGCATGAGAGATTACTTGAAAAAATTAAAGCCGGAATCTTTGGAAGATATCAGCGCCATGAACGCTTTGTACCGCCCCGGCCCCTTAGACAGCTATATGGTGGATGAATATATCGAGCGCAAACGGGGCTTCAAAGAAATCAAATATGAACACCCTTTATTAGAAACTATTTTAAAAGAAACCTATGGAGTAATCGTCTATCAAGAGCAGGTGATTCAGATCGCCTCCGAATTAGCCGGATATTCTTTGAGCAAAGCAGATATTTTAAGAAAAGCCATAGGGAAAAAGCAGGCCTCGCTTCTGGCCCAGCAGAAAACCGAATTCATCAAAGGCTGCAAAGCCCACGGAGTCAAAGATGAGATAGCCGGCAGAATTTTTGAGCTGATTTCCACTTTCGGCCGTTACGGCTTCAACAAATCCCACTCGGTCGGTTACGCTTTGGTGGCTTACCAGACCGCTTATTTAAAAACCTATTATCCCAAAGAATTTCTGGCGGCAACCATGTCTACGGAAATGGGGGATACCAATAGAATTGTAATATTGATGGAAGAGTGCAAGAGAATGGGGATGGAAGTTTTGTCTCCGGATGTCAATGAATCTTTTGCCAATTTCCAGGTTATCAATGACAAAATCAGATTCGGATTAGTGGCGGTTAAAAATGTTGGTTCACAAGCCGTGGAAGCCATAGTCCAAGCCCGGGAAAAGTTCGGTAAGTTCGAGACCTTTTTTCAATTCTGTGAAAGGGTGGATGTAAAAGCTATCAACCGCAAGACCGTGGAGAGTTTAATTTTTGCCGGGGCCTTCGATTCTTTCCATAAGAACCGGGCCAGCTTGATGATTGCTTTAGATATGGCTTTAGATTACGGTCAAACACTCCAAAAGGAAAAATCCCAGGGGCAGTTTGGGTTATTTTCTTCCCCCGGCCTGTCCGCCTCCGGCGGATTAGCCGAGCCAAAATTACCGGAAGTTGAACACTGGACTTATCCGGAAATTTTATCCAGAGAAAAGCAGATGCTGGGGTTTTACATCTCCGGGCATCCCTTGTCTGACTATAAAGAGCAGCTAAAACTCTTCACCACCCACTCCACTGAAAGTTTGGACCAAGCCCAAGATAATCAAGAAGTAAGCATCGGAGGAATTCTGACCAATCTGAAAACCAATATCGACAAAAAGGGGAAACAGATGGCTTTTGCCACCCTGGAAGATTTCTTAGGGGCAGTGGAACTGGTGATTTTTTCAGACGTGTTTGAAAAATTCCGGGAGCTGATTTACACCGATTCTTTAATCTGGGCTAAGGGCCGGACCTCCACCAAAGAAGGGGAAAAGCCCAAGATTATAGTCAACCATTTCCTGCCCTTAGAAGAAGTCAATCAAAAACTGCCGGGCAAATTGCACTTGCTTTTGGGGAAACAGGATTTCGACAGTGCCTCCTTTGACAATCTCAAGAAGCTTTTAGCTTTCTCACAAGGTCTTACCCCGGTCTTTCTGCATGTCAATACCACTGCCCAGGAAAAAGTGAGCGTCCGCTTGAAAAATATCACGGTTTTATTGACTGAAAAGCTGGTGCAGGAATTAAAGCAGTTGGTGGGTGAAGAAAATATCCGACTGGAACTGGAAAAGAATAATCTACCTTCCCGCTCTGCAAAAGCCAGCCATTTAGCCGATTAGATTAGTAAAGTTTCATAGCTAAATGGGCTCTAAACAAACAGTCCCGAAAGGATAAACGTAGCACTTTAAACTTGCGAGGAGAAGATGAAAAGAAGGATATGGTATCCGGTTCTGCTTGTGTTAGTAGGGTTAGTCACCCTGGGCTTTTCGGACAAAGAGAAGAAAAGTTCCAAAGCTAAAAGCTCATCGGCTGAGTTAGTCTGGTATCGTTATGACCAGGGCTTGCAGAAAGCCAGAGTCGAAAAGAAGCCGATTCTGGTGGACTTTTACACGGACTGGTGCGGCTGGTGCAAGAAGATGGATAAAGATACTTACGCCAACCAGGAGATCATAAGACTGCTTAACGACAAATTCATAGCGGTCAAAATCAACGCCGAATCCAAAAACCCTCTGGACCTGCAGGATAAAGACGGCAAAAAGAAAACCGAAGCCCAAATCGCCAGAGAGTTTTCCGTGTCGGCTTATCCGGTGACCTGGTTTTTGAGACCTACCGGGGAGCAAATCGCACCCCTGCCGGGTTATCGGGGTCCCTCTGATTTCCTTCCGATTCTGACCTTGGTTTCCGATTTCGTCAAGGAAAAGGCCTACGAGAAAATGACCATAAACGATTATATCAAGCAAAAGGAAAACTCCAAAGCCAAAAAGAATTAGAAATCAGCTTGATTTTAGAACAAATAAACGGAGCTAAAAGCTCCGTTTTTGATTTCCGACCCTTGACTTTATAAAAAAATCCATTATTTTAGTTTCCTAAGTCAGACGTGAAAATCAAGGTAATGAAGAAAATATTTGTCCTTGTCATATCTCTGCTTTTGCCGGCCAGTTTTGCCAGCGCCACCAAATACGCCGGGGCTTTTTTGGAAATGGGGGTGGGAGCTCAGGCTCTGGGGATGGGAGGTGCTTTTGTGGCGGTGGTCAATGACCCTTTTGCCACCTTTTGGAATCCGGCCGGACTTTCCTACATTTCACATAAAGAATTAGCTTTTATGCACTCCGAAACTTTCGGCTCACTTCTAAATCACGATTTCATCAGCTATGCTTTCCCTTACAAAAGTTCAGTGGTGGGAGCCAGCCTATATTATTTAGGGGGTGGCGGGGTGAAACTGACCAAACTTCAGGATGCCAATCAACCCTTGGGTTTTTCCAACCGGGCCATCGTAGCCGATGAAGTCAGTCATGGTGATTATACGCTTTTGCTGTCTTATGCCAAAACTCAAATTGCCAAATTCCGCTGGGGAATGACCGCCAAAATTATTTATCGGGATATCCCGGATACTACTGCAAGTTCCGCTTTTGGCTTAGGTGTTGATTTAGGGGCCATCTTTACCCCTTATGATTTTTTGACCCTGGGAGCCAATCTGAAAGATGCCACCTCCACTTTGCTGGCTTATGACAACGGTACCAAGGAGAGCATTTCCCCCACTTTCAAATCCGGCTTCAAACTTCACAAAGCGTACCAAAATTTCTCCCATCTATTGGCTTTCGACGCCGATTTCCGTTTTGAGGGTCGCAGAAGCGCCACCCAATTTTGGTTAGGAGACGTATCTATGGACACCCACTGGGGCTGGGAATCCTGGTATAAGCAAAAAATAGCCGGGAGAATCGGTTTCGACCAGGGAAACTTCACGGCCGGCTTAGGGGTTGTCGTATCAAAATTCAGAATAGATTTTTCTTTTTTGAGTCAGGAAGAATTGGATAATGCTTATCGTTTATCCTTAAACGTCAAATTATAAAAGAAAGGGAAAAAGTATGTTGCAGAACAAAGTAATCATGGGATTGGTTTTCATCTTGCTTGGCGGCAATTTGGCCTGGTCACAGACCAAGACCCCGGCCAGCTCTAATACTTTAGCCACGGTCAACGGCGAAAAAATTACCACCGCAGACCTGCAAAATAAAATCAAAGAATTGCGGCTGGAGAAGACCGTAGGCCAGCCGGATGCCGAAATAGAAAATAAAATCCTGCAGGATTTAATCAACGCTAAACTGGTTGAGCAAAAAGCCCGCAAGATGAATTTAAAAACGGATAAACAATTTCAAAACCAGCTCAAGGAACATATCAACAGCTTTGCGCTGACAAAAATGTATCAGGACCTGGTACCCAGCCAGGTCACAGTCAGCGAGCTGGATATAAGGGTCTATTACGAGGAAAATAAAGAAAAAATGTTCAAACAGCCGGAAGAAATAAAAGCCAGTCATATCCTGATTAGCGTGGAAGAGGATACCACCATCAGAGATGCCAAGAAGAGGGCTAAAAAAGCGGATAAAGAAGCCCAAAAACGGGTCAAAGAGCTACAAAAAAGAATCAAAAAGGGAGATGATTTCGCCGAGTTGGCCAAGAAATTTTCCAAAGATACCGCCACCCGGGAAAAGGGTGGAGACCTGGGATATTTCCCGCGGGGTAAGATGGTAACTGAATTCGATCAGGTGGCCTGGGATATGGAAGTCGGGAAGATCTCCGAGCCGGTCAAGACCAAGTTCGGATATCATATCATTCTTGTGGTGGATAAGAGAGCAGAAGGGTACCAGCCCCTGGATGAAAACTTGAGCCAAGCCATCCAGAGCCGCCTGAAACGGGAGAAAGAGCAGAAAAGGTCCACGGTCTTCATCGACAGTCTACAGAACTCGGCCTATTATCTCTTCAACGAGAAAATTTTGAACCAGGCCGAAACCTTGGTGACCGGCAACCCCTGGGTTATGGTCGTGAATAAAAAAGACACGGTCAGGTTTCAGGAGTTCAAAAGAGAACTTCCGGGATATATGTTCCAAAGAAAGATTTCTACAGCCAATTTAGAGGACAAAAAAGAGTTTTTGAGGGTCTGGTCCCGCAATTTGGTTTTGAAACAGGCGGCCCAGAAGTTGGGTTATTTCCGGGCTAAGGAAACCCGGGAGGAAGAGGGGAAATATACTCTGAACGAGGCCGTGCGTCGCATCCTGGAACGAAAAGGGGACGCCAACTATCAGCCCACCGAAGCGGAGTTGCGAAAATATTATGACACCCATCCGGAAAAATATGCCGAAGCCAACCCCCTGCACATTCAGCACATTATATTCACCGATTCTCTCAAAGCCGCCGAAGTCCGCAAGAAGATTTTGGCCGGAGCCGATTTCAAAGCCATGGCTCTGCAGTATTACCCGGGAGACAAGGAGATAAGAGAGGTGGCTTACGATCTGGGTTATATCTCCGGTTCGGAATTCCCCTCCCAATTTTTCAAAGCGGCCTGGAAGCTGAAAATCGGAGAGGTTTCTGCGCCGGTCAAAACCAACTGGGGATATCATCTCATAAAATTGATTGACAAACGCGAGAAACTCTCCTTCCAGCAGGCCTCAGCCGAGATAAGAAAGTCCTTGATTGACCAGAAAAACAGCCAGGTTAACCAACAGTGGGAGAAAAACCTGCGCAAAGGGGCCAGTATCTGGATAAACCAGAAGCTCTTGAAAACTTTAGCTTCCGAGCCCAAAGCCCAGACCGCCGGAGAAAAAGATAAAGCCAACTCCGGAGATTAATTCCAGGACGATTTGGAAATATTATTTGTAGAGGAATTTAAGAGAAAGGCCATCCATTTAGGGGCTTTATCCATTCCCATCGGGTATTATTTTCTCTCCAAAAGAACCGCTCTTCTGATTTTAATCCCCATCGTTTTAATCACTCTGGCGGGGGATATAATCCGGCTAAAAGAACTCCCCGGCTCCCGTTTAATCAAGCGTATTTTCGGGGCCATGCTGCGTGACCACGAAAACTCGGATTTATCCGGTGCCAGTTATATTCTGTCGGGAGCCACTCTGACAATTGCCATGTTTTCAAAGCCGGTGGCTTTGGCGGCTTTGGGGTTCATTATTTTAGGTGATATTGCCGCGGCACTGGTGGGGAGGAGATACGGCCGTATTAAAATCGGTGATAAGACTTTAGAGGGGAGTCTGACTTTTTTTGGAGTTTCTCTTTGCGTGGCTCTTTTGGTCCCGGGTTTGTCTTTTGGAATCGGGATAATCGGGGCTTTGGTTGCTACTATTATTGAGGCCTTGACTCTGCCGGTCGATGACAATTTGATTGTTCCTTTGATTTCCGGGTTGGTGATGCAGATTTTAGCGGCGATTTAACGAAAGTAAAACATTTGAACATTTTGAGTTAACTTTTCAAACAATTAGAGTAGTATGTCCAAGAGATTCATAAAGTTAATACAACCACAAAACATTTTTCTTGACAAAATAAAAACCCCTTAATATATTTAACCAAATTTTATGGGTACACCAAGCAGTAGCAAAAACTTTTCACCTTAAAGGGAGGTTTAAAAAAATATGGCCACAGGGAAAATTAAATGGTTCAATGACAATAAAGGTTACGGATTCATTTCCCAGGAGGGGGGTCCGGACGTATTCGTTCACTTCTCAGCCATCGAGATGGACGGGTTCAAGACCTTAAAAGAAGGACAGGAAGTGGAGTTTGAAATGACTAATGGTGACAAGGGCTTGCAAGCCATTAAAGTGACTAGACGATAAACTCTAAAGTCGCGTCAAACTTAAAAACCCCACTGGTGGTGAACCACAGAAACGGTGGGGTTTTTAGTTACGGTTTAACTTCGCTCATCGTAAATGGTTCGATGAACTCACCACAAGATAAAAGTATATGAAAATAATTGACTTACGCAGTGACACGGTGACCAAACCCTCTCCGGCTATGCGGAAAGCCATGGCTTCCGCCATCGTGGGGGATGATGTCTTCGAAGATGACCCTACTGTAGTAAAGCTGGAAGAGATGACCGCTGACATTGTGGGTAAAAAGCAAGCCCTGTTTGTTCCCAGCGGGACGATGGGGAATGAAATCTGCATCAAGGTTTTGACCAAACCGGGAGATGAGATAATCGTAGAAGAGGGTTCCCATATTTACAATAACGAAGTAGGGGCGGCCGCGGCTTTAGCTGGAATTCAGCTGCACTTAATCAGAGGGAACAAAGGAGTTTTTACCGCGGAACAGGTGGAGGATGAAATCCGGGTGCCGGATGTCCATCATCCCAATGTGACTGTGATTGCGGTGGAGAACACCCACACTCAATCCGGGGGAACGGTGTTTCCTCTGTCTGAAATCAAAAAAATCAAAAAACTGGCTGATAAAAATAAAATAAAAATGCACTTGGATGGGGCCAGGTTGTGGAACGCCTGTATTGCTAAAAATATTTCTCCCAAAGAGTATGCGGCTTCGTTTGACTGCCTCTCGGTCTGTCTGTCCAAAGGTTTGGGGGCACCGATTGGCTCACTTGTTGCTGGTTCGGAAGATTTTATATTTGAGGCACGCAGGGTGAGGAAAAGGTTAGGGGGCGGGATGAGGCAGGTTGGTATCATAGCGGCGGCCGGGATTTATGCTTTGAAGAATAATTACAAAAGATTGACAGAAGACCACCAGAATGCCAAGTTTCTGGCGCAGAAGCTGGCTGAAATTGATGGTCTGGAGATTGATATGGAGACGGTGCAGACCAATCTGGTGGTGATTGATATTAGAAATTCGGGATTGACAGTGGAGCAGGCGGTGGCTAAATTGAAAGAAAAGAAAATTCTGGTGGTGCCATTCGGGAAGACTTTGATTAGGGCGGTGACGCATCTGGATGTGAATAGAAAGGATTTGGAGAGGGCGGTGGAACTGTTTGGGAGGGTGTTTTTGAGAAGGTAGTTGACAAATCAGAATTAATGTGATAAATTTATAAAAATTTTTATTGTTGAAGTAAAAAGTTCTTGAAATTTCGGGAGGGCAAAATGTCAAAAAGTTTTATCTTCTTTGGTTGGTTGATTTTATGTTTTCTCATTAGTTTTCAGTTTGTTATAGGACAAGTGCCTGTTTCTTCTATTTATGGAGATAATAATGGAGATGGACAAATTAATTTGCCTGATATTATTTTTTTAGTGAATTATATTTTCAAGGGAGGACTGGCACCGAATCCAAGGCCAATTGGCGACGCGAATGCAGATGACAACGTAAACTTGGGTGATATTATCTATTTGGTGAACTATGTTTTTAAAAATGGCCCACCTCCACAGCAGCCAGAAATTTCATCAGTGGTAGTCGCGCTGGCAGACTCTACAATGAATAAACTCGATCACGTAGACAGCTCAACCTATTATTTTAGCAAAAGTGCTTCCGACCTATTGAGCTTAAACCCCGGCAATATAATACTGAGCGGAATTGGTAACGGAACCTTACGAAAGGTTCAAAATGTCATCGAGACCAATGATTTTATTGAAATTCAAACAGAGAAAGCGAG
>Ga0326597_10013972_pt1 | contig 10531 bp, 6 predicted proteins | sample RVTome_12_FD_203789 | JGI IMG/M metagenome (GOLD analysis project Ga0326597, IMG submission 203789) | Soil microbial communities from uranium-contaminated site in the Upper Colorado River Basin, Wyoming, United States - RVT100D185 | ecosystem: Environmental > Terrestrial > Soil > Contaminated >... | reverse complement strand
TTTCTCTACCCCAAGGTCCAAGCCGGCTGCGAGCGGCTGGGGTTGGAGTGGACCCTGATCACCAGCGTGCAGGATTATCTGCCGGCGCCGCTGACCTGGTTCTATCCGCTCCAGGAGCTGATCGAAGGCCGCCGCGTCCGCCTGCGCCTGGCGCCGCCGCTGCATCGCTGGCTCGACTTTCTCGAGCGCGGCGGCCAGGCCCGCCCGGCGGCCGCGGTCGAACCCTCGGATCTTGCTTTGATTCAGTACACCGGCGGCACCACCGGCGCGGCCAAGGGCGCGATGCTGACCCACGCCAACCTAGTCGCTAATACGCTTCAGTGCCGCCACTGGGCGCGCGGCTACGTCGAGGCTCAGGAGGTGATGCTCGGGGCGCTGCCGTTTTTCCACGTCTACGGTATGACCGTGACCATGAACGTTTCGGTCGCTTTGGCGGCGCACAACGTGCTGGTGCCGCGGTTCAAGACCAAACAGATCCTGCAGCTGATCCAGAAACACAAAGTGACCTCGTTTCCCGGCGTTCAGCTGATGTATCAGGCGATCAACCGCTATCCCAAGGTCCGGTCCTACGACCTGTCCTCGATCAAGGTTTGCATCAGCGGCGCGGGGCCGCTGCGACCCGAGGTGCAGAAAGAGTTCGAATCGCATATCAACGGCCGCTTGGTGGAAGGCTACGGGCTCTCGGAAGCCTCACCGGTCACGCACTGCAATCCGTTCCGCGGACCCTACATCGAAAACAGCATCGGCCTGCCGCTGCCGGATGTGGACGCGAGGATCGTCGATCCGGAGACCGGCGCCCAGGAGCTGCCGATCGGCCACGCCGGCGAGCTGGCGGTGCGCGGGCCGCAGGTGATGCGCGGCTTCTGGAACCGGCCGCAGGAGACCGCTGCGGTGCTGCGCGACGGCTGGCTGCTGACCGGCGACATCGCGCTGATGGACGAAATGGGGTATTTCTTCATCGTCGACCGCAAGAAAGACCTGATCAAGAGCCGCGGCGAAAACGTCTACCCGCGCGACATCGAGGAAACGCTGCTGCGCCACCCGATGGTCCAGGATGCGGTGGCGGTGGGGCTGCCCGATCCGGCGCTCGGCGAGCGGATCAAAGCGTTCGTGGTGCTGGCGCCGGGCGCCGTGGTGGAGGCCGGCGAGCTCCTGACCCGCTGCGCCGAGCAGCTGCCGCCCTACGCGGTGCCGAGCGAGGTCGAGTTCCGGAAGGATCTGCCCAAAGGACTGATCGGCAAGGTCCTGCGCCGCGTCCTGCGCGACGAAGAAGCCCAAAAAACCTAAAATGAAAAACCTAAAATGGGGACAGGTTATTCAAATGGGTTTTGGGGACAGGTGTCCGTTTTTGGGAAACTCGGAACTGCTGCCACATCTTGGCAATTCTGGATGTAGTCGCTTCACCATTCAGAGATTACCTGTCCCCAAAAAGGGATTGATTAACCTGTCCCCGTTTTACGTTTTACTGAGGCGGGCGGCGGCGATCTCGCGGTCGAGCTCGGGCGGGAAAGCCTGCAGGCCGCGGCCCAGCTCCCGGCCGTGCGTGGCGATGCGGTGGGCCGCCAGCGCCTGAACCGAGAACGACAGATCCATGATCTCGACCGGATGGCCGTCGGCCGCGGCGATGTTGACCAGCTCGCCGCCGGCCAGCAGGTAGATCCGCACCCCGTCCGAGCGCACGAACGCCTCGATGTGGGCCCGCGGCTTTTCGGTGCGGACCGCAAGCTTGGCGAGCGCTTCGAGCTCGATCTCCTCGCTGCTGTGTCCGGCGTTGGCCACGATCGCGCCGTCGCGCATGGCGGCGAAGTGCGGTCCGCCGAGAACACCTGTCGCGCCGGTCGCGGTGATGAACAGATCGCCGACGCGGCAGGCCTCCAGCAGCGGTCGGACGGCGTAGCCGTCGCAGTGCGCTTCCAACGCCTTGACCGGATCCAGCTCGCAGACCGTGACGCGGGCGCCCAAGCCGGAGGCGGCGCGCGCCAGCCCTCGGCCGCACCAGCCGTACCCGACCAGCACCACGCGCCGGCCGGCCAGCAGCAGGTTGGTCAGGTTCAGGATCGCTTCGAGCGTCGATTGTCCGGTGCCGTAGCGGTTGTCGAACAGATGTTTGAGCGCGGCGTCATTGGCCGCGATGGCTGGAAACTCCAGCAGGCCCTCGGCTTCGAGGGCGCGCAACCGGGTCACCCCGGTGGTGGTCTCCTCAGTCACCCCCAGCAGTCCAGCGGCAAGATCGCCACGCCGGCGCAGCAGCCGCGCCACCAGCTCGGCACCGTCGTCGACGATCACCTGCGGGGCGGTCTCGATATTGGCCAGCAGCTGGGCTTCGAACTCCGCGGGCGAGCAGCCGTGGCTGGCGAAGACCTTGAGGCCGCGCCGCACCAGGGCGGCGCAAACCGCATCTTGAGTGGTGAACGGATTACTGCCCGACACCGTGACCTCGGCACCGGCGCGGGCCAGCACCAGCGCCAAGTACGCGGTCTTGGCCTCGAGATGCACGACCACCGAGACCCGCTTGCCGCGCAAGGCCCCGTCCGCCAGCCGCCCCGCGGCCAGACGCCGCAGGACCGGCGAATGCTGCTCGACCCACTGCAGCTTGCGCTCGCCGAGCTCGGCTTGGATCGGATCGGCGGCGTCCGGCACGACCCCCAAAAACTAACGCTCCGAAGCCGCCGATCGCAATCCCGGGGTGAATAGGGCCGACTCCGCGTCCGCCGCCGGTGGGGCTGCCGGCTACAGCCTGTCGGGCGGTGGAGAGGGTGCCGGCTGCTAGGCGCGCGAAGGGAGGCCGACGGAAGCGTACTGGACGGTACGCTGGAGGAGGCCGACCGAGCGCAACGACGCAGACGGCGCCCTATCCGCCGCCGGGCTAGGGTTGGGTGCGGCCGCGCTTTCCTCTAGAATAGTCGGCCCATGCGCACCCTCGACTTCATCCGCGCCAAGCGCGACGGCGAGGAATTGTCCGCGGCGGCGATCCAGGAGTTCGTCCGCAACCTGGTCGCCGGCCGGGTACCGGACTACCAGGCCAGCGCGTTCCTGATGGCGGTCTATTTTCAGGGCATGAGCGAGGCCGAGACCCACGCTCTGACCGAGGCGATGACCACGATCGGCACCGACCTCGACCTCAAACCGGCGAGCGGCACCAAGATCGACAAGCACTCCACCGGCGGCGTGGGCGACAAGACCTCCCTGGTGATCGCCCCGATCGTGGCCAGTGCCGGCATTCTGGTGCCGATGATCAGCGGCCGCGGCCTGGGCCACTCCGGCGGCACGGTCGACAAGCTGGCCTCGATTCCCGGCTATCGCACCGATCTGTCGGCCAAGGAGTTCCTCGCCCAGCTCAAGGCGATCGGGATCGTGCTGGCCGGACAGAGCGCCGACGTCGCGCCCGCCGACATGAAGCTCTACGCGCTGCGCGACGCGACCGCCACCGTCGACTGCCTGCCGCTGATCGTATCCAGCATCCTGAGCAAGAAGATCGCCGCCGGTCTCGACGGGCTGGTGCTCGACGTGAAAGTGGGCGGCGGCGCGTTCATGAAGACCTTGCCCAGGGCGCGGGCCCTGGCCGAGGCGCTGGTCCGCACCGGAACCGCGATGGGCAGCCGGGTGGTGGCGCTGCTGACCGATATGGAAAGCCCGCTCGGCCTCGCGGTCGGCAACGCCTTGGAAGTCTCCGAAGCGGTTTCGGTGCTCAAAGGCCAGGGCCCGGACGATCTGCGCGAGGTCTGCTTCGAGCTCGCGGCCTGGATGCTGGTTTTGGGACGGGTGGCGAAAAGCTTGGAGATCGCGCGCGCCCGGGTCGAAAAGCAGGTGCAGTCCGGCGCGGCGGTATCCAAGCTACGCCAAGTGATCGCTCACCAGGGCGGCAACCCGGGCATCGTCGACGAGCCCGGCAAGCTGCCGCGCGCGCGATTGCAGCGCGAGCTGCGCGCCAAGAGCGCCGGCACCGTGCAGGAGGTCCAGGCCTACCCGATCGGCATCGCCGCGGTGGTGCTGGGCGCGGGCCGCGCCGCGGTCGAGGACAAGATCGATCCCGGTGCCGGACTACTGCTGCGCAAGAAGCCCGGCGACAAGGTGGAGAAGAACGAATCGCTGTGCGTGCTGTACAGCGACCGCGAGGCCAGCTTCGCCGAGGCCGAAGCATTGGCGATGGAAGCCTTCGTGATCGGTAAGGCCGCGCCCAAAAAAAAGAAACGCATTCTCCAGACCATCGAAGCCTCCCACCTCAAGGCCTCGAAATCGGGTCCCAAGACCAAGCAGAAGCGGTGAGCGATCTGTTCGAGCGCGCGGCGGCCGCCGCCGAGCACATCCGGCGCGCCACCGGGCGCAGCCCGCGCGCCGGTGCGATTCTGGGCTCGGGCCTGGGAGCGTTCGCCGATCAGCTCGACGATCGCATCGCGATCCCCTATCGCGAAATCCCGTCGTTTCCCACCTCCACCGTGATCGGTCATGCCGGCCAGCTCGTGCTCGGGCGCCGCGGCGGCATGGAGATCGGCGTGCTGCAGGGCCGGGTCCACTACTACGAAGGCTACCGGCCGGACCAGGTCGTGTTCGGCGTGCGCGTGCTCAAGCTGCTGGGCGCCGAGGCGCTGCTGGTCACCAACGCCGCCGGCGGCATCCGCGATTCGTTTCGCCCCGGCCAGCTCATGCTGATCACCGATCACCTCAACCTGCAGGGCAGCTCGCCGCTGATCGGCCCCAATGACGATCGGCTTGGGCCGCGCTTCTTCGATCTGACCGAAGCCTATCACCCCGGCCTGATCGAGCGGGCGCGAGGCTGCGCAGCGCGCCTCGGCATCGAACTGCAGAGCGGCGTCTACGCGGCCCTGCTCGGCCCCAACTACGAAACGCCGGCCGAGATCCGCATGCTGCGGACCCTGGGCGCCGACGCGGTCGGCATGTCGACCGTGCCGGAGGTGATCGCCGCCAACCATCTCGGTATCAAGGTGCTGGGCATCTCCTGCATCACCAACCTGGCAGCCGGCATCTCGACCGAGAAGATCAACCACGTCGAGGTGATGGAGACCACCGAGCGGGTCAAGGAGCAGTTCGTCGCCCTGCTCTCGGCCATCTTCGACGACCTGGCAGCAGGCGGTCTGCCGTGACCGATAAGGAAGCCGCTCTGCTGCTCCAGCACGCCCGCGCGGTGCGCCGCCGCGCCTACGCTCCCTATTCCAAGTTCCGGGTCGGCGCCGCGCTGCTGGCGAGCGATGGCACCATCTACACCGGCGCCAACATCGAGAACAGCAGTTACGGCCTGACCGTTTGCGCCGAGCGCGTGGCGCTTCAAACCGCGGTGGCTGCCGGGCGGCGCCGCTTTCGCGGTCTAGTGGTGGTTGCCAACGGCCCGAAGCTGGTGGGGCCGTGCGGCGCCTGCCGCCAGGTGCTGGCCGAGTTCGCGCCCGATCTCGAGATCGTCCTGGCGCGGCCCCGCGGTCCCGGCAAGCGGCGCCGGCTCAGGGACCTGTTGCCGGAGGCGTTCTCCGGCGCCTTCCTGCGCCGCTAGTGCCCGGCGGCGGATCTGCCGCAACACCCCCTTTCCGCGGGCGGCGGCCGGTTGTACTCTATGTTCAACTGTGACGCCTGCCGTTGCTAGTTGCATGGCGCTTCTGATCTTGGCGGCCGCTCCCGCGGCTGCGGGCAAGCCGGCCGAGCCGGTGCTCGACGAGGGCAGCGCGCGCTGGCTCGAGGTGATCGCGCACTGGATCATCCTGCCCGAAGAGGAGCGCTTCTTTCGCAGCCTGCGCACGGTGGAGGAGCGCGACCGGTTCATTCGCGGGTTCTGGGCGCGCCGCGATCCGACCCCCGACAGCCCCGAGAACGAGTTCAAGGACGAGCACCTCAGGCGCATCGGCTACGCCAACGCGCACTTCGGCGTCGCCGGCAAGCCGGGCTGGAAAACCGACCGCGGCCGAGTCTTCATCGTGGCCGGGCCACCCGATCAGATCCAGCGCAATCCGTTCGGCCGTTTCACCGACAGCCGCGGCAACCCGGCCAGCGAGTACGAATCCGAGATCTGGACCTACAACAGCTTGCCCAACCGCAAAGTCCCGCGCGCGGTCGACATCAATTTCGTGCGCTACTTCGGCAAGCCCGATTTCGACATCGTCACCGACCTCGACGTGGCCGCCGACGCCACCAGCTTGGCGCGAGGCGAGCTCGAGAACATCCTCGCCGCCCAGCTGCTGCTGCCCTCCGAGGAGATCTACACGGTGCGCAACGACATCGAGCTCTACAACGACCCGCTCAGCCAGGGCAAGTTTCTCGACACCTTCGAGGCGCAAGTGAACTTCGAAGCGCCGGCGCCGGTGGATTTGAGCAGCATGCGCGAGCTGTTTGAGCAGATGATCGAGACCGAGATCTCCTATACGCGGCTCGAGGCGCGCACCCAAGTGGCGCGGTTCCGCACCGATGGCGAACGCTTCTTCGTCCCGCTCGCGATCGAATTGCCGGCGCAGGATCTGACCTTCGAATCCGACAACGGGTCCAACCGCAGCCGGGTCAGCCTCTACGGTGAGGTGCGCGACGAAGGCGGGGCGATCGTCGACGTGGTCGACCAGAGCTACGCGATCGAGCTCAGCGACGCCCAGCTCGAAGCCTGGCGCAACCTGCCGCATACGCTGTTCGTCTCGCTCTACTTGCCGCCCGGCGACTACAGCGCCCAGCTGCTGTTGCGCGACGACACCAGCCGCGCGCTGGCGGTGCTGCAGGAACCGTTGCCCCTGGGCGCCAACGGCATTGGGCTGGAGCTGAGCAGCTTGGTGCTGGCAAGCCAAATCCAGCGCGCCGCGGATTCCAACCCGGTCCCGCATTTCGCGGCGGGCAATCTGATCTTCGACGACATCGCGATCACCCCGTCGCTGCAGCGCGAATGGCGCCGCGGCACGCCGCTGGCGCTGCTGTTTCAGATCTACGCGCCGGAGGCCGCCGGCCAAATGCTCCAGCTCGACTACACTTTTTGGCGCGACCATCAGCCGCGCAAGAAGATCCGCTCGGAGTACCGGCTCGAAAAGGCGCCGCTGGCCCTGGTGCGGACCGAGCTCGATCTTTCCGACCTCGAACCGGGCGCCTACACCTTGCGGGTGACGCTGACCGACCCGCGCGGCCTGCAGGTGTTCGAAGAAACCGACCTGCTTCTCGAGCCCTAGGCCACGCTGCAGTTGTGCGAGGGGTTCCGGCCGGGCGGCTGGCCTCCCTCCGCGGGGACGGCGCGCACGGAACCGTTTGGAAGCGAAGCGCGCCTCCCTGCGGGCGCGCCGTGGAACCTTTGTAGCGATCGACGGCCGTGCACTTGGCGCGTCCTCAAGCCCCGCGGAGGGAGGGAGGCCAGCCGCCCGGCCGGAACCGCAGCGACTTCCCACGCCGCAACCAATATCCGCCGTACCGTTGAGCACAATTCAACGCGTGAAGTCCTCTGACCCGAGGCCCAATTGGGCATCACTCATGCGGATTCCATTGCAGAATCTCTTGTTCCGGCGGTGTGGCCGGCCTCTCTGCCCGGGGCTTGAGGACGCGCCAGTGCACGGCACGCGCGCGCCTCTGCGCTGCGCGGCGCGCCCGCAGGGAGGCGCGCGGCGGTTTCAATCGATCCAGCGCGCGCCGTCCCCGGGCAGGGAGGCCGGCCACCCCGCCGGAACCAGCACGGCCCTCGCAGCGAGAAACGGGGACAGGTAGCGAATTCCCGGAGGCGCCGTAACACGAGCGGTCATCCGTGCTGGGAATTCGTACCAGTCCCCGTTTCTCTCCGACGTCCCCGGACGGGGAGGTCGGCCACCGCGCTGGAACCGGCATCGCGCCCGCAACGAGAGAACGGGGAGCGCCGGGCGGCCCCGGGGGCGCGACTGGAATCCTCCGCGCCGGCTTGGCACAATAGGGGGCATCCTGGTGCGCCGATGAGACCGGTATCGATTGCCAGCGCGCTGCTGATGGCGGCGGTCCTTGCGCCGCCGGCGCGCGGCGACGTTCCGCCGCCGGCCGAGGACCTCCCCGAGCTGACCCAGAAATGGCGCGAGCAGTACGTGCGCTGGATCATCAGCGACGAAGAGCGCGCCGAATTCGACGCCCTCCAGAGGGACGCCGACAAGCTGCGCTTCATCGAATGGTTCTGGCTGCGGCGCGATCCGAGCCCGGGCACCGCGGCCAACGAGTTCCGCGAAGAGCACATGCAGCGCTTCCAGTACGCGGTCAAAAACTTCGGCGCCGGCAAGCCCGGCTGGGCCACCGAACGGGGCCGGATCTACATCCTGTTCGGACCGCCGAACCAGATTCAGCGCAACCCGATGGGCCGCAGCGGCTACGAACGGCCCAGCGAGATCTGGACCTACAACAGCCTGCCCAACCAGCAGCTGCCCGGCAGCCTCGATTTGAGCTTCGTCGACTTCAGCGGCAGCGGCGATTACCAGCTGGTCTCCTCGATCGATCAAACCGCCCCGGTGCGCGACGCCTTCGGCACCTTGGTGATGAGCCAGCTGGAGGCAACCGCGCTGCGCCGCGCCGGCGAGGTGCGCAGCGCGGAGCAGCTCGCCGAGCCCGGCATCGAGCGCGCCATCACCGATCCGGCCGGCGCAGCCCACAACTTCTTCGAGTTCCAGCGCATCCTCGAAGAGGTGCGGCGCTCGCCGACCCTCGACCTGCCGCCGCTCACCGAAGTGATCAAGAGCAAGGTCTCGTTCGACCCGATGGCGATTCAGGTGCGGGCCGACGCCTATCGCGACAAAGAGGCCCAAGCCTACCTGCCGGTCACCTTGGCAGTCCCCTACCATGAGCTCAAAGCGCGGGACGTGGTCAGCTCGATGTTCTACAGCTTCGATCTGGTGGCCGAGCTGCGCACGCCCGAAGGCGAGCTGGTCGCCCAGCACCAGGATCAGATCCACGCCGAGTTCCAGCGCGACCGTTACGGCGAAATCCAGCGCCAGTCCTATCTCTATCAGTTCAACTTGAGCGCCGCGCCGGGCCGCTACCAGCTCCAGGTGGTGGTGCGCGACAACATCGGCGAAAAGGTCGGCACCGATCGGCAGGCGCTCGAAGTGCAGGATTTCTCCCGCCCGGGTCTGTCGCTGAGCTCGATCACTTTGGCCGAGGCGCTCTACCAGCTGCCCGATCAGCGCTGGCGCGAGGTCGAGGAGAAAGAGCCGTTCCGTTTCGGCGACACCAAGGTGGTGCCGAGCTTGGACCGGCGCTATCCGATCGACCAGCGGATGGGCTGGTATTTTCAAGCCTACGGGTACGCGCTCGATCCCGCAGCGCAGCGCGGCTCGCTCCGGGTCGAGTACTTCGTGCGGCGCCGGGGCGGCCACTTGGTCACCAAGGTGCCTTCGAGCTACCTGTCGGCCTCCGACCGCGGCCAGCTCGGAATCCAATCGGTCTTGGAGCTCCGCGGGCTGGTGCCGGGCTCCTACACGCTGGTGGCGGTGGTGGAAGATCTGGTGACCAAGCAGACCGCGCGCACCAGCGCCGATTTCGAGGTCTATGATCCGGCCGCCCTCGCCCCAACCGGCTCCTGAACCAACGTCCCTCTCGGTCGCGGCCGGACTGCTGATCCTGACCTTGGCCGTGTTCGGCCAGATCCTGACCCACGAGTTCGTGTTCGATGATCTGGGCCTCGTGGTGCGCAACCCGCTGGTCCACGATTTGAACCGGCTGCCGGAGCTGCTCGGCGCCGACTACTGGAGCTTCACCGGCCATCCCAGCGGGCTCTACCGGCCGCTGGTGCTGCTGAGCTTCGCGCTCGAGCACGCGATCTTCGGGCTCGAGCCGCTCGGTTATCACGCCGCCAACCTGGCGCTCCATGCCGCCGTCGCGTGGCTCGCTTTCGGCGTGGTCGTCAAGCTGACCGGCGACGGCCGGCTCGCGCTGCTGGCCGCGCTGCTGTTCGTGCTGCATCCGGTTCACGCCGAAGCGATCGCTCCGGTGGCGGGCCGCTCCGAGCTGCTCGCCGCGTTCTTTTTCTTGCTGGCCTGGAACAGCCACTTGCAGGCGCTCTCTGGCGGCCGGCGCTGGGCGGTGCTCGGGTGGCTCGCGTTTTTCGCCGCCCTGCTCAGCAAGGAGAGCAGCGTGCTGCTGCCGGCCGCGCTGCTGCTGGGCGACGCCGCGCGCGCGGCACCGCGCGCGGCGCTGCGCGAGCTCGGCCTCCGGATCGGCGCGGAGATTCGCGGCGGCTGGAGACGCTACGCCGCCTACGCGGCGCCGCTGCTCGCGGCGCTGGCGCTGCGCACCTACGCCCTGGGCGCGCCGCTCAAGCCGGCCGGCATGGCGATCGGATTCGTCGAAAACCCCTTGATCGCGGCCGGCCCGTGGGAGCGGCTTTGGACCGGCTTCAAGCTGATCGGGCTCTATTTGCTCAAGCTGCTCGTGCCGCTGCGCCTGACCAGCGACTACTACTTCGATCAGATTCCACTGGCCCGCGGTCCGTTCGAGCCGGCGGTGCTGGCTTCGCTGCTGGCGCTGGCCGGCCTGCTCGCGCTGGCCTGGAATTGGCGCAGCGGGTTCGCCGCCCTCGGTCTGGTGTTTCTGCTGCTGACCCTGCTGCCCTACT
>Ga0326597_10013971_pt1 | contig 10531 bp, 7 predicted proteins | sample RVTome_12_FD_203789 | JGI IMG/M metagenome (GOLD analysis project Ga0326597, IMG submission 203789) | Soil microbial communities from uranium-contaminated site in the Upper Colorado River Basin, Wyoming, United States - RVT100D185 | ecosystem: Environmental > Terrestrial > Soil > Contaminated >... | reverse complement strand
CACCTGGGACGAGCTCGACAACGAGCGCTACTCCTGGTTCTACCTCTTCGGCCGATTGAAGCCCGGCGTCACGCTGGACGAGGCCCAGGCCTCGCTGCGCGTGCTCTACCGCCAGCGCCAGGAGGAGGAGCTCAAAGGTGCGTTCTTCACCCAGTTCCCCGACCTGAAGCCGCGCTTCCTGGGCCAGACCTTCATGCTGATCCCGGCGTCCCGCGGCATGTCCAATCTGCGGGAGCGCTTCGAGCAGCCGCTCGTCGTCCTCGAGGGCCTCGTCGGCCTCGTGCTGCTGATCGCCTGCGCCAACGTCGCGAGTCTGCAGCTCGCGCGCGCCGCCGCCCGCCGCAAGGAGATCGCGATCCGCGCGGCTCTCGGCGCCCCGCGCGCCCGGCTCGTGCGCCAGCTGCTGCTGGAGAGCCTGATGCTCGCCGTCGCCGGAGGAGCCGCCGGGCTTTTGGTCAGTGCCTGGCTCGGGCGGACGCTGGTGCGCTTTCTCCCCTTCGACCAGGGCGTGCTCTCGCTCTCGACCAGCCCCGATCTGCGGATGCTGCTGTTCACGGCCGGCGTCACCTTGCTGACGGCGCTCGTCTTTGGTCTCGTGCCGGCGCTTCAGGGATCGCGCGTCGCTCCGGCCGCGACGCTCAAGGACGAGACGGGCGCCGTCGCCTCAGGCCAGGGCCACGTCCGGCTCCGAAAAGCGCTCGTGGGCCTGCAGATCGCGCTCTCGACCGTGCTGCTGATGGGCGCGGGCCTCTTCGTGCGCACCTTGCAGAACCTGCGGAATGTGGATCTCGGCTTCGAGACGGAGCGGGTGGTGAGCTTCGGCGTGCAACCCGCGACCGTCTACGACGAAGCGCGCAAGCGGCAGGTCTTTCGCTCGCTGATCGAAGGCCTCGCGGCCGTCCCCGGCGTGAAGGCCGTGGGGGCGAACCGCTCCCGGCTGCTGACCGGCGGCCGCTGGGACAGCGGCATCACGATCCCGGGGGTCGAGCCTCGGGACGGAGAGAACCCGTGGAGCTTCTTCAACGCCGTGACGCCCGGGTACTTCGACGCGCTCGGCATCAAGGTCCGGTCCGGCCGCGATTTCACCTGGAACGACTGGGGCACCGCCCAGGAGCGCTGCCTGGTCAACGAGGCCCTGGTCAGCGAGTACCTGCACGGCGCCAACCCCGTGGGGCGTTTCATGGGGCAGGGCCGCGAGGCGGCGGCGGACACCGAGATCATCGGCGTCTTCGCCAACGCCCGCTACGAGAACGTGCGCGGACAGATCCCGCGTCAGACCTTCGTCTCGCTCGGCGGAAGGCGCATGCGCACCACCAGCGGGATCAACGTCTACGCCCGGACCGATCGCGACCCGCGCCAGCTCATGCCTCGGCTGCGGCAGGAAGTCAAGGCAGTCGACGCCAACCTCGTCGTGTCCGACATGCGCACGCTCCGCGACCAGGTCGATCTGCGACTGAGCAGCGAGCGCATGCTGTTCTTCTTGTCCACGGCGTTCGCCCTGCTCGCGACGCTCTTGGCCGTGGTCGGCCTTTATGGTGTTCTCGACTTCATCGTCACCCGGCGCACGCGCGAGATCGGCATCCGCATCGCGCTCGGCGCGTTTCGGGGCCGCGTGGTGCGCCTGGTGCTGCGCGAGACGCTGACGCTGTTCGTGGTCGGGATCGGCGCCGGAGTGGCGGCCGGTCTCACCGGCTCGCGTTTCATCGAGAGCCAGCTCTTCGGCGTCGAAGCCCGCGACCCGCTGATCTTCGTCGCGAGCGCCGCCGCCCTTCTCGCCGCGGCCCTCTGCGCCAGCCTCATCCCCGCCTGGCGCGCCGCGCGCATCGATCCCGTCCGCGCACTGCGTCACGAATAAACCCGGCTGCAGGTTTGCTATCGTGGCGGAGTGAGCCTCGGAGCGACGCCGGCCCGCCCGCTGCTGCCCGGCCGGTTTTCGGCGGCCCCGACCCGCACGCGGCCGGCGCGCGCCACGCCCACGCACCCGCGGCACCTGCTGGCGCCCGCGCAGACCGTTTCGAGCCCCGAGACGGGCCTCGCATACCGGATCGATCGCCTGCTCGGCGAGGGCGGCTTCGGCCAGGTCTATCTGGCGCGCCGGCTCGGGCGCTCGTCGCTCGTGCCGGCCCGCCTCTGCATCAAGGTCAGCGCGCGCATCGACGCCTGGCTGCGGGAGGCGTATTTCGGGCGGCTGCTCGAAGGGCATCCTCGGGCGATCGGCGTCTACGACGCGTTCCCGCTCGTGCGCTCGGACGGGCGGCTGCTCTACTGCCTCGCCCTCGAGTACGCGCGCCACGGGGACCTACGGGCGTTCCTGCACCGCACCGACAAGGGCTGGCACGAGCGCACCGCGCGCCGCGAGATCGCGGGCATCCTGCAGGTGCTCGGGAAGCTGCACCGGGGCCAGGTGCTCCACCGCGACCTCACGCCGATGAACGTCTTCGTGTGCGAGGGCCGGGTGCTGAAGCTCGGGGACTTCGGCCTCGTGCGCCAGCAGAGCGATCGGCGCGGAGCCACGGTCGACGCGCTCAATCCGATGCTGGCCCCGAGCGACATCGTGGCGGGCGCCGTGCCGAAGTGGCAGGCGCGCGACGACGTGTACCAGGTGGGGCAGCTCATCGGCATGCTGGTGCGCGGCGACGCGCGGGCGCGGATCCGCACCGGCCAGATCCGCATGCTGCCGTGCAGCGACCAGCTGAAGGAGATCGTCTATCGCTGCATCGGCGAGCGGCGCAAACGCTACGAGACGGCCGACGAGTTGATCGAGGCGCTCCGCACTCCGCCCGCGCCACTGCGAGCGGGCAGGCTGCGCACGCTCAAGGGAGTACACCTCGCCTTCACCGGGATCCTGAGCCGGCCTCGGCGCGAAGCCCAGGCGGCCGCCCGGCGGGCCGGGGCCAAGGTCCACGGCGGTCCCTCGGCGCGCACGAACGTCGTCGTCCGCGGGCGGCCCAACCCGCGGCAGGCAGCCGGCCGCGACGCGGGCCTGAAGCTGATGGAGATCAAGCGGCTACGCGCGAAGGGGCAACGGATCACGCTCCTCGACGACAGGCAGTTCTGGCGCCTCGTGACCCGACGCTGAGACTAGAACGGCGGCTCTCGCGTGCTCGCGGCGCGCGCGCGGCGGCGGCTACTTGAAGCAGCGGACGAGCAGGGCGCGGCCGAGCCCCGACTTGTTCCCCGGAGTGCAGCTCTCGCCGACGGGCGCGCAGCACCAGCACGCGTCGATCACTTCCGCGAGTCCGCCCATCGGGATCACCGACTCGCTGACGGCGCCGCTCGTCTGGTTGCACGAGCCGTCGACACCGCCCGAGCTGCGGATCACGACGCGCTCGCCCGTCACGTTCACGTAGATGGGCGCCTTGGCGGTTCCCGGAAACGCCAAGGCGGTGACCCGTTTCTCCTGCGGCGTCATCTGCCGGTAGATCACGATCAGCGGATCGCCCGGCTTGAAGCGCGCGGCCTCGGCGATCACCGCGGGCTCGAAGTGCCAGGCCAGCTGGGCGCCGCCGTCCTCCTGCATCAGCACGTTGTTGAGCGACTTGTCGACACTCAGCAGCTTGCCGTAGACGCTCTTCGTGGGCGCCGGAGTGGGCGCCTGGCTGGACGCTTGCGCCGACACGTGCGGCGCGGGGCCGCAGAGCAGCGTGGCGGCCACGCTCACCAGGCTCAGAGCAACACCCGAACGGAATCGGCCCATGCCGTCCTCCCGCGGTGGATGTGATCCGCCGCCCACCGATCTGCCGCAGCGTACCACCCGTCGGGCGGCTACAGCATCTCTCGACTGCGGGCTCGCGTCGCGGCTCGGGCCCGCCGCTAGCGAGCGCAGCTCACCAGGACCCGGCCGAGCGCCCGCCGCTCGATCAGGAGCGATGCCGTCTCGATCACGGCGTCCAGGGGGACTTCCCGCCACACGATCGTGCCGAGCCGCGGTGGCTTCAGGTCGGCGCCCAGGCGCGTCCAGACCTCGGCGCGCAGCGGCATCGGGCAGTTGCCCGAGCTGACGCCCAGCAGGCTCACACCGCGCAGGATCAGCGGAAACACCGTCGTCGCCAAATCGGGTGACGCCGCCATTCCGATACAGGCGACCTGGCCCCACAACCCCACGTGGCGGACGAGCCCGGCGAGCAGCTCGCCGCCGACGTTGTCGACGACCCCGCCATAACGCGCCTTTTCGAGTGGCCGCGTGCCGAGCTCGAGCTCTTCGGGCGTCTTCACGTCGATGGCACCCAGGCCGCGCAGGTAGTCGTGGTGCTCGGGGCGCCCCGAAACGGCCAGCACTTCGTAGCCGCGCGCCGCCAGGATCGAGACAGCCACGGAGCCGACGCCGCCGGTGGCGCCCGTGACGACGATCGGGCCCAGCTCCGGCCGCTGCCCGAGGAGCTCCATGCGGACGATGGCGAGCGCGGCCGTGAAGCCGGCCGTGCCGAGGACCATCGACTCGCGCAGCGTCAGCCCGGCGGGCAGCGGGACGAGCCAGTCTCCCGGCAGGCGCAGGACCTCCGCGAAGCCCCCGTCGTGGCTCTCGCCGAGTCCCATGCCGTTGGCGAGCACCGCGTCCCCCACCTCGAAGCGCGCGTCCTGCGAGGACTCGACGACGCCGGCGGCGTCGGTGCCTGCGTTCAGCGGGAAGCGCTTCAGGATCTTCCCGCGCCCCGTGACCGCGAGCGCGTCCTTGTAGTTGATGCCCGACCAGTGGACGCGTACCACCACGTGCCCCGGCGACAGCTCGTCCGTCGTCATGTTGACGAGCCGGGGCGCGACACCGCCGGCTTCCTCGAACACCCGGCAGGCGCGAAAGGCGAGGCTCACCGCTGCGAGTATAGGCTTGGAGCCAGCTTCCGCTTGATCACGTCCCCCAGCCGGCGGACGCCCTCGTCGATGACCTCGGGCCCCGCGTAGGAGAAGTTCAGCCGCAGCGTCCGCTCGCCGCCCCCGCGCGGGAAGAACGACGCGCCCGGCACGAAGGCCACCCGCTCCTTGTCGAGCGCCTCCTTCAGCAGCTCGCTCGAGTCGAAGCCCGAAGGCAGCGTGATCCAGAGAAACAGGCCGCCGTGCGGTTTCGTCCAGCGAACCTCGTGCGGGAAGTGCCGCTCGAGCGCGCCCAGCATCGCGTTCCTGCGCTCGCCGTAGACCTCGCGGATCTTCCGGACGTGGCGGTCCAGGAAGCCGTCCCTCGCCACCTCGTACGCGACCATCTGGCAGAAGGTGCTGGTGTGGAGGTCCGCGCCCTGCTTCATCTGCACGAGCCGCGAGATCACGGCCTCGGGCGCCACCACCCAGGCGATGCGAAGCCCAGGCGCCAGCGTCTTGCTGAGCGTCGAGAGGTACAGCACGTCGCCCGTGAACTCGCAGTCCTGCTGGGCACACCCGTGCAGCTCGGCGTCGATCTGCACCAGCGGCGGCAGGTGCTCGCCCTCGTAGCGCAGCTGGCCGTAGGGGTCGTCCTCGACGATCGGTGCGCCGTAGTGGTTCGCGAGCTCGACGAGACGGCGCCGCCGCTCGAGGCTCAGGGTCACGCCCGCCGGGTTCTGGAAGTTCGGCAGGATGTAGAGGAACTTCGGTCCGCCCCGCAGCTGCGCCTCGAGCTTCTCGACGTCGAGGCCGTCGTCGTCCACCGGGACCGTCAGGTAGTCGGCCTGGTAGGCGCTCCACGCCTGGAGCGCTCCGAGGTAGGTCGGCGACTCGGTGAGGATGTGGTCTCCCGCGTTGACGAACAGCTTACCGACGAGGTCGAGCCCCTGCTGCGAGCCGGAGGTGATCATGACGTTGGCGGGCTTCACCCGGATGCCGTAGCGCGCCATCTGCCGCACCAGCAGCTCGCGCAGCGGCAGGTACCCCTCGGTCGGCGCGTACTGGAGCGCGGTCTGGCCCTGCCCGCGCAAAACCTTCTCGGTGGCGCGCTCGACCTCGGCGCAGGGGAACAGCTCCGGGGCCGGCAACCCGCCCGCGAAAGAGATGACGTCGGGCTTCTCGGTGAGTTTGAGCAGCTCGCGGATCGCCGAGCTCGTCATCCGCTGCGTGCGCTGGGCGAAACGCTCGCTCCAGAGCGTGGGGGCGGCGGCGCCGCTCTTCCTTCCATTCAGTGGCGACACGGCCTTACTGGCCTCGAGCTCCAGCGCCGGGATCGGCATCATGGGCCTCCCTGAATAGATAGCCTCAATCCTGGCAGCGCCGGCCATGGATCAAGCTGCCTACGCCGGTCGTCCGACGACGGGCGCTCGAGGCGCCTTGGTTCGCCCTCAGCGGGCGGGTGTCGCGACGATGTTGCGGAAGCGCACCTTGCCGTGGTCGCCCTGCAGCATCAGCGGCCCCGGCTCGCCCTCGAAGGGATTCAAGGCACCTCCCGTGACGCCCTCCACGATCGTGTTCACGATCTCCTGGCCGTTGAGCACCACCTGGAGCTGGCGCCCCACGAAGGTGATGTCGAAGGCCTGCCACTCGCCGGCGGGCTTCGTCGCGTCGAGCTTCGGCGCCACACGGCTGTACAGCGAGCCGCACTTCTGCGCGGGAGAGCCAGCGTCAGGATTGTTCGATTCGATCTGGATCTCGTAGCGGCCGCGCAGGTAGACGCCGCTGTTGCTCTTGGCGTCCACGTTGAACTCGACGTGGAGCTTCATGTCCTGAAAGACCTGCTCGGTCACGAAGTCGGCGTTGTCCTTGGGCTCGACCACGGCGAGCTCGCCGTTCACCGCCGCCCAGCCGTTCTTCTTCTTCGTGTCGCGCAGCTTCCAGCCGCCGAGCGTCTTGCCGTCGAAGAGCGTCACCGGCTCGCCCCAGACGGGCGCGCGTTTGTCGAGCAGCAGCGGGGCCTTCCGGCCCTCGAAATGGTGGAGCTTGCCGTCGGGGTAGCTGACCTGGCCCTTGAGCTTCTCGCCCTCGAGACGCGCCTCGAACACGTCGAGCTGGCCCGGCTTCTCCTCGCGCACGATCTGGAGCACGCCGTCCTTGACTGCGACCGACTTGGCGGGCAGGTAGCTGCCCCAGCGCCACACCAGGCCGGCCGCGAGCGCGCCGTCCTTGCTCGTGATCTGGAAGCCGCCGCTCACGAAGGTGTCGGAGGCGTCGGTGATGCGCACGTTCCAGCTGCCGACGAAGGCGTCGGGATTGGGCGCCGCCGCAGGGGCCTGGCCAGCGATCGCGACGGCGAGGATCAAGCTCAGGGGCATGTCGAGGGCTCCTTCCTAGAGGTCGCAGAAGCGGGTCGCCGGGGGCGAGCCGTGACCGAACGCTAGTCCCGGGACGCGGACGTGTCAATCCTCGCCTGAGCCAAGGCAGCCATACCGGCCCCGTGTTGGCGTGGCAAGATGTCTGTATCCCGAGGAGGACGTGATGGCCTTCAGCCGGACCGAGCTCGACCACTTCGCCGCCAAGGAGCGCGACCGCTTCGAGGACATGCTCAAGGACTTCGTCGAGGTCGCGAGCGTCTCGGCCGATCCCGTGCACAAGCCCGACGTCGAGCGCTGCGCCGAGCTCGGGGCCGCCACGCTGCGGGCGATGGGGGGCCGCGCCGAGCTCCACCGGGTGCCGGGCGGCAGCCCCGTCGTGCTCGGCTCGTTCGACGCCGGACCGGGGCGGCCCACGATCACCGTCTACAACCACCTCGACGTCCAGCCGGCCTCGAAGGAAACGGAGCCGTGGCGTACCGAGCCCTTCCGCCTCACGAAGCAGGGCGACACATACTTCGGCCGCGGCACCACCGACGACAAGGGCCCCGCACTCACCGCTCTCCTCGGCGCGCGCGCCGCGATCGAGGCGGGCGTCCCGCTGAACATCCAGTTCCTGTGGGAGACCGAGGAAGAAATCGGCTCGCCGAACTTCGCCGAGACCTTGAAGGCGATCGGTCCCGCCGCGAAGACCGACGCCGTGGTGGTCTCCGACACGGTCTGGGTCTCACGCGGGCGGCCGTCGCTCTCGGCGGGGCTGCGCGGCCTGCAGCGGATCAGCTTCCACCTCGAGACCGCCGAGACCGACCAGCACTCGGGCACGACCGGAGGCGCCGCGCGCAACCCGGTGGCGGAGCTCGCGCAGCTCGCCTCCGAGATCTTCGACGCGAAGACCGGCCGCGTGAAAGTCCCCGGCTTCTACCACGACGTCGAAAAGCTGAGCGCGTCGCAGATCAAGGACTTCAAGGCCGCGGGCTTCAGCGTCAAGGGCTTCGTCGCGGACCACGGCTTCAAGTCGATCCGCACCAAAGACCCGCTCGAGGTGATGAAGCGGATCTGGGCGATGCCGACCTTCGAAGTGCACGGCCTCGTAGGCGGCTACACCGGCCCGGGCGTCAAGACCATCGTGCCGCCGCGCGCCGAGCTCAAGTGCTCGGTCAGGCTCGTCCCGAAGATGAAGGGCGAGAAAGTCGTGAAGCTGATCAAGGCCTTCGTGAAGAAGAGCCACCCCGACGTGCGCGTCGAGGCCGGCTCGAGCGCGCCTGCCTACAAGGGGCTAACCAGCGGGCCCTACGTCGAGGCCGCGAAGCGCGCGATTCAGTTCGCCTTCGGCAAGACGCCCGTGTTCGTGCGCGAGGGCGGCACCATCGGCGCCGTCTTGTCGATCGAGCAGATCTTGAAGTGCCCGATCGTCTTCATGGGCCTGTCGCTCCCGCACCACGGTTACCACGCCCCGAACGAGAACTACGACTGGGGCCAGGCCGGCGGCGGCATCGTGGCCTTCGCGAAGTTCTTCGAGGAGATCGCGGGGATGGGGGTCAGGTCTTGAATTGCGGCATCGGCGCGTGAGGAGGCGGTGAACCCTCCCGATCCTCTCCATGCTACGCCGCCCCCGCCCCCCGGCCTGGCCATAGCCACTCTGGTCCTGGGAATCCTGGCGGTGACGCTGGCTCCCCTGCTGATCGGTGGGATTCTCGGGATCATCGCCGTCGGGCTGGGTGCGCTGTTCCTGCGCACAGGCGGCGCATGGGGTCGGCGCATGGGCGCCTGGGGCACGGGCCTGGGTATTCTCGGCATCCTGATCGCCGCAGGTGCCGCGGCCTTCTACTACCACTCGTACCAGGAGGCGCAGAAGCAATGGGCCCAGTACCAGCACGGGACGGACGCGAACGGCGACGGTGAGCCGCCCTCGGAGTGGGTGGGCACCAAGGCCCCGGCCCTGAGCCTCACGAGTCTCGACGGCGAGCGCCTGGAGCTCGGCCAGTTCAAGGGGCGGCCCGTGGTGTTGAACTTCTGGGCCACGTGGTGCGCCGCCTGCAAGCGCGAGCAGCCGTACCTCGAGCGCTTGGCTCGCGAGGTGCCCGAGGTCGTCGTCCTCAGGCTGAGCGACGAGCCGGAGAGCACGCTGCGGACAGGAGGCTCCGCCGCCTCGTATCGGATGGCCTCCGTTCCATCGCCGCCTTCTCCCCTCGATGGCGTGACGAGCCTCCCCACGACGGTGTTCATCGACCGCAATGGCGTGATCGCCGACGTCCAGGTCGGCGTCCTGGACTTCGATGCCCTGAAGTCGCGCGCTCTCTCGGCGTCGTACACCGGGACGCCTCGCGAGGCCGTGGCCACGGCGGCGGAAGCCGAAGGCGCGCTCGAGGCCCGGGAACGCTGGTCGGCGGCCATCGAGGGAGTGACCGCTCTCACTGCGTGTCAGTGGCAGGATGACGCGGCGCCCGAGCTGCTGCTGTCCACGGCGAGCGCGCAGCTGGTGGTGCTCGATGCCCGCGGCACGGAGAAAGGGCGGCTCGCCCTGCCCGCGGATGCGACCGTCATCGAGTGCGAGAACCGGAGCGACGGCGCCGCGCGCGTGCTCGCCTACCAGAACTGGGGCAAGGAGGTCTCGGCCCTCGACGGATCGGGTCAGGCCCTGTGGTCGTATCGAGCGCCGCAGGGCGTGAACGGCGCACATTGGGGCGACCTCGACGGAGACGGCCAGCTCGAGCTCGTCGTGGGAATGAATGGCGACGGCGGCCTGCACGCCGCGTCCCCCAACGGACGCCGTCTCTGGCGCGTCGGGGAGATCGGCAACGTATGGGGCCAGGCGGTGGTCTCGGCCTCGACGCGCGGCGGTCCGCTGGTCGTGGCCACGGAAGCCGGCGGGACCGTCCGAGTCTTCGACGACGAGGGAAGCGAGACCGCCAACCTGCGGCCGCTCGGCGACTACTACAGCGCCATCGCCGCCGCCGGAATCGACGCCCAAGGCACGCTGCAGATCGTGGCCGCGGGCCGCAAGCGCGTGGTGGCCTTCGCCCCCGACGGCCAGGTGGCGTGGCAGGCGCAGGCGCGGCTCTCGGCCGGCACCTGGCGCTCCGCTTTCTTCGCGCAGGGCGACCTCGCGGGCGACCCCGCCCCGGAGTGGGTGTTCCCGGTCCGCCGACGGGCCTTGCGCGTGGCTTCGGCCTCCGACGGTCGTGGTCTCGTCGAGGTCACACTGAAGGACCCGCCTTCGGCCTACGCCGTCCTGCCCGCGACGAGCGGCAAGGGGATGCTGGTGGTCGCCGACGCGACGGCCGTCAAGGCCTACGCCCTCGAGCCCCGCTCGCCCGCCGCGCGCTAGGCGCGAGGGCGTGCCCGGCGAGGGCGCTCGCGTCAGTGCG
>Ga0326597_10013970_pt1 | contig 10531 bp, 5 predicted proteins | sample RVTome_12_FD_203789 | JGI IMG/M metagenome (GOLD analysis project Ga0326597, IMG submission 203789) | Soil microbial communities from uranium-contaminated site in the Upper Colorado River Basin, Wyoming, United States - RVT100D185 | ecosystem: Environmental > Terrestrial > Soil > Contaminated >... | reverse complement strand
ACGCCACCGGTCCCTGGTGGTCGTCGACGGCGTCGTAGAACGCCGCGTCGGCCTCGTCGAACGCCACCGTCCCCCGGTTGTGGAGCTCGATCTTCCGGTGGATCTCGACGCCGCGTCGCGCCGCCGCGGTCGGGCGCCGGGGCAGGCGCTCGATCTCGCTCCAGTAGAAGCGCAGAGGGCAGCCGGCGAGTGTGACCAGGCCGGTCACCGATGTCCGGAACGGCGGTTGATCTGCCGACGAATCCCCTGCGTCGGGGAGCTCGTCGAGCATGATCCGCAGCTGCTCCACGGAGGCATCGTACGCCTCCGACACCCCCGCCCCCTTTGCCAGGATCTGCGGAGCCACCGATCCGCTCGCGGCGGCGGCGAGCGCAGCCCTCCACCCCTCGCCGAACAGCGGGTCGGGCTCGGCAACCCGGTCGGTCGAGAAACGCAGCGTGGCCGGTGGGTCTCCGGGCTCGGCGGCTCTCCCCGGGACGGGGTCGGAGGACTCATCGATGAGCGTGAAGAGCTCGCTCGGCGACTTGGGCGTCTTCTCGGTGTACCAGTGGGCGCCACTGGCGAGCAGGAGGTCTTTCGCCCTGGTCACGGCCACGTAAGCGGTCCGCCACTCCTGATCGGAGTGAGCGGCGCGCAGGATGGCCTTGCGCTCGTCCTGGTCGGCGGGGAGCGGGGGCAGGTCGTCGGCGTCGAGGCGCATTGACGGCGGCATCACCTCGGGGCGCGTCATCGGATCCGGGAAAACCCTGACCCCCGCTGGGAAGGTGCCCTCGCAGAGGGCCGGGAGGAAGACGACCGGCCATTCGAGGCCCTTGGCCCGGTGCACCGTGATGAGCACGACGGCGTCTTCACCACTGACCCGCGCCGTGTCCAGCTCGTCCGAGGCGCCATCGCCCTGGAGAAGCTCGAGGTGCTCCAGGAACGCCTGGAGCGACGGCCCCCCGTCGAGCGGGCTCCATTCCTCGGCGAGGTCGAGGAACCGATACAGGTTGAGCCGGGCCGAGAGGCGGCCGGCCTCATCCAGGGCATCGACCTCGGGCCACGCACCGACGCGGTCGAGCACCCGGCGACACAATTCGACGAGGCTCACGCCCTGGGCGGTCTCGAGCAGTTCGCGGTACCGGGTTCGGAATCGCTCGAGCCGCCGGCGAGCCTCGTTCGAGAGGTCGGCGACGTGTTCGAGGTCGTCGATCGCCTCGAGCAGCGCCCAACCGATCGGAGCGTCGTCGTCCGCGGAGTGGGTGCGGGCGCGTACCCACGAGGCGAGTGGCCCGAGATCGCCCAGCCCGAGCCGGTAGGAGGCGCCGAGCAGGATGCGGATGAGTGCCGGGGCGTCGTCCGGCTTGCCCAGGATGCGCAGCCAGGCGTGCAGGTCTGCCACCTCTGGAACCTCCAGCAGCCCTCCGAGTGACGCCACTTCGACCGGGATCCCGCGGCGCTCGAGCGCTTCTCGCACCAGCCCCATCTGGCGGTGCTTGCGGAACAGGGCCGCGATGTCGCGCCACTCGAGACCCTCGTCGTGCAGTCGGTCCGCCTCGCCGGCGATCCACCGGGCTTCGTCGACGGCCGAGTGGAGCCAATGCGTTCGGACCATGCCTCCGGGTGCCCCATCTCGAGCCCGGAGGCGTTCCAAGGGGCTCCGATGTTCGATCCGCTGCCGCACCCGGTTGGCGACGTCGACGATGGCGACGGACGAGCGCCAGTTGGTCGACAGGTCGAGCGAGGGGGACGGCGCCCCCGAGACGAGGGGGAATTGCTCGGGAAAGCGGCTGAAGTTGGTCGGTGAGGCCCCGCGCCACTCGTAGATGGTCTGGTCGGAGTCGCCGACTGCGGTCACGGGGAAGCCGCCCCCGAAGATGGCTCGCAGGAGCTCCCGCTGGCCCGGATTGGTGTCCTGGTATTCGTCGAGGAGCACCACCCGGTATCGCTCACGAACCCGGGCGGCGACCTCCGGCACCTCGTTCACCAGACGGTGGGCGAGCGCCACCAGATCCGCATAGTCGACCACTCCGAGCGCCGCCTTCCGGGCCCGGTACGCGGTGATCGCCGAGACCATCTCGCGACGGCCGGCATCGACGTCCTCATCACCGCCGAGGTGCCGTTCGAGATCGGCTGGATCGGCCAGATGGTCTCCCAGTGCCGAGCTCAAGCCGACGAGTTCGTCGACCCGACTCCCGGGGACGGTTAGGTCGAGGTGCTGCCGCGGGGCCGAGCCCAAGGCGTCGCGCAGCAGTTGCCGCACGTAGCCGGGGGTGATCACCTTGACGTCTCGTGGCACCCCCACCATTGGGCCGAACTCGCGGAGGAGCCCGTGAGCGAACCCGTGGTAGGTGGCGACCTCCACCTCGCGTCCTTCGGCGGCGGCATCGGGCAGGTACTCCCGGAGGCGGGTCGCCAGCTCACCGGCGGCCTTGTTGGTGAAGGTGATGCCCAGCGCCTGCTCCGGGTCGAGGTGGTGCTCACCGACGAGATGGGCGAGCCTCAGCGCCATCGTGGTCGTCTTGCCGGTGCCCGCACCCGCGGTGACGCGGACGGGCTCGAGGGGGTGACGGACGACGGCGAGCTGTTCCGCGGTGGGATTCAGAGGGTGCCTCCTCATGTCGCGAATGCCTCCCGGCCCTCGGGCCACTCCGGGCACACCGACCTGACCACGCACCGCTCACAGGCGCTCCCCGGCCGGGCCGTCCAGTCTTCGGCGAGCACTCCGCGCTGCGCGCCGACCATGGCCTCACGGACCGACTCCAGGTTGGCGAGGTCGAACTCTCTCGTCGTCACACTCTTTGCCTTCGTCGCCGGGAACCAGAGCTCGGCCCCGCCGATCGGCCGGCTCGGGGAGTCCGCGGCGAGCACGTAGAAGCCGAGCTGCAGGGAGTGCGCCGCCTCCTCGACAGAAGGCACGCTCGTACCGGTCTTGTAGTCGATGATCCATCGACCCTCCGGCCGCTGCTCGACGCGGTCGATCCTGCCGTTCCAGAGGACGCCGTCGATCTCGGAGGTGACTCGCTCCTCGAGCCCGAGCGCCGGACCCTTTCCGGGCCATGCCCCGTACAGCTTCCGGGTGATCCGCTCGGCACGCCCCCTCCAGGCGTCTGCCCATGCCTCCGACCCGAACACGGTCGAATCGAATTCGTCATCGAGGATCCGCAGCGCGGTCTCGAGGTCGGCGTGATCTTCGCCACGCTCGGCGGCGAGGCTCTCGGCGCGCTCGAAGACCCGGTGCAAGAGCGAGCCGAGCTCTTGATATACCGATCCACCCTCGTCGACCCGCAGCAGCCGGGTGAACACGTACTGGCGCGGACAGGCGACGTACGAGTCGGCGGCGCTGGGGGAGAGAGGCATCCCCGCCGGCACGAGGCCATCGTCGGGGCCGCGATCGAGGATGCCGGCAAACTCCTCCGCCGGTCGAGGGTGCCACGGTGCCCCGTCGGTGAGGACGGCGAGCGCGGCGAGGCGGTCGGCCGCCGGGAGCATCGGGTCGCGCACCCGTCTCCTCAACCACGCCTCGGCTTCGAGCGGGGTGGTCGGGTTCTCCCAAGGGGTGGGGGGCCGGGCGGCCTCCTCCATGGTCGTGCCCGCCACGAGCGGCAGGACTCGGCTCGGCGTCCCCAGGGCGCCCTCCGCCGGTGCCACCGTGCACGTGAACACGACACGGACCCGCGCTCGGCACATCGCCGTGTAGACCAGCCGCATTTCCTCCTGGAGGCGGAACCGCGAATAGGCGGCGTCGGAGCTGCCGTGTGACGGCGACAGATGCCGGGCCCCGAGCAGGGAGTCACGGGTCCGGAGATCGGGCAGCACCCCTTCGCGAGCATCGGCGACGACGACGATGTCGAATTCGAGCCCCTTTGCCTGGTGGAGGGTGGTCAGCGCCACGCGGTCGACGCCGTGGTCGCGGTAATCGAGCAGGGGCTGGGCCTCGAAGTCCTCGCCGGCCACCACCGCGGCGTAGTCGGCGAGCGAGGCCGTCGGGTCGCGTTCGCGGAGCCGATCCAGCGCCTGGGCAAAGGAGGCGAGGGCGGCGCGATCGTGCGACCGGGACGGGTCGGCGACGACCCCTGAGAAGTGGGGAAGCCCGGTCCACAGCTGCCAGAAGCCATCCGCAGCCGGCAGCTCGGTGGCCCACTCCGGGGCGGCGAGGAGACGGTGCAGGTGGCCTTCGAGAAGCCGGGCTGCCTGCAAGGCAGCCAGCCATCCTGCGCCCGCCGCGGTGCGCTCCAGGTCGCGGGTCGCGGAGAGGGTGAGCCCGACCATTGGTCCGAGCAGGACTCGCCGCAGGGCGAAGGAGCGATCGGGCTCGGTGTGGGTGACCGCCCCGACCAGATCGAGGACCGGCCTCACCGCCGGGTGGTCCACCAGCCGGGAGTCGGGCGGGTCGTGCGGTATGCCTCGCCGGTCGAGGCTTCGAGAGAGCTCGGGCAGCAACCCGCGCTTGGACCTCACCACCACGGCCATCCGGCGGAAGGGGATCGCATCCCGGAGGTGGACGCGCTGGAGCTCGGACGCGATCCATTCGGCCTCGTTGGATGCCTGGTCGAAGCAGTATGTCTCGACAGAGCCTTCGCCGGGGGCGGGTATCACCGGCCCGGCCGCACCGGGCAGGCCCGCCCCGGCGGTCACCCGGACGGCGGCGTCGAGGATGGCACGGGGGACCCGGAACGATGTGGTCAGGACGATCCTCCGGGCGCGTGCGCCATTCGAGTCGCGGAACCGGTCCGGAAAGCCGGCGACGTTCGAAAGCTCCGCACCGCGGAACGAGTAGATCGACTGGTAGGGATCGCCGGCGACGGTGACGTTGCGGTGGGGCTCGGAGACCTTCTCGACGATTCGCGCCTGGGCGACCGTGGTGTCCTGGTATTCGTCGACCAGCACGTAGCGGAAGGTGGCTGCCACCTCGGACCGGATCGTCGGGTCCTCGAGGAGCCGCACCGCCTCTGCCTGGAGGGACCCGTAGTCGATGCGGCCGCGTTCGAGCAGCGCCTCCCGGTAACGGCCGAGGAAGGCGGGGAGCGCCCGCCAGTCGGCCCGGCCCATGGCGGCGATCTCGTCGGGGCCGACGAGACGTTCGGACGCCCTCTGCAGGAAGTCGGTGACCTCGTCGGCGAAGCTCCTGGTGGCGAGCATCGTCCGATAGGGCAGTGGCCAATGGGCCGGGCGCTCGGCGGCAAGCAGCTCGCCGACGAGAGCGACGTGCTCGGGACCGGTGAGGACCGCCGGTGGTGCAAGCCAGTCACCCGATGCCCCATGAGCCTCGACGATTCTCATCGCCAGGGCGTGGAAGGTGAGGGCGGGGATGACGGTGAAGGACCGCTGGATGCCGCTGGTGACTCGGGAGCGCAGCTCGGCTGCGCCACGGCGGGAGAACGAGAGGAGGAGCACCTGCTCCGGTGGAATGCCCCGGGCGATGAGATGGCGGGCTCGGCGGGCCAAGAACTCCGTCTTGCCGGCTCCGGGGCCGGCGACGACGAGCTGGGGGCCGTCGGCGTCGGCGACGGCCTCATCCCAGCCTGAAGGATCGATATGGAGCTCGCGCACGATGTGAAGGTACCGGGAGGGTGTGACACGTGGCTCGCTGCGCTCGCCGCGATTGGCGATTGGCGATTGACAATTGGCTCTGCAGACCGTCTCTTGCTGGTGGCTGGTGGCTGGGGGCTTCAGATGCCCAGCGCCTCTTGGTGCATCTCCACCGAACCGTCGTGCCTCAGGTGGGCCACCCGTGCCCGGCGCGCCACGAGAGCCGGGGCGAGCAAGGTCGCCCGGTGGCAGCGCGCCGGGTCCTCCTCGGCGCACAGGATCGCCACCGGCCCGCCCGCGGCGAGTTCCATCAGCAGCCCGATGTCGGCGTCGAACCCGGGAGTGGCGGCGATCCGCTCGAAGTCGGGCTCACCGTCGGGGCCCTGAAGAGCCGGATTGGAGGGGCGCCCGCCGAGGTGCTGTCCGAGGAATCGGTAGCCGATACCGGCGGCGGAACACCGCCGGTCCAACTCCGGCCGGGAGAAGTCGGGGGCGTGCCTGCTGTAGGGAGCCGAGCGTACGTCGATCAGGGTGCCGACCCCGACGGCATCGAGAAGAGCCGCGATCGCCTCGAACCGCTCTCGCCCATGGCCGACGGTGAATATGGTGTCGGGCACGATGGCAGGCCTCCTGTAGTTAGATTGGGCCTCCCGTCATTCTGCTGGAAAGAGGCGCGATGGAGCAGAGGTTCGCAGGTGAGGGTCTACGCGAGTGGGAGTCTCCGCTCTACCTCGACGCTTTGCACCAATTCGATCGTGTCGCCGAGCTGATCGGCCTCGACGAGAACATCGCCGAGCGGCTCCGGGTTCCGCAGCGGTCGATCGTCGTGACCTTTCCCTATCGCAAGGACGACTACTCGGACGTCGAGAGCCTCTTCGGGTATCGGGTTCAGCACCTCCTGACCATGGGCCCCACCAAGGGCGGAATCCGATACTCCCCCGACGTGAACCTCGGAGAGGTCGCCGCCCTGGCGATGCTGATGACCTGGAAGTGCGCCATCGTCGGGCTTCCCTTTGGCGGCGCCAAGGGAGGGGTCAGGGTCGACCCGCTCACCCTCAGTCGATCCGAGACGCAGCGGGTCACCCGGCGGTACACCGCCGAGATCATCAACTTCATCGGTCCCAACAAGGACATCCCCGCCCCGGACATGGGCACCGACGAGCAGGTGATGGCCTGGATCATGGACACCTACAGCCAGCAGGTGGGGCACTCTGAGCCGGCGGTGGTCACGGGCAAGCCGCCGGCGCTGGGCGGGTCGGTGGCGCGGCGCGAGGCGACGGGCCGCGGCCTGGTCAGCCTTCTTCCCATGGCGGCTCAGCAGGCCGGTATGAGCCTCGACGGGGCGTGCGTGTCGGTGCACGGTTTCGGGAATGTGGGCCGGTACGCCGCGCTGGCGGCCCAGCAGCTCGGGACCAGGGTGGTCGCCATCTCCGACATCTCCGGCGGAATCCACAACGGAAGGGGCGTGGACGTCGAGGACGCCATGGCCTATGTGGACAAGCATCGGACCCTCGAGGGATTCACCGGCGGTGGCGACCGCATCACCAACCAGGAGCTGCTCACGATCGACTGCGACGTGCTCATGCCCTGTGCGACCGGAGGCGTGGTCACCGGGGACAACGCCGGGGACATCAAGGCCAAGATCATCATGGAGGGGGCCAACGGGCCGACGACCCTCGCCGCCGACGAGATCCTCAACGACCGCGGGGTGCTCGTGGTCCCGGACATCCTCGCCAACGCCGGCGGTGTGACCGTGTCGTATTTCGAGTGGGTCCAAGATCTCCAGAACTACTTCTGGTCGGAGTCGGAGATCGTGGGGCGGCTCCGCGAGATCATGAGCCGGGCCTTCGACGAGGTGCTGTCCGTGGCCACGAAACACGACACCGACCTGCGCACCGCCGCCTTGATCAGGGGGATACGCAAGGTGGCCGACGCCAAGCTGGCGAGAGGGGTGTTTCCGTAGGCCGGGCTTCGCCCGGCCCGCGATGCGCCAGTCCCGCGGCTCGCGGTTACCCGCCTCTGAAGGCATCTCGGGTCGCGCGGTTCACGCCGCTGGCGCAGTCCCCCAAAAGGAGTCAAGGTTCGCCTATCGCCCTCGCCCATCGCCAATCGCCAATCGCCAATCGCCCATCCGAAGCGAGGCCTTACTTGCTTGCCGCTGCCAGCGCGTCGGCGGCCACCGGGGTGTCCGCCCAGGCCGGGCAGATCGATTGGAAGGAGCACCAGTCGCAGAGCCGACTCACCCGCGGGGGGAACCGCTCCTGGTCGATCGCCTTGTCGATCGCCGACCACAGGGCGCGGAGCTGGCGGTCCATGGCGTCCAGCTGCGCATCGTTGACCGGGATCCGGTAGACGGTCGGCCCGTTGAGGTAGATCAGCTGGATCTCGGCGGGGGTCCTCCCCAGTCGGCGGCGGATCAGCAACGCGTAGATCTTCAGGGCGAAGAAGGCAGGCAGGGCGTACCGCTCCGGCGGCGCTTTCCCGGTCTTGTAGTCGGTGATGACGAGTCGCCCGTCCGGGGTCTCCTCCATTCGATCGAGGATGCCACGGATGGTCATGCCTTCGAGGTCCTCGAGCATGTCAAGCTCGCGGTCGAGGGGATCGAACGAGGTGGGGTCCTCGATCGAGAAGTAGTTGGCAAGCAACTCGAGGCTCTCGATGCCCCATGCCCGCTCCTCCTCGACGGTCTCGAACAGGCCCTCGAACTCCTCGATCCGGACTTCGGCCCAAGCGGCGCGAAACAGGTCGAAGAGGACCTCGGGAGTCCGGCCTTCGGCCGGAAGGTCGAACAGGCGCTGCAGGGCCAGATGGGCGGTGGTGCCCCGGGCCTGATACACCGTGGTGGGCTCGGGCAGCCGATCGATCGCCCGGAACTTGAAAAGCTGGGGGCAGGTCTTGAAATCGCTCGCCCGACTCGGGCTCAATGTCTCCAGTCCCATGCCTCGGGACTATACGTCACCCGAGTGACACGGGTGTAGTTCTCGCCTGCTTCCGACGGCCGATGTCACCCTCCCACAGGCTGAAGATGATCGAGCCGGCCACGACCCACGCGGCTGCGGCGAGGAACATCGACGAGTAACCGAACCAGGTGACGAGCGCTCCCAGCAGCGGACCGCCCACCAGCGTCCCCAGGTCGAACAGCCCGGTGAAGATCGCCGAGGCCGACCCGCGGTCCGTCCCCCCCGCCCGGCCGAAGGACAGGGAATAGAGAATCGGGAAGGCGTAGGCGTGACCCGTCCCGCAGAGGACGCCGGCGATGCTGATCGAGGTCCCTGTCGATGCGGTGGAGAGCACGACGAAACCGGCGGCGAACACCGCCATCGCTGGGTAGAGGACGCGCTTCGCCCCGACCCGGTCCGGGAGCCACCCCCCGACGACCCGCCACAGCATCGCCGTGCCGGCGTACGCCGCGAAGAAGCCGCCGACCGACCCGATCCCGGATTGGTCGACGAACGTGCGAAGGAAGGTGAAGTAGGCGTTGAGCGACAGCGCGAAGACCAGGCTGATCCACCACAGCGGCAGGAGGTCGCGTTGCAGCAGTGGGCGCACGAACGACACCTGGCTCGTTCGACCTGCTGGGTTGGACGACTCCGGCAGGAGGGTCGACAGGCCCAGCCCGGAGAGCCCGAAGGCGAGCGAGGCGAGGAAGAGCCCGTCGAAGCCCCAGCGGCCGAGCACGAGATCGCCGATGATCCCGCCCAGGGCGACCGGGAGCAGCCCGGACACGCCGAACAGGGCCAGACCTTGAGTGCGCTTCGACTCGGGCACGAGGTCGGCGGCGTACGTGAAGATGGCGGTGAACGCCAGGGCCACGCCGAATCCATGGAGGATCCGGATCATGTAGAGCCACGGGCCCAGGGACTCGACGGTGAGGTAGAGGGCGAGCACGGCCGAGTTGGCGGCGCCTCCGAGGAGGAGAATCGGGCGACGGCCCCGGCGGTCGAGCTCGCGGCCCAGATGGGGCCTCACCGCGATTGCGCTCAGGGCGGTCGAACCGATGATCAGGCCGATCTGCGCCTCGCTCGCCCCGAGGTCTTCCAGGTATCGCGGGAAGTGGACGAATAGGAAGAACGCCAGCCCCGAGAACAGGCTGACCATCCATGCGATCGCGAAGCGGGGAGTGAGGAGCCGGTGCATGCGCCGACCGGCAGGTTAGGGGTGAGAACTCGGGCGCAGCCTCGCGCGAAAACGCCGCGTGAAACGCGAAAACCAGGTACCGAATTCGCTTGACCCCAATCCGAACCGGGTCGTATGGTGTCGCTTCCTCCCCAGGAACCGAAAGGAACCCAGGGAGGCGGCCCCGGGGAACACCCCGCAAGGGGTCGCCGGAGAGGGCCTTCGGGCTCACTTCGGCGCCACCGGGGCCACGGCCCCCCCGCTGGGCTTCGGTTCGGCAGGAGGGTGCCGGTTGGTGGCAACACCTTCCGGTTCCCCCCGGGGAGCGGCCCGCAAGGGTCCGCTCGACGGGGGGACATGGAGCCCCGAGAGGGCTGCGGCTTCGGCCAAAGCTTTCTCGGGGTTCCGCCTTTCTGGCCTCGCTTCGCCCGCAGAGCTCGGCCATTCAGCCCATCAGCGGGACCGCGCCACCGGCCGGTCGCCGGGGAGCACTTGGTGGCGCTACCCGCGGTCGTCGAGTCCACGTGGGCCCAATCGGGCCAATCGGGGTCGCCGGCGCCGCGATCTGCTCGGGCATTCGCTGGATCCACTTCGTCCCCCGCGAAAACTCCCTCTGGAACGCGAAAACCAGGTAGCGATCTGACTTGACCGGAATGTGAACGGCGTCGTATTGTCCTGACTGTCACCGGAGCGATCCGGGGACGCCAAAGGCCGGTAACGGCCGGAGGCGGCTACCGACCTTGCTCCTTCGGGAGGGTCGCATCTGCCGAAAGGTTCGATGCGGTCGCCGGGCCAGCTTCGACACCGGGCTTCGGTCCGAGGTCAAAGACAGGAGCAGTCCGCGAGGAACGCTTCGATCGGAACAACCCCGAGAGGGTGGAGGCTTCGGCCGAGACTCCCTCGG
>Ga0326597_10013969_pt1 | contig 10531 bp, 7 predicted proteins | sample RVTome_12_FD_203789 | JGI IMG/M metagenome (GOLD analysis project Ga0326597, IMG submission 203789) | Soil microbial communities from uranium-contaminated site in the Upper Colorado River Basin, Wyoming, United States - RVT100D185 | ecosystem: Environmental > Terrestrial > Soil > Contaminated >... | reverse complement strand
CAACGAGCTTCGACTCGGCTCCGACGCCACGCAGTTCGGCGTCCAGCGCCTGACACGCACTCGTGATGAATGAAAAGTCCTCGCTGCCATATAGAATAAGGATCGGCGGCGCCTCGCTCGTCAGAAGATTGCGCAGCGAGAGTTCATCGAGGAGCTGCTCTTCGATCTGGAGGGCGGGCAGACTCTCGATCACTTCGGGATAATCGCGTGCGTTCGCGACGAAGTCGTAACCCGCCAGGCCGAGCCGGTCCCTGTCGACACCGAGCACCTCGGCGGTGTCTCGCGCGAACGAGCAGGTCGATGAAGCTGAACTGTTCGAGCGGCGGATAGTGGAAGCCCTCTTCGATCAGCAGGAGCCTTTCGGGGAGCACGAAACTCGGAGTTCCGTTTTCGTCGAATTCGTACTCCCGGATTTTTCCGGACTCGAAACCACCGCTGTTGACGAAGAGGACGGCGGCGCCCATCGCTTCCGGGGGCGTGTAGCGGTCCATGCCGAGAGCCATGCCGAATTTGCGGCCGTAGACGATGTCGGGTTCGATGACGATCTCTTCCGCCGAGAGTGCTTGCGCGTGCCGTGCCGTCACGCTCATGCAGCAGATCAGTCCGGAGATGAACAGATTGAGCAGTCGAGTCCGCATGACAGTCTGCTCGTCGTCCTGTCCGGTCGGGCCGCTTCCGATGTTTCTGCCGCTCCATCATAGTCCGGCGCCGACCAACTCGCATCGGCCGCCCGCCTTTCGCTGCGACGACCCCATCTGCTACCATGGAGGCCCTCCAGCCCATCTCCCGCAACCCGGAGCCTGGACGATGATGCGACCGTTCCACACGATCTGGGCTCTCCCCTCGCTGCTCGTGCTCGCAGGCACCGCGCTGGCCGATTTTGCCGCCTTCGAGAGTCCTCCCGTCCACCCCTTGGAACTCTCGCCCGACGGCCGGACGCTCTTCGCGGCGCACAGCCATGAGAGTCGCCTCGTTCTCTTCGATCTGAGCGGGGCACAACTCGTGCGCTCTGGCGAAATCCCCGTCGGTCTCGAGCCGGTAACCGTGCGCGCGCGGAGCAACGAAGAAGTCTGGGTGTTGAATCATCTCTCCGATAGCGTCTCCATCGCGAAGCGGTTGCCGAGCGGCGAATGGCATGTCACGGCCACGCTCCTGGTGGGTGACGAGCCCACGGATGTGGCCTTCGCGGGCTCTCCCGAGCGCGCCTTCGTGGTCTTGTCGCAGGAAGATCGGATCGCCGTGTACGACCCGGCGAACCTGTCGATGCCGCCGACGAGCATCGAGCTGATGGCAAGCGACCCGCGTTCCATCGCCGTTTCGCCCGATGGCCACACGCTTTATCTGACGGCCCTCGAGGGCGGCAACCGGACGACCGCGGTTCCCGCGACGGTCGTCACGGCTCTGGGTGGCCTGCCGGCACCGGCTCCCGCCCTCAGGGCGGGCCTTCCCGCGCCGCCGCCCGTGGCCCTCATCGTTCAGCACGACGGAGTGGGTTGGCGCGACGAGTTCGGCGGCAGTTGGGACGCTGGCGTTGCCTACCAGCTCCTCGACAACGATGTACTCGTGATCGATGCGGCGACGCAGACGGTCGTCGACGTGTTTTCCGACGTCGGCACAAACCTCTTCAACGTGGCCATCATTCCCACGACCGGAGCGCTGCTCGTCAGCAATCAAGCCGCTGACAACCTCACGCGTTTCCTTCCGAATCTCGCCGCGCGCTTCGTGCAGAATCAGATCACCGAGATCTTTCCCGGCAGTGGGGTCGTGACGGCGCATCACCTGAATTCACATATCGATTACTCCACTCCGACGGGAAACGCCGGCGAGAGGGCACTGAGCCTCGCATTTCCCCTCGATCTCGCAGTCGCATCCACGGGCAACGTTGCCTATGTCGCCGCATTCAGTTCTGCCAAGGTGGGAGTACTCGACGGGAGCGGCACCGTCGTCGACCGCTGGGCTGTGGGGAATGGGCCGGCGGGCCTCGCGTTGGACGAGATGCGCAACCGCCTCTACATACTCAACGCGATCGATGCCACCATCAGCGTGCTCCAGACCTCCGATGGCAGCACGACTCGCGTCCACGATTTGGGCTACGACGCCACACCCGCAGAAATCGTCGAGGGCCGGCGGCTGTTCTACGACGCCGAGAATTCCTCCGGGCATGGCGATCTCAGCTGCAACAGTTGTCATCTCTTCACGGGCGTCGATAACATCGCCTGGGATCTGGGAAATCCGCTCGGCGACATGGAGCCGGCGCCGCCGCAGCCGTTCCCGCTGCCACCCGTCTTAGACTTTCATCCCATGAAGGGTCCAATGGTCACGCAGAGTCTCAAGGGCTTGCAAGGGACCGAACCGTTGCACTGGCGCGGTGATCAGGGAGCGCTGGCCGACTTCAATCCCGCATTCGAGGACTTGCTCGGACGCACGGGGCAGCTCGGCTTGGCGGAGTTCGGTGATCTCGAGGCATTCATCATGTCTCTGCGCTACCCGCCGAACCCCTTCCAGGAGTTGGACGGTGGACTGCCGCCGGTGCTGGGCGGCGCGTCACCATTGAATGGCGAATCTCTTTACCTCACGGGCGGTCTCGTCGGTGGACTCAACTGCGTGAGCTGCCATGCGCTTCCGACGGGGGAGAACGGGACGATCATCGTGGGCAGTCTGCTCCTGGAGCCCGAGGGCAAGGTCGTGCCGCAGTTGCGCAACATGTACGAAAAGACACGCTTCGACAACGAAGCGTCGTTCACGCTGCGCGGTTTCGGTTACACGCACGATGGCGCCTCGGACGACCTGGTCAGTTTCCTTCAGTTTCCAGCGTTCAATTTCGCCAGCGATGCCGAACGTGAAGACGTCGCCGCCTTCCTGATGACCTTCGACACGGGGACTCCCGCCGCCGTCGGCGCGCAGTGGACGATGGACGGCAGCAATGAAGCCGCCGGAATCGGACGTCTGACGACCCTGCAGGGTCTCGCCGATGGAAACGCGATCGGACTCGTCGCCAAGGGGCGCGACCCCGGAGGCATCCAACGTGGTTGGGCCTATGTCGGAGGCAGCCAGTGGACACCGGACCGCGCGGCGGAACCGGTTCTTTCGACCGCGAGGTTGCTCGCCCTGGCGGGCGCGCAGACCGAAGTGACCTTCACCGGCGTCGTCGAGGGCTGCGAGTGGCGCCTCGGCGTCGATCGGGACGAGGATGGCTTTCGCGATGGCGACGAGCGGGACGTGAATGCCGATCCTGCCGATCCGGCGAGTACGCCGGTGACCGTACCGACCGGCGCCGAAGAGTGGTTGGCGGGGAGCGAGTCGCGGATCTGGCTCGCCGGCCCCAATCCTGCGGCGCAGGATGCGCAGATCGGCTATCGGGTCGGAATCTCCGGGTCGGTCGATCTCGCCGTCTACGACCTGCGCGGGCGGCGCGTGCGGCAACTGATGTCCAAACGAAGCGCGATCGCCGGCAGCTATCTGCGCCGCTGGGATCTGCGCGATCAGTCTGGCCACTTTGTACCATCGGGAGTCTATTTCGTCCGGCTGGCCTTGGCGGAGCGCATCCTCAGCACGCGTCTCACCGTGGTGAAGTGACCGCGAAATCTGGCTCGGGTCTTGGCGGCGGGCAGCTCCCGGCGTAGCTTCCCAAGACCCCATCCACGCATGACCTCGATCGCTGTCCTATTCTACCTGCTGGCGGCGGCCTCGGACTTCGATGGTCTGTGGCGCAGCTTTCACGCTGCGGGTGACCCTCTTTCCCGCGAGGTCGCATGGGCCGAGTTGCAGCGGCATGGATGGCCGGGAGATTTCGACGCGACGCTCGAGCGCCTTCGCAGCCGCGACTACGGCTCTGACGTGCCGACGGGGTTGGTCCGCGAGTCACGCACCGATCTCCAGGAGCGCCACTACAAGTACATGCTGTTGATCCCTGAAAGCTACGATCCGGGCCATTCCTATCCCGTCCAGGTCGTCCTCCATGGCTCAACCCGTCGCAAGGCCTGGAAGGACGGCGAAGACCCCTGGCGTTGGATCGATCCCTTCCGCGGCGAGTCGATCATCACCGTCTTTCCCGCGGCCTGGGAAGACGCCATGTGGTGGAGTGAGCTCCAGGTCGAGAATCTCCGCCAGATCCTCGACGGCCTGCGGGCTCGCTATCATGTCGACTCGAACCGCTGCTATCTCACGGGAGTCTCCGACGGAGGAACCGGGACCTTCTATCACGCCCTGCGCGCGCCCACGCCTTGGGCCGCCTACCTGCCGTTGATCGGGCACCCCTGGGTGCTCGGGAATCGGCAGGAGGGGGCGGATGGAAACATGTTTGCCTCGAACCTCCACGGGCGCTGGCTCTTCGTCGTGAACGGGACGGATGATCAGCTCTATCCCGCCAAGGCTCTGACCCCCTATCTCGATCTGTTCCGGCGCGCCGGCGCGAACGTGCAGTTCACGGAAAAGCCGGGGGGTCACGGCGTGCGCTGGTGGCCCGAGGAGTCCGCGAACTTTGCCGCCTTCCGCGAAGAACACCCACGCGACCCATTCCCCGACCGACTCGTCTGGGAGACCGATGACCCGCCCGGCAATGGCCGGGCGTCTTGGGTGATCCTCCACGAAGTCGGGGACGAGGCGGCCCCGGATCCCGATCCTCTCAACACGGCCCTGTTCCCGGAGCTGGACCCTCCGACGCGCGCCGAAGCCTTTCCACGCAGTCGCCCGTCGGGCCGTGTCCGGCTGACGCGCGAAGGCAACACTTTCCATGCCGAGACGCGCAACGCACGGCGCTTCGAGTTGCTGCTCGGTGTGGACGAGGTCGAGTTCGACCTGCCGCTGAAGCTGATCGTGAATGGTGTCGAGAGCAGCTACGAAGTAACCAGGGACTTGGAAACGCTCATGCGTTGGGCGATCGCCGACGGCGATCCGGAGTTGCTCGTGGCGGCATCGATCACGGTCGACGTGCCCTGATTCGTTCTGAAGGGACAGCCGCCAGTATTACGAACCGGCGGCCGCCCTTCGTTCGATGACTTCGAGGACTACGGACGCTTAGCGCGGATGAACGCGCTCACGACGGCTCCATCCAGCTCATCCAGATGTTCGAGCACGGCCGCGGGTCCGCCCTCGCTCGCCGGGACGGACTGCGCCATCTCGGCGACGGCGTTGCGGTCGTAGCTGCGTGTGGTCTCGAAGGAGATGTCCGTAAAGCCCGCGGCCTGCAGCTTGGCCTCGTAGTCGTGCTTCACGAGGGCGCCGGCCACGCAGCCGGTCCACAGACCCACGGACTTCTGGATGGCCTCAGGAAGCTCCCACTCGACGACGACGTCGGACACCGCGAAACGGCCGCCCGGCTTGAGGACGCGGAAGGCATCGCGCAGGACGCTGTCCTTGTCGGCGGACAGGTTGATCACACAGTTGGAGATGATCACGTCGACCGACGCGTCGGGCAGCGGGATCTCCTCGATGGAGCCCTTCAGGAATTCGACATTCGTTGCACCGGCACGCTCTTGGTTTTCACGCGCGAGGGCGAGCATCTCGTCCGTCATGTCGAGACCGTAGGCCTTGCCGGTGGGGCCGACGCGCTTTGCGGACAGCAGCACGTCGATGCCGCCGCCCGAACCCAGGTCCAGCACCGTCTCCCCCGGATGGAGGTCGGCCAGGGCCGTCGGATTGCCGCAGCCGAGCGAGGCGAGGAACGCCTCGTTGGGGAGGCCTTCGAGCTCGTCGGCCTGGTAGAGATCGCGCGTGATGGGATCGACGGCGTCGGAGGAGCATCCGCGGCAGGAACCCTTCGAGCCCGTGCGTACGGCCTTGGCGGCGGCGCCGTAGCGCTGCCTGACGACTTCTTTGATGTTCGAATCTGCCATGACTGTCTCCTTGCGTGGGTCGCTATGAGCTTGCCCCGAATTCTCGATGAAATTCTCTCACTTGCTCGAGGCCGGTTGGGGAAAGCGTGTAGTGCATCCAGGTGCCGCGGCGCTCGGCCAGGACCAGCCCGGCCTTGCGCAGCAGCCCCAGATGATGGGAAATCGTGGGTTGGGAGAGATCGAAACGGGACTCCACGTCGCAGACGCAGAGCGAGCCGTTGGCCCGCGCCAGCAGCTCGACCATGTCGAGGCGGGTCGGGTCGGCGAGGGCCTTGAGGAGGCCGGCGAATCGACGCAGGCCGTCCGGGCCTGGGCGCGGCGGTGGAGGGCAGCAGCGGGTGAGGGCCTCCGGAGCGTTGATTTCGGGATTGACGTCCATGCGGGGAATCTAGCCATATATTGAACTTTGTCAATATATAAGACGAACTCGGACGCCGGTCACGGGATCAGCCTTGCCAGCCGGGTCGGGAGGGGGTACTCCGGAACTCCCTGCGACCTTCGCCGAGCGCCCTCGATCCGCGGGAGAGCTCATGATCCGCCGCTGCCGCTCGGTCATTTTCTGTCTCGCCGTTCTCACGCTGGCGTTCTCGCATACGCGCGCTGCCGAGGGCCTCGTGTTCGGCAAGAGCTTCGAAAGCCCCGCCGTCGACGGGACCATCTGGTGCATGGAAGAGTTCAACGGTGAACTGATCGTCGGCGGACGCTTCGATCAGATTGGCCGCGAAGCCATCTCGACGCTCGCAGCATGGAATGGCAGCTCGTGGCGCTCGATGGGTCTCGATGCGGTTGGAGAGCAGCGCGTTTATTGCATGACCATCTTCGAAGGCGCTCTCGTCGTTGGCGTTGCGAAAAACGACACCGACGAAGAGTTTCGAGTCCTACGTCTCTTCGGCAATACATGGGTGCAGATCGGAGGCGATCTCTCCTCCGCACCCCGCGCGCTGGCTGTTCACGAGGGCTATCTGTTCGTTGGCCTCGGCTATCCGATTATTTCGCGCGGCGAGAGGCCGTTATATCAGCTGATCGGCGACATCTGGTTGCAGGCCAGTTTTCCCGCGAGCGAAATCTTCGTATCGGTCCATTCGCTCTTGTCCGTTGGGCAGACTCTCTATGTCGGTGGATCGTTTGACGGCATCGGAGCTTCCGGGGGAGCGCCCCGCGGCGTCTACTCGTGGACGAACGGAGTCTGGGCTCTGGTCGGATCCGGGCTGCAGAGCGATGCCGAGCCACTCAGCGCGTTGATTCCCCAGGGCCATCAGGGCGTTCACGATCTCGAAATATACGGCGGGGATCTCTACGCGACGGGAAGCTTCGTCAACGAGGCCGATGGCCTCGCTGGAATGGCACGCTGGACGGGAGCCTCATGGGAGGCCCTGCCGACGATCGGCGTCGGACGTCATCTCACGATCAGCGCGCAGGGGCTGGTCGCGACCGGTCTGCTGGCGCATGACATGGGAGGTGGTTTGTATCGTTACGTGCTCGCGGCCTGGGATGGGTCGAATTGGAACCCTCTCGATCCAGCGACGAATGCCAGCCCAATGACGACCTGCGCGGGTTCTTACGGTGGTCAGACCATCCTCGCGCGGGACGGCGTCGTCGCTGGTGGGTATTTCGGGGCCGGCATCACTCCCCACGGCCCAGGGCTGACTGCCTGGGATGGAAATGAGTGGACGAGCCTCATCAACGGGTTCTCTCCCGGTGGCCAGGTCAATGTCATCTCGGACTATCAGGGCCAGCTCCTCGTCGGTGGTTTCTTTGAATTTGCGGGCGCAATCGGTTCTCCCGGAGTGGCGACATTCGACGGATCGAAGTGGCACACGCTTGGCGATGGGTTGCTCGCAGATTTCGACCGCTCTTCTGGTGCGAACGGTGTCGTCGCCCTCCTCGAATTCGCGGGCAGCCTCGTCGCCAGTGGTCGATTCTTCGGGCCAGACGAGAACGAACTCTCCGGCGTGGCCTTCTGGGATGGAAGTCGATGGAGCAGCCTGACGCCCGGCAGCCCCGGTGGTTCCACCGACGGGAGCGTCCGCAGCCTCGCCGTCTACGGCGGAGAACTCTATGCCGGCGGACAGTTCGCCGAATTGAATGGGTTGGTCACCAACGGACTGGCTCGATTTGACGGCCTGAGCTGGGAGGCAGTCGCCGCGAACGACGCCCCTCGAAATATTCGAGCGCTCGCCGTCTTCCAGGGCCAACTGATCGTCGGAGGAAGTTTTTCCGCGGTCGACGGCGTCGCTGCCAACGGGCTTGCGAGCTACGACGGCGTGAACTGGAGTGCCGTGTCTGGAGTGGGTCAGCCCGATGTGACCACTCTGGCCGTCTTCCAGAACGAACTCTACATCGGCCGCGCCTGCGGCTCGCAGGCGTTTGCCGGTCAATCCCATCTCTACAGATGGAATGGAATGGATGCCCCCGCCGCTGTCGTCGACCCAGCGCAATCTGACTATTTCGTCGATCGAGGAGTGAATTCGCTCGTGGCCGACGCCGACGAGTTACATGTCCTCACCCTTTGCGCTGGGTCCGGGAATGCGAGCATCAGCTCCTGGGATGGAGCGAAGCGCGAGCCCATGAGCCTGAGCCCGGGGAGCCTCGTTGGCCTCACCGTCTGGGCCCCCCGTTCACTCGGTATGGCCAATGGCAGCGTCTATCTCGGCGGGGGATGGAGAGTCGACGGAGATCCAGCTCCAAAACACTTGGCGAAGCTGACTCGGTTGACCGAAGTTCCCGTCGCCGAGATTGCCCTCGATGCACAACTCGGATCCGAAGGCGTTTTCCTGCGTTGGGATGTGGGCGGGCTTCCGGATGTCCGGCGGCTGAGCATCGAATATGCGGCGCCTGGCAAGGGCTGGGGTGTCGTCTGGAGATCAGGCGCGGAGACTTCCACCGCGGGTGGGTGGCTGCATGATCTGACGTGGTCTCCGGGAATGCACCGCTATCGGCTGATCGCGGATGTGCCGAATGACCGAGTGTTCTCCCGAGTGGCGACGATCGAGATGCCCTGGCGCGCGCATCTCCGGAGCGAAATCGCGCAGATTGCCCCCAATCCATTCAATCCGGTGACCAACATCGAGTTCTATGTCGCCAACCCGGGCCCCGTGCGGCTGCGGGTGTTCGATGTGTCCGGGCGCCTGGTGCGCACCATCGTGGATCAGCGAATGACGGCTGGGACTCACACGCGAAGCTGGGCCGGGCGAGATGCGCGGGGGCGACCGGTGGGAAGCGGTGTGTATCTCGTGGTGATGGAAGCCGGGAACGCGCGGAGCGTGCGCCGCACGGCGCTCGTGCAATGAGGAGAGAAAGATGAAGACGCCAAGATTCAAGCCGGCTCACGCTCTGTTCGTGCTGGGTATCATCGCCCTGCCGCACGCGAATCGGGCGACGCAGCTCGAGCTCTCCACCACACGCGCGCGCCAGATCGAGTCGGCATACATCGTCGTGGATGTCGCGGAGCGATTTGCCGAGGAGCACAGCGGAGTGTATTCCTCGCTAGTTGCAGGATTTCAGCAGTACTTGCCACGAGGCGGGCTCTGCATGAATCCATATACGCTCGCGCGGACGGAGCCCGTGGATGGTGCGGCAGCCACGCCCGGTCAGATCGGCTACGTCGTCATCAGTCAGGGCGGAATCAACGTCGGCTTCACTCTGAATTTGTTTGGGCGTGTCGGAGAGATCATGAGTATCGTTCGATATCCGGGTGCTCAGGCGGTGGAGGAGACGGCGGCGCCGACCGCCGACGAGTGATTTTTCGAATCTGGAGGCTCCCGTGCCCAAACTCGAAGAGCAAATCAGACAGCGCTTTCGCTGCACCAAGTGTAGCCACAGCCACTCCGAAGTCCGCCGCTTCGCCGCCACCGGCACGGGCATCAGCCGTCTGCTCGACTGGCAGCACAACGAGTACCTCACCGTATCCTGCCTCAACTGCGGCCACACCGAACTCTACGACCCGAAGGTTCTCGGCAAGGACGAGCACCACGTCGTCAGAATCCTGGATCTGATCTCCGGAGCCGGGGATTAGAGAGCGGCGCCGCGCCGTTCATCCCGGCTCGCGACTTTACAGCAGCGGATGCCACCGGTAGATTCCGCCGCATGACGCAGCAGAACCATGAAGGCGACCTGAGGAAGGCCCTGCTGACCGGCATCCTCGCGAATCTCGGCGTGGCCGCCGCCAAGTTCGTGGCGTTCTTCTTCACGCGCAGTGCGGCGATGCTCGCCGAGAGCCTGCATTCCGTCGCCGATAGTTCGAACCAACTGCTTCTCCTTGTCGGGTGGAAGCGCAGCCTTCGTCCCGCGACGGAGGCCCATCCCTTCGGCTATGGTGTCGAGCGCTACTTCTGGTCCTTCGTCGTCAGCGTGAACATCTTCTTCTTGGGCGCCGTCTTCGCCATCTACGAAGGCGTGGAGAAGATTGTCCACCCCCATGCGATGGAGCACGTCATCTACAACTACCTGGCTCTCGGCCTGGCCATGCTCTTCGAGGGTTTTGCGCTGAGCGTCGCGTGGGGGGAATTCAGGCACTGGCGCGCCACGCAGCCCGGCTCGCTCTGGAGGGCGATGCGTGACGCGAAGGACTTGAGCCTGCCGACCGTTATTTTCGAAGACACGGCTGCGCTCGTGGGCCTGGTCATCGCCACGGCAGGCATTACGGCGGCCCATCTCACTCACAACGGCATCTACGACGGTCTCGCTTCGATCCTCAT
>Ga0326597_10013968_pt1 | contig 10532 bp, 8 predicted proteins | sample RVTome_12_FD_203789 | JGI IMG/M metagenome (GOLD analysis project Ga0326597, IMG submission 203789) | Soil microbial communities from uranium-contaminated site in the Upper Colorado River Basin, Wyoming, United States - RVT100D185 | ecosystem: Environmental > Terrestrial > Soil > Contaminated >... | reverse complement strand
ACCGGGGCTCATTTGCCGTCCTTGAGCGATGGCAGATCGCGTATCTGCCCGTGTACTCCGTATGGGCGGCACTGGTGGTTGTCATGTTCCCGCCCGTGTTCGGCTACCGTTGATGCACCCGACAAGGGCACTGCACCGGCGGATAGTCCTGACTAGAATAGTCGCGCAGTGTTTAGGCATGGGCTGAGGACACGTGCGACTCCCACTAGTCGGGCGACGACCTTAAGCCGTTCGTGCCGGTCAGGGTTTTGTAACAGGCTCTTTAGGATGTGACTACAATTCCGGAATGTGAGTTTCTGGGCTTGTACGTAAAGGAGCTAGATTTCGAATCTGACACCATTTGACACCATTTGGAAAGAGGGGGCAGTGGCGCTACGCCTTTGACAATTCAGGACTTGTTTATTGGAGGTGCAATTTCGACCCCCACCGCCCCTACCAACCTTATTCATTGCACGGTTTTTTTGCTAGAGAAAATTGTGTTTGAGTACGAAGCGATTTCTGCACAGAAATCAGCCTCGTGGATGCGCGTCGTGGGAATTGGGGCCATTGTGTTATTGCCGATGTGAAATATAGCAGCAGAAGGGTAATTGGTCGCATTGAATGTGGAATGTCGCTGCGGCTATGCAGTCTTCGCGACGGCCTGCGGCGGCGAGGTAAGCGCTCCGCGCGTTCGATCCATGTCGCGGCTAAAGCCGCGACCCACAATTGCAAAAAAGCAGATCCCTCGCCCCTCGTCCGCCGCGGCGGATTCGGGACTCGGGATGACCCGCTGCACGGGGGCGGCAGAGACCACAGGGTGGGCAGAGGGATTCTTCACTGCACTTCGCTACGTTCGGAATGACCCGCCTTCGCCAAGGCTACGGCGGGCGGGCCCGCTGCGCGGAGGCGGTGGACCGCAAGCTGCAGAGATGTTTCACAGAGCGCGTCTGGCGGCGGCGCTGGAAGCCCAAGCCCATAGGGAATTGTGGCCCCCAGAAGGCCGTGGATTCGTCTCTATGCGCGATGGGCTGAACGGGAAAATAAAAAGGGCTGAACCGCCGTCTGGAAGCAGTCTATTGCGGGCGTTTGTCTATTTCGCGGCGGACCAAAGCTTCCACGACAGGGCGGAGGATCTCGCGGGTGACCACGTCAAGAATCTTGGGCTGCATGAGCTCGATGATGCGCGCGACGGCGGCCTCCACGAGTTCGGCATTGGGCGGCGTGGGTTCCGCAGATATGGGTTCCGCAAGGGGGGCGGCAACGGCAGGAGCCACCGCGGCAACTTCGTCAGGGATGGGCTCGGGCTCGACGGCCGGCGCGGCAGGCTCCACCGATGCTGCTGACGGGGATGAAATAATGGGTTCGAAAGCAGGCGGCCAGGCAGTCGTAAGTTCGACGGGCCCGGGCTCCATGGGAGTTACTTCCTGCGTTTCCGTGAGCGCTTCCTGCGCAGAGGCCCACAGAGATTCACTGCCCGGGGAAATCGGATTAAGCGGCGCCAACCAAGCGGGAAGTGCTTCGCCAGCCGGGAGCGAGCCATCCTGAGAAGCACCGGAATCGGAGACATGCGAACCGGCAACCTCAGGCGCGTCAAGGTTGCCGAAAAGGTCCTGGCTTACAGCATTCTGTCCGGCAGCAGGTTCGTCCGTCGAAGGCTTTGTCGTCTCGGCCTCCCACCAGTGGCGAGCAGGGGCACGCTCAAGAGGAGGCAGTATGGCCGCCTGTTCGGGAAGAGACAGATCCATCTCGGGTGAGGACAGGGGCGGAGGCTCGGCGCTCTCCTTGGCGGCCCACTCTCCGGGAGCGATGTCTTCCATTTCCGGTAAGTAAGCTTCCGGCGCAACAATACCTTCCGTAACCGGGCTTTCAGTAACGGGACTTTCAACGGCCGCGCTCTCAATGGCCGGCAGCGGTGGATTGCCCCAGAAGTGATCCGCAGTCTCTTCCGTGCCTTCTTGCGGCACAGGTTCCACAGCCGCGGGAGCCTGGCTCCAGGAAGGCTCGCCCAGGCTGGGGTCTCGCTGCGCAGTCACGGCCAGGTCGGCATCATCGGCAGCAGGTATTTCCAGAATCGGGCTGAAGGCCATCGGCTTCTCGTTACGGCCAATGTCGACTCCGCTAGCCATCGCTGGAAATTCTTGTGTTTCTGTATCGCTGAATTCAGCAACTGGAGGCTCGGCCGCGCGGGTCGCTGCATGGTTATCTGGGTGCGTATGGGCTTCACCCGCAGAAACGGCGACGGGAACGGCGACCGCTACCAGCCGCTCGGTGGCTGATTTTGAGAGCAGCGTTTTGACCATACCGACCAACGGATCGGGCGGCACGAAGGGTTTTTTCAGAATGCCGTCGGCCGAGACGCGTTGCGCTTCGATCTCATCGAGCGGGTCGAATGCGCCCACCAAAAGCACCACCGGAATATGAGAATAGCGCCGATCATGCTTGATGAACTCGCAGACTTCGTAGCCATTGCGGACGGGCATGAAAATGTCGGCCAGGACAAGATCGGGAGCGATGTCCGGCAATTTGCGAATTGCCGCCTCGCCATTGCCCACGGCAACGACTTCGATGCCCTCGCCCTGCAGGGCGAGCGTCACCGATCTTTGTATGTTGCTGTTATCGTCGGCGACAAGTATGCGCGGCACGGGAATCCTCTATACCACTTGCTTTCGGAAGGCGCCCTTAAGGGTGCCCAAGGGCTTCACCTTATTCGTAGCACCGGGGGTAAAGTGAGTCAACGGCCTTGAAGAACAGGTGTGCGGGGTAGAAACGGGCTAGTTGCTCACCAAGGGATGATCCTTCTCAGCCCTCTCTTCTGCTTGCTGGAGGACTCGTTCTTGGAGCTGTCCGCGCTGCCTTGGGTGGGGGGGATGGGGGCCGCCGCGCCCGAGTCGTTCGGTTGTGAGTTGCTGGTGACTGCTGGGGTAGGGGAGGAGGTTCCCCCGGTTGTCGCGCCTCCCGTGGAAGACGCAGGTAAGCTGGAACTGCCGGAAGCTTCCGAGCCCGGCGTCACCGTTTCCACGATGGCCCCCATGCCCGCGGATCCCGAAGGTGCGGCTGCGCTAGCCAGACCCAAGCTGCCGCCCGGGGACAATACATCGCCGCTCTCAACCTCCCGGGGGGTCAATGTGGGCGCGCCGGTACGGGCGGCCATGCGGACATCGGGCGAAGATCTGAGCATGCCCAGGGGCATGCTGAGTATCCCGCCGCGCTTCCGGGGCAACTGCTGTTCCGTTTGCATGCGAGCCATCGCCGCTGAATCGGGTTGCGGAACGGGTACACCGAATTTTACCAGCTTTTCCTTGGCCTGTGCGGCCAGCGGGGACAGCGGATAGTTCTTAAGGATGTGTGCGTAGTATTGGCCGGCAATATCGCTGTGTTCGCTGCGTTCGGCGATGGTCGCCAGCATCCAGTTGGCTTTGTCGGCCTGGCTGTAGAGCGGGTAACGATTCGCCAGTTCAAACAGGCGCGCGGCGGAGGCGCGAGTGGTACCGCGCAGGTAGTAGAAATTGGCCACGCGAAAATCGCCCTCCGCTATCACCTCCTGCACCTCGCGAAGGCGCTGCTGAGCATCCGCGTAGAGCGGGCTGGAAGGATACTTCTGCAGGAAGGTTTGGAGAGCGCCTTCAGCCTCGATGGCTTCATTGCGGTCGCGGTCAGGCTTGGCCATTTGGCGGTAGTGAGCCATGCCAATTTGCATCTGCGCATAGGCGGCTTCGTCCAGGAACGGGAAGAACGTAAGGAAGTCCTGATATTCAGCGATGGATTGGGTCAGACCCGTAGGGCCGCCTTGCTTAAAATAGGAATCCGCCACGCCCAGTTTTGCTTTGGCCAGATATTCGCTGTCGGGATATGTATTGATCAATGTCTGCAGGGCAAGGCGAGCTTCCTCAAAGCGGTTGCGCTGAATGTCCGCGGTGGCCCTCTCAAACAGCACCTTGTCGGGTTCCGCCGACGCGCCGGTCCCTTGCGAAATTACTCGCGTTCTACCGGAGCAGCCGGCCAGAGCCAAGGTCGCGAGCAGCGGAGCCAGAACCCAAACCGTCTTGCCATGCAACATGCAGATGCGTCTCGTCATCATTTTAGACCTTTTGTGCCAGGGCTTCGCTGGCCAGCTGTATTAGGGAACGAACCGCCTGGGTTGGGTCCGGGGTACGAAAGATCGAGGTGCCAGCAACCAGAATGTCGGCGCCGGCGCGAACCGCTTCGGAGATGTTTTCAGGGCCGATGCCGCCATCAATTTCAATCCGAAAATTGTAATGGCCGCTTTCTCGCAGTTCATGCAAGTGGCGGATTTTATGGAGAGCTTCGGGAAGAAATGACTGTCCCCCGAACCCGGGATTGACCGACATAACCAGCACGAAGTCCACCTTGCCCAAGATTTCCGAAAGAGTTGCCACCGGGGTAGCGGGATTGAGCACCGCGCCGGTGCGGCAGCCGTGCTCGCGAACCATGCTTAGCGCACGGTCAAGGTGCGGAGTCGCTTCCTGGTGTATGGATATCATGTCCGCGCCGGCGGCGGCAAAAGGTTCGATAAATTGCTCGGGGTTTTCAATCATGAGATGCACGTCGAGTGGAAGGCGGGTTGCCTTGCGCAGCGAGGCCACCACAGGCACGCCGATGGAGATATTGGGCACAAAATGGCCGTCCATCACATCTACGTGCAGAAGAGAGGCGCCTCCGCGCTCGACCGCATGAATGGCCTCTCCCAGTGCGGCAAAATCAGCGGCCAGGATGGATGGGGCGACTTCGATCACAGGCGGCACATGCACTCCGTCTGAGATTCTATCATAAGCTCCGGCAAGGCTTGCATCGCGGCTAATTCGCGACTCCCAGCTCGACGGTGGCGTTGCCGTCAATACGCGCCCCTCGCGGCGGCGTCTGCCCAATCACCACTCCCTTAGCGACGCTTGCCCCAGCGATGTAGTTTACCCTGGCCACACGGAGGCCGGTTGCCGCCAGCAGCTGTTCAGCGACCTGCTGCTGCATGCCGACCAGGGCAGGCATGACATAAGACACGGGACGATCGCCCGCGGCGACCAGCAAGTCCACACGGGGACTGGAAGCCGCGCTGGCCGGCGGGGGGTCTTGGTTTAGCACCGTATCAGGACTGGCCCCAGTTAAATAGACCGTGGACACATCGCCGAGCTGCAGGCCGGATTCGAGCAAGACGATGCGAGCGGCGCGCATTGAGCGCCCCTGGAGATGCGGAATCATGACCGTCTGCGGTCCCATGCTTAGGACTACGTGTGCATTCTGGGGAACCTTGATGGTTTCCCCAGGGGGAGGGGTTTGCCGGACCACGGCGTCCACGGGCAGGTTACTGTAGATCTGGTCTACCACGCGGAAATTCAGTCCTCTGTCGGCCAGCGTCTGGCGGGCCTGGGCGGCAGACTGGCCGATCAAGCTGGGCATGGTCACGATGCGTCCGCGAATGGCGATGCGTATTGCGGTAATGGCGCTGAGGAAGCCGGCGGCGACCAAAATAAATACCAGCAGAGTGATGCGCAGCAGACGTTCGAATTGTTCGCGCAAGGTCATCGCGGCAAGGTCTTCAGACTAGCACGCGCCTGCAAGTCTCTTCAACGTGAAGCACCGCGCTACCGCTTGCTTCCGTTCCTTCCGGCGCTCCAGCACGGCGGCGAAGAAGCCGTCGGTTTGCGTTTCCGGCGGGAAGGTTCGAAAAAATTCGAGTTGCTCAGTTCGATTAAACAGAGCCGCCGTGGAACTCCCTTCGCGCAGCAGCGGTTCGAGCGCGGGCCGGCCGGAAACGACACGCACCCCGGCCTCCGCAGCCAGTATTTCGGCGACTACCTGCTCGTTTTCCTCGGGTTCGAGCGAACAAGTGGCATAGACCAACCGTCCGCCGGGGGCCATGAGCGAGATCGCTTGGCGAAGCATGGCGGTTTGACGGTGGTGCGCGAGCGCTAAATCGCCGGCCTCGAGGCGCCAGCGAATTTCGGGGTTGCGTCCCAGCGTACCGGTGCCAGAGCAAGGAGCATCCACCAAGATACGGTCAAAAGGCCGCCGGAACGGAAGCGGCTGCGTGGCATCGAGCGCCAACAACTCGACGTTGGGAGTCGCCGTGCGCGTGAGTTGTTCACGCACCGAACGCAGGCGCTGCTCGTGCAGGTCGGCCGCCGTCACATGTCCGGCCGGCGTTACCGCCCGGGCCAGGAGTAGCGTTTTGCCTCCCGGTGCGGCGCACAGATCCAGCACGCTGTCCCCGGGCCGCGCATCCACCAGGTGGGCCACCATCTGCGACGCTTCATCCTGAATCGAAATTTCCCCCGATTGAAATGCCTTGGCGGCCGTGGGGTTCCCTCCGGAAAGAGTCAGAGCGGAGCGCAGCCAGCGGCCCGGCGACGTGAACAAACTGTCCTGGCTCAGTGATTCCGCAACGGCGGCGGAGTCCCGCGGATTCAGCAGGGCAAAGGAAAGATGCGGCGGCTGATTGTTTGCTCGCAGAAGCGCAAGAGTGCGTTCGGAGCCGAACGTGGACATCCACCGTTCGACCAGCCAGGTTGGGTGAGAGTGTAAAATACCGGCGCGTTCTGGGGAAGATGCTCCGGCGGGAAGCAACTCTGCGAGTTCCTCCTCCGATGCTTTGGCGTCGGGCGCGGCGCGGCGCAGGACGGCATTCACCAGAGGTCCTGCCGAGTGCTTGCGAGCCCGCTTGACCAACTCCACGGATTCGCCGACCGCCGCATGAGCCGGCACACGTGCGAGGAGGCGCAACTGGTAGAGGCCCAACCGCAGAGCCAGCACAACCTCGAGGTCCAAGCGCCCGAGGGGGCGATCGAGATAGCGCTGCAGAAGAAAATCGAGCAGCCGCTGCCAGCGCAGGACGCCCAATGTAAGCTCGGTGGCCAGGGCGGCATCGGCGCGCGCAAACTGCGGTCCGAGCCGCGCATACAGCAACTCGGATGCGTAGGCGCCTTGCGAAGCAACCTGGAGGAGCACGTCGAAGGCTATTTTCCTGGCAGGTGAGATGGGCATGAAAGAAGTGTAAGCGTGCACGGGACCAGCTATTCTCCGAGCCGCTCTCCGGGCTTCAAATGGGCGCCGTTTGAAAATTCGCGCGCTGAGATTCGTTTTCGCCCCTCGATTTGCACCGTCTCCAAAGCCAGGCAGCTTCCTCCCCCACAAACCGTGTAGACTGCTCCGCCGCCTACGATCAGGGCGCCCAAAGCCTGGCTGGTCCCGGCAACCGCTGCTTCCGCCGGGCGGCCCCAGACGTGGCAGAGCCGGCTGCGAAATGTTGTGTAGGCGCCGGGCCACGGCGCGAGACCGCGAATGCGGTTATAGACCTGTTGCGCGGACTGCGACCAGTCAATGCGACCATGTTCCTTTTTCAGCAGCGGCGCATAGGTAGCCTGGGAGGTGTCCTGCGGCAAGGGCACGATTTCGCCACGGTCCAGCTTGCGAAGCGAATCCACGATCAGAGGTGCGCCTATCTCAGCCATACGCTGGGCCAATTCCGGCGCAGTCTCATCATTGCCGATGGCCATTTCGCATTGCAGGAGAATCGGACCCGTGTCCATGCCCGCGTCAATCTGCATGGTTGTCAGCCCCGTTTTGGTTTCGCCGTTGACGATGGCCCAGGCGATGGGCGCCGCGCCGCGATACCTTGGCAGCAGGGAAGCGTGCAGATTGATCCAGCCAAGGCGCGGGATTTCGATCAGGCGCGCGGGAATAATCTGTCCGTAGGCGATAATGACCACGGCGTCGGGCGCCAGGGCCTTGAAGAAATCATACGCGGAATCGGCTTTGATCTTTTCAGGCTGGTAAACGTGCACGCCGGCGTCCAGCGCGATTTCCTTGATAGGGGGAGCGGAAACGGCGTGACCTCGCCCGCGCGGCCGGTCGGGCTGCGTCACCACGGCTTCCACCGCGAAGTCCGAATCGGACAGAAGGCGGCGCAGCGAGGGAACCCCGAACTCCGGCGTGCCACAGAAGACGATGCGCAACGTCACTCCTCGCTGCGCGGGCCGCTACCAGTCGCCGGTCTTTTGCAGTTTGCGAATCCGGCGGCGAATCAGGTCGCGCTTGAGCATGCTCAGGTGCTTGATGAACAGGATACCGTCCAAATGGTCGGTTTCATGACAAAAGGCGCGTGCTAGAAGCCCTTCGCCACGCATTTCAAAAGTTTTTCCGGAGGCGTCCTGCGCGCTGACGGTCACGTACTGCGGCCGCGACACGTTGCCCCGAAAACTGGGAAGCGAGAGGCAGCCCTCTTCTTCCCGCTGCTCGCCCTCCATGGCGACGATCTCCGGGTTGGCCAGGACCAGCCTGGCTTCGGGATTTTTCCCCACCGACGTATCGATCACCACCAGGCGCAATCCCAGGCCGATCTGCGGGGCGGCCAGCCCCACTCCATTCGCGGCGTACATGGACTCGAACATGTCTTTGCAAAGCTTGCCGAGTTCTTCATCAAACTTCTCAACGGGCTTGGCCGGAGTCTCCAGCACGGCGTCGCCGTATTTGACAATGGGATAGATCATCGCGCTGTTGGTTTCTCCCCGCCGGTTCTTCTGGAGCGGCACAGGTCACCGGCTCAGAACTCGTCGAGTTGGCGGCTAAAACCTTCAAAGTTGCGGCGCGTCTCGTTCAATGAATCGCCGCCGAACTTTTCCATAAAAGCGCCAGCCAGCACCAGGGCCGTCATGGCTTCACCCGCGACTCCTCCGGCCGGAACCACGCAGACGTCAGATCGTTCATAAGCCGCCTGCACAGCCGCCTTGCTGGCCAGATCGGCTGTCCCCATTGCCCGGCGCAGAGTGGAAATCGGTTTCAAATAGCCGCGCACGATTACGTCGCAGCCGTTGGTGATGCCGCCCTCGAGTCCGCCGGCTCGATTAGTGGGCCGTACAAAGCGGCGCCGACCGGCGTCATACTGAATCTCGTCCTGTACTTGGCTTCCGTAGGAGGTAGCGGCGGCGACGCCGGAGCCGATTTCCACTGCTTTCACGGCCTGGATGGACATCATCGCGCGGGCCAATTGGGCGTCGAGTTTTGCGTCCCACTGCATGTGGCTGCCCAAGCCCGGCGGTACGCCGTGAGCTACCACCTCGAAGATGCCGCCCACGGTATCGCCCGCGCGCAACACCTGGTCCACTTCCTGCATCATGCGCGCCTCGATATCAGGGTCCACGCAGCGCAGCGGGGAATCCAGCTTTGCGCATACGGCGGCGATTTCGCTCCAAGTGGCGGTTCGTTCCAGGCGGGCGTGTCCCACCGCCACCACATGGCTGAGAATTTCGCAAGAGAAAGCGCGCAGGAAGAGCTTGGCGACCGCGCCTACGGCCACGCGCGCCGCTGTTTCGCGGGCCGAAGCCCGCTCCAAAATGTAACGTGCGTCGTGAAAATCAAACTTGAGCGCTCCCGCCAGGTCGGCGTGCCCGGGCCGGGGAGCGGTAAGCGGCCGGCGGGCTTCGTGGTCCTCGGCGCGGTCTTCCACTGCCATGGCACGTTCCCAGTTGGCCCAGTCTCGGTTTTCTATGCGCAGGGCCACTGGTGCGCCGATGGTTTGTCCGTGGCGGATGCCGGCCAGCGCTTCCACGCGGTCTTTTTCAATCTTCTGCCTGCCGCCGCGGCCATAGCCGAGCTGCCGGCGGTGCAACTCGCTGTTGACGAAGTTGAGATCCACGCGCAGACCAGCCGGCAGGCCTGAGATCCAGGCCACCAGGGCCTGCCCGTGAGATTCCCCTGCAGTGTTAAATTGGAGCATCGGATCGTGCCGCGTTACGCCTATGCTCGACCCGGTTGCACGGGGCGGCAGGAAAGCTGGCCATTCTATCGAAGCTTGCGATGCGGGTAAAGGGATGCTGGTGGTCCTAGAAACCGAACTTCCCGGGACTTGGCAACTTGGGACGAAAACACTGCCGAAATAACCAATCAGGGGAGCCAATCCAATTCGTAGAGTAGGCCAGTCAAGACAACCATCCGAACTATTAATCAAGCAATCCCAAAGCCCACAGCAGTATCACAGCAACAGCCCCCAGGAATACAGTGAACCCAATGGTGAATGCCGCACGCCTCCTTCGTTCTGACCTTCTGTCCACGTGTAACCTGACGGTAACGTATGTGCGTTCATGCTAGCAGCAAGGAATCATGTTAACAAGTCTGCCATCACAACCACCAACAGCCCCGGAGAAATGCGCTTCTTGAAAACTAACCCACTGCCCGGCAAGACGGCAGTGACGCCGGGGATTTCGGTTACGCCCAGTACACAATGAGAGCTGCGTGCTTGACGACCTGCGGGGGCAACGCTAGTCTTGCCCTGATCCGCATTTGCCGGGGAAAAGCGTGTCGGGAGACGAATGGCGTCGGTCGAACCTAATCTAATTGGCGTAGCCGGACGTGCTGCTGCGTCGGTCTTCACCGACACCCTGAAACGCTGGGTCCGGGACGTGCAGGACTACTCCATCCTATCCGCGCGAGCCGTGGCCTGCCTGTTCACTCGACCACGTTATTTTGTCGATCTCTCCGTGCAGATGGACCTGATTGGCGTTGGTTCGCTGCCTATCGTGCTCCTGACCGGTTTTTTCATCGGC